>WNFP01009299.1_pt1 | contig 10750 bp, 8 predicted proteins | sample 5400201 | NCBI WGS metagenome assembly WNFP01 (sample SAMN13153355, study PRJNA577476) | soil metagenome | isolation source: 115 cm saprolite under Madrone tree | place: USA:California | collected 2016-06-14
GGTCGGCAATCCAAATACGAGCGGAAATGGTCTGAGGAATTAAGAGGAAAATCGAGCCGTGATTCTGAAGTTCGAAATCAGGTGTTGGAGAAGAGCCGGAAGCTACGAAGGAATCAGTCTGCATTTTTGCTCCTTTTTAGAGCCATATCGTTTTTCCACCGCGACCCTGTAGGCTCGGTTGGCAGGCGGCTAAAATCACCGCCACTCTCGATACAGGCAAAATAACCTCTGATATTGAATGCGATTCGGGAAGAAGCCAGAGCCGTAATCCACGGCTAAAAGCGTCATTGAGCGTGCATCTTCACATTTGAGAAAAATCCGCATCGCATACGCCGAGACTGCTACAAAACCTATCGAGCGGTGCCATCGGTTCGCTCTGTCCCTCGCCAAAATGATTTTCGTAACGCAATGTTACAGCAGCCAAGCTTAACGACATGGCTTCTTCTCCGATGACGTTTTTGGCCCGGGACAGCAAGCTATTCTGTTGATTCTAAAGGCGGTCGGAGTTTTGGCGAACGACAGCAGGTTCCTCGTTTGATGCGGGAGGAAAGTACAACTGGAAACGCGGTGCCAGCACTCCAATAACCTGCTGGCTGAACTGTCCGTTCGTGGACACCGCATGCCCAAGGATCACGGGATTAAGGCCATAGCGACGCTGGAAGTATTCGTAACTAAGAATGGCAATGGCGGGCAGGGGAGGCGGCGCTTGGGCTCCCGGTTGCGCTCCGCCGGGGGGCGGCGTTGGTTGTGGTATGCCATCCGCCTCCGTGAAATCGCGACCGAGCGCGATCTTAGCTCCCACCAAGCGAAAGAAGTTCGTGGTGACCACCGCGGAGCGGACTTGCTCCGGCGTTCCGTCCTCCCTTTGCAGGACGTTGCGGTCGGTAAAGACGCCCGCGAGGTCCTGAAACACGTTCTTCGTGCCTTCGCGCAAATCGATGAAGTTGGCGTTGGAGAAAGGGAAGTCGCGGACGTTACGATTGCGCAGGTCGCTGCAGGCGATGACCAGGCGGTCGGGGTCCTTGTATGGAAGGGGCAGCAACAGCACGGCATTGGTAACACTGAAGATCGCTGTGCTCGCGCCGACCCCCAAGGCAATGGTCAGTGCGGCAGTCAGCGCGAAGATAGGACTTTTCCGCAGTGTCCGGCCTGCAAATCCCAGCTCTCGTAGGGCCATCCTTCCACCTCATTTATGAGCAGCTGCAGCGGCTAACTACGAACTCGATTTCGCTCGCCATTAGTCTATTGGTCTAATTGATTGAGAATGCCCCACAGGCGATTCAAAGTGTGCAGTCCTGCAAATTCGGCGAAGGCAAACTCCAGCGGAAGACTCGGAACAGACCTAAATCTCTGACACGAGGCGCAGCGCGCGCGCCTTAGCTGGTTGGTGGTCAGCACGAGAATTCTTGGGGCTGCAACTTGGGCAGACGAGCGAGGCCGACATGTCTTGCGACAAAGAAATCTTCCGCTCCCGTGGAACGCTAGGACGCTTCTCTTCTATGGTTCGGACAGCCTCAAGGAACGCAGGGCGAGTGAGTTTGTACATGGCACCACGGGCGCCTTCAAACTTGCAGTTGAGCGCGGCTAGGGCCTGGCCATGGTCAATTGCCGCCGCAATGTCTTGTCTCGACGCAGCTGCAAGATTTGGCGTTCCGTTTCGAAAGAGAGCGGAGAGAAGTCCCATGGTTGTCCAATCACCGGAGCCTGCAGTGTCTTTTATGGTTACTTCGTGTGCGGGGAGGGTGTGCCAAGACGGAAAACTGCGGCGCGTTCTAAAGCGCAGCCCGTCTTCGCCGAACGTCTCTATTTCCACCTGGGCGTCGTGACTGCGGAGAAGGTCCGAGAAAGCGCGGGCGCGCTGAGTCGAGTATTTGAGTAGTGTGCAGTGCTTCAGCATCTCCCGAAAGAGCTTGGGATCACCCGTTCCCGAAGGTTCGAAATAAACAATGGAGCCTTTTGCCTTGAACTGGCGTGCGAGATCCACAGTCGAGCGCGAGACGCGGTCGGTAAAGAAAACGTGGGGCCTTCCGCAATGCTCCTCTACGAACGGCAGTTGCGTGCGTAAGACGGCACGATAAGGCGGAAAAAAGGCGCCGCAGTCGGGACAGTTCCAGAGAAATCTGTGTTTGGGAACTCCATTCTTTCTGCGTTCGATTCGTTCGAGAACGATGGGCGTGGGCGCGTTGGGCTTGAGCCCAAGATACTGAATGTTGACGCCCCATCGCTCTAGATCACTGCGCACAAAGCAACCAGCAACGTCGTCGCTCAACCTGCCCAGGGGAGTGACGTCCCATCCCAGAAAGGCCATGCCCGCGGCAACGTTGCCGCAGGTCCCACCGGCGGAAAATTTGGGTTCGGGCTCGTCTAAACCGAAAACGATGTCGAGCGCCACGAAGCCAGCGGTGAGCAGTTGGGGTTTTTGGTCTTTCTTTTTGTCAGGCATAACAGTCTCCCGAAAGCCAGAGGCCGTAAAGTCTGCTCTCTTTCGCTAAGGAACTCATCTGGGCCGGATCGTCAAGGGTATATCCGTGCGTCTCGACGTGCGCAATGGCGATGTCGACTCCGGCGCGCTTCAGCTCATAGGCCGCCAAAAGGGCACCCACAGATAGAAGCTTACTAGAGTTGGCTGAGATTACCGCATTGGAACCACCGAGCGGCTTCAAAGCGTCAGCGTAGTGCAAAATAGTGCGCTTCAACTGCCGGTATACCTCAAACGGGTTGGTCTCAGAAGCGTAAATAAAGTTTCTGGTTTCGACCCGGAGACGCTCGAAGAGCATTTCACGATACTCCAGAACCAGGTTGTCGGCGCGGCGGGGATCGACGGACGGCGACGGCAAGAGCGGACAAATTTCGCCTGGGTTAATCAAATCGTGGATTCTGGTTAGCTGTAACTGCTGGCGCTCCCCCAAAAGGGGAAACCAGACCCTGCGGCGGATTCACGGTCCATTCCGCCGCGAAAGGGGTGGATGTAGCCGGCATCCTCGTCGATACCTTCCTCCACGATCCGGCCATCCAAAGGAGCGCTCTCGCTGACCAGAACAAATAGATTCGGTGCACCGGCGGAGATCTCATCGAGTAGATAGAGAAGCTTGGCCACAACCGGAAAGTACACGCTGCGCGGAAGCGAACTCACGTCAACAAAAATGTGATTGAATTGCTGGAGCTCGGTCGATGACCGAAACACAGCCGCAGCTGATCTTGACGTGATGCGTCGGCCTTCCGCAGAGAACATTTGGATTGTGCGGTATTCGATCTGTGCTTCGGGGACGATGCCCTTGAGTTTGGCGAGGTTGTCTTGGACAAGGGAATCATACCTGCGGGACGGGGACGTTAGGCCCTCATCGAATACCAGAACGATAACGGCGATCTCTGCGGGCGGGAAAACTTCGGAGAGGACCTGCAATCCTGCGAGCATGCGAGGGTCGAAGCCCTGACCGAGAACGAGGCAGAGTTTTTTTGTTTTGTCGCGGCCCAAAGTGAGACCGCCCAGCAGGTCGACCAGGGCGGGGCCGGATTCATGAACATAGGTGCCCCACCGGTCATTGCGGGTTGGTTTCATAGCAGCGCAGGTTGCCTCGGTTTGTAGCCGGTGGTCATCCACCCGTAGAGATCATGTAGTTGTTGCTCCTTGAAGCCGCCGTAGTGCAGGGGCAGATCAAAGTTGACGCACAGGAGGCGGTTCAGATTCAGAACCATCCATGTCGATCCTTTAACCTTGTAATCAAGGAGCGGCTCCAACAAGTTATTCGCAATCGCAGCGGCCAGAACTTCGGCGAGCAAGGAATACTCTGGATTGCGATCGAGGAAGGACGGATCTTGCAAGGACTCTTTGTCGTGCATAGAGATGGCAATTCCGGTAACGCCGGGGTCATACGGCGCGGAGGCTTCGTAGGTTCGCTGGCGGCAAAAGCGGCCGATCGAATCGAGGAGCTTCAACACCTTTTCTCCGTTCTTGGCTCGGCGCGGGATTTCACTCCACAAGGAATGGGAGGCCGCGCGCAAAAGTTCGTCTTGACGGCCAGCGTCAAGCGTCGGAGATTTTCGAACGATGCGGGAAGAGACCACTTCTTCGAACTCATCCCCCGCTAAACGCATGAACTGTTCGATGTTCCAGGAGGCGAGGTTCGCGAGCTTATGAGTGCCGAAGTAGTAGGGGAGATCGAACTCCTGAGAAAGAAACAATTCGGCAGCGGCCCTGACTTGCGAATCGGTGCGCTCCTCGAGCGCGTTCGGCCCCAACGGGAAGTCAAACGTTTTTTGTGCGTGTTTAATCTCTCGGTGAATCAGAATCTCTAGGGCGCGCCAACCGATTGCGCGGTCACGAGGCGTCCCGGGAGAGGCCTCCTTGGAATCCAACCAAAGGGAAAAAAGAGAGCGGCCTTCCGCAGTCTTCGCGATTCGGTCCCTAATCACTGGGATGGCGGCTTCATATTTGCCCTGCCATTCAGGCCCGTCGAGGGACGCTTGCAGGCAGGAATCGAGGGATGTGACTTCCACATTGACTGCCGCGCTTGCTCGTTTGTCAGCGACACTCATCAAGAGATTCTCGAATTTTCGACTGTGACTTCTCCAGAACTGTTCGAGGAGGATTTCTCCCTCGTAATCGCGTCCTTCGGCCGTACCGGAGGCTAGCATCTCGTCTGGAGAAAGCGCCTCAAACCGCTCCGCGAGCCAAATGCCAATTCCGGCGCGGAGTTCCGCAATGACCTTCAGGAGGCGGCTTCTCTGCCGGTGTGTCAGATGATGGACATCGTCCAGCAACAGAAGGACGTGTTCGGCAATCAATTCGCCATCGAGCAAGAGGGCGCCTTTCTTGAGCAAAGCCAGGGAGGACAAAGTGTCGCTTCCGGGAATGCTCTTGATATCGGCGCTGCCAAAGCTGTCGATCGCATCGCAGACGGAGCTCTCGAGCCCAGTGGCCCATCGGTATAGATCCTCGCCGGTAACGTTCGAGGAAAAGCCGGTTCCGAGTTCGCCGGCCGCATCGCCGGCGACGGTGATCCTTCTGAGATCGCCCGGATAGTCCAGCTTGTAGAGAGTCAATGCGGATCGAAGAGTTGCCAAAACTACGCGGGCATTGAGGAGGCCAAAGAGCAAGCGCTCTTTGCGGGCCGGTTCGAACTCGAGGTCTTCCAGAGTTGCATAGTTGCGCGCACAGGAATGGAAGACGCCAAGGAGGCGCGGAGCTGTTTCGTCCAGCACATCCATGTCGCTCATCCGCTGGTAGAGTTCTTTGAGATCGTCACTTCGGCGGAAAGCATGGAGACTAATGAGCACCGTCGGCGTAAAAAGACGAAGGAGGGACGTTTTGCCAGCTCCGGGTGCACTGCGGAAGATCTGCGGTTTGTCCCAAACATGCGGACCGGTGGGGAGAAGATCGAGCATTCCGGGCCCGAACAGCTTCAAAAAGGTGACGTCGGATTCGATGGCCTCGGAGGATCGAAGACGAAATGGATTGCGCGGCTCTCTCATAAGTCTTTGTGCCTCGTGACTCTCGGAAACAGAGGCCGCATCTTCGAGCCTTCGGCCCACAACAGCCCGATCGAATTGTTGGGAGTGTTGTGACTCAAAATCAGGGGCAGCCCGCCACCGGCGAAGCCGTACTTCAGATCCGTGCCCCCGAGGCGCGTACTTGTGGTTTCGTTCTCCGGGTCGTAATAGAAGTCGATCAGGAGGTCAAAATCGGGGATCGTTCCGCGGATAATCCTTTGACTTTCCGGCAATCGCTGCACGATCAATACTTTTGGCTCGTAACCACACTCGGCGCACAGTTTGGCGAGATTCTCCGATAGTACCTTCTCAGCGGTTTCCGTTGCCATATAAAGGAGCAGAATAACTTCGAGATCTTTCGTAGCAAAGAGGTTGCAAAGTGGCTTGGACCCGTCGCGTAACGCGGTGAGGAATTTTCCGACTTTCCCGGCAGTGGTGCCGTCCGGTTTCTGGCGGATATAGCTAAGGCCACTGGCTGAAAAATCGTCCAGCAGGACGACAGACCGGAAAGTGGTCTCCTCAGGAGTTGGGGCTCGGCCGAAGATTTTGGCGAGGTCCTTCGTCAACTCTGTGCGCAAATCGCCGATGCGCTCGTCGCTCAGTTCGTGGCTTTGGCGAACTTGTTCGTTCTGAAGGTGCGGATTTGCACGGCGCAGAACATCCGTGTGTGAGCCGTCGCTTAGTCCAAGGAAAAGGCACCTGCGTTCTCTTGTCTGGAATTCGGGACTGTTGGCGATTTTGCCGCGATGCCATTTCGGGAGGCCGGCGTCCAAAGCGGCCTTCGAGAGAAGAAATGGCCGGATGTGATCCGGATACGCGATGCAAACCAAATGATTCATTTCCGATGATGAGATGAAGACGAGCCGGTCCCGGACAAACTTTAGGGCCGCGCGTCGTTGTTCGATCGTCTTGAACTGGCCGAGCCACCTAGCCAGGCTTTCGATGAAGCGCATACCAGGAGAAAACTGCTGATACTCATCGTACTTGTATTCTGCAATGGCCTGGAGGGGTGATCCGTGCTCGACGAAATCCTTGGGACTTTTCCAACCCATGACCTTCGCCAGCAGCTCTTCGGCGAGTTGGTCTTTCATTTCCGCCTCAACCGGAGTTGGAAGTAAGTCGAGCGGAACGCGATGTGTTGGATGTAGTAGCGAAGAGCGGCGGAGCCCAAAACTCCGCCGGGTGCCAGATTCCAGACGCCTCCAGGCGCTTCATCCACTTCGTCAACGCTGAGGGAAAATTCATGGCTTAGCAACTCGGCATCATTGCCGGGCCATCGCGGTTTGTCCCCGATGCAAAGGAAGGTGGAGTCCCGTCGGATTTGGCTCATAGTTTGGAGGAGGGCTAGTTTTGTGCTGGCCATGGGAATTACATCGACAGAGCGCGTTGAGACCACAACCTTAAGGCCCTCCAGGCGTGAATTCTGAAGATGCCTCACAACGTTGCTCCACAGCTGATATATATCAGAAGCGGTATTACTCTCGACAGTAATTTGTTGCGGTCGGACGCTGAGCTCTAAACCTGGGACGTTCAAAGTCCTGAGCGCCTGAGCTGCAGCTTGCAGTTGAGGATCGCCGATTCCGGTAGTGTCCGGCTGGCGATTATCATCGAGTTGTGCGATAGCGCCGCCGTTATAATAGCCAACCCAAATGCTTTTCCAATGGCGCTCTGGGAAAGCAACCTGTAGCGCCTGCCGAACCGATTTGCCCCTGCCCGTCGCCACTCCAAGAAGGAAGCCAGCCGCAAGAATTCGTCGGAGCGCATCAACAGTCGCGTCCGGGATGGCGCCAAACCTGTCCACACTGTCGCAAACAGTGCCGTCGTAATCTAAGATCAGGCCTTGAAACTTAGCACTCTGTAATCGCGCGGTGGCTTGCGCGTATGCGTGGCCGACCTCCTTCGTGAAGAAAGAATCAGCGCAAGTGGAGGAGGCGTTGAGTTTGCGGCGGATCGCGATGGTCTCGTTGGTTCGACTGCGCTGTCGGAACGCGTTGAAGTGATACACGCGGCGACCGAACGGCGGAACGCCAGGACGGCCCGGATCGATCTGTCGGGCCTTTCCATATTCGGCAACCAGAGCGAATACGGCCGCCTGCAGGGCGAGCCAAGATGAGGGTGCGGAATACTGTGTCTTAATCAACTGTTTGGGGATTGCCAACGGGAGTAGCTCAAGTGTGCGAGAGGCGAGCGGAATCTCGTCTTTGGCGGCAAGGGCAAGGACTGCTGTATTCGGGTTTTTCGCGATCCAATGGTGCCTTCCATGGGCGAAGTTCCTGTAGTCGGCCAACTGGACGGAGACAAGGCCGGCCTCGATGAGCTTGGATTCAAGGTCAATGGCTGGCGTTCGGCTTTCCGGACCGCAGAGAACAACCAAGTACTTGCAGTCGAAGAAAGCCCGTTTCGACCCCAAGTGGCCTAAACACGTGCGAAGACTGCTAGAACTAAAGAGATGCCGCAATGCCGGGTTATCAGGGCGATATCCGTATGCGGTTAGCACTACGGCGCTGACGGCGAGCAGGCTGTTCGTTGCTAGAAAGCCGTCCTTGCCGCCGGGCGAGTCGAATTCGAAAGTGAAGCCCCTCGTGAACGAATTGACGATGCGCGCGAGCGGCGAATTTCGCGAGGAACATAGAGCGATCAGAGACCGCGGTTCGGATTCGATGGCTTCGCGGGCGACGCCAAGTATGTCGGGGTTTTTTCCGCCAGCGCTGACGAGGACAATCGCAGGAGACTTGGATTCGCGAAGATAGCTACTGGCAATAAGTGGTGTATCGGCTTTCGCGAGTTGACCGAACCGCAGCTGGTGAAGGTCGGAAATGAGTTGTGCGGTGCTTTGTGAGCCGCCGGAGCCGACCGCTAGCAGAGGCGACTGCTCGAGCGCCTTCAGGCGACCTGCGAGTGGACGGACATCGAGTGACAAGGCCCAGCGGTATGTGGCGGCCAGTTGCAGGAGTTCGGATTCGTAGGGACGTCCCATGTATTCGCCTTTTATTCGCCTACTAGTTTAAAGCCTTTTTTACGTACACACAATATCGCAGTATTCGATTCTCGGACGTGCACTGCAGAGCGGGAAAGCCGGAGTTCCGCGCTTCACCGCGGGATCGAACATTGCCGCATGGGCACGCGGCAATGTTCAAGCGCGGTACATGCGGCATTTGCGATAGGTGTGAAAAACGACTATCTTCGCGATATGAGTGAACCTACGCTCCTCCATGACGGCGATACCGTTGAAAAAGCCACATGGCCTGATATGCGCAGACTATTGCCGCACTACGAAGAGTTTTGGCGCCTGCATCTGGTACCACTGCGGAGCAAAGGTTCGATTCAGCCACGCCGCGGAATCGACGAAGATTTCGAAAAGCTCGCCATGCTTCACTATTCGACCTACGTGCGTCTCCATCGTGCCGTGGAGAAATCCAGAGACAGCGGCGGCGATCTTCGTTTTCCGGACGAGATCTACCTGCACCTGTACGCCGCTGCAGAACTTGGGTTCAAAGTCGTGGAGAAATTCTGCCAGATTTATCAGCAATGCCTCGGACCGAAGGCCGTCGTAGATTCGAGTCGTCTCCGAACTCTTAAGGACCGTTTTGCTGAATATCGCAACATAGTTCACGAGCAGCTTCCCGGCGTTCGCCTGGACGCCGACCAGCGCGTGTTGATCCCACTCTCGGACAAGATAGGAGACTACAAGCGATGGACGAGCGTCTTGTATGGAGCGCGAGCAGAAGACTTCGTGGAGGTCGGCCTCCAAATCAACAACGACCTGCGCGCATTGTGCTCGGCGCTCGAAGACGCGTGGAAAAAGATGTGCAAAGCATCGGCACTGCTGGTCGTCAACAAGGAATATCTAAGGCGACGCGAAAAGGGCGAGTCGGTCGCTTTCCGTCTTAACTTGACAGCGCCATCCGTCTCTGGCGCACAGGTATACTCGGCAACTGCCGTGAGCGCGGTGCTCTCTTCAGGAAGCGACTACCCAAAGAAAGGCCACTAGGTGCAATCAAATGTGCGCAGTTGATCCGGTACCAGAATCCCTGCGGAAACTCGCCGAAGAAATGGACCGTGCCAACAAGGGATTGCCCTCAATCCCCGAAGAAGAACAGCGGTTCTTTACACCAGAGGAAGTTAAAATGATCATCGATGCAGCAGAAGGCCAATATAACGTCCTCTTCGCGTTCCAGTTTGCTACTGGGATGCGATTTGGGGAAGCGGCCGGCTTGCACGTTGAAGATCTGGATTTCAAGGAGTCTGTTGTTCGCATTCGACGGTCCACTTTCGTGCATCAGGAAGTGACCACGAAGACGAAGGCAGGCTTCAGGGAAATCGACGTAGACCCGAAAATGATGAAGATGGTCAAGGAATATCTTGGCGATCGGCAAAGTGGACGGATCTTCGAGTCGAAGAATGGAACGCCTCTGGTGAACGGAAACGTAAATCGCTACGTTCTAAGGCCTATCTGCAAGAAGCTTGGAATCCCGACCGGGACGACGCATGCATTTCGTCACGGTCGTGTTTCGCATTTTCAACAGAATAGCGTCCCAGGGGACCTGATTAAGAAGTGGATTGGCCACACTTCGCTGAGAACAACCAGCAAGTATTATGCGCAGAAAGTAGATATGTGCAGTGGGTGTCCTAAGTCGCCGATTGTCAACGCGCGTGCTTGGCTGGACTCAGCATAATATCCTCGGTTGGTCGGCGAATCTCGACTCAGACCTGACATGCGCGGATGTCCCGCGAAGAGTTACAAAGCCGCTTCCATGACCCCTTGCTGCAGCCCATCAGGTCGATTTCGCCCAGTGCGTCAGCGACAAGTCGCTTCAGTGGCAAGTTTCGCAAAACAAAAAAAAGAATTGCTCCATGACGGACCTCCTCTGAAAGGCGGCAGCCTCCGTGGCCGCCGCCAGGACGTGCATCATGAAATCTTATGTGCTGTGATCCACGAGAAATGATCGGACTGACAAGCACTTACCGAACCCACTCTACATAACCATCCGCTGCGCATAAAAGAAAGCTGCCGCCCGGATTTTGCGGTGGCTGTTTATCCAGGACATCTATAGATTGACGATAAACAATTCGAGTTGAATCCGGATATCCGTACTCATATCACCCGCCAGACGCCACCTGCGTTTTTGCTGCAGGCGGAGGATGACTACGTGGACAATGTAAACCAGTCGCTCGTCTACTACATCGCCTTGAAGAACGCTAAGGTTCCCGTCGAGATGCATTTGTATGCGCAGGGCGGGCATGCGTTCGGGCTGCGGCG
>WNFP01004905.1_pt1 | contig 10748 bp, 11 predicted proteins | sample 5400201 | NCBI WGS metagenome assembly WNFP01 (sample SAMN13153355, study PRJNA577476) | soil metagenome | isolation source: 115 cm saprolite under Madrone tree | place: USA:California | collected 2016-06-14
CAGCTTATTGATGTGTACGCGGCGACGGGCGTCGGAGCGATTGCCGTTGAAGAAGTACCCAAAGAGAAGACGCATCTCTACGGAATCGTGGACGGTGAGCCGGCGCCGCAGCCGCCGTTCGGAGCGCGGTTATTGAGGATCCGCGATCTGGTGGAAAAGCCCAGGCCGGAAAAGGCGCCATCAAATTTGGCGATAACCGGGCGCTACGTGTTGCCGCCGCAGGTTTTTGATTGTTTGGCGCGCACCAAGCCGGGAGCCGGAAACGAAATCCAATTGACCGACGCGTTGCGCATCCTGGCGCAGGAAGACGGCCTGTGGGCATACATTTACGACGGAATTTCCTACGATGCGGGCGACAAACTGGGATTTCTGAAGGCGACGGTGGAAATCGCTTTGCAGAATCCTGAGTTTGGCGGGGACTTCCGCGAATACTTGAAGAATCTGAAATTGTAGGAACTACAAGATCGATGAGCACGCGAATTCTGGGGATTGAATCTTCTTGTGACGAGACGGCGGCGGCCGTGGTGGCCGACGGACGAGAGATTCTGTCCAGCGTGGTGGCTTCGCAGATCGACATTCATCGAAAATATGGCGGCGTAGTGCCGGAGTTGGCTTCGCGCGAGCATTTGCGCCAGATCGTGCCGGTGGTGCGGGAAGCGCTTGAGCAAGCAGGGATGAAGCTTGCCGATGTGGACGCGATTGGCGTGACGCAGGGGCCTGGGCTTGTTGGCGCGCTGCTGGTTGGAATTACCTATGGAAAAACGCTGGCGCAGTCGCTGGGTAAGCCGCTGGTGCCGGTGAATCATCTTGAAGGACACGTTCACGCGGTTTTTCTGGAAGCGCACAAAGCGGGGCGGGCGGCGAAATTGCCGGCGGTGTGCTTGATTGTTTCGGGCGGACACACGGTCTTGTATGAAGTAAAGCAGGAAGATTCGGGTGCGCAGGATGCGGGCATGAAGCTGCTTTATCGAAAGCTGGGACAAACGCGCGATGATGCTGCAGGCGAAGCGTACGACAAAGTGGCCAAGCTTTTGGGGCTCGGATATCCCGGGGGACCTATTCTGGACAGGCTCGCTGCGGTTCGGAATGGCGCGCCTGCCCCGGTGAAATTCGGTCCGACAAAGATGAAAGGGAACGCGCTGGATTTCAGCTTCAGCGGGTTGAAGACAGCAGTGCTCTATCATGTGCGAGAACATCCGGAGTACTCACGCGAGATTCGCGCGCGGGAAGAAGCGCTGCAACGCGGCGAGAGGAAGTTCGAGCAATTGCTGCCGCTGTGCTCGCCCAAGACGCTGGCGCTGGTGCACGAGTTTCAGAATGCGGTGGTGCGCGATCTGGTGGAACGCACCATTCGCGCGGCGGAAGAGCTGGCGGTCGAGAGCGTGCTGGTTTCCGGTGGGGTGGCGGCGAACAGCCAGCTGCGCGCGACGTTTGAAGAGCGCGGGAAATCCGCGGGCGTCGAAGTATTTTTCCCGAGCCGGGCGCTTTCCACCGATAACGCCGCGATGATCGCGGCGGCGGCGTATTCCCGTTTCCGGGCAGGCATTGTCGCTGACACAACACTCAACGCGGACCCCAGCCTCGCCCTCGCCTAGAAAAGCCGGCCCTTCGTCCTGAAGAAAGCGTTTCGTTCTGGCCCCCTTTCGGAGAATTCAGGTTTCCCACCCAAGTTAAGCCTCCCCAAAAAGGACTCTGACCATGTCGATCTCGCTGCCCCTCGTTCGACGAACAGGTAGAGCTAAGAAAAGCTTAGTCGGGAGGCGAATATGGGACGGCAGCAGGCAACTCTTGAGAACCTGAAGTCCATCGCGGCAGTAGCCTTAGTTGGGCTCGGGCTGGCTATTTTGTTGGGGAAATTGGGTGGCCCCACGGCGCAGGTGGATAGCATCCTGAGCTGCGTCGCAAGGGAGACGATCGGCCTACTGTCCTATATCGTTCCCCCGGCCTGGCGGGCTTTGCAGAGCTATGTCTTTGATCACCAAGGGTTTTCTCCGTGCCATCTTCAGATGTTGGTATCCTGCTGGTCGCTGCTGCAAGTCGTGGCTGGAGCGGCCTAGTTGTGGGCACTTGCGCAGATAAAGGTGAGGAATGCCGACCGGGCTGAAAATGGTTCAAGAAAAACTGCAGTTCGTGTCGATCTTGCAGCCCTTCGTTCGACGTGTTAGTGGAGAAGCTGGGCTTATCGGGTCGAGCCCCGGAAACCCGGTTTCCAACCGTCAGTTAAAGGAGACAAAGCGATGCGATTCATGATGCTGATGATCCCAAAGGGATACGAAAAGGCCGAACCGGGCGCCATGCCGGACGCAAAGGCCGTGGAAGCAATGATGAAGTACAACGAATCCTTGCAAAAGGCTGGCGTGCTGCTCGCGCTCGATGGCTTGCATCCGCCCTCGATGGGCGCGCGGGTCTCGTTTTCCGGAGGGAAGGCAAGAGTGACCGACGGCCCCTTCACCGAAGCGAAAGAGGTCCTCGGCGGATACTGGATGATTCAGGTGAAGTCAAAAGAAGAGGCAGTGGAATGGGCCAAGCGGTGCCCGGGTTCGGATAACGAAGTGATTGAGATTCGCCAGGTGCAGGAGTTTGCGGACTTCCCAGCGGATGTCCAGAAGGCTGCCGCGGGGTTTCCCGAAATGCAACAGTCCAAGCAGCGCCAGGGATCGTGAGCCAGTGGACTCATGGAAAAAAATGTCTTGGCCGTGTCGATTTCGCAGGGCCCCATTCGACGTGCTAGTACAGGCCGGGTTTTTCAGGCCAGAGTCTGACAGGTTTAGTTGTAGGGGATCGCGGCCGTTTCGCAGGACGCGGCTCCAAACTCAAAGCAAGGAGAAGACAAAATGAAATTCCTGAGCATGTATAAGTCTGTGGAAAGAGGCGTTCCTCCTTCACAAGAGGAAATGGCCAGAATGGGCAAACTGGTCGAGGAAGGTTTTAAGGCCGGCTGGCTGTTGGCGACGGAGGGCTGCCTGCCCAGCGCTCTCGGCGCGCGGGTGCGCAACTCGAGCGGGAAGGTGACGGTGACCGATGGGCCTTTTACAGAGGCGAAGGAAGTCGTCGGCGGGTTCGCGATACTTCGAGCAAACTCGAAGCAGGAGGCCATTCAATTAGCGAAGGATTTCCTGCAGGTTGTTGGCGAGGGTGAGTGCGAGCTTCGCCAGATCTATGAAGCGGACACGTGCGTTCAGAAGTCCGCGACGGTCTAGTTGCGATAGCCGCCGCGTGCCTCGGTTTCGGGCGCATTTCGGCGCTGACAAATGCGGGCGTTCGTGTCGATTTCACTGTCCCTGGTTCGACGTTCACATGGAGGCTGGGTCCGCCAGTTGAAGCTGTCCGGAGCGCCCAGCCTCCAATCCAGAACTAAGAAGGAGATTTGACGATGCGATTCATGATGTTATTGCCGGCCCCAGCGCAAGCGCTGGAGGCCTGCGCGATTCCACCCACAGAGATTGTCATCGCGATGAGGAAGTTCAACCAAGAAATGGCAAAGGCCAACGTGCTGCTCACGGCTGAAGGACTGCACCCGAGTTCCAAGGGGACGCGCATCCGCGTGTCCGGGGGCAAGCGCGTCGTGACCGACGGCCCCTTTAGCGAGTCCAAGGAATTGATTGCCGGCTTCTGGATCATTCAGGTGAAGTCCCGGGAAGAAGCCATCGAATGGGCCAACCGCTGCCCGCCGCCGGAGGGCGGCTTGATCGAGATTCGGCAGGTGTTTGAGAATTACGACTTCCCGCCCGAACTGCAGAAGAAGACTGCGGCGTCGTAGTCCTGGCGTGCCTCGGTCTTGAAAAAGATTGTTCGAGCCGTCGATTTTGTGGGCCTGAGTTCGACGTAACAGTAGAGCAGCGTTGCACTCCCGGTCGAAGCCGCCCGGGAATGCAGCTCACAGTGGAAAGACAAAAATACACGGGAGAGGTGTCGCAATGCGATTCATGATGATGGTCAAGCACTCCGAGAACCAGGGCCCCCCGCCCAAGGGATTCATGGATGTGATGGCGAAGCTTGGTGAAGAAGCTGTCAAAGCGGGAACGATGGTCGTAAGCGGCGGGCTGGCTTCAACCGCGGCGAGTACACGCGTCCGGCTTTCAAACGGGCAAGTGCGCGCGATCGACGGGCCCTTCGCCGAGGCCAAGGAAGTCGTCGGCGGGTTTGCGGTTCTTGAGTACAAGTCGAAAAAAGAGGCGCTCGAGGGGGCCATTGCTTTCATGGAACTTCACAAGAAATACTGGCCGGGTTGGGAGGGCGAGACCGAAGTTCGCCAGCTACTCGGGCCGGAAGACTTCTCTCCCAAAGCATAGGTGTCCTCGCGCATACGGATGGCCGCGAAGAGATAGCTGCGGCGCGCCCGACTTGCGCGGGCCAATCGAAGATGGTGTGATGGGTAGCCATGGCGGCTACCGACACACATAAGGCCATCGATGCGGTTTGGAAAATCGAGTCGGCCAGAATCATCGCCGGCCTCACCCGGATTGTTCGCGATGTCGGTCTTGCCGAGGAACTTGCGCAGGACGCTCTCGTTGCCGCACTCCAGCAATGGCCGGAATCGGGCATCCCGGATAATCCGGGCGCCTGGCTCATGGCTGCCGCGAAGAACCGCGCGATCGACATGTTCCGCCGCAACAAGCGGCTTCAGAGCAAGCACGAGGAGCTTGGCCGCGAACTGCAAACCAGGCAGGAGATGGCTGTGCCAGACTTCGACGCCGCACTGGATGATGACATCGGCGACGACCTCTTGCGCCTCATATTCATCTCCTGCCACCCGGTTCTCTCGACGGAGGCGCGGGTTGCGCTGACGCTTCGGCTGCTGGGGGGCTTGACGACCGACGAGATCGCGCGCGCGTTCCTGGTCCCGGAGCCGACAGTCGCCCAACGTATCGTCAGAGCCAAGCGCACTCTCAGCGAAGCCCACGTTCCCTTTGAAGTTCCACGCGGGCCGGAGCTTGCTGCCCGTTTGGCCTCGGTGCTCGAAGTCATCTATTTGATCTTCAACGAGGGCTATTCTGCGACGGCCGGCGACGACTGGATGCGGCCTGCGCTCTGCGAAGAGGCGCTCCGCCTCGGTCGCATCCTGGCCGAACTCGCTCCAGAGGAGCCGGAGGTCCACGGCCTCGTGGGGCTGATGGAGATTCAAGCGTCGCGCTCGAAAGCGCGCGTGGGCCCGTCAGGAGAGCCCATCCTACTACTGGAGCAAAATCGCTCGCACTGGGACCACCTCCTCATCCGTCGTGGTCTCGCGGCGCTTGATCGTGCTGAGAAGTTCGGCGGTATCAGGGGTCCGTACGCTCTCCAGGCAGCGATTGCCGCTTGTCATGCACGAGCGCTTAACGCCAACGAAACGGACTGGGCACGCATTGTGGCGCTCTATGAAGTGCTGGCGCAGGTCACGCCGTCGCCGATCGTGGAACTGAATCGCGCGGTGGCAGTGGCCATGGCCTTCGGCCCGGCAGCGGGGCTTGAGCTGATCGACACGCTCGTCTCGGAGCCGTCTCTCCAGACCTACCACCTCCTGCCCAGCGTGCGCGGAGACTTTCTTTTCAAACTAGGCCGCTTCGACGAGGCACACCTGGAGTTCGAGCGCGCCGCATCGCTCGCGCGTAACTTACGCGAACGCGAATTCCTTCTCGACCGCGCGCGAGCGTGCGCGGTTTAGCTGACACACGTAAGAATGCTTCTCGCGTTAGCGGTGCCGCCGCGTGCGGCATGATTTCGCGAGTATAGGCACGTCGGCAGGCGAATGCGTGGAAAGGATTCGGATGCAAATACAGTGTCATGCGGCAATTCTTGTGGAGCAGGACGAACCGGTACCGGCCGTCCGGCAGTTCGTTCGAATCTTGAAAAATTGCGCTGTCGAAGCCAGTAGGGCTGAGGTCAATTTGAATTTGATTGCCACCTCGGCGCGCGGAAAGACGGTCGTACAAGAATTCCGGCCGGAACGAACCAGGGGAGCAAGGTTTGAGCAGGCGCTGGCGATCACTGAGGAATTGACGGCGCTGGGAACGGCAAAGATTAAGAGCCTACATTTTCTTCTCAGTGCGGAGGGTTTTCGATGGAAAGGCTCGCGTGAGGGTACGTCTGCTCAAGTGAGTTTGCTCGATGGAAAATCATTGCAGAGGAAGCGGCGATTTGACCTACTTGCGCTCCTGTCGTTTGAAGCGGCCGACGCAAGCGAACCGTTTATTGGCAAAATGCTCGCGGAAATTGCCAAGGCAACAGGAATCCGGTTTCAACTGGAGTCGAGCCTTATGCGCGTCGGCAAGGGCGAGCAGGGGCGTGCGACTCCAGAAGAGCTTTTTGTTACTACGCTGGTCTGGACGGAGTTGATCGAACGGATTGGCGAAAAGGTGCGCAAGGAAATCTCGCTTGCGGGCGTGCCGCACTTGATGACGACGTCCGAGGCGCACGCCTTTTTATTTGACCCGAGCAAATTAGGCAAATCGGTACGCGTGGATTTCACGCGGATTACCCGCAAGTGGCTGAAGGAGGAGTTCCCGGACTACGCGAGAAGCACAGGTGCCCTGGACGGCGAGATGCTGCAGAAAGAGATTGCAGACGGCGTGGTGGCTGAAGTGAGTATCGACAAGCGCGGCAAGGCGTTCAGCAAGGAATTTACGATCGGAGTTGGAGTGGGATTGACCTCGCCGCGTTTCGCTCCGACGCAGGACCGCCCTTTCCGGCTGGCGGCGAATGTCTTCCGGCTGTTTGGAATTTGGCCGTTGCCGATGCAGTGGACGTACCACACGGAAGCGGATTTGCGCGAGGCTCTGAAGGGAGCAGCGTTATTGTTGCATCGGGTGGTGGCGATTTTTGAGCCGGAAACTGCCCTGATGCGGAAGGCCAGCGAACGCCGCATCGAGGAATTTGAGGGGCCACGGGAAGTTAGCGCGAAAGAGGCGTATGAGCTGGCTCGGCCAATCGTAAAGCGTGGGCAGGGGATGCGGGCCTGCTGCGCATCACTTCAAACATGATCTCCGCGCCGTATCTTTCTTCTTTCCCAGTTGTTCTGCCGGCGACGAATGGCAAGGGGCGCCTGGCGAAGAACGGCGGATGGTGGATGCAATTCCATTCGCGAACGAAGCACGAAAATCTCTATGTGACCGTTCCTTGCCATGGGCCGGTGACGCAGACAATGCTGGATGCGCCTGCGGGGCGGCATTGGCCTAGCGATGTAGATCAGATATTGCGCGACGGGTGGATGGATTCCGATGAGGCGGCGCGCGCGGCTTTGGCGGCCGCGCAGGAGAAAGATGCGGCCGATTCCAATACAGAGGGCCAATTTGAGCTCTCGAGCCGGGCGAATGTCCTGGCTGCGAAAGTGCTTGGATTGCCGATGCGAGATGACATGTTTGAAATTACTGCGGCTTGGCGGATTTCCTTTTCGCGGATGAATGAGAAGGAACGCAGAATCACCAGCGTCAGCGTACCGGCGCATGGCGGGGGAGCACCAGTTGTGGAAATGCACGCGTACGACAAACACGGGCGGCCCATCCCGGGATAACGCGAGACGAAGGCTGACTCACCTGCGATGCTGAGGCGTGGGATATACTTTCGCGGCTATGGACTTGGCGGCAGGCACGAACGCGCGATTCCAGTTTGCCAGCGATCAGTCGCTGCTGGTTTATTTCGATGAGCAGGTAGGGCAACACCGGTCTGAAGACCGGCCACCACAGAGTCAGTCCACCCTCCAAGCAAATGAAAATGTTAGGAAGTTGCTGAGGCTGCTGGAGTCGGAGCCTGTGGCGGGCATTCGCAATTTGCATCCAGCGTACTGCTCCTTGTTGATCAAGTTTGATGCGCTTCAGCTGCGGCACGAGGAAGTGGAAGCGATTCTGCGGAAGTATCTTGAGCGGCTTGAGGAGGTAAAACTCCCGGAGCCGCGGCGGGTAGAAATCCCGGTGTGCTACGGCGGAGAGTTTGGGCCGGACCTGGTGGAAGTGTGCGCGATGCGCGGAATGACGGAAGCGCAGGCAATCGAGCTGCACGCATCGGTGGAGTATCTGGTTTATTTCTTGGGGTTCGTGCCGGGATTTGCGTACCTCGGGGAATTGCCAAAAGAGTTGGTGACGCCGAGGCTAGCGGCGCCAAGGCGAAGGGTGCCCGTGGGTAGCGTGGGAATCGCGGGAAATCAAACTGGCGTGTACCCGTTTGCCACGCCGGGCGGGTGGAGATTGCTTGGGCGGACGCCTCTCAGAATATTCCGGGCAGACCGGGATGGGTTGAGCTTGCTGTCCATCGGAGATCGCGTGCGATTCACGCCGATTTCGGCTGAACGATTTGGGGAGCTCGAGCGGGAACGAAAATGATAAGCGAAGGAAAAAGCAGATCCCTCCACTGCGCGGCCGGCGCTCGCTTTCGCGAGCGGAAGAAAAAGCCGGCCGCTCCGGTCGGGATGACAGCTTTTCCTTTCGGGCGGCTGGAGAAGGCATGCGCGTAATGGAGGTGCAAGCGCCCGGACTGCTCACGACGGTACAGGATTTGGGGCGTGAGGGATTCGGACCCATGGGAGTCTCGCCTTCAGGAGCGGCCGATGCAATTTCATTGCGGCTGGGAAACCGGCTGGTGGGAAACGGAGAAGGCGCCGCGGGATTGGAAATGACCCTACTTGGCGGGAGATTTGTGTTTTGGGAAGATGCGGTGTTCGCGCTAACGGGATCGGATTTTGGCGCAACGCTGGACGGTGCGCCCGTTCCGTTGTGGGCATCGCACCAAGCGAAGTCGAGGCAAACGCTGAGAGTGGGGCCGACACAGGCTGGAGCACGCTGTTATTTGTGCGTCCAAGGCGGGATCGCGGTGCAGGATTTTCTGGGGAGCGCGTCAACGCATCTCTTGAGCGGGCTTGGGGGGCATGAAGGCAGGGCATTGAGAGTAGGAGACGTGCTGAAGATTGGAGCAGCGAAAGCGAAGGATTTGTTCCGCCCGAGAGCGCTGGCCGCGACGGCTTGGGAGCGGCTTGCGCCACGGAAGGTGCTGCGCGTCACGCCGGGGCCACAAAGCGATTGGTTTCCGAAAACGGCGCAGAAAATATTTTATGAGAGCACCTATCGCGTGGCGGAAGAATCGAATCGCATGGGGATTCGCCCGGAAGGCGCGCCGATTGAGGTGTCTTCGGGCGGAGAGATGATTTCCGAGGGCGTTTCGCTTGGGGCTGTTCAAGTGCCGGAGGGGGGGAAGCCCATTATTCTTTTTGTGGAGCAACAAACAACAGGCGGGTATCCGAAGATTGCCAATGTGATTTCTGCGGATTTTCATAGTCTTGGGCAGCTGCGGCCGCGGGATGAGATTCGGTTTGAAAGGGTGGATGTGGAAAAGGCACGGGCCTTGCTGAAAGAGCAGGAAGAACTGATGGCGTCGAAGGAGTTGTTCTTGGAATGAGGCGCGGTCAGCTAACGATTGATCTGAATTGCGACATGGGCGAGGTGCCGGAGGCGATTGCGGATGGCACGCAGGAATCGCTCATGCGTTCGATCACGTCCGTCAACATCGCTTGCGGCGGGCATGCGGGCGACGAACAGACCATGAAAACAACGATCGAGCAGGCGCTTCGGTGGAAGCTGGCGATTGGGGCGCATCCGGGCTATCCCGACCGCGCGAATTTCGGCCGGCTGGAGTTGAAGCTGCCGCTGAACGAGATTTCAGCTTCCGTTTTCGATCAGGTTAAGGCGCTTGCTGCAGTGGCCGCCAGATGCGGAGCGCGCGTGATTCACGTCAAGCCACATGGTGCACTTTATAATCAAGCGGTAAAAAATCGCAAGCTCGCCGAGGCGATTGCGGAAGGTGTCGCGCGTTGGCGCCAGGACGTCGTGCTTGTTGGGCTGGCGGGATCTCTAATGCTCGAGGTGTTTAGGAAGGCAGGTTTCGCGGTGGCTGCGGAAGCGTTCGCCGACCGGCGGTACGAGGCAGACGGAACTTTGCGTTCGCGCAAATTTGAGGATGCGCTGATTCGCAATCCCGAGGAAGCCGCGTGGCAGGCGCTTGGCATCGCGGAGCGAGGGGTAGTCATTGCAAGCGATGGGAGCGAGGTTTCCGTAGACGCGCAGACGCTTTGCATTCATGGCGACACTCCCGGCGCGCCAAAGATTGCCGAAACGGTGGCGCGGACTCTGCGCGAAGCGGGCATCGAGCCCGGCGCGCTCTCTTAAACAGGAGCACGAGCATAATTGCTCGGTAGCCCTTACGAATGGAACGGGGCGCTCAGAGTGCCCGTTTAGTGGGTGAACAAATATAATTGAGGCGTCATGCGAAAATGGCGACGACTGATTAGGACTTTGGCTTTCCTTGTGCTTTTGGCGGCTCCTTTTGGGTGTTCGTGGAGGAAACAGGCTCGAAACGAGCGCGAGGCCAGATATCAGTCAGCTTTGTCGTCTTATCTTGAAGTCATTAAAGAAGGGATGATGCGCAAGGATGTGGAAGATTATCCCAACGCGCATCAAACCGCTTTAGGCAATTATGCTGCATTGACGAGCAGTCTGTGTATGCGGACTTGGTGAAAATTTGGAAAGAACATCACCCTTGGTTCTGCGAAGAGCACAACGTTTATGTCGCGTTTCAATTCACTGCCATGGATCCTCACAGTCCCTTCCGCGCCGATGACTCCGACGTACTTAAGAGGATTACGATTTTTCACCATCTTGACGGCTGTATGTAACGATTGAGCCCCGAATAAAAAAAGCGGGCAGCTAGAGAAGCTGCCCGCAGGGGAAGGAAGTGCCGCGGAGGCGGCAAGGGCTATTCAAATTTTTCGGTCATTACTGGGAACG
>WNFP01004906.1_pt1 | contig 10748 bp, 8 predicted proteins | sample 5400201 | NCBI WGS metagenome assembly WNFP01 (sample SAMN13153355, study PRJNA577476) | soil metagenome | isolation source: 115 cm saprolite under Madrone tree | place: USA:California | collected 2016-06-14
AAAAGAATAGGAATAGAAGAACAAAACCCCACCACGCCCAGCCAGAAGGCGGAATTCGTCAACTGGAGCACGAGCCAGCCCTGGGCCACGTTCTGCATCCATGTGCCGATGTTAGAGAGAAAGTTGCCGATCCAGAAAAGGCGGAAGTCGCGATGGCGCAGCGCACGGGCGATACGCGGGATTTCAATGACCGCAGTTTCCGCGGCGTCAGTAACGGCGCCATGGGCCAGACCATCGGCCACGTCCGCGCGCAGCAGGTTGCTTTCCTCAATCACCGGTGGCCCGGCGCTCCCTTTTGTCTCCGCGTTCGTACTCAATGTCCTCGACCCTGGCGGCAAATTCGAACAAATGCCCCTTCCTAGTGTAAGCTTTTTTGTTTCCACCGCAGGCCACACCCAGGAGAACCTTTTTGAAACACGCCAAGCTCGTCATTGTTTTCTCCGTTCTGATCCTTTCCAGCTTTGCCGCGCAGAATACCGGCAGCACATCACAACCCGCGCAGATCTTCGGCTTCCGTGATTTCGGCAAACAGTACCAGATCGATCAGGACTTCATGGCCGTCCCCAGCCCTGCTCTGGCGGAGCAGCATTTAAAGGTCCTTACGGCGCAGCCGCACGTTGCCGGCTCGCCTGAGGACAAGGCCACCGCCGACTACGTGGCCAGGCAGTTTTCCGCCGCCGGCCTGCAGACGGAAACGGTGAAGTACGTGGTTTGGATGAACCGTCCGGAGGAGATCAGCGTAAATATCACCGCACCGGCCAACATCAAGATGAACGGCCCCAGCCGCGAGCACGTTGATGGCGATACATTGCCCGACAACTCGCATGTGCTGATGCCTTTCAATGGATCGTCTCCTTCCGGCGATGCCGAGGCCGAGGTGGTGTACGCGAACTATGGCCGCCCGGAGGACTTCAAGAAACTGGAAGAATTGAAAGTTGATGTCAGGGGCAAGATTGTGATTGTCCGCTATGGGGACAACTTTCGCGGGGTGAAGAGTTTTGTGGCGGAAGAACACGGCGCCGCGGCCGTGATCATCTACTCTGATCCCATGGATGACGGCTATTTCAAAGGCGATGCTTACCCCAAAGGGCCGTGGCGTCCGGAAAGCGGAGTGCAGCGCGGCTCAATCCAGTACATGTTCAAATATCCCGGTGATCCCACCACGCCGGGCATCGCGTCCGTGCCTGGGTTGCCGGCGTCACAGCGGGTCCCGCCAGAGACGGCCGGAGACATGCCGAAAATTCCTACCACGCCACTCTCCTATGGAGATGCCCGTCCCATCCTGGAGAACCTGGCCGGACCTGAGACTCCGCGCGACTGGCAGGGCGCTTTGCCGTTTACCTATCACGTTGGCCCCGGTCCGGCGAAGGTGAAGCTGCATCTCAAGCAGGACTACCGTTACTGGACGATCTGGAACGTGATGGGAAAAATTCCAGGAACGAAGTATCCGGACCAGTGGGTAGTGCTGGGGAACCATCGTGACGCATGGGTGTATGGAGCGGTTGATCCCAACAGCGGCACGGCAGCGATGCTGGAAACGGTCCACGGCCTGGGCGAGCTTTTGAAAAAAGGCTGGAAACCGGAACGCACGATTGTATTTGGCAGTTGGGACGCGGAAGAAGAAGGCTTGATCGGCAGCACGGAGTGGGGTGAAGAGCACGAAAAGGATTTGGCCCATGCCGTGGCGTATTTCAATCTTGATGTCGCGGTGTCAGGGACGAGTTTTGGCGCGTCGGCGGTTCCCAGCCTGAAGGGTTTTATGCGTGACGTGACTAAAGTAGTGCCCAGCCCCAAGGGCGGCATGCTGTACAACGTTTGGAAAGAGGAAAGGACAGGCCGCCGGGCTGATTCCGGGCAGAATCGCGCCCCCAACGCGCGCGTGGAAAATGACGTGCCTGTGGGAGACCTGGGCAGTGGTTCAGATTACAGCGTTTTTATTCAGCATCTGGGCATCCCCTCAACTGACATGACGTCCAACGGGCATTACGGCGTATACCATTCTGCGTTTGACAACTTCAACTGGTTCAAAAAATTTGGCGATCCCACGTTTGCGTACGAGCAGGAGATGGCGCGCGTATTTGGCATTCAGGCGCTGCATATGGCCTCTGCAGACGTGTTGCCTTATGACTACGAGCTCTATGGCAAGGAGATTGGCTCATATATCGAGAATGCGCGGGAGAAAGCCAAACAGATGCTGGGTGTCAATGCGCCCGACTTCGGCAAAGCATCGGACGCGGCCAGGAGATTCATGAATGCCGGAACGAAGGTGCTGGCGATCCAGAAAAATCCTCCGCCGGAAACGGCCAGGCTGAACCAGACGCTCATTGCCGCGGAGCGCGCGCTGCTTTCTTCACAGGGTCTGCCCAACCGTCCGTGGTTCCGGCATGTGATTTATGCTCCGGGCCAGTACACCGGCTATGCGGCGGTAGTCATTCCGGGAGTGAATGAAGCCCTCGATGCAAAGAATACTCAGCTCACCGTGGAACAGATACAGGTGCTGACGGAGGCGCTGAATCGCGCCGCCGCCGTGCTGGAAGCGTATCTGTAGGCAGGCAGACGGGCGCTCACGGTTTCGCGAGCGCCTTCTGCAACGCAGCCGGATCGGCAATGGGTGGCTGGCAGGCGAAGCCACTGCATACCACGGCCACAGTCTTGCCTTCTTTGACAGCGGGCAAATTAGGGATGGTTTCAGCCAGAGCGGGCGGCAGCATCTGCGGCACGCCTTCTCCCTGCTGTACATGCAAGACAGATTGACGCAATGAGAAGTGCTGGAGCGCGGCGGATTCCAGTTGTCCCGCTTGTTCTCCGCTGCCGGTGACCACTACCTGCGTATGGGGATGGAGATACATTCCCAGCGCGATGCCATAGGTGGCGGCAAAGAGCCCGTAGTGCGCGGCGATGCCGGCGAAGGCCTTCAGCGTGCCTTCAGCAATCTCGCGGTGGCGCGCGTTGTTCGTGTATGCGTGAAGGCGAAGCAGGGCAATCGCCGCAGCGGGATTCCCGGCAGGCGTAGGTGAATCCTGCAAAGGCTTGCGCCGGGCCGCCAGCGCGCCCAGCGCCAGGGCATCACCCGGTAATCCGCCGTCCACCGCGGGACCTGCTGCAATATCAAAGAATCCGCCTTCCTTGGGATCATGGAAACGCGCGACCATTGCGTCCACAATTTTTTCAGCGAAGCGGAAATAGCTGAGATCTGCGCAGGCTTCGTAAGCATCCAGGCAGGCAATGGCGGTAAAGGCATAGTCCTCCAGTACGCCGGGCAGGGGACGCTTTGTTGCCTGCGGATCAGAATAAGCGATCACGTGCTGGAGACCGCTGTTGGCGTGCCATCCCTGAGAAAGAATGCGGTCAAGTGAGCGCAGGGCAAACCTGCGCGCCTCATGCAGATGGAGCACGCGCGCAGCTTTCATGTACGCCGAGATGCAGAGCGCGTTCCAGTTCACATAGACTGTCTTGTCCACAAATGGAGTCTGGCGCTGCAGGCGCGCGGCATACAGCTTTGGCTTCGCCGCATCCAAAAGCTCCTGAACTTCGCCGGGCGTTTTCTTGAGCCGCGTGGCGATCTCCTCCACGCTGGCGCGAATGTACAGCACGTTCTTGGCGGGATTGTGATGCATCTCGCCGACTTCCCCAATGTCATAGTGCAGCATGGAGATTTGCAATTCGTCGTCGCTCAGGGCAGATTCGGCTTCGTCCAGGGTCCAGGTGAAGTAGTCGCCGTCATCGTCCAGCGAAACGTCAGCATCCTGCGATCCATAAAAGCCGCCGTGTTCACGGTCTGTCAGCCACTCATCCATCCAGCGCACAATATCCCGCGCCACAAAGCCGAAAAACTCATTCCCGGTGAGCTGGTGGCCATGCACGTAGTTTTTCAACAACTCTGAGTTGTCATAGGCCATTTTTTCAAAATGCGGCACAATCCAATGCTCATCCACGGAATAGCGATGGAAGCCCCCGCCAAGCTGGTCATAGACTCCGCCCTGGGCCATCTTTTCGAGCGAAGTTGTGATGACTTCCAGAAGGCGCTGGTTCCCGGTTTCAGCATAGCTCTGCATAAGCAGATCCATGCCGCTGGGATGAGGAAACTTGGGCGATGATCCGAAACCGCCGTGTTCGCGGTCAAACAGCTTGACCGCTGAGTCCACCAGGGTATCGATCAGTTTGGCCCGCAGTGGTCCTGACTTGCCGGCAAAACCTTCCGCCTGGCTGATGGCGTCCATCACGCTCTCGGCAGACTCCAGCACGTCGCCATGCTTTTCCTTATAGGACAGGGCAAGCGTATGCAACACGCGGCGAAAGCTCGGACGTCCCTGATAGTCCTGTGGAGGGAAATATGTTCCGGCGTAATACGGCTTTCCTTCCGGCGTAAGAAACGCGGTGAGCGGCCAGCCACCCTGTCCGCTGATGGCCTGGACCGCGGTCTGGTAGCGGCTATCCACGTCCGGGCGCTCGTCGCGATCGACCTTAATGGCCACGAAATGCTGGTTGATGATGGCGGCGACTTCCGGATCTTCGTAGGACTCGCGATCCATCACATGGCACCAGTGGCACCACACCGCGCCGATATCCAGCAGAATGGGCTTGTTCTCGCGCTTCGCGGTGTCAAAAGCCTCTGCCCCCCACTCATGCCAGTGGATGGGCTGATGCATGGCGGAGCGCAAGTAGGAAGAGGAGGCGTGGGCGAGGGAATTCAAAGGGCCATCGGTCATTTCTTTAGTTTATCTTTTATCTGATAAAAGAGGTTCGGCTGCGCACATCGCCCTTATATTCAGACGTTCACGGTAATCTGACGGCCCTCGATGCCGGTGCTAGCCGATCTGCTGCAAGGAACAGCCCGACGTGGTTTATCACGGCTGTGATCTGGCTTTTGGAGGATGTTGTCCTCGTTAGAAATAGTGTATCGTCGCGTAAATAGTACGAAGTACAATGGATGACATCTGATACATTTGCCAATGTAGACGAGGATTTAAACGGATGCTCGAGTCGCTTCTGATAAAAAATTATCGATTGTTCGAGGATTTTCGGCTTCCCCGATTGTCCAATATAAATCTATTCGTTGGAAAAAATAATTCTGGCAAGAGTGCATTACTTGAAGCGATTCAGATTTGGGCTACAAATGCCAATTTTGAGATTCTGAATGAAATAGTGCAGGCTAGGGATGGTTATTGGGAGTCAGAACTTGAGGAACAAAATGCTTCGGTGGCGCTCGTCGAGAATCCTCTAAGGTCGATGTTCATAGGCCATCATCTTCCGGAGATTGAGGAAGAGGGCATCGAGATTGGACCAATTGAGGGCTCCAAACTTACGATTCAGACAACTGCATTTCAGCTTGTATACGAACAAGATGTGTATCGCCGCGTTCCATTAGATCGTTCGGATTTAGAAAAAAAGGATTTGATCAATGTGCGATATATGCTTGAGGCGCGCCAGGACGACAAAACCTGGCAATTAGGCCCAATTCGAAATGAGCCACGCGAGTTTCGCAGATCGTTACCCTCGCGCCCATCCCGAGAACCAAAATGCACAGTGCAGGCTGTTCCAGCACATAACATTTCGGATCAAAAGCTTTCCTTGCTGTGGGACAAAGTGCATTTGACTGACCTTGAGCCAGTCGTTACTGACTGTCTGCAGTTGATAGCCCCCAGTTTGGCAGGGATTGCCTTTGTTGGAGAAGGTTCAAGAGTGCGTGCTAAGAGAGTCCCAATTGTACGACTCAAGGACTCATTGGAGAGGTTGCCTTTGAAAAGTCTGGGAGATGGCATGACCAGACTCCTCGAGATTGCCCTGGCCTTGGTAAATTCTAAGGACGGAATCCTCTTAGTGGATGAATTCGAGAATGGTCTTCATTGGACGGTGCAGCCACAGGTTTGGCGATTGGTTTTTGCTCTTTCCCGGCAATTGAACGTCCGCATATTCGCAACAACTCACAGTCAAGATTGTATTCGTGCATTTCATTCGGTTTGGAGACAAAGTGAACATGAGGGTACGTTTTATCGAATCGATAAAAATGGTGGGTCATCACCATTTGCGACGTCGTACGACTGTGAGACTCTGTCGGATGCAATTCAGTCGGAGGTGGAAGTTCGTTGAACGGTGACGAAACCTGCCAATCTAAATCGCCAAAAATCCTGCTAGTCGAGGGCAAGAAAGATTGTCGAGTTGTCATGGCTTTGCAGGAGCACCATGGGATAGTCGATCATTTCGGCATATTTCAATGCAATGGAGAGGATGGGGTTCTTAGACGCCTCAATGCGCTAATTCCTGCTCCGAAATCCGAACGGCCGACTGTCATCGGAGTACTATTAGACGCTGATACGGTGGCAATTGAAGATCGCTGGCGTCAGCTAGAGTCGAAGCTGGTAAAGCATGGTTACGACTTGCCTCAGGCACCTGAACCTATGGGCACGATTATTGAGCATGTTTCCCACCCTAAAATTGGTATCTGGCTCATGCCTGATAATCAAGCAACAGGAATGCTTGAGGATTTCCTGTTACGAACCATCGATGTTGCCCACGTCGAGGTTGCTGCAACGGCGGTTCACACGGCTAAAAATGCAGGAGTTGCGACCTTTAAAGATGTGCACACGAGCAAAGCCACGATTCACACGTATCTGGCTTGGCAAGATGAACCAGCAACTCCACTCGGTCTCGCGATCACAGCGCATATTTTGAGTGTAGAATGCGAACTGTGTCGTAATTTTGTTGAGTGGTTACGGACGCTTTTCGAATGATTGCACTCCGTTTCAGCTTGCCTTCAGCTCCGCTGCTTCCTTTTTCAGCTTGCCCAGTTTGTTCATCAGGAAGAGCAAGTAGCTCAGATAAATGCCCCAGGTCACCAGATAGCCAGCCCAGAGATACGCATGCGGATTGACATGGGGTGGAGCGGCCAGGAACATCGCGGGCAGAAGCAGCATGGCGCTGCTGCCTGCCGCCTGGCGCACATAGGCCGTATTGATCTTCTGCGTGCCGCGTTCCAGTTCATAGCGGAACCAGGTAATCAACCCGCCGAAGACAAAAAAAGCGATCATATTTATGAAGAGCACATGCTGCATCTGGGGGTCCAGGTTGGGCGTGCCAATCATGGGCGATGGGTGGTGCGTCTTGAACCAGCGGTTCGCCATATAAACAATGGGGACATCCAGGAAGGCGAAGATCGCCAGCGCCGATGCCAGCATGGAGGTTGCGCCTCCCGTGGATGAACGGCGCAGCACCAGATAGCTCACATAGAGCAGCCACAGCATGAGCGTGGTATTCAGGCGCATGTCCCACGGCGACCACCAGACACCCCAGGCATAGCGCGCCCAGATGGGGCCGGTGATCAGCACTACGGAGCAGAAGACCACGCCGACCTCAGCCGCCGTAACCGCCAGAGCGTCTGCCTTAGGGCTGCGTTTCCAGAGATAAACGATGGAGGCCAGAAAGTTGATGAAGAACAGCGTAAAGCCGGTGGAGGCCGCCGGGACGTGACAATAAAAAATACGCTGGACGTCGCCCATGGTTTCTTCTGTGGGCGCCACAAACAAGCCCTGGTAAGTCCCGTAGATCAGCAGGGCGGCGGAAATGGCGGCAAAGACGGAAAATAGTTTGGTTTTCATTCTGCGTTCAGCACCGTTTCAAATAGCAGGAAGCATGCCGTGGTAAAGATCACGCAGAATCCCGCTAAGAATTTCATTTGCACTACAGGAGCACCTTCCCCCGTCAGTACCTGGCTGGTGGCGGTCACCATGCTGATAACGGCCGGTATAGAGATGGGAAGCAGCAGCAGCGGCAACATCAGTTCGCGGTTGCGCGTTCGTATGGACATGGCGGCAAAAAAAGTCCCGTTTACCACCAGCGCCCACGTCCCCAGCAGGGCGATCATTGCCAGCTGCCACAGAGGGCCTACTGAGCTAAGATTGTAAAAGATCACAAACAGCGGCGACATCAGGCATTCCAACAACATTATTAAAATAAAGTTACCTAAACACTTGCCCAGAAAAAGGGCTTCCGCGGGCGCCGGTGACACGCGGTAGGCATCCAGCACGCCATTGCGCAGTTCGCGCGCCCATGACTGATTCAGCGCCATGGTGGTGGAAAAAAGAAAGGCAATCCAGATCAGGCCGCCCATGACGGGCCGCGAATCTTCGCGCTCAAAGGCAAAACTGAAGACCACCACCACCACCAGGGCAAAGAACATCATGGAGTTGAAGACATCACGCGAGCGCCATTCCAGGCGAAGATCTTTGGTGACGTTGATCCATGTAAGCCGCGTGATGGACATGCTCATGGTGCTGGCCGTCATTGCTGCGCCCCATGTTGCTGTACACCATGTTCCTGCACATCATGCTCCTCTACACCAGGCATGGCGCCCCGGTCCACCAGTTCGCCATGCGAAAGCAGAATGTACTCGTCGGCAAGATTGGTGAGAAGGCCGATCTGGTGCGTGACCAGCAGGATGGTATTTCCACTGGTACGCATGGCCGCCAGCAGTTTGGCGATCTGCAAAGCTGAGTCTGGATCAACGTTGGAAAAAGGCTCATCCAGCAGCAGCAGGCGCGGCGAATGAAAAATGGCGCGGGCCAAGGAGAGCCGCTGGCGCATACCCTGTGAGTACTGGCCAACCCGGCGCGAAAGCCTGGGATCAAGGCCGACGCGGGTCATGGCTTGAATAAGAAGTTCATCTCCAGCGATGCCGTAAAGCTGGGCAAAAAACCGCAGGTTCTCCAGGCCATCCAGTTCGTCATAAAGCAGAGGGGCGTGGGCCATATAGCCGACCTGATGGAGGGCCTCTTTGTTGGGAACCCCATAGATGAGAATACTGCCTTCCGTCGGCTCATTCAGCCCGGCAATCATGCGCAGCAGCGTGGATTTCCCGGCGCCGTTCTCACCGCGCAGCACGTAAAACCGCCCCGGTTCAAGGGCTAACGATATCTTTCTTACGGCTGCGGTGCGGCCATAAATCTTTGAGACCTTTTCGGTCCGAACCGGCAGGGCGTCGTTAGTGAGCAGAAGGACCTTAGTATCCTTTTGCCTGGGGTTGGGCGGCCTGAGGCTGTGCAGGCATTCCCGGTTGCTGTTCCTTGGGAGCGTACTTGGACGCGCATTTTGCCTGAAGCTCATTGGCATGAAATACGCCGTCTTTGCCGAAATTGCCCATGGCCAGAGCCTGCGCGTTGTCCTTGAAAGTGTCCGGCGGAGGTTCAGAGCCTTTGTACACCACATGCAGCAATTCACCGTCTTCCACCAGCATGAAGTCGGCGCTTGGACCGTTGTACTTGATGGAACCGGGTTGGACGTTGCCGGCCACGCGCAGATTGCGACCGTGACCTTTGTCGCCCATCGCGTGCAACTGTTTGATGGTTACATAATAGCTCTTGCTTTCCTGTACCCCGGTATAGCCGAGGTAGCCCAGGGAAATCACGATCACCGTAATAGCGATCCCGAAGCGAATATATTTTCTGGTTTGTGCTGACATGGCACTTGAAAGGTTATCCTTGCTCGGAACGCAGGTCAAGAGTTCTCTTATGAAATGCGTGACGCAAGATTACACACGTTTCTACGGCGCGTATAATAAAGAGTTTCCTGTCATTAAGGTGGAGTCCATGAGCACAACGCAGAACACCTCGCAAACCGAAGCCCGGCAGCCAATCAGCCCCCGTCAGGAATGGATTGTGCGCCGCCGTGAACACGCTGCCCGCACTGGCGATGACAATGTGTCACAGATGCATTTTGCCCGCAAAGGACTGATTACAGAAGAGATGCTGTATGTGGCGGACCGCGAAAAGGTGCGGCCGGAACTGGTTCGGGATGAGGTGGCGGCAGGGCGCATGATTATCCCGGCCAATATCAACCATCCGGAACTGGAGCCCATGGCCATTGGTGTGGCTTCTCTTTGCAAAATCAATGCCAATATCGGCAATTCCGCCATCACCTCGGACGTGGACGAAGAGCTCAAAAAATTGCATACGGCAGTCCATTTTGGGGCAGATACGGTAATGGACCTCTCCACGGGCGGCGGTATCCATGAGATTCGGGAAGCTATTCTGCGGCACTCGCCGGTCCCCATTGGGACAGTTCCGATTTACGAGGCAGTTTCTCGCGTAAAGAGAATTGAAGACCTCAATGCTGCCCTGATGCTGGAAGTGATAGAAGAGCAGGCGCAGCAGGGCGTGGATTACATGACCATCCATGCCGGCGTGCTGGTGCAGTATTTGCCGCTGATCTCCAAGCGGATCACGGGAATCGTGAGCCGCGGCGGCGCGATTCTGGCGCAGTGGATGGCCCACCACCACAAGCAGAACTTTCTTTACGAGTGCTTTGACGACATCACGAGAATCATGAAGAAATATGACGTCTCCTACTCGCTGGGCGATGGCCTGCGTCCTGGTTGCATCGCCGATGCCAGCGATGAAGCGCAATTTTCTGAGCTGCGCACGCTGGGCGAGCTGACGAAGAAAGCCTGGGAGCATGATGTGCAGGTGATGATTGAAGGCCCCGGCCACGTCCCGCTGGACAAGATCAAAGAACAGGTGGACAAAGAAGTGGAGTGGTGCCATGGCGCGCCGTTCTATACGCTGGGACCGCTGGTGACGGACATTGCTCCGGGCTACGACCACATTACGTCGGCCATTGGCGCGGCCCTCATCGGATGGCATGGCGCTTCCATGCTCTGCTACGTCACCCCGAAAGAACATCTTGGGCTGCCCAATGAGAAGGACGTGAAAGACGGAATCATTGCCTACAAGATAGCGGCTCATGCCGCCGATATT
>WNFP01004907.1_pt1 | contig 10747 bp, 15 predicted proteins | sample 5400201 | NCBI WGS metagenome assembly WNFP01 (sample SAMN13153355, study PRJNA577476) | soil metagenome | isolation source: 115 cm saprolite under Madrone tree | place: USA:California | collected 2016-06-14
CCCAGAGCGAGGCAAAAGCATGGATATGGGCAGCGCTTTCCGGACTCCTCCTCCTTGCGGGAGCATACCTCCTGTTGTCGACGATCAGTCCGAACCTGGTTAACCTGCATATCGGGAAGCTGGAGACATTGCCGCAGGCAGCAGCTCTTCCTCCGCAGCCGGTATCGACTCCCGACCAGTCATGCAAAGATACATGCGCCGCGCAATGTGCAAATCAGACCGACCCCGAAGTTATACAGACCTGCCTTAACGTATGCCAGGCTTCGTGCACCTGTTCGGTCCCGCCTCTTACACCGCTCACGGGAGTCGCGCTCCAGCAAGAAAACGGAGCGGCGGTCCTTTGGAATTCGGGCGACCCGGGCGTTGATCAGAATCTCGCAAAAATCAGGACCGAATATCAAAAACTTTCGAGTGCTCTTAGCAAAGCCGGAATTTCAAACACCGTAAATTCTGTGTATCGTTCTTTACTCTACCAGCAGCACTTATGGGAAATTGTTGATCGCTGGATTACCCGGGATCTTCGAGATAATACCGATCCGTCATGCTCGGCTCTCAAGTCAACAGTCGGTGCGGAATATTCGAAGCACGGCCTTGGCACGGTGGTAAATTCTCCGAACGCCTGCGCCCCGCATGTAAAAGGCACCGGCATCGATATCTGCTTGCCTCAAGCGGGGTCATGCCTTAACCCGAGCAATCCGGGGCTGTATGACCAGGCGAATTCCATTGCGCAATCGAACGGCATTGATCTTCGTTGGCAGGATATCACAGGCGATAAGGTTCATTTTAATCTTCAGAATCCGCCGTCCGCCGCTTGCGCGACCATTGCCCAATAAAGCCATGAAAAGATATCTTATCATCGGTATCTGCGGAGTGATTGTTGTCGCAGGTATTGTGCTCGTCGTATCCATAAAAAAATCTCCTGCCAGCGCATTGCAGGCAGGCATCACGACGACGCCCGTCCCGTATGATCCCGCCGATGCCGATACGGCGGCTCCGGTTTCCGTTCCGGAAGGAACTCGGATTGACCTGAACACTTCCGGCGGAATCGTTTCGGTAAAAAATTTCTTCCCTTCCGCGAATCGTACAGTCGGCCAATCGGTTGTTGTGGTCAAGGAAACGGAGGACTATATCATTCTTTATAATAGTGACACGAGCTTCGAGGTGCGCGTGATCCGCGGCCCGAACGACGTTTCCAGACAGTCGGCCGAACAAGATTTTCTTCAGTCGCTTGATGTAACCAAGGCGCAGGCCTGCCTCCTCGATGTTTCGGAATCCGTTGCCGATCCGGCAAGGGGCCTGGTCAAGCAGTCTTTAAGTTTCTGCCCTCCTCGGGTACAATAAAATCATGAATAAACATATGGGTCGCTTTTCGCCTCACGCACTTGGAATTACAATGATCATTGTGAGCATCGCGATGCTCATTGCGCCCCCCGTGTTTGCCCAAGGCGTGGCTGGCGGTGGCGGTGTTGGCGGCGGTGTCACTCTTACCGACCCGTTGAACGGCTGTAATTTTCAATGTCTTGCAACCAAAATCATCGGCTTCATGCTTGATGTCGGCCTGATTCTTGTCCCCGCGATGGCGCTTGTTGCCGGGTTTCAATTCCTTACCGCCGCCGGTAATGAAACAAAAATATCCAGCGCAAAAAATACCCTCCTCTATACTATTATAGGTACGGCCGTCCTCCTTATCTCGCAAGGGGTGTCTCTCATTATCAAAAGCGTGCTTGGCACTTAGTGTTTTTTGCGTCTACTGAGGTAAGTTCCTGAATGTGGTATGATTGTAAGGTAATTATTTGAAAGGTCGAAAGTTCTCTCAGTATTTATGAAAAAGTTAGGTATTTTAGCGTTTTCATCCGTCGCTCTTCTCTCTATCGCCGCTCCGTTTATGGCATTAGCACAGACGCCGACGATCGTATTGCCTCCGACAGGCCAGGGCGGTCCCATCACCGGTGGCGCCGACGTGATTGCTTTGGTCAACCAAGTTCTCTTTTGGGTCGCCACTCTTTTCTGGATCGGTGCAGTTATCTTTATTTTCCTCGCCGCCTTTGGTTATCTTACCGCCGCAGGTGACCCGGAAAAAGTAAAAAACGCAAGCCACCGCTTGCTCTATGCGGTTATTGCCGTCGCCGTCGGCCTCATGGCTTATGGCATCCCAACTTTGGTCAATAACTTCCTCCGCGGGAAATAATCGGGTTTTACGATTGCAAAATGAGGCTGGGATACCCAGCCTTTTTTGTTTGAGATATGGAGTCCCCTTTGGTATAATAAAAACATAGGAAGTTTGCGGGTATCCCCGACTTTCCAAAGGTCGCAGTACGGATTTACTTTATATGAAATCAAAATTAATAATGCTTGTGCCTATGGCCCTTATTATGGTGGTTGCGCCGCTTGTGGCGTCCGCTCAGATCGGCGGCTCTGGCGTCGGCGCTTCGCCGGCTTTCATCCCGCCCCCGACCAACCAGTCCGGCCCCATCACAAGTGTCGGAACGACCATTGATCTCGTTCAGACTATCCTTGGTTGGGTTGCCACTCTTTTCTGGATCGGTGCAGTTATTGCGTTCTTCTATGCAGGGTTTCTTTATCTCACCTCTGCCGGAGAGCCCGAGAAGGTACAGAAGGCTTCGCACATGGTTCTTTATGGCGCGATCGCCGTCGCCGTCGGCCTCATGGCTTATGGCTTCCCCGCTCTTGTGAACAACTTCTTGCTCAGGAGATAGGGTCAGGAATCAGATTTATATATAAAAGACCCCGGTATCATATCGGGGTCTTTTATCTTTAGAGGTCGGAGTGGTATAATCAATGTATGAAATACTTGGCGTTTTTTTTGGGAATCCTCATGTTGCCTTCGCTCGCACTTGCACAAACCTTAAGCCTTACGCCGATTGCCCCGCCGACGGGGAACCCGGGGCCGATTACCAGTCTTTCGGGCGGTGTTGATTTGATACAGAAATTATTGGGCTGGGTCGCAACGGTATTTTGGATCGCAGCGGTCGCCTGCTTTTTCTATGCCGGATATCTGTATCTTCTCGGCGGAAGCTCCGAGGCGGCACTTGAGAAGGCCAAGCAGCAGCTTACCTACGGGGCCGTCGCCGTCGCCGTCGGCCTCATGGCTTATGGCTTCCCGGCTCTTGTGAACAACTTCTTGCGTGGGAAATAATAATATATAACAACAACCATGGACCGGAAATCAAAAATAATAGTGTCGCTCTTCTCATTTTTTGCACCATTGTCCGCGGCATTTGCGGAGACCTCACCGATCACGAGCGCACAGCAGATCATCAACGTGATGCAAAAACTTCTCGGTTACTTTCAGGTCGTGTTCTGGATTGCCGCGATCGGGGCAATATTTTATGCCGGATTTTTGTATCTCTTCGCCGGTGAGAATGAAAAAAATGTTGATAAAGCAAAAAAGCAGCTCATGTACGCCGTGATCGCGATCGCGATTGGCCTCATGGCTTTTGGTATCACGCCGCTTGTACTGAGCGTCTTGAAGGGGCAGTAAACTTAAAAATGAGAGGAAAAAGAAAAACCGGCCTCTTTCGAAGCCGGGAGTTTTTTTAAAGGTTATTGTTTACAGGCCTCCTCGGGGTCTGCAATTTCACCGCGATGGTAAAATTGCAGACCGGCTTTCTCTCCGACCGGCCCGGTGAACCGTACCGTTCCGAACACCCAGCCGATTTTACACGGCGAGGTATCAATTCGATACGACTGCCCGTTATCAAAGTGGGCAACCGCCGAAAACGGCCCGAAGAATCTGAACTGTGATCCGGCGGGAACGTCTAGTAGAATCGGTTCCGAGTAGACGTTCTCTCCTTCCAACCTGACTTCTCTTTTTGCGAAGGGCAGAGAAGCCGGCTTGCTTGGTGAAGGAGATGGTTTGGGCAAGTGACTTCCTACCCATCCCATAACGCCCGAAGCACCTTTCGCAACCGAGTTCCCCGTATGGGATTCCGTCTGCTCGGTGGCGCTTTTCTGTCCGCGCATCCCCGTTGGCTGCCAGCCGTTCGCGAAGACCGGCCCGGCGATGCCGAAAATGATGATCATCACCCAGCGCAGACGCTTTCTTTTCTTCGGGTCTTGTACATCATCGGTGAGGACATATCCGATGGCCGTAGGATAGAGAAGCATCATGAATCCCACAATCACCCAGTGATTGAGCGGAGGGTTGACGAGCAGCATGGCGAAGAAATAAGCGGAAAGGTACATGACCACCGTGCAAAGTTCCACGATGTCCCGCAACTTTTCCTTTATTTCATGCCCGACGGCTTCTAGCGCCTCCTCGGTTTTATCTCCCAGATTGTATTCCGGTTTCTTAAACCAAGGAATGAATCCGGAGAGCCAGTCTCCCAAGTAGAGGAGCCAGGCCGCGGACTTCCGAAGATTCGTGAGAATCAGGAGCGTCTCAAGCGGGTACATGTTGAGCAGCACGAGAATTGCCCTAAGGCTCGAGAGCGAAAGGAGCAGACCCGTGAAGGGGAGGAGGGTTCGCGTGGCAGTGAGCACCCAAGGATACGGAAAGAGGCTTGGGAGCATTGCCACGACCGCGTTGAGGATTGGAAGAGTGAATGCCTGAAGCCAGGCAATCTGGATCGTGCGCCTTCCGAAATCACGCAGTACATGGTTTGCGCTCCGGTGAGTATTGCCGAGAGCGGTTGCCGTCTGACCAAATAATCTGGTTACATTGGAGCCGCTTGGTGGCGACCCCGCCGGTGGTGTTGGTAGAGCCGCCATACTAAATCCTTCCTTTCGTTTTCAGTTTTTCGTGCAGGCGATCAAGCTGTGCACGGAATTTGATTCGTTTCTTTTCATAATGGTATTCCCTGTTTGCTTTGCGCCAGCCGGAAAGCATCGCCCAGATCGAGACAGGAATGTTTAAGATCGAGGCAATGGAAGTCGTAACTAGTTTGATCGCGAATCCCTCGGAAGCGGTTCCCCAATATTCCTTCCAGTAGTCCGGCGGCCCTTCGGTCGCTCCCGGCAGATTCGCCGTGAAGTTTACGAAGTTGGTCATCAGACCCTCGGCGAGTTTCCCCGCCTGATTGTCCAGCCAGCCGAAGAATGGTGTTATCGCGTCGCCAATTGCTTTAGCAACGTTTTTGCAATCATCCTGCAAGCTTTTCCAATAGTGAGCAGTAGTCGGTGTCGTACTCATCGTTGCGGCGAAGTGAGCATCGTGCGCTCCCTTCAACTTGTCTACGAGTTCGAGCCGAAGTTTCAATTTCGCAAGGTCGGTCTCGATGATCGGCCATGCGACATCTATGTCGCCGATCTCATCGACGGTTTTGACCATTTCTGCATTGGCTTCGTCGATGATCTTCTTACGAAGCTCCTCGATCGAATCCCGCAGAATGCCAGTGACTTGACTTGTCAGGTGTGCCGGGTCGTTGGTGAGTTCCAGTGCGGTTTGATAATCTCTTGCGAAGCCTAATACTTGTTGGTATATGGCATCTTCAAGGGGAGAAAGCTTATCGGCTTTTTCCTCATACCGAGCTCCCACGAAATCCGCGATCCGTCCCATCGCGCTTTTGCGCAAAATGCTGTCATGTGGAGTACACTTTGCCGCCGTAACAGCAAATTTGCGGCGGGGTTCGTTGAGAAGCAAGGATGAGAGTTCGGAAATCCATATTCGCGCATGGTCCTCGCTGCCCTTCTTGTTTTCCTCTTTTTTCACTGTTCCGGTAGTGGCTTTTGCCATAAATCCTCCATAATTTGAACCTGTCAGATATAATCAAGTTCTCAAGATAACTGCGGTAATCCTAGCATATTATAGAGCTCTTGTCAATATACGGGTTTTAACGTATAATCGTATAGAAAAGATATATTTTTCAAGGGCTGCTGAGGTGGCGAAATTGGCAGACGCAACGGCCTTAGGAGCCGTCGGGAGCAATCCCATGAGAGTTCAAGTCTCTCCCTCAGCACACATAGCTTTTGCCAGTGTGAAGCTCGTTACAAAAACTTGTACTCCGCAGAATGCGGGGCTGGATCATAATGGATATTTCAAAACGCACGGCAACAATTTGGCTTGGAGTTCTGCTTCTCATAAGCGCGTTTTTGCACGTTATAAATATTTCCTATCCCGCGCGGCCGATTTTTGACGAAGTGCATTTTGCGACGTATGCGTCTGACTATGTGAAAGGGGCCGCATTTTTCGATATTCATCCGCCGCTCGGCAAGGTTATGTATGCGGCTGTGATCGCTGGCACAGCAAAAGAGCCGCTTGGCGACACACAATTCGTGGCCGTCAGAAAATACGCAAGTTCAAGCGCCGTCGATACAATTTCAACCGATCTCACCTTCGCGCATTTCCCGTATGTTCCGCTTCGATTGCTCAGTGCGCTCTTTGGCGTTTTATTGCCGCTCGTATTCTTCTGGTTTTTGCGCTCAATCGGCGTAAACAGATTTGCGGCGCTTGTGGGTGTGGCACTTGTTGTATTTGAAAACGCCATGCTTGTCGAGACGCGGCTCATCCTGATGAACGGGATGTACATCGTGTTCGGGCTTGCCGCACTAGCGATGTTTTTTGATCGGAAGTGGAATGTCGCAGGCGGCGTGATGTGGGGACTCTCGCTCGCAGTAAAGCTCATCGGCGTTGTATTCCTCGGGCCGCTTATTGCAGGGTATTTCATCCAGCAAAAAAGCAAAGATATTCGTGCCTCGCACGCAATCCAATTTGTTATCATCGGATTCATTGTGTTCGTCTCCACATTCGCAACCATTCAGAATAGTTTCTTTACGCCCGTGAACCGTTTGAATACCTGGATAGCGCAGGGGATGATAGCTCCCGATGCTCTTTCTCTGCGCTTGCCGCATCTTGCGCCTGCGGCTCAACATTTTTTCCTCACACTTCTTGAGTCAACATTTTTCGTGATCGGGAATACCGGTTTCCACGGCCTCGCATTCACGCACCCGACGCAGAGTCCCTGGTATTTGTGGCCGGTGATGGTCCAAAGTATCCCATATTATGTGGACCCCGCAAATTCTGCGCGGCAGATTACGCTCACGGGCAATCCCGTGGTCTGGTTCGGGAGCACGCTTGCCATAATTTTTGCGCTCGCACTGCTCTCTCGTTACGGGAAAAGATTTTATAAACAGCGCGACGAATCGGTTCGACCAATGTTTATTCTCCTCGGTGGATATATATTCGCACTTCTTCCCTATATGACGATCGTGCGCCGGAGTACGTTTTTGTACCATTATTTCCCGGCGCTTTTATTTGCGATCGGGTTGCTCGCATATCTTTTTGACAGATTCCTGCGTTCCCCGCAGCTTGCAGCAAAAAAGAAAGATAAGTTTTGGATACTTGGCGGGTTTGCGCTGCTCGTGCTTGTTGGGTTCGCACTTACCGCGCCCGTGACGTACGGATTCCCTGCACCGTTCTGATCGCGCTGTTCGAAAACATGGCCTAGAGCCTGAGACATATGGATTTTGACACCGTCACCTCATGTCCTTCAGGTTTCAAAATCCATATGTCTCAGGCGTTTCAAAAATCCATGTTTGGATTTGAGAACAGCGCCCGTTCTGATTGACAGACTGCAACCCAACCTGTTAAGTTCTTTGTGGTACTACCAAACTCAATATAAGGAGAATATTTATGTCTCTCGTCGTTGCTCCTCCGGGAGCTGGACTCACCAAACGCCAAGTCGAACGTTCGCGCCAGGCGTTTAAAACTCTTCCACTTTTACCAAACAGCTTCCCATTTAACGAAATGATGTTCCGTGGGATTCTGAAACTCGGAAATCGAATTGTCAAAACCCGCAATTGGCATTGGAAATACCGGGGCTTTGTGCTTCTTTATACCTCCACAGGTCGCGCTATGGTTTCGGCAAGAGCGTACGGCTTGGATCCAAAAGAGTTTCCGAGTCGTGCGATCGTGGGCGTTGCCGAACTTGTTGAGGTCCGGCCGCTTACGCGAGGTGAGAAGCGCAAGCTTCTTTGCCAGTTCAATAACGCAACTCCGAGGTAAACATATAACTTCGGTTCGTTTATGGGGCCGGCATACGTCGAGCCGCTCGACAACGGATTCTTTTTTCGTAATGTGACGCGCTTCAAAGCTCCGATTCCTTTCAGGTGGCCTGCGGGTCCGGTGAAGCCAATCAATGTGCCCCTTCTGCTTGTTGCAGGCGAACTCAAGAGAGTCGGCATTGATCCGGAAGGCATCCTGTAGTTCCGAACGGCAGTTTTAAACTGCCGTTTTTTATTTCCGTCTCCGTGCGTGGAACGTTTCGTGTATCTCGCGGAGTTCTTTGTTTGTAAGATGCGTGTAAATTTGCGTGGTTGCAATATTTGCATGTCCAAGGAGCACCTGTACGGAGCGAAGGTCCGCGCCGTTGATCAGCAAGTCTGTTGCGAAAAGGTGCCGCAGCTCATGCGGGTGGACTTTACGCGCTATGCCCGCTTCTTTCGCGCGGGTATCCACCATGCGTTCCACCGCGCGTGGCGTAATCTTGCCCAGTACTTTGCCCTGTTTTGTGAGACTTACAAAAAGTTCTGGCTCAGCATCGCCGCGTTTGTCGAGGTACTGCTTGATTGCCGCTTTTGCGCCACCCGATAAAAACACGATGCGGAGTTTGTCGCCTTTGCCGCGGACCGAAACCTCCCCGCGGCCGAGGTCGATTGTGCGGGGGAGCGAGCAAAGCTCGGCGAGACGCAAGCCCGTCGAAAAAAACGTTTCGAGGATCGCGCGGTCGCGCAGGTCGCGGAGCGTGTCTTTCTTTGGCGTCGTAAGCAGCCGCTCGAGGTCTTTGTATTCGATGATATCGATCTGCCGCGAGGGGATTTTGGGGAGTTCTATTTTTTCCGCTGACAAAACTCTAAAGTCGCGCTTCGCAAGATATTTTAAAAAATTGCGGAGTGCGATGATGTAGTACCCCTGCGTGACTTTCTTCTTCGGTTCGCGGGCAAGCGCAAGCCGGAAGCTGCGCACCAGGTCGTCGGTGATATCTTCGGGCTTCTCGATTTTTGCAAACGCCAAAAACTTCCGCAGATACCGGCCGTAATTCTCGCTCGTTTTGATTGAGCGGTTTTTCTCGATTTCCAGATAGTTCAGGTAATCAGTAAGGAGTTTCTCGATTTGGGATGCCATAGATTTATTATACATTGTGCGACGGGAGGATTTGAAAAAATAAAAAGCCGCTCGAGAAGAGCCGCTATATGTGATTTAGAAGGGCCAGCGCACATATAAAAATTGCAGGTAGAATATATGCGAAAGAGCTTTTCTTTGGAGGAAATAGACAAACAAAGAAAAGCACTATTCCTCCACCAATCAGCCTGCCGATTAAGGGATATGTCGTGGCAAGGTGAGTGGCGTGGATTATATTTCCTGCCGATGCGCCGATGATCCAAGCGATTGTAAAAACTAGCGTTGTGAGGCTAAGTCGATACGGCATAACCCCTCCTTGTGTGTATCTGTGTATATTATATCCGTCTCAAAAAGAAAAGTCAAGGTATTCTTGCCTTATTTTTTGAGATTCGCTATAATGACAGCAAGTCCTTTTGATAGCGAAAACTCGATTGCCCCAGAGCCGAAACTCATTGGGTAATAGAGTCTTCGTTATAAGGGGCCAATAAAGGTCCAAATTGGCAACGAATTGTTATGCTTACAAAACGCGTAAAAGCGAATATTGCAGGTGAAACGGGACGGCATGAAAAAGACACCGGTTCGGCCGAGGTCCAGATTGCCATTACTTCCCGTCAGATTGAAGAACTCTCCTCGCATTTAAAAAAGAACCCTAAGGATAATCATTCCCGCCGGGGCCTTTTGAAGATGGTTTCGAAGCGCCGGAAGCTCCTCAGCTACTTGAAGAAGACGGAGCCAAAAACATACGAAAAGCTCATTAAGAAACTCGACCTTAAAAAATAGGTCTTTTAGAGCCCGGACAACCGGGTTCGTTCCATGCGAACAAACGATAAATTTAAAAATCAGCGCGTTGGTATCTTTATCGACGTGCAGAATCTGTACCACTCGGCGAAGAATCTCTATCGCGCCCGGGTAAATTACGAAGCGCTCATTGAACATTTGGTGGGGGAGCGTCAGCTCATCCGCTCTATGGCCTATGTGGTAAAAAGCGACACCGTGCTTGAGGCGAAGGAATCTAAGATGCCGGATGCGCGCCGTACGGAGGTTCAAAATCAGAATAGCGACGGGAGGCATTTGTCATCCGAAGCGGCATTTTTTGAGGCACTCGAGAATGCGGGGCTTGAGCTCCGCGTGAAGGATTTGCAGGTTTATGCCGATGGCTTCAAGAAGGCCGATTGGGATGTCGGAATGGCAGTGGATGCAATCAGGATGTCTGAATTTCTTGACGTCGTGATTTTGGTTACGGGCGACGGGGATTTCCTGCCGCTCATTGATTATGTAAAGTGGGGCCTCGGGCGTTACGTGGAAGTTGCCGCGTTTCGCAGGAGCGCCTCCGCAAAAATCCAAGAAGCTGCTGATCAGTTCATCAATATCGAAGACATTCCGCGCGCGATCATGAAGAGTGCTGCACTGCGTGGTCGCAGGCCGGGAAGATAACCGAAAATAAAAAAGCGCCCCAAGAGTTTTTTTGGTGAGTTGTTATAAAGCAACTCGACTTTTAAGGCTTGGAGTAATTCTAGCAAATTAAAATAATTCGCCAGGTATTCGTCAGAAACCCAATAAAATCAAGGCAAAGTAAGCATAAGACTTTATAACTTTATTAACTTTATAACTCGCACTATGGAAAGAAAAAAATTTAAAATTGACGTGGCGGGCGAAGAGCTCTCCATT
>WNFP01007126.1_pt1 | contig 10743 bp, 19 predicted proteins | sample 5400201 | NCBI WGS metagenome assembly WNFP01 (sample SAMN13153355, study PRJNA577476) | soil metagenome | isolation source: 115 cm saprolite under Madrone tree | place: USA:California | collected 2016-06-14
CGCCTTCGAAGCGCGCTTCCCGCTGGAGGCGTTTGAGCCGATCGCGCGGGCGCTAGGGAAGAGCTTTCGAGGCAGTGTGAACCTCAACGAGCTTGGCGTCGGGTGGGAGGATTGCTGCGACCGCCCAACCCATGTCGTCGCGTAACGAGAATTCTCAGGTTTAAGGATGATTGAAACGTATCGCGACCGCAGTTTAGTCGGGCTTTCGCGTTATTGAATGGACTGGTGGGGATATTCCCTTCCCGGTCCAGGAATAGACGGAGATTACCACCAATGAGCGAATTTGATAAACGATTCGATCGCCGGCAAGCAGCCGCCCTCTTGACCGAGCGAGGCTTCCGCACTGCGCCAGCGACCCTGGCAAAGCTCGCGTGCATCGGCGGTGGTCCCACCTTCCATTCGTTCGGCCGCAAACCTCTGTACCGCGAGGCGGACTTGCTCGCTTGGGCACAGGCGAGGACGACGGGGCCACGGCGCTCAACAAGCGATCCGGGAACCCCGCTCTCGGGCGGGAAGGCGGCGTAGCCGGACGAACTGCCGGGGCCGCGGTTCTCCCCAACCCAGGGGAATCCTTCGGCTGTGTGAGCCGCGCCCCGATCGGGTCGAGATACCCAGCCGCCGCCACCGCGCATCGGTGCGGCCCGACGCCGCTACAGGCTCCCCGGCGTTGGCCAGCGGGGAGCCCATAGGGTTGAAATCTCGAGGCTCGATCAGGACAATGGAGGCATGGCGAGAGCCTTGGCGATCGCTCTTAATCAGACATGACAGGGAGTGAAAATGACGACAAACGTCTCAGAGCCGCTGATCACTGAAGGTGAGGCGGCAAGCCTATTGCGGGTCAGCCTCACGTCGCTCCGGCGTTGGCGCCGCGAGGGCCGCGGCCCGTCTATCGCAAGCTAGGAAGAAGCGTCCGCTACCGGCCGGATGATCTGTCGGACTTCGTGGCGTCGGCGCGCCGCACGTCAACCGCGGCGGCAGTGCGATGATCAATGGCAGAAAAGAGAAGCGCCGGCTCTAATCCAGCCGGCGCAAGGAGAGGTCTACCAATGGAGAGCATACAGTATAGCTGCGGCTCCGGTAAAGACAAGGGGTCGCCCCAGCCCAACTGCGCCCTGCCGGCAAGCCTGCCGCTGCCGGTCGGGCATACTGATCGGCCGGCAGGGGCCGGTAATATGCAAGGCGAGGCGCACCCAGCTATCGCGCAGCCGCCCTTCAGCACGTGGATCACGATCGAGACCAAAGACGGAAGGTTCAGATACTGGGGTGACCCGGACGATGAGCCACCTTGGGACGAGCTAGAAGCGCCTGTGCCGGATACGCGCCCCTCTCAGCAGCAGTCTCGCAAACAGCGGGACCGGTTCAAGCCACTGACCCTCGGCGAGATCGCCGAGCTACCCCCGCCGGAGTGGCTGATAGCCGGGCTCGTGCCGGAGGACGGATTGGTGGTGCTCTACGGGGAGCCGAGCGTAGGCAAGTCATTCGTCGCGTTGGATTGGGGGTTATCTGTAGCCGAGGGCATCCCTTGGCTTGGGCATGACGTGCGGCAGGGCAAGGTCGTGTACATATACGCGGAAGGCGCCCGGGGCCTTAGGCGACGCTCTGACGCTTGGCTGAAGGCCCACGACAGGGTTGACGCGCCGTGCTTCCGGGCAGTGCCAATAGCGGTCACCATTCCCGATCCCGGTGAGCGGAGCGAGTTCGTGAAAGCGGTCCGCTCGGCGAGCAAGCATCCCCAGCTCATTATCATCGACACGCTGGCCCGGAACTTCGGGGCGGGCAACGAGAGCCTCGCCCAGGATATGAACGGCTTCGTGAAGGGCTGTGATGATTTGCGAGCTGAGTTCCCAGGCGCCACGGTTCTTGTGGTGCATCACTCTGGCAAGGATCAGAGGAAGGGTGCCCGCGGCAGCCTCGCGCTGCAAGGTGCTACGGATGCGGTGTTCGCGCTCACCCGGTCGGGCGGCGGGTTGTCACTTGCCAACGAGAAGCAGAAGGATGGCGAAGAGGCTCTGCCGATCTCCTTGCGGCTGGTGCAGATCAGTTTGCCGGGCGGGGCTACGTCTTGCGTTGTTCAGTCCGCTAAGGCCGGTCCGCATGCAGCGCGCGAACCGCACGAGGACCCGCGCCCAAGAGAGACCGACAAGGGTCTTCTCAAAGCTCTCACGACCTTAGGTCCCGATGGGGCCAGGTTGGCCGAATGGCGTGAAGCTGCGGGCCGAGCGAACGACACGTTCTACAAGAGCCGCGATCGTCTTATGGAGGCGGGAAAAGTCCGCTGCGAGAACGGGAATTACTTCGTGGTTGAGACGAGCCCTGGTCCAGGTCCAGAAGAGGTCCAAAATAGGTCCAGTTGGATGAAATCCAGAAAGTAAGTCCAGAAGTCCCCCCTTAGGGGGACTGGATTTGCTGGAGTGGATTAGGGAACCGGACTGGACTAGGGCGAGACCGGTGCCGCTCGCAAGCCCAATCCGGCCCCCGTCCATCCCGAAGCTCGTCGACCTCGCCCTCGGACGCCATTGTGACGGCCCCGCTTTATGACCTCGGGAAACCAGTCTCGGAGGGGGCATGCCAGACAGCAAGGCGGTCAAAGAGCGGATCGAGCAGCTTATTGCTCAGGTTCCCGAAATTATAACGAGCGATGGCTATCGGCAAAGGGCTTGGCTCATAGCGGCACAACGTGCTGTGCGATTGGTATGCCCGTCGGTTAACGATCCATACCACGTAGACGCTCACCAGATTGTCGTCAGTGCCGCCCTTCCGATGCCCTCACATCTTGTGCACCAAATGGCGGCGTTGATGACACGGTTGCGCGAGGAGATCGAACTCGGCCTGTTGACCACGATCGAGAACCACGCGATTGCAGTGACGTTCGACGACTTCCTCGATCACGGCGCCGAATACCTCAAGCACAACCGGAAGAACGAGGCCGGGGTCATCGCGGGCATCGTGTTCGAAGACACGATCAGGCGCCTCTGCCGCGTTGCAGAGATCCCTGAGAAAGGTATTAACCTGGGCACTCTCATCTCGGAACTCGTCAAGAAGGACGTACTCACTGAGTTGAAAGCGAAGCGCGCTCGTGCTGCCGCTGGACTGCGGACATCGGCCGCGCACGCCCGGTGGGAGGAGTTCGAGGCCGGCGAGGTGACCCCAGTGATTGAGTTGACCAAGGAACTCATAGCGGAGCACTTCGGGTAACAGGGTTCCAGGGTCGGCCCCGGCGCTCCCACTCGGGGCGCTGCCGGCGGGCCTGCGCCAAGGGGCGGGGATAGGCGCGGGTTCTGCTTCTCGGAGGGGGTGCTGTCTCACTGGGCCGGCCCTCAGCGCTCCTTCTCACGTCTCGACTGGCGCGCCCCTTCGCGGCGCCACAGCTTTCGCAGCAGCAACCAGCCGGTAGCACCAGCGGCCACGAAGGCGGGGACCGCGGGCGCACCGGCCTCGACCACAAGGCCGATCACGATCTCGACCGCGATGGCAACCATGAACGCCAACACGGGGCTGAGCAGCGCTGCGCCGGCGATAATGGACAATTGCGCCCACGCGGGGAGGCTCATGCGTTACTGCTCACTTACGCTGACCGTGTACCGAGCGGGTCAGCAACCCGTGCCGGCCGGCCCACGCTGGCGGTGCTGCAACGCCGCCTTGATCACATCTCGGCTGATGCGCTCGCCCGACGGCACGCCACAGAGTGCGAAGCAGGAACCGGCCAATGACGCCAGCCGTGAACAGCACGAACAGGAGGCTGAGCGATACACCGGCGACAATGATTAACCATTGTGCCCAGATGGACACTCTGCCCATGGCGTAATCTCCGCGTCGCACTCCGTGGGCCATATTGCACCGGGGACGGTTGACGAGTTGTTGACTGACGCCAACCCAGGGCTTGGATCACCGAGCCTTGATCGCGGCAGTGGGGCTGTGTGACGCTCGCCGAGCCTCCGCAAGTTCGTCGCGCACGAGCCCTCCCGACTGAGGCGCTACCTCGGGACGCCGCCAAAGCGTGCGACGCAGAAACCAGCCGATCACGCCAGCCGCCCAGAAAATCAGCATGGGGGCAAGCGCAACGGCTACCTTCACGACAAACCACGATTGCGTCGGCCCGGCTGGAAGACTGTCCACCGCCTGCCCTCTATTCGTACCAGGTGACAGGAAATACGTTGAGGGTCAGCAGCCCGTCCCGGACGCCAATACTCCGCCGGCCACGCACTGAACCGGGTGAGGATAAGCACGATGTCGGCTGGCGTGCGGGGATGGGCACGGGTGGCCGCCCCTATCCATGCGGAGCTGCGTCGCGCCGCTGCCCCCGCTCCCCCTCCTCCGGCTCGGCTCGCGTGCTACCCGCCGGTGGACCCAGAGCTTTCCGGCGGAGGGCTCGCCCGATCACCCGCGCGAGCCAATAGACGAAAATGGGCGCGAGCCCGATGGTCACCACCGCCAGCCACGACAGCGCCCCCGACAAAAGGCTGCCCACCGCGCAAGTCCCCTCCCGCAGGAGGGGCCATCATGCGCCTATAACGGGTAGGGAACTGTGAGCAGGGAGTGTCAAGCCCGCGGTCATAAAGGGCGCGCCTCGACGGGGCTGCCTCGCGCACCGCGCCGATAGGTTATTCACTGGGTCGGAGCTCTAAGGCACCCGCACCAATCCGCACAAGAAAGTTGCCGAGGAACGACAGCCCGAGGAGACCATCTACGCCGTCGCCGAAAGATCCGTCTTCCGAGGTTTGTATAAATACCAGTACATCCCTGAGACGAGCCGCCCCGAGCGAGATATGGTCCGCTCGACCTCCGGGCAGCCAAGTCTTGCCCATAGGTGTGGTGACGATCGCCCCTAGTGGAACAGATGGCTCAATGCCGGCCCGACTAGCAAGCTGCTTCGATAGGGCGGTGCGGCTCGCTCCCGTATCGACAATCATCCGAGCCGGCACCCCGTTTATGTCGACCGATACGACGATAGCAGTCGCATTCGGATCAAAGCGTAAGCGGGCCGCTCCCTGTGCCGGATAGGGGTGCACAGGAACCCTCACTCTGCCAACCTCTGATTAGTGTGCTGAGTTGCTGGGTCCGTCGGTTCTCTGGGTCGAATGCGATATAATCGCGAAGTGTCACCACAGCTTCGCAGGGATGTCCTGCCTTGGCAGCTAGACGCGCCAGATCGTAGTACACCGACAGGTGTACGTTCGCCGGGTCTCGGAAGAGAGACAGAGCAGCGCGCATATCGGCATAGGCGCCGGAAAAATTTACACGCTTTTCCCGTGCTTCGGCCCTCCAGCTAAATACATTTGGGTCCGCGGGGTACTCCACTACGAGCCGATCAGCGGTTCGCTCGGCCGCCACAAAATCGGACGAGCGAAGTTGAGCAGTGAAGACCGGTCCCAGCAATTCCTCATTTGAACCGCATTTCGCCGCTGTCTGCTCCGAAAACGCGACGATAGTGCCGTATTCGGCATGCTCCATAAGACTGGTAACGAGGTCGCCCTGTAGCGTTCGATTACAGGGCTCGCCAACGAACCGCCTGGCCGCGAGTTGGCCTTTTCGATCGAGACGTTCAACAATATCGGACGAAACCGCATCTCCAGGTTTCCAACTCAGGTAAACCATCAGACTGGCCGAAGCTACTAACACCCGCCGTCATAACGCCTGCTATCACTAGCAACCGCCCCGTGCCGCTCCCGAGATCCGATGGTGCAATCCCATCACTGCTCGGGATCACCCCGCGGTGCGGTGGACAGATCTTCTGGGTCTCTCGCATCTAGAAGCGGCGGTGGCGCCAACAGAATTGGGATTTCGCCCGCTGGCTTCCAGTCCGAGGCGCACCACTCATCGTCGGGAGATCGCTTGGCCGAAAAATCCGGGCCTTCCAATGCGCGCGGTGCTGATCAGTTGCACACCGTCATCATCGACCCCATTGCCATGCACGGATGCGCCTGCCCGTTCGGCCCGACAATCACAGACATCGGATTGGCAGGAATCGGCGGGGGTCCGGGGTCTGATGGCGCGTAAATTGGCGCCGATCGCAGGGCCGCTGACGTAGCCTGATAGGCCGAGAGATCAGTTTCGTACGCCCGGTGCAGCCCATCGCATGCCGCCGCGTCCTGCCCGTGCTGCGCAAGGCACGCCTTATAGGCGACCTTCGACGCCTCCATGTCGTGTCGGGCGTTGACCTTGGCTGCGATCCCGCAGCCGCTCAAAAGGACGGCGAGCGCGGGAACGATGAGCAGTCGCTTCACTTGCTCTCTCCCTGGGGTTCCTGCGTGCGAGCATGACAGAATGGACACGCTGGACGCCTATGGTTGCCTTACGCCCGATTAAGGAAGGCTTACTGTGAGTGCCTGTTTTGACGAGATAAGCATGTTCAGTTCCTGTGCCGCCGCCATTCCCGCCGCTAATGGTCAGGCGGAGGGTGGCCTTGGAACTGAAGGAACTGTTCGGGACGAGCCTTCGCCAGTGCCGCCGGGCGCACCGGCTAACGCAGGCCCAGCTCGCCGAGGCGACGGATCTTTCCTTGGAGATGATCGGGCGGCTAGAGCGCGGGCTCACGGCACCGTCATTCGAAACGGTCGCAGCCCTCGCCACCGCCCTTCAAGTCGCGCCTGCCGTGTTGTTCGGAGGGGAGCCGACCACGATTACAGGCGAGCGGCGGGAGGTCCTGGACCGCATTAGCAAGCTGTTGGCGTCAACCTCTGATAGGGAGCTGAAGCGAGCGGAACGAGTGCTGGCGGCCCTCCTCCGGGACTGATCGGCGCCCGGCTGCCGCTTCTCCTGGTTCAAGGTTCTGGTGGCGTACTGCCGAGAACAGCGTCGCCAGGCGACACGAGAGAAGCGAGTCGCGCGATGAGGACTGGAGACCATTGTCAAGCTCGCGACGGTGTTGGAGGTCGAGCCACCTGAGTTGTGAGGGTGCGCCAAGAATGAGCAACGAAAGCGAGGGTTTGCCACAGGCGCTTACACAGGTCCCTAGACCGCGGGCTCGACCAACTGGCCTTGGTTGCCACTTTTCCCCACGGCCCGATACAGTCGGGTATTTCTTTCCTTGAGCCATCCGGCCAATTTGGCAATGTACTCCTCCGAGACTTCCATGTTCACTACGCTACGCAACTCTGTCCCAATCTGAGAGAAGGAAGGGCCTGTCAGCCGCAGAGTAGGGAGCAGGGACGGGATAGAACTATTATCTGCACCCTCAGCTAAGAACCAAAAAGATTGACCAGCATGATCAAACACAACTCTATGTGTCACAAAAAAGCGCCAAATTTCTCTCCATTCATTAAGCTCATAACGTAGAAGCCCCGTCTCTACGAGATTCGCCAGGTTGTCGTAATTTAAGCCGAACGGCTCTAGAGAGTTTTCATCGGCAGAACCGAAAGGGTCAGCAATTATCTTTGGTGGTGATACTCCGACAAATACGGAACTTATGTTACATGCCTTTTGGAAGTTGGCGGCGGCACTTTGGTTCAATCTACCCACTGATTGAACCGTACCAATTGAGAAAGTTTCTGGTTGTTTAACCTCGCCGGCTAGTATACGGCCAAAGAGCGTGCAGAATTCCTCACTTGAACGAGTTGAAGCCTCTTTGAACATCGCCGTCAACCAGTCGTCGTCGATCTCTGTCGTCAGCTCTGAAGCTGGTGGGTTCTTTGTTAATTCACCAGCGGCAATTTGCAAAACCGCTTCCCGATTCTCTTGTTCGCGAATGATATGGGCAGCGTGATAATTTAGAGCACGCTCTGCCAACTCCGGCCTTTGGAACTGCTTGGCAGCCGCCTTTGCGCTCGCCGCCGCAACGAGCTGCCGCCCCCGTTGCTCTGACCGCAAGTCGGCAGATTGAACGTCATCACGCGTCCTAATGGATCCTCGCCCTTCCCTCCAGCCAAACGGCTGGCACCTCAGCAGCCGCAGTGAACACACGCGCTACTACCTTCCAAAAGCACCGTTGCACCTGAACAGGGAGACCGGCCTTCAAAGAGATCAGCGCTTCGGGAAGGCTCGGAGGGCTCTCCTCTCCGTCACTCATCGCAAAGTTCCTCCCGTTTACTGATCACAGTATGCGCCTGTACAGCCGATCTGCGTGTTCTAGGATTGGCTGACAAATTTGTCACTCACTGTTGGTATGGGCGTGAAATGTTCAGCGCGGCTTGCATTCGGTCAGGCCGTCAGCGGGAAATCGTGCTGTGGTGCACATCGTAGCGGCGGGGGCGTTCGGCAAGCATCGCCCTGCGCCCGTCCGGCGGGCCTCTGCCTTCTGCGCAGGCGTCAATTTTGGCGGCCGCCCCATGTGCTGCCCGCGCCCCTTCGCGCGGGTGCGGTCGCGGACCTCTCCTACTGGCGGCGCGCACCATGACCGCCGCTAGAACCGGGAACCCGCGTGGCGCTGGCATCTCAGCAGCCCAATCCATTTCACTTGTCGTGAGCCTTCACCCGTTAAGCGGTGGGAAACCACGCGTCCACTTGCGCAGGACGGAAGACCGCGTCATCATGTCTGTGGCGCTGACAACGCCGAGTATAGGCGGGATTGCCCCCGAATGAGCGGCTTTCACTGTTGGGGGTGCGAGGACATAAGGCCGGGAAACCGGCGCGAATAACTCCGCGCGACCTATGCCGCGTTGTCAACCCCCGACGCCAGCCGGGCCGCTGGCGATGGCCTGACAAGCCACTGCATAGGAACCGAGAATGACCTCTCCCTACCTAGACCGCCCCATCCTCCCGCTCGCGGTGGCCCTGCCGCCGCTGCTCGCGAAGATTGAGACTGAACTTTCCACCGCCGCAGGGTCAGCCGAGGAGCAGTGGCTCAGGCAGCGAGCCGAGTTGATCCGCCGGTTGCTCGCGTCACCGCCACCCCCAGCCTAACGGTGAGGTGCTGCGGCGGGATCGCACCCTGGTCAAGGGGCGACGGCTTCACGGCCCTGGGGCGTGGCGTACATCGCGCCCTCTGCCCTTGCCGCCGCAGCGCCAATGACGGTAAATCTCGGGGACGGACGCTTTGCTGACGCTGGATCGGACACGTCGATGATTGATCATGGCTAACACGTCCACGTTCCACCCTTGGCAGAGACAATCAAATGCTCGGCCTGATCAATCGCTTCTGCCGGCACGACCGCGGCGCCACAGCCACTGAATACGCGATGCTCGTCGTCTTCATCGCCCTCGCCATTGCCGTCGGGGCGCAGGCCCTTGGTGGTGGCCTCGGCAACCTTTTGACAAACGTGGGGAACATGATCTCGACCGTTGTAATTCCCAACGTTTGAAAACAACGGCCGAGCCAGCTTCCGTCCCTCTCATAAAGGCACCGAAATTGACGCGCGGAAACGCCGGTCACCCTACGCTAAGCGGACCAGGTCCGGAGCCTTTCGCGGTCATCTTGAGATGAGCTGGACTTCATCAGGTCAGCTCGCGCAGCTTTCGACCCGTGCTCAAGCTTGTCAGCCGCGATCGTGGCAGTCGCGTTGCTATTGGTGGACGACAAATGCGAGGCAGCCAACACAAGGCTCTGTAATCAATATTGCAACATGTTTCCTTACGCGATGCCGTTAGTAAAGGTGAAGTAACTATGACCTCAGAGGAACTAGCCGGCGCCGCCCGCAAGCTCGCCCATGCGCTCGGCATCCGGGTCTACATTCGAGATGGCCGGATATACCAGAACGGACCCGGCCGTGAGTTTTTGCCGCCAGAGGGCGCCCGCCCAACCGTGGCAGACGCTCCCTACCATGAAGAAGAGGAAGCGGACGAGGCCGAATGAATGATCAACAACCCCGCTTACCACTTCCGGGGCCTAGGGCGCTGAGCGGGATCGGGCGGCCTCGGCTACCCGTCCCTCGATTGGCGCGAGCGCCTGGTCTGCTCCGAGTGCCGGGACCGGGATGTCGATTTAGTCGTGAGCGGGACCAAGCGAGGTAGAGCGCCGAGCGGGGTCACCCTTTGTTTCCTCGACCGGGACACTCTCTATCTTAGCTTCCGGCGTGGTACCCTTGGGCAGGCGCCGGGCGCGCTCCCAGAGGGCCAAATTCCAGTCGCAGGCCGACCGGCTTCCAGTCCTCGGCGGCATTGCGCGCGTCGATGATCTCCCGCGAGGAGAATTCGATAATTAGCCGGTTTTGGCCTTCGATCGCGCGGTCACGTACCTTTGGGTTGTTAGCCATTCGGGCCGCAATGCGGTACCACATATAGGCTCGAACAGTTCGTCGCGACGCCCCCCGAGCCGTTTCTAGCTGAAACGCAAGCTCGATCTGGGCAGGCGCGTAGCCTCGGTCAGCTGCATCCTGCAGCAGCTCGACAGCCCTTCCCCTATCTTTGGCAACCCCGCGGCCCTCCAGTAACGAGAACGCCATAAAATACTCGCCGATCGGATCTCTTTGTGCCGCAGCCAGTCGGTGCCAGCGTACCGCCTCGAAATCATTTGGCGATACACCGAACCCCCGTTCATATGCGAAGCCAAGGCGGCACTGAGCAATAGCCAGCCCGTGATTGGCCGCGAGGCGGAACAAGCGGATCGCCTCAGTCGCGTTTAGCGGAACACCGAGACCCTCTTGGTAGAGATAGCCGACCAGATGTTGGCACTCTGCGTCGCCGGCGTCGGCTTCACTTTTGCAGGCTAGATATGCTGAGGGATATTCGCGACGCTTCATGGCGGCTTCGGCGTCCACGAAATCAGCCGACGCCGGACGAGGGATAGCAATGAGGAGCAGCAGCGCAAAGAAAGTCCGCATCGCGTTCGCCAATGTCGCTTCCTCGATAATCCTGTTCCGTGGAGCAATG
>WNFP01034061.1_pt1 | contig 10741 bp, 9 predicted proteins | sample 5400201 | NCBI WGS metagenome assembly WNFP01 (sample SAMN13153355, study PRJNA577476) | soil metagenome | isolation source: 115 cm saprolite under Madrone tree | place: USA:California | collected 2016-06-14
CCGTGAGCGAGGCGCCTGACGCCTCTTCGATCTGGTCAATCGCGCCATGAAATACAAGTTTTCCGCCGAGCTCACCGCGGCCCGGGCCGATCTCGATCAGATTGTCGGCGCTCCTGATTACGGCTTCCTCATGCTCAACGACAAGAAGGGTGTTTCCCTTATCGCGCAGCCCCTTCAGCACTCCAATTAGACGATGCACATCCCTGGGATGAAGACCGACGCTGGGCTCGTCAAGAACGAAGAGCGTGTTAACCAGAGAGGCGCCAAGGCAAGTGGTGAGATTGACCCGCTGCATTTCGCCACCCGAAAGGGATCGGGTCGGGCGATCCAATGTCAAGTACCCCAGGCCGACGTCGGCCAGGTAGTTGAGCCGGGACACAATCTGCGAGCGGAGTATCTCCGTCGTCCCATCCTTTTGCGAAATATTCAATCGACCAAGCCAATCCGATAAGGCATCGACCGGCATCTGCTGCAGCGCGGAAAGCGTATGTCGCTTGCCGTCAATCACAACCTTGAAATTTAATGTTTCAGGCTTAAATCGTGTGCCTTGGCATTCTGGACATAACGTATAGGCACGGTAGCGGCTTAAGAATACGCGAACGTGCATCTTGTAGGTGCGCGATTCCATCCAATTGAAAAATCCGCGAACACCATACCAACCGCCGCTTTCCCAGACCTCGTCTGCGCTAAGATCCGGACGGACGTCGCCCTCGATGACCCAATTCTGATCCGCAAGCGGAAGTTCTTCGAACGGACAATGGATGTCGACCTCTCGCTGGATCGCGCGTGTGAGCAAATCCTCCTGGCACTGGCGCATCTGCCCTGTTTGAAACGGCTTCACAACCCCCTCGGCGATGCTCATGCTCCGGTTCGGCATTGCTCGATCCAGATCGATCCCAATAGTGCGGCCGAAACCTCTGCATGCAGGACATGCACCGAGCGGATTGTTGAATGAAAACAGACCGGGTGTCGGAGGACGGATGTCCAGGTCGCAGTAGGGACAATGCCATCCAGTGGAAAATCGATGTTCCTCCACAGGTTCAAATGCCACTATCGCGATCTGTCCTTTGCCGAATCGGAGCGCATTTTCAATGGCTTCGACCAATCGCTTGCGGTTGGATTCTTTCAGGGAGATACGATCTTGAATGACTGCGACGATGGCCGGCAGTCGTTTCACCTGCGGCGGTGCGTCGGTGCGCAGCACCTCCTGGTTCAGCCATACTCGCAAGAAGCCTTGTTGATTGAGGAAAGAAAAAAATTCCGAGGGTTTAGTTCCGGGAGGAACCGGTACTCCGAATGCAACAAGAGCCGAACGCTCCTTGAGATTCGAATTCCACGGATTTCGTCTACCACCGGCTTGTCCATTCGATCCAGGAACTGGCGGGCGTAGGGGCTGAAGGTTTCGACGTACCTGCGTTGGCCTTCTGCATAGATGGTATCGAATGCGAGACTTGATTTGCCGCTTCCGCTCGGACCTGTTATCACGTGGAATTTGTTGAGCTCGAGATCGAGGTTTATGCCCTTCAGGTTGTTCTGGCGCGCCCCGCGAATTTCAATTGCACCCCCAACAAGCTGCGCAGAACTCGGCATAAGACGGCGAAGGTAATACGAGATGAGTGGACGCGCCAGTCGCACCTAAGAGCGAGATGAAGAGACTTTCTTGAACGACGACTCTCTTCGAGCGCCGTTGAACGCCTCCGTCGCCGGCGTTATCAATCTTGATGCACACTGATTGTTCCGTTTTCTAAAGCCTCATCCTGAAGGAGGCCACTACCGCGAGACATTGCGGGATAACGCGAGCGGCGAGGGGCGCGCAGCGTCCACGGCAATCTACTTTTTACTGGGCGCTGGTGAAGAATCGCGCTGGCATCGAATCGATTCCGTCGAAGTATGGCACTGGTACGGAGGTGCGCCTCTGCTGCTTTCCGTGTCTGAGGATGGGCATGATCTCATTCAAACGCGGCTGGGAATGGATCTTACCGCCGGGGAGCGGCCTCAGGCCTTCGTGCCGGGCAACGCGTGGCAATCCGCTAGAAGCCTCGGTTCGTGGACCCTTGTCGGCTGCACCGTTGCCCCGGGTTTCCTCTTCGAAAAATTCGAAGTCCTCGCGCCGGGGTCATGTCTCAATATTCAACATTTGGCTGAAGTAGAAAACGGTCCATGCAGCGCCTAGCCCTGGGCATTTTGGCCAATGCTCGTTTCATGGACGGCCTCCCTGCCGTCCGACTAATCATTTCTAGCCCCTATAACAAGGAGAAAAATGGGACAGCAAGGAGGCCGTCCCTCCCTGAAATGAACAGCTTTCATTACCAGTTCCGCAGAAGAGGGTCATCGACCGAGATCAAGGATTTATGGGGAAGTGCTAAAGATCTGACAACCGATACTTCCTTCAAGTCGCGGCGTCCGTGGAATTCTATTCGAATGTTGAATATTGAGACATGACCCCGTTAGTATTCGTAGAAAATGCGCTGGATCTCTTTTGTGTCCCTGGTTTTAGTGAGCGCAACGGTTAAGAGGATCCGCGCTTTTTGAGGGTTTAGGGTGTCGGAGGCGACGAAATCGCGTTTGTCGTCATTGACCTCATTGTTCCTTGCAACAATTCCGTTTCCGACCCGTGCACTGCGCACGATTAAAATCCCTTTTGCCCGCGCGTCGGCCAAGGCTTGCTCTGTCAGTTCGGAGGGGTTGCCGTCGCCTACGCCTGCGTACACGATTCCATCAAGACCACTTGCCGCAAGGGCGTCCACCGTTGTGCGGGATACGTTGGCGAATCCATAAGCGATCTCTACGGTCGGCAACTTGTCCACAACGGTGAGGTCGAACTCGGAATTTGCAGTGTGCCTCCGAGCTGGCAATCGGTAAAACGCCACGCGATTGCCTTGTATATATCCCAGGCAGCCGAGTTCCTGTGATTTAAACGTATCGGCGGTGGATGTATTGGTCTTTGTTACGTCTCTGGCTGCATTTATCTGATCGTTGAGGCAGACCAAGACGCCTTTTCCGACCGCCTCCTTGCTGCCGGCAAGGAGGCAGGCGTTGTAAAGGTTGATCGGGCCGTCTGCAGACAGAGCCGTCGAAGGTCGCATGGCGCCCACAATCACGACCGGCTTAGTGCTTTTGGTCACGAGATTCAAAAAGTAAGCGGTTTCCTCCAGCGTGTCGGTTCCGTGAGTAATGACAATTCCGTCGACGTCCGGCTGTTGAAGCAGCTCGTTTACCCTTTTGGCAAGCTTCAACCAATGGTCATTCGTCATGTTCTGGCTCGCGATCTGGAACAGCTGTTCGCCACGAACCGTGGCGATTTTCTTGAGTTCGGGCACTGCTTCGATCAAGGCCTGCACAGGCACGGTCGCGGCCTTGTATCCCACCGTCGTTGTTGAGGTTGAACCGCTGCCGGCGATCGTCCCGCCGGTCGCGACTATGACGACATTTGGAAGCTTCTGAGCAGCGGTGTCGTCTCCTCGAAGGGTTGCCTGGAGGACGAGGAGTAAAAGAAAAAGAAACGTGATGTTACGAGTTTGCATGGATATCATGGCGCGCCGCGTGATCTGCCCGGTCCAGAACCCTTGAAAAACATAATTGATTGCGGACAAGTCAAGTTTTTTCCGAGTTCGCGCGCGGTTGACTGAATAACAATTCAAATCGCAATTTCACGCGCCGATCAGCGGGCTCGGGCGGCTCAGCAGGAGCTTCGCCCTACCGACGATGGCAATCGAACTGCTTTCATCATAGGATTAGGTCGTTCGAAAGCGCAGAGGAAAGGCATTTAGACGTTTCCCGATCTCGGCCTGGACGCGCCCCCAATAGGCCAATCAAGGAACGAGCGTCCGGTAGGGCGAGCCTCCCGGCGAGCCGCGGCCAGGGGATTCGAACCCACGGCCTCCACGTCCCGAACGTGGCGCTCTAGCCAAGCTGAGCCACAGCCCGAATTGACCGAGAGCACGGAGGTTATATCGCCTTGCCGCGCAAATCAACCTACTTTTGAATGCTGTTTTTTCCTCGATTTGCGCGGCAATATTCGGCGAGGCCGTTTACCACGCCGGTGACATATTCCTCGTAAATATTCGGGCGCATCACGCCTCCGAAGTTTCGCTGGGCCTCGTACTCTCCTGCCTGAATGCGTGCGAACACTTCTTCGCTGTTCATCACATAAGGTTCAATATAGATCACCGGACACTCGTAGAGCCGATTAGCCAACAGGTTGCGAGCCCAGACATAGCCAGTATTGCCGACTCTCGTGGCATTCGGCGTGGTATAACTGTAGGGTGGCAATCCTGTGACCGCCGCAATCGATCGTCCCATCGATTCCGCGCATCCTAACTCCTCAGGATAGACTCGATTCAAGAGCTTTATCAGCATCGCAAGACGCTCGTCATCATAGGCAAGTTCAGCGGGGCTGTATGCGCCGTTGACAAGCAAATGAAAATGATTGGTCTTTACCAAAGTCGGCTGCGACGGATTTCCCCAGGGCTCCGCGTTGAAATGGAGGCAAAGAACCAAATCGGGCTTCAGTTGATCGTTGACGACGCGGGCGCGAGCATGAATTTCGCCGATGCGGTAAAATAGCCTCTCCGCCTCCCAATCGACGGAGAGATCCCGTTTGGGATCTGCTGGACCGGAATAAGAAGGAAGAATATTCACGACACCGCGATCCAGAAGGGAGGCATTCGCCAGGGCTTTGAGTTCGGACGGACGCAGGTCTGTTACCGGTCCAGGTTTCGACCGAACGAAGACTACGTCTGCGCCAAGGTCGCGCAGTCGGGGAGCTAACAGTTGAGCGACCCGAAGAGTCAAATCGCCCTCCGTGACCGGTGCCGATGATCCAACCTGGAACCAGCGTTCCTCCAGTTTTGCCCACTGACCGCCGAGATGCCCGGGATCAAGGGCGATTTTCAGGCCAGTCAACGGTTTTTGATCGTCGGTTCCCAAATCGCTGACACTTTTCCAGTATCGAGGGATGGGCCGGCGCCTTTCCGGAGTCTCGGCAAACCTCAGCACAAATCGGTCGCTCGCGTTTTCGGATATCGTAGCCTCGCAGGGCGTGATCTGGAACCAGGGTCCATGGTCTGGCGCATAGACGGAATCGAGGAGAGCCAGAAATTCGTCATGCGTAATTGTCTGCTGAAACAGATTCAACCGCTCCCACCTGGGAGGTTCGGAGAGAGGCGTCACTTTCTGCGCAAAACAGACGAGGGGAACAAGTCCAGACATGGAGAACGCAAAAAAGAAGGCGGGCGTCATAGCGAATTTGATTCGGTATCTCCGAGAAATTATATAAGGGAGACTCATTCTGGTGTACGCAATGCTTCGACTCTTATTCTTAGGTGACATAATCGGGGAACCCGGGCGAAAAGCAGTAATCGAAACGGTGCCCAGGTTGAAGCAGGAGTTGGGAGTCGATTTCATCGTTGTGAATGGCGAAAACGCGGCGGCGGGCCGTGGAATAACGGGTCGAATTACGATCGATCTTTTGCGAGCTGGTGTGGCAGTCATTACGACCGGAGACCATATTTGGGATCAGAAAGAGGTAGTTTCTTATATTCAAACGGAACCTCGGCTGTTGCGTCCGATCAACTATCCGGCCGGGACGCCGGGAAGAGGGTCAATCGTGCTTGAAACTGCAAAAGGTAAAGTCGGGGTTATCAACGTCCAGGGAAGAACCTTCATGCAGCCGAGCCTTGAGAATCCTTTTCGGGTAGTTGAGGAAGAGGTTCGGCGCGTACGCGCGGAGACACATGTGATATTTGTGGATGTCCATGCGGAAACCACGAGCGAAAAGATCGCTCTGGGACGGTACCTGGATGGCAGGGTTTCTGCAGTTGCTGGTACTCATACGCACGTGCAGACAGCCGACGAGCAGATATTCCCTGGGGGAACGGCATTTATCTGCGATGCGGGCATGTGCGGTCCGACCGAATCGGTGCTCGGCCGTGAAATCGAGCCGATCATCCAACGTTTTATCAGCTGTATGCCGGTAAATTTCCCGGTCGCCAAAGGTCAGGTGTGTCTCCACGGTGTCCTGGTGGATATTGATCCGGCTACTGGCAAAGCCAAGGCGATCCGGCGGATTGCCGAACTGGCGGGCGTGCAAGCGCATCATTTGTATGGCGTTGAAAAGAAATTGCATGATGAAGCCACCTTGGCAAAGCAGTCCTTTGAGCGGTAGCTGTTTTCCTGGTTGATTCATCGCTTCGAAAACGGCGAGGGGAGGTGATCGTTGCCCTGCGCCTGGTGAGATAAATTCCCCCTTCGAAAGTATGATGTTTGACGGGGGGCAACCCCGAAGAATCATGTTGACGGGTTGGGACTCTTTGTTAAGTTTCGGGCTCGCTTGACGGACCTTGAGAGCAGCAAGCTTCTGGCCTCTAATGAATAAGGGACTTTAGATTAGCGGCTGACGCTTGGTATGTTCAATTTTCGGCGAAGCGAGTTGGCCGGCCCTGGTAACTTTATAAGTTGGCCGGCCTCGGCAGGTGCCCATGTAGCTCAGTTGGTAGAGCACGTCCTTGGTAAGGACGAGGTCACCGGTTCAATCCCGGTCATGGGCTCCATATCCTGTGATTACCCAGACGATTTAAGTGAAGACATTAGCAGCAAGAGTATAAGGAGACCTTAAATGGCTAAGGATAAATTTGAAAGATCCAAACCGCACGTGAACATCGGCACGATTGGGCACGTTGACCATGGGAAGACGACGCTGACAGCCGCAATCACGACGGTTTTGGCCGAAAAGGGTATGGCGCAAGCTACGCGGTACGACCAGATTGATAATGCGCCCGAAGAGAAGGAGCGCGGTATCACGATCAACACCGCGCACGTCGAATATCAGACAGAAAAGCGTCACTATGCTCACGTTGATTGTCCCGGTCACGCTGACTATGTGAAAAACATGATCACCGGCGCCGCGCAGATGGACGGCGCCATTCTTGTTGTTTCGGCGGCTGACGGCCCAATGCCGCAAACCCGTGAGCATATTCTGCTGGCTCGTCAGGTAGGTGTGCCGTCGATCGTGGTGTTTCTGAACAAATGCGACATGGTGGACGATGCCGAGCTTCTCGATCTCGTTGAGATGGAAGTGCGCGATCTACTGTCTCAATATGAGTTTCCCGGGGATACCATTCCGATCGTCAAGGGGAGTGCGCTAAAGGCGCTGGAAGGCGATCCGAAGCATAAGGAGGCGATTTTCCAGTTGATGGCGGCAGTCGACGAATACATTCCATTGCCGGAGCGGCCGATCGACCAGCCGTTCCTGATGCCGATTGAAGACGTATTCAATATCGAAGGCCGAGGTACGGTTGTGACCGGCCGTGTCGAGCGCGGCGTCCTGAAGAAGATGGAAGAAGTGGAAATCGTTGGAATTCGTCCTACGGCGAAGACCACGGTTACCGATATCGAAATGTTTCGTAAGCTTCTGGATGAAGCCCGTGCAGGCGATAACGTCGGAGTCCTTCTTCGAGGTGTTAAGAAGGAGGACGTGGAACGCGGACAGGTGGTCGCGAAGCCTGGCAGCATCACGCCGCACAAGAAATTCAAGGCTGAGGTTTACGTTCTGAGCAAGGAAGAAGGTGGTCGTCACACGCCATTTTTTACCAACTACCGTCCGCAGTTTTATTTCCGAACGACAGATGTTACCGGCACCGTGAAATTGCCCGATGGCGTTGAGATGGTCATGCCTGGTGACAATGTCTCGATCGAGGTCGAGTTGATCACTCCGATTGCGATGGAGAAGACCATTCGTTTCGCTATTCGCGAAGGCGGCAGGACCGTTGGAGCGGGTCGCGTATCCGATATTCTTGACTAGTCACAGAGTTGAGAGGAGGTTCTAGAGGGTCCGGCATGTGCCGGACCGTCTTGTTTTTCTATAGATAGTAGGTCAGTAGCTCAATTGGTAGAGCAGCGGTCTCCAAAACCGCCGGTTGGGGGTTCGAGTCCCTCCTGACCTGTTCTTGAGAGTCAAGCGGCGTTTGAAATTTGCACACAAAGTTTTACTGAACGGGGAGAAGGCACATCGCGTTTTGGGATCTTGTGATGGTCAATCTGGTCAAGATGCTGGTTCCTTAGGTGGCATTGAGTATGAGTGAACCCGACAAAAATCAGTGGTTTGTGGTGCACGTGCTGTCCGGGCAGGAGCAGAAGGTGTACGACAATCTGACACGCCGTATAAAAACCGAGGAGATGGGAGACCTGGTTTACAAGGTGCTGATCCCCACGGAGCGGGTCTCCGAGATCAAACGTGGGAAGCGAACTGAGACGACGCGGAAGTTTTTTCCGGGCTACCTGATTGTCAACATGTATCTCCTGGATAAGCAGAACCAGTTGGTTGACCGGACCTGGTATTTCATTCGAGAAACACCGGGGGTGCTCGGGTTTGCCGGAACCAAGGATCGGCCAGTTCCGATGCGGCCTCAGGAGGTCGAAAGCATGCTCGCCCAAATTCTGCAGCTGGAAGACAAGGTCAAACCGAAGGTTAGCTTTGAGGTTGGCGAAACGGTTAAGGTAGCGGACGGCCCATTTCAAAATCAAAGCGGGGTTGTGGAGGAGATCGATCCGGATCGAGGGAAATTGCGAGTGTCCGTAAGCATTTTCGGCAGGTCAACACCGGTGGAGTTGGAATATTGGCAAGTCGAGAGAGGCTAGGCTGTTGCTTCCGAACCTTGTTGGTAAAGTCATTTGTTTTAGGTCTATATGGCGAAAGAAGTTGTTGCGACGATCAAATTGCAAATTCCGGCGGGTCAAGCCAATCCGGCGCCTCCTGTTGGTCCGGCACTCGGTCAGAACGGCGTGAATATCATGGCGTTCTGCAAGGAGTTCAATGCGGCGACCCAGAAACAGGCCGGAGACATACTGCCTGTTGTTATCACTGTTTATAAAGATAAGACGTTCTCATTCATCACCAAATCTCCCCCCGCATCGATCCTTTTGAAGAAGGCGGCAAACATTGCTGCCGGATCGAAGGAACCTAACAAGACAAAGGTCGCCAAGCTGACAAAGAAACAGGTGATGGATATTGTTAAAGTGAAGATCAAGGATATGAATGCCCGCACGGAGGAGGCCGCATACCGGACGCTGGTCGGCACTGCTCGCCAGATGGGTATCGAGATAGAAGAGTAACAGAAAAATGCGCTTTGGTCCGTCCGATTGAGTCGAACTCCAGAGCAATTCGTCTTCAAGAAGCAGGAGGGTCTGGGACCCGTCACAACTGCGCCTAAAAATGAAATTAGCAGACCGTAGCAAACGTTATCGTTCTTGCGCCGAGCTCGTTGATCCGGCGAAGATCTATTCCTTGGCCGAGGCTGTCGAAACGTTGAAAAAGCTGCCTCCGACCAAATTCGACCAAAGCGTCACCTTGTCATTTCGACTGGGAGTGGACCCGCGCCAATCGGACCAGATGGTTCGCGGCACGTGCCCGCTACCTCACGGGAGCGGGAAAAGGGTGCGGGTGCTGGTATTTGCTCAGGGGCAGGCCGCCGAGGCGGCCGCCGAAGCCGGTGCGGAGTATGTGGGATTCGAAGACATGATCCGGAAGTGTCAGGAAGGATTTCAGGATTTCGACGTGGCGATCGCAACCCCGGCAGCGATGTCTGAAGTGCGTAAGCTGGGGAAGGTTCTCGGCCCACGCGGGCTGATGCCCAATCCGAAGACCGGGACGGTCACGGAGGACACGGGTAAAGCGGTACGCGAGGTGAAAGCGGGCCGAGTCGAATTCAAGTTGGACAAAAATGGGAACGTCGCGGTGCCGGTGGGCAAACTTTCGTTCCAGCCGCAGGCATTGCTGGAAAACGGCGCTGCTGTGATTGACGCGGTCGTCAAAGCACGACCGGCGACGGCTAAGGGCAAGTTTGTTCACAACATTACGATGAGTGGAACGATGAGTCCCAGTTTGAAGATCGATCCGACACCCTTTTTGAAGTAGAGGAGCCAATCAAGAATGAGACCTGAAAAGACGACAATCGTTGAAGATCTCTCCGCTAGACTGAACCATTCTCCGTTTTTGATCGTAACTGAATACAGCGGGTTGAATGTGATTCAACTGTCCGAGTTGCGCTCGCGCCTGGCCGGGGCCGGTGCTCAATGCAAGGTGGTTAAGAACACCTTCTTGCGAAAGGCGGCTGCGGCAGTCGGTTATCCGGATTTAGCCGCGGAACTCAAGGGGCAGACGGCTATCGTTACCGGCGAAAGTGATGTCTGTGCTGCCGCGAAGATTTTAAAGAGTTTCGCTGCGGAATTTCAGAAGCCCTCGGTCAAGGTCGGTGTTCTGGAGAACGCGGTCATTTCCAAGGAGCAGATACAAGCTTTGGCAGACTTGCCCGCCAAAGAGGTGCTGCAAGCTCAACTTCTTGGAGTGCTCAAGTCACCGTTGCAGAAGCTGGTCACATTGCTCAATGAGCCGGCCGCCTCGCTCGCGCGATTATTGAAGGCACGAATCGACAAGGAGGGCCAGCCCGCTACAGAAAACCTTTAATGCTGCCGGCGACTGGAAACCGGTGAAATCCTGGATTTCTGGTCGCCGTCGGCGCTCCAGTTCGAGGCGTGAAGGAAGCCGCACGTCTGGAACATAAATAAACATGGTTCCTCGTCGGGATTCGCGGCTGCGGATTCTTAAATGCTTTGAGGCTTCGGAGCGCGACGATACCGAAAGAGACAGAAAATGGCAGATACAAATCAAATCGTTGAACAACTCAGCGGTCTTACAGTGCTTGAAATCGCTGATTTGGTGAAAAAGCTTGAAGAGAGATGGGGT
>WNFP01004921.1_pt1 | contig 10734 bp, 10 predicted proteins | sample 5400201 | NCBI WGS metagenome assembly WNFP01 (sample SAMN13153355, study PRJNA577476) | soil metagenome | isolation source: 115 cm saprolite under Madrone tree | place: USA:California | collected 2016-06-14
TACATGAAGATGATCACCCTCGAGGGGACGCGTGATGCGCTCCGCGCCCTCGCCCCCGAGATCACCATTCCCGAGGACGTGCGGGTGCGGGCGGCGGCCGCGCTCGAGCGCATGCTCGAGCTGGGCGGGTGAGCCCGGCCGGCGGCGAGGCGCCGGCAGTCGCGGTCGACGTGGCGGTGTTCACGGTCCTCGACCGCGCGCTGCAGGTGCTGCTGGTGCGCCTCCGGCGCGGCGTGTTCGCGGGGCGCTGGGCGCTCCCGGGCGGCCGGGTGCACGCCGACGAGACGCTCGAGGGCGCTGCGCGCCGCCTGCTGGCGGCCGGGACCGGCGTGCGCGGCATCTACCTCGAGCAACTGTACACCTTCGGTCACCCCGAGCGCGATCCGCATGGCCGGGTCGTGTCGGTGGCGTACTTCGCGCTCATCCCGCACGGCGGCCGCTTCCAGGGTCGGGCCCGCGAGCCGTTCCCGGACGCCGCCTGGTCCCCGGTGGCGCGCCTGCCGCCCCTCGCCTACGATCACCGTGCCGTGGTCCGCCGCGCCCTCGGCCGCCTGCGTGCCAAGCTCGCGTACACCAACCTCGTCTACACGCTCCTCCCGCCCAGTTTCACCCTCGGCGAGCTGCAGGAGATGTACGAGGCCATCCTCGGGCGCGGGCTCGACCGGCGTAACTTCCGCAAGAAGATCCTCTCGCTCGGGCTGCTCGCGGGCGCGGGCGGCGTGCGGCGCGGGCCGCACCGGCCCGCCGCGCTCTACGCCTTCCGCCGGCGCCGTCCGATGATGATCGAGATCCTCTAGCGAGGCTCAGGCCGCGGTCCGGCCCTCGCTCGGGGCCTGGGCGAGGCGCTGGCAGATGCGCATGACGCGGATGCGCGAGAGCTCGAAGTGAGCTGCGAGCGCGCGATGCGTCCAGCCCTCGGCACGCAGCCGGCGGATCTCCTCGTCGCGCTCCGCCTTCATGCGGCTCGCGAGGCCGCAGGACAGGATCGAGGCCTTCGAGATGCTGATGCCGAAGGTCTGCGCCACCACGCGCAGCGGGCGGCCTGCCCGGATCATCTGCACGATGTCGCACTCCGCCGGCGTCTCGCGGCGCGACCGGACGCCGCGACCGCCCGGCTGCCGCGCGTCGGCCAACGTCGGCGCGGACGCGTCGGGCAACGCCGGCGCGGGTGCATCGCGCAGCAGCCGGCGGCGCAGGTTCGCGGCGTTGAGCCCGAGACCATCGCACACGTTCTCGAAGGAGAAGGGCCAGCGGGGATCGGCAATCTCGATCCACTGCCGCGCCTCCGCGGCGAGCGCCCCGCGCTGGTGTCGAGGCCCGACCTCGCCGATCAGGCAACGGATCGCGTCCTCGAGGACGGCGCGCATGAGCGCGCGCTCACAGGCGGCCGGACCCACATCGGTCGCGACTGCGATTTCGCCCTGCTGGCCCAGATCAAACATATCGGTATTTTCTCCTCCGCCTTTGCGTGAGCATGCTGCCCATCCCCGGGCAAATGCCCAGCGGAATGACGTGACTCATAAGGCCAAAAGTAGGTAGGTCCTGTCAACTAGGGTAAATAGGCCCCAGGTCATGCTTTTCCCACTTCGTCCCCCAGGAAGGGGCTCTCGCCCCTTGGGGTGAGCGATTGTTCACCCCCCGGAGGCGTGAGCCCCCGCCCAGAGTGAACGGTCACTCACCCGTCCAGGGGCCGAAACGGCGACAGGCGGAGGGTGCCTGGCGTAGAATCCGCCGCTCGATGGCCGGCCTCTCCGGAAAGCCGCGGCACAAGGCGAGCGCCTGGCGACAGGTGGCCGCGCCACTCGCCGGCGATCGCTCGCTGCGCGGCCTCGCCGCGCTCAAGCGACTCAAGCCCGAGCAACGCGAGGCGCTGCAGCGGCGCCTCGAGGTGCGGGAGTATCGCCGCGCCGAGCTCATCTATCAGCCGGGGCAGGAGGCGCGCAGTCTCTACGTCGTGCTCGCGGGCGTGGCGCGCCTCTCGATCCCCTCGCCGAGCGGCCGCCGCGTGCTGCTCAACCTGCTGCCCGCGGGAGAGATCTTCGGCCACAGCGCCCTGGTCGAGGGCGGGCACCCGCACGTCTTCGAGGCGGCCGCGTACACCGACGTGCGCGCCGGGCGCATCGGCGCAGACGATTTCCTCGAGGTGCTCGCCGGCGAGCGCGCGCGCGAGGTCGGCGAGGTGATCTCCTTCGTCACCGAGCGCTGGATCACGCTCGTCATCCGGCTGGCGCGCTTCCTCGCGCAGGATCTCCGCGCCCGCGTCGCCTCGTCGTTGATCGAGGCCGCGCGCGGCTTCGGGGTGCAGGACGCGCGCGGCTACGTGCTCTCGCTTCGCATCACGCAGGACGCACTCGCCGACCTCTCCGCCGGCAGCCTGCGCAAGGTGAACGCCGTGCTCCGGCGCTTCGAAGCCGAGGGGCTGATCGGGAAGGAGGAGGGCCGCATCGTGCTCCGGCAGCTCGGCACCCTCGAGGAGCTGGTGCTCGCGAGCTGAGCCGCGCCTGCCGCGGCTTGCCCCTCCCCCGACGCTGGGATAGAAGGCGCCCGGGTCGAAGCCGCCGCCCGATGGCTACCGCGTCTCGCAGCCGCGCACCGGCAGCAGCCAAGCAGCGCCCCCGGGTTCCGCTCGCGGCCCTGGCGGCCGCCGATGCGGCGCGCAGCTGGGGCGTCCCCGTGCTGGCGCTCGCCGTCATCGCGCTCCTGACCGCGCTCTCCGCCGCCGGGGCGGTGGGGACCGCAGCCGCGCTCGCCGGCACGGTGGCCGCGGCGCTCGTGCTCCTCCTCTACATCGGCGAGCGCCCGCTCGTGACCCAGGCGCGTTCACCGCGCGAGCGGGGGCTGGGCGCCGGCCTGGCTCTCGTCTGGTTCGTCGCCTGCTACGGGCCCTTCCACGCCCGTCTCTTCCCGGGTACGCCGCTCCTCGACGGGGCGCAGGTGACGGCGGCGGGACGCGGGCTCCCGCTCCGCATCCCCGCGGCGGGGCGCTCGGCCGTCGACCTCGTCCTCGAGGGCCAGCTCGCCGAGAGCCCGAGCGGCAACGTGGCCCCGCCCGTCAACTACAGCCTGACCCTCGAGAGCGCGGGCGGCCCGCGCGTCATCAAGGGCACGTTCGAGGACCGCCTGAGCACGCGCCGCCTCGGGCGGCGCGGCACCGCCACCGTGCACCAGAGGCACAGCGCCGACGTGCGCGTCCTCGCCAATCCGGGGCGCGGCGACCTGACCGTGACGCACGTCGTCCTCGAGCCCGAGAGCGCGCAGCCGATCACGGTTTCCGCCTATCCCCACCCGCTCCCCGGCCCGCTCGTGCTCGGGCTCCTCGCTGCCGCGCTCCTGGCGGCCGTCATCGCCTTCGACCGCCTCGGCCCGGTGCCGGAGACCGATGGGGCGCTCACCCTCTCCACCGCCGCCGTGCTCGGCACGGCCCTCATTTTCTGGACGAGCAACGCCGTCCGCCCCGACTTCTCGGCCCTGATCGGGTCGATGATCTTCGGCGGGCCGCTCGGCTTCATCGCCGGCGCCGCCCTGTGGTGGATGGCCAAGCGCCTCATTGCCGGCCCCGCGCGCTGACGGCCGGGCGGACCGGCGCCGGCGGATCGTCCTCGCGGCGGCGCTGACCGTCGGCGTGGGCCTCATCGTCCTGCTCGGCGTACTCGCCGATGGGCGGAAGCTGCTGCACACGGCCGCCGGCATCCACCCCGCGATGCTCGCCGCGCCGGTGCTGCTGACGCTCGCCTCCTACGCCGCCATGTCGCTCTCCTACCAGGGGATCGCGGAGGCGGCCGGCTGCCGCCTGAGCTTCCGCACCTGGCTGCGCATCACCTTCGTCTCCAACACGGTCAACTACCTGGTGACCAGCGCCGGGCTCTCGGGCTTCGCGGTGCGCATGTACCTCCTCTCGCAGCAGCGCATCCCGGCCGGACGCGCCGTGCTCATCTCGCTGGTGCAGACCTTCCTCACCAACTTCACCCTCCTCTGCTTCGTCGCGCTCGGGTTCGCGAGCCTGGTCCTTCGGCAGGCGGTTTCCGGCGCCGCGCTGGTGGCCGCGAGCGTCGCGCTGGCGCTGTTCACGGGGCTGCTCGCCTACGCGGTCGTGCTCATCTACCACCGCCAGCTCCGGCGGCGGACGCTCTTCTTCATCGCCGACGCCGGACATCGTGTCCTCCGCCGAGTGGTCCCGCGCTGGACGCCGGGCCGCGTGCGCCTGTGGCGCTTCCAGCACAACTTGAACCAGGGGCTCGAGTTCCTGCTCGCGCGCAAGGACCGCATGCTCGCGCCCGCGGGCTGGATCCTGCTCGACTGGGTGCTCACCATCGCGATCCTGTGGGCGGCGTTCCGCGCCGTGAACTACCCGATCGCGCCAGGGCTGGTGATCATCGGCTTCGGGGTCGGCATCGTCCTCTCGCTCGTGTCACTCGTGCCGGGCGGGCTCGGCGTCATGGAGAGCGCGATGACGGCGGCCTTCGTCAGCCTCTCGGTGCCCTTCGAGCCCGCGCTGGTCGCGGTCCTCCTCTTCCGCGTCGCGTACTACGTGCTGCCGCTGCTCGTGAGCCTCTTCTTCTTCCACGGCATCTTCCTGCAGGCCGCGCACAGCGTCGCGGCGCGCTCCGGGTCGGCGCGATTTGACACTCCCCTCCCCCCGTCGATATGAACCCGCCCATGACCGGTGCGGAGGCTGCGCGCACGCCGGACTCCGGCGTGCGGGCGGCGCCCTTGCCGACCGGCGTCGTCGCCTTGCTCGACGGGCTCGGCGCCGTGGCGCTGCTCACGCGCGACGCCGTCCACGCCGCGCTCCGCCGTGCGCCCGAGTGGCGCACCATCGCCGAGCAGCTCGAGCAGGTCGGCTGGCGCTCGCTCTCCATCGTCAACCTGACCGCGTTCTTCACCGGCATGGTGCTGGCGCTCCAGCTCGGCACCTACATGGCGCGCTTCGGCGCGAAGATGTTCGTGTCGCGCATCGTGGGCATGGCGCTGGTGCGCGAGCTGGGTCCGGTGCTGACCGCGCTCATGATCGGCGGGCGGGTCGGCGCGGGCATCACCGCCGAGCTCGGCACGATGGCGGTCACCGATCAGATCGACGCCATCCGCGCCCTCGGCGCGAGCCCGATCCGGAACCTCGTCGTCCCCCGGCTGATCGCCGTCCTCGTCATGCTGCCCGTGCTCACCATCATCGGCGACCTGGTCGGCATCCTGGGCGGGCTCCTCCTCTCGGTGACCGAGCTCAACGTGAGCGGCGAGTTCTACGTCAACTCGCTCGTCCAGGTGCTCTACCTGCGCGACGTCTTCTCGGGCATCGGCAAGTCGTTCTTCTTCGCCTACTTCATCGGCATCATCGCGTGCCTGAACGGGCTCCACGTGACCGGCGGCGCCGACGGCGTGGGCCGCGCCACCACCCGCACCGTGGTGGCCGCCTCGATCACCGTCCTCATCTCGGATTTCTTCCTGACCAAGCTCTTCCTCCTCTCGTGAGCGAACGCCCCTACATCCGCTGCCGCGGCCTCGAGAAGGCCTTCGGCGCGAAGCCCGTGCTGCGCGGGCTCACGCTCGACGTGCCCGCGGGCGAGACGCTCGTCGTGCTCGGCGGCAGCGGCTCGGGCAAGAGCGTGCTCTTGAAGCACATGAACGCGCTCCTCATACCCGATGCCGGCGAGGTCGAGGTGGACGGCGTGGTCCTCCAGGGGCTCGACGAGGACGCGCTCGTGCCGGTGCGGCGCAACGTCGCCATGCTCTTCCAGCAGGGCGCGCTCTTCGACTCGCTCACGGTGGGCGAGAACATCGCCTATCCGCTGCGCGAGCATCGGATGCTGCCGCCCGACGCCATCCCCGGACGCGTCCGCCAAGCGCTCGAGATGGTCGACCTCGCCGGCAGCGAGCGCCTCATGCCGGCCGAGCTCTCGGGCGGGATGCGCAAGCGGGCCGCCCTGGCGCGCGCGCTCGTGCTCGAGCCACGCGCGCTCCTCTACGACGAGCCGACCACCGGCCTCGACCCCGTGGTCGCGGCCAAGATCAACCATCTGATCCGCGACGTGCAGCGCCGCCTCGGCGTGAGCTCGGTGGTGGTGACCCACGATCTCGGCAGCGCCTTCCTGGTCGCCGACCGGATCGCCTTCCTGCACGAGGGCCGCATCCGCTTCATCGGCACGCCCGACGAGGCGCGCGCCTCGCGCGACCCCTTCCTGCACGAGTTCCTGAACGCCGCCTGATGCAGACCACCAAGATCGGGCTCCTGGTCGCCATCGCCCTCGCCATCCTCATGGTGACCATCTTCTCGCTCAACCAGGAGCAGCCCTTCTGGGAGCGCAAGGCGCAGTACGAGGTGCACTTCTCGCGCACGGGCGGGCTCCAGACGGGCGCCCCGGTCAGCCTGAGCGGCGTGACCATCGGCACGGTGGCGGAGATGCGCTTCCCGCCCGATCCGGCCGCCAGCTACATCCAGGTGCTGATCAACGTGAAGGGGGACCTCGCGCCGCGCATCCGCGAGGACACGGTGGCCTCGATCCGCACGATCGGGCTCCTCGGCGACCGCTACATCGAGCTCTCGGCGGGCGCGCCGGAGTCGCCGCCGGTCCCGCCCGGCGGGCTCATCGCGTCGATCGACCCGATCGACATCGAGGCGCTCGCCGGCCAGGGCGGCGACATCGTGACCAACATCGTCGAGGTGACGGCGTCCTTGAAGGACGTCCTGGGCGCGATCCAGCGCGGCGAGGGGCTGCTGGGCGCCATGCTCCGCAACCGCGAGCTGGGCGAGGCGACGTTGATCGACGTGCAACGCACCATGGCGAACGTGCAGGCGACGACCGCGTCGCTCGAGAAGGTCCTCCAGCGCGTCGACCGCGGCGAGGGGCTGCTCGGGCAGCTCACCAGCGACACCAAGGAGGCGCGGGAACTGCTCACCCACGTGCGCCGCTCCGCCCGCTCGCTCGACGCGCTCACCACCCGACTGAACCGCGGCAACGGCGCGCTCGCACGGCTGATGGAGGACGAGGCCTACGCTCACCGCGTGCTCGGCAACCTCGACCGGGCGATCGGCGACCTGGCGGACGTGGCCGCGAAGCTCGACCACGGCCAGGGCACGCTCGGCAAGCTGGTGAACGATCCGTCCCTCTACCACGACACCAAGGCGCTCGTCGGCGGCGCCCGTAAGAGCTGGCTGCTGCGCTTCCTCGGCGGGGGCGGCTCCGCGCCGCCCCCGGACGCTCCGCCGCCCACGGACGCGCCGGCGGGCGACCGGGGGCACCCGTGATTTGCCTTTTGGCCGGCGGCGCGTACCATGCGCGCACGCCATGACCGTCGAGTGCCCGCGCTGCGGTACGCTCTACCGCCAACCGCCGCACACGCAGCGCGGCGCGGACGCGACCTACCGCTGCGCCCGGTGCCGTCACGTGTTCGAGGCCGGGGCCGGCGAGCCGGCCATGCTGTCCGGCGACGACGAGGAGCACGAGTTCGCCTTCGATGACGAGCCGGAGGACGGCGATGCCGCGCCCGGTCCCCTGGCGGTGGCGGACAACGCCCCGGAGGAGGAGGGGCGGCCCATGAAGAGCCCGGCGCGCTTCGCGGTGCGCACCATGCTTGTCGTGACCCTGGGCTTCGGCGTCCTCTCCGTCTACCTCTATACCAATCCGGAGGGCGTGCGTACCTTGTTCGGCGGCGTGCCCCTGATCGGTGCCCGCCTGACCGAGGCGCGCCTCCACCCCACCGCCGTCCAGCTGAACGACGTGAAGGGAGGCTACGAGCGCGTCCAGGGCGACCGGCTCGTGTTCGTCATCTCCGGCACGGCGGTGAACAACTCGGCGGTCCCGGCGCGCAGCATCCAGATCGAGGGGCGGATCGCCGGCGCGCAGGAGCAGCGGCAGGTGGTCTTCTGCGGTGCCGCCCCGCGTGACGTCAAGGAGCTGTCGCTGCGCGAGATCGCACTCCTCCAGACCCTCGAGCCGCCGAAGGACTGGTCGCTCGCCCCGGGCGAGCAGGCGGCTTTCCTGGTGGTGTTCGCCTCGCCGCCGACCGACCTGCGCGAGTTCGGCGCCGAGGTGGTCGCCGTGCAGGCGCCGAGCCGGCGGGGCTAGGACGTCTCGCTCTTCTTCGCCTTCGCAGCCTCGGAGTCCTTGGGGGTGACGTCGATCTCCGGCGGCTCGCGCAGGCCCTTCTTGAAGGCCTGGACCCCCTGGCCGATGCTGCCCATCACCTCGGGCAGCCGGCCGGCCCCGAACACCACGAGGACGATCACGAGCACGACCAGCAGCTCGCCGATCCCCATCCCGAGCATGCGCGGATCATAGGGGAGCCGGCCCGGGCGGGCAAGCTGCTTCAATTGCGCTGCCCGGGGGTGCTTCCTATACTGCGCCGCCTCGCATGCCGACGACCTTCCGCGAGGCGTACGAGCGGCTCCTCCCGCTGGTGGAGAAGCCCGGCCGCTACCTCGGCAACGAGCGGGGCACGATCCGCAAGGACCCGGGCACGGTCCGCTTGCGCTTCGCCCTCTGCTTCCCGGAGGTCTACGAGATCGCGCAGTCCCACCTGGGGCTCCAGATCCTCTACGACGTGCTCAACCGCCGCCCCGAGGTGGCGGCCGAGCGCGCCTACGCCCCCTGGCCCGACCTGGAGGCGCTGCTGCGCGCGCGCGGGCTCCCGCTGGTCTCGCTCGAGAGCCACCTCTCGCTCGCCGACTTCCATGTGCTCGGCTTCAGCCTCCAGTACGAGCTCACCTACACGAATCTCCTCACCATGCTCGAGCTGGGTCGCGTCCCGCTGCGCGCCGCCGCGCGCGGCCCCACGCATCCGCTCGTGATCGCCGGCGGGCCGTGCGCCTTCAACCCCGAGCCGCTGGCGCCCTTCCTCGACGGCATCCTCCTCGGCGACGGCGAGGAGGCGGTGGGCGACATCTGCGATCGCGTGCTCGCCTGGGACGGCCGCGACCGCGGCGCGCTCCTGCGCGCACTCGCCGACATCCCGGGCTTCTACGTGCCCGCCTTCTTCGCGCCCCGCTACCACGCCGACGGGACGATCGCCGAGGTCGTGCCGCTCGAGCCGGCGCGCGCCCGCGTCGCGAAGCGCGTGCTCGTCGACCTCGACCGCTTCGCGCCGCCTGCGAACCCGGTCGTGCCGAACGTCGGCGTGGTACACGACCGCGCGAGCGTCGAAGTGATGCGCGGCTGCGTCAAGGGCTGCCGCTTCTGTCAGGCGGGCTACATCTACCGTCCGCTGCGCGAGCGCAACCCAGAGCGTCTGGTCGAGCAGACGTCCGAGCTCATGCAGCGCACCGGCTACGAGGAGGTCTCGCTCCTTTCGCTCTCGACCGGCGACTACAGCGGTGTGAACCCGCTCTTGAAGGAGCTGATGGACCGCCTCGTTCCCGAGCGCGTGGCGGTCTCGCTCCCCTCGACCCGCGTCGACGCGCTCTCGCCGCGCATCCTGGAGCAGATCCGCCGCGTGCGGAAGACGGGCTTCACGCTCGCGCCCGAGGCCGGCACGCAGCGCCTGCGCGACGTGATCCAGAAGGAGTACCGCGAGGAGGAGTTGCTCCGTGCCGCGCGCTTGTTCGCCGACCTCGGCTGGCGGAGCCTGAAGCTCTACTTCATGATCGGGCTGCCGAGCGAGACCGAGGAGGACGTGCGCGGCATCGCCGAGCTGTCGGCACGGGTCGCCGCCGCGGCCGGCGGGCGCCTGCGGGTGACGGCCAGCGTCTCCACCTTCTCACCCAAGCCGCACACGCCCTTCCAGTGGGCGGGGCAGCTCTCGCTCGAGGAGACGCGCGTCCGCCAGGCGCTGCTGCGCCGCGAGCTCGGCCGGCGGAAGATCGAGTTCCGCTGGCACGACGCGCGGCTCTCGCTGCTCGAGGGCATCTTCGCGCGCGGCGACCGCCGGCTCGCCGACGTCCTCGAGACCGCGCAGCGGCGGGGGGCGCGCTTCGACGGCTGGTCGGAGCACTGCCGCCTCGAGGTGTGGGACGCGGCGATGGACGCGCACGGTCTCGATCCGCGCTTCTACCTCCGCCGGAGACCGCTCGCCGAGAAGCTCCCCTGGGATCACCTCGACGCCGGCGTCAGCCGGAAGTTCCTCCTCCAGGACCTGGCGCGCGCGGTGGCCGGCGTCCTCACGCCCGACTGCTCGATCGAGCGCTGCACCTACTGCGGCGCCTGCGACTTCGAAGCAGTGCGCAACGTCGACTACCACCCCGAGGGCGCCAAGGGCAGCGACCACCGCGGCCACGAGATCTCCCGCTGGGCCGATCTCGCCGTCCCCCCCGAGGAAGGCGGCGCAGCCGCCTGGGAGACGAAGGCCTGGCGTGATATCCGCGCGCGCAGCGCCGCGCAGCGCCGCGCAGCGGCACGCCTGCCGATGCCCGATGCGATTCCGCTTCCGCAGCCCGTGGCATGCGGGGACGGGGGCGCAGCCGCCGCGACCTCCGCAGGCCCGCGCGCGCCTGCGGCCGGGCGGGGGGACGCCGCAGCCGACGGTCGCGCGCGTGGCCGAGGACGCGGGAGCGCCGGGGGCGCCCCCGTCCCCGCAAACGCGGCCCCCGGCGAAGGCAACGCCGAAGAATGGCTCGGCGCCGTGCCATCGTCCCTCGCGCCGGAGCCCGCCGCCACGCCCCCGCCGGAGCAGCGCATCCGCCTCCGCTACCGCAAGCTCGGCCCCGCGCGCTTCATCGGCACGCGCGAGATCGGTAGCGTCTTCCTGCGCGCCGCGCGCCGCGCCCGCCTGCCGCTCGCCTTCTCGCACGGGCACCACCCGATGCCG
>WNFP01004922.1_pt1 | contig 10734 bp, 7 predicted proteins | sample 5400201 | NCBI WGS metagenome assembly WNFP01 (sample SAMN13153355, study PRJNA577476) | soil metagenome | isolation source: 115 cm saprolite under Madrone tree | place: USA:California | collected 2016-06-14
CTTCGGCGAGCGGGCTCACGCCGTAGGGGAGCGACGGCGCCAGCACGGGTCGCCAGCCCGTGCGCCGCAGATGGGGCGCGATCACGCGCGCCAGTTCCTCCGCGCCCAGCCAGTCCACGAGAAGGGGAAGGTGCGGGCCGTGCTCCTCGATCGCGCCCAGCGGAAGCACGATCACCGCCTTCGAGTCGCGCGCCAGCTCGGCCGCTTCCTCGAAGGTGCGCTCGGCGAGCCGGATCACTCAGATCGCCCGCGCGACCCGGGTGCCTTCGAGGAGGGCGTCGTGAATGCGCCGGGGCGAGCAGGCGTCTCCGATCAGCCGGAGCTCGGGCACCTTTCCCGTCAGCTCGTGGAACAGGCTGTCGTTGGCCTTGCCGCCGAAGGCCAGCACCACGGTGTCGGCCTCGAGCCGCGCCTCGGCCCCGGAGAACGTGTGCCGGGTCCGGACACCTCCCGGCACCATCTCCACGGCCACGGTCATCGGCTGGAGGACCACGCCCTGGCCGCAGAGCCGCGCGTAGAGGTCCGAGCGCACACCCTCGTCGATGTCTTCCCCGACCATGAAGTAGCGCGTGATGATCGTGACCCGGCAGCCCTTCCCGGCCAGGAAGTCGCCCGTGGTGGGGGCGGTGAAGTGGCCGTCCTCGTCGACGACGACGCAGCGGGCGCCGGGCCGGACCTGTCCCGTGAGGATGTCCGAGGCCGTGGTGACGTGGGGCAGGTCGACGCCGGGAATCTTCGGCACACGCGGAACCGCGCCCGTGGCCACGATGACCGATTCCGGCTTCAAAGCGAGCACGTCGGCAACATCGGCCGGCGCATTCAGGCGGATCTCGACGCCGGCTTTACGCACCTGCCCGACGAGCCAGTGGGCGATGGCGGCATAGTCCTCGCGCTTCGGCGCGCGGGCGGCCACCATGACCTGGCCGCCGAGCGCCGGCGCCGCCTCCAGCAGCGTGACGCGGTGCCCGCGCAATGCGGCGAGCCTGGCCGCTTCGAGACCCGCCACGCCGCCGCCGATCACGACCACGCGCTTGACTCGTTGCGCGGGGGTGATCTCCGACAGCTCCGCCTCACGTCCTATCATCGGGTTCTGGACGCAGGTGATGGACTTGCCCTGGCGCAGGCGTCCGATGCATCCCTCGCTCGCGCCTACGCAGGTGCGGATGTCGTCGAGCCGGCCTTCCATGGCCTTCTTGGGCATCTCGGGGTCGGCGATCATGGCGCGCGTCATGCCCACGAGATCGCACACGCCGGACGCCAGCACCGTTTCCGCCTGCTCGGGCGTGCTCACGCGGCCGGCCAGGATGACGGGCACCTTCACCACGGAGCGCGTGGCGGCGGCGAGATCCGCGTACAGCGCGTGCGGGTGGTACAGCGAGGGCGTGACCATCGCCTCGAAGCGCAGCGTCTCCGAGTTCGACCCGCTCACCATCCAGTAGTCCGCGATCCCGAGCGCATCGGTCTTGCGCGCCACCTCGAGCAGCGCTTCCTTGGTCAGGCCGCCGGGCACGAGATGATCGCCGCTGTGCCGGACCCCGATGATGAAGTCGCGCCCCACCGCATCGCGCACGGCACGGAGCACCTCGTGGGTCAGGCGCATGCGATTGTCGAGGCTGCCGCCGTACTCGTCGGTGCGGGTGTTGGCGAGCGGGGAGAGAAAGTTCTCGAGCAGGTGACCGCCGTAGATGGGAATGTCACAGCCGTCGTAGCCGCCCTTCTTGAGCCGGACCGCGGCCGCCGCCCAGGCGTCGATCACTTCGCGGATTTCCAGCTTGGTCATCACGTGGGGCCACTCGCGATGCCGCTCTTCGCGGGTGTCGGACGGTGCCCAGAGCGGGGTCCCCGAGTACCAGGAATGGCCCCGCCGGCCCCGGTGGGAGATCTGCGACAGGCAGAGCGCCCCGTGCCGGTGGATGGCCGCGCTCATCTGCTGGAACTGGGGAATGATGCTGTCGTCCCAGTTGTTGATCTCGGCCCAGTCGTTGACCGAGGTGGGATGGATGCTCGAGGAGCCGAACATCATCACGACCCCGCAGCCGCCCTTGGCCTTCTCTTCGTGGTAGCGGATGTAGCGGTCGGTGAGGCCGCCGCGCTCGCCGTAGGCCGCGCCGTGCGGGGTCGACACGATGCGGTTCTTGGCGGTCGTGTGCCCGAGCGGGATGGAGCTCAGCAGATGGCGGAGCGCGCTCGCCATGGTTATTTGAGCTTGGCGTCGGAGAGGAAGAGCATGTTGTCGACCCAGGGCTTCCAGTCGAGACGGTTGCTCACGCCGAAGATGTGCGCCTGCTGATACGCCTTGATGATGGGAGCCTCCTCGTAGATGAGCTCCTGCGCCTTGAAGTAGATCGCCTTGCGGCGCTCGGGATCGCTCGTGGCCTGCGCGTCCTCGAGCATCTTGTCGAGGGCCTCGTTCTTGAAAATGGCCAGCGCGGACTTCGAGTGAAGCGAGCTCGTGAGGAGATCGCCGTCGAAGACCCCCGCGCCACCCCAGGCCGTCATGTAGGCGGGGAGCAGCTCGCGCTTCCGCCACTTGGTCGTGTAGATGCTCTGCTCCCAGACCTCCACCTTGGCCTTGATGCCGACCTTGCCCAGCATCTGGGCCATGGCCTGCATCACCTCGATGTCGTTCATGTATCTGCGGTTGGGCGCGTGGAGCGTCATCTCGAACCCGCCGGCGTACCCGGCCTCGCGCAGGAGAGCCTTGGCGCGCTCGGGATCGTAGCCGTACCACTTGATGTTCGGATTGAAGCCGAACGCCTCCTTCTCGAGCGGCACGCCCAGCACCTGGCCGTAGCCTTCGAGCACGGTCTTGATGATCGTGTCCATGTCGATGGCGTAGTTGATCGCCTTCCTGACGCGCGCGTCCTGCCACGGCCCCGGCATGAGGTAGTTCGTCATCTTCACCATGATGACGAACCCGCCCAGCGTGCTCACCTCGACGTGGGCGGTGCCGCTGCCCTGGATCTTCCCGGTCTGGTCGGGCGGGATGTCGCTCACCAGGTCCGCCTGGCCCGAGAGCAGGGCGGCCACGCGCGTCGTCAGCTCGGGCACCGGCCGGAAGACCAGGCGCTCGATCGCGGGAGCCCCGCGGTGATAGTCCTTGTTGGCCTCCAGCACGAGTCTCTCGTCCTTGACCCACTCGACGAACTTGTACGGACCCGTGCCCACGGGCTTGACCGCGAACCCCGCGTCACCCACCTGCGCCAGGTACTTCGGCGGCACGATCCCGACCGTTCCACAGTGGCCCGGGCTCATCCGGACCGGCAGCAGCGGGAAGGGAGCGCGCGTGATGACGTTGACGGTGTACGTGTCGACGATGTCCACGTGGTCGATGGTCGCAATGCTGGTCCGGCCGGGCGCCGCCTGCTTCGGGTTGAGCATGCGCTCGACGCTGAACTTTACCGCGGCGGCGTCGAACGGCTCTCCGTTGTGGAACTTCACGCCTCGCTTGAGCTTGAACTGCCAGGTGGTCTCGTTGACCGTGCGCCACGATTCGGCCAGGTTGCCCTCGAGCTGGAGCGTCTTGATGTTGCGGCGGAGCAGCGTGTCGAAGATCTGCCGATCCGGCTCGTGCGCGTTCTTGTCGCAGTGCATGTGCCAGTCGAGCGTCGCCGCCTCGCCCGATTGAATGACCACCACCGGCTTCTGCGCGTGCGCCGGCCCGGCAGTGACGAGGTACGCCAAGCACAGCAGCGCGCCCACCACCGCGGCGCGGTCCAGCCGGACTCGTCGGCTCATTGTGCTCCTCCTTCGGCAGGTGTCGGTTGATCGGCTCTCAGAGCTGCTCCAGACTGCGACGCACCTGTACATAGGGGTCGAGGGTGTCCCGCAGCGTGTCCCCCACGAGATTGATGGCCATGACGGTCATGAAGAGGGCGGCGCCGGGGAAGAGCGCGAGCCAGTAACGCGTATCGACGTATTGCCGGCCCTCGGCCAGCATGCCGCCCCAGGATGGGATGGTCACGGGCACGCCGAGTCCGAGGAATGACAGGCCCGCCTCGGTGAGAATGGCGCCGGCGATGCCGAAGGTGGCGACGACCAGGAGCGAGGCGCTCACGTTGGGAAGGATGTAGCGAATGACGATCCGCGGAACCGGGAGCCCGAGCGATCGCGCCGCTTCCACGTAGGGCCGCTCCCGGACGGCCAGCGTCTCCGCCCGCACCACCCGAGCGTAGGCCGCCCAGTTGCTCAGCCCCACCACCAGGACGAGGTTCCGGATGCTCGGTCCGAGGATGCCGATCACCGTGATGGCCAGGAGGATGAACGGGAAGGCCAGCTGCATGTCGGCCAGGCGCATGACGGTGTGATCCGAGAGGCCCCCCCGAACGCCGGCCAGGAGTCCGAGCGCCGTGCCGGTGAAGCCCGCCAGGAGCACCGCCGCGAATCCGATGACGCTCGACGTCCTGGCGCCGTAGATCAGCCGGCTCAGGATGTCGCGGCCAAGCTGGTCGGTGCCCAGGACGGCGAGGGTGCCGTCGGCGCCTCGTGTGAAGGGGGGCGTGAATCGTGCGAGGAGGCGCTGCTCGTTGGGATCGGTGGGTGCCAGCACGTGAGGGAGTGCAGCGCACACTCCTACCACGACGAGGATCGCCGCGCCGAGGCGCGCGCTGCCCGATGCCCGCAGCGTCCGCATGGAGCGAGACGGGCGGTCAGGCAAGGCGGATCCTCGGGTCGAGAAGGACATAGACGACGTCGATCAGGATATTGAGCAGGAGGACGGCCGAGGCCACCGTCAGGACCACCGCCTGGATGAGAGGCACGTCCTTGTTGACGACGGCCTCGACGGCGAGGCGTCCGATTCCCGGATAGGCGAAGACCGCCTCGGTGATGACGGCACCGCCCAGGAGGTTCCCCAGCTCCAGGCCCAGGGCGGTGACGATGGGGATGGCGCAATTCCGGAGGGCATGCCGCAGCACGACGGCCCACTCGCCCACGCCTTTGGCGCGCGCGGTCCGCAGGAAGTCCTGATGGAGCACGTCGAGCATGCTGGATCGCGTGATGCGGGCCGTGCGCGCCATGGCCCAGACCCCGAGCGTGACGGCGGGCAGCACGAGTGTCGCCGGACCGTCGCCGCCATAGACGGGGAGCCACCGGAGCTGGACTGCGAAGACCAGGATCAGGAGAATGCCGAGCCAGAACGTGGGCATGCATTGTCCGGCGAGGGCGAGCATCATTCCGCCCGTGTCCACGACGGAGTTGCGGCGAAGCGCGGAGAGGAGACCGAGCGGGAGGGCGAGGAGCAGCGCGAGGAGCATCGCCGCCAGCGTGAGCGCCAGCGTTGCCGGGAAGCGCGCCAGCACCAGCGGCAGCGTCGGTTGCTGGTGGCGTAGCGAGCGACCGAAGTCGCCCCGGGCGGCGCGCCACAGGAACAGCCCGTACTGCTCGGGCAGCGGTCGATCAAAGCCCATGGCCGAGCGCAGGAGCTCGTAGTCTTCCTTGGTTCCCTCGGGGCTCATGTAGAGGGCGGCCGGATCGCCGGAAAGGTGGACGACCACGAACACGATCCCCGAGATGCCGAGGAGGACCACCAGCGCCCACGCGAGCCGCTTGCAGAGGTATCCGATCACAACCGGCTCCCGCGGCCTGCGGTCACCCGCGATACGCCGCCAGTACCGCCTGCGCCATCTCGCGCGTCTTGGCCGTTCCGCCCTGATCGGGGGTCAGCGTCTTGCCGTCGCGGTAGATGCGGCCCACGGCGGCCTCGAGCCGCTGGGCTTCCTCGCTCAGGCCCATGTGCTCCAGCATGAGCGCGGCAGAGAGGATCGTCGCGGTGGGGTTGGCAATGCCCTTGCCCGCGATGTCGGGCGCCGAGCCGTGCACCGATTCGAAGTACGCCCAGTGGTCGCCGAAGTTGGCGGAGGGCGCGAGTCCGAGGCCGCCGGCCGTCTCGGCGCCGAGATCGGACAGGATGTCGCCGTAGAGATTCATACAGAGCACGACGTCCATGGACTTGGGAAATCGCACCAAACGCCGCGCGGCATCGTCCACGTGGAAATGCTCGAACTCGAGCCCGCCTGCCTCGCGCACGACGCGCTCGGCGATCTCCTGGTAGAGCCCGTCCGTCTTGGGCATCACGTTCGACTTGGTGACGCAGGTGATCTTGCCGGCTTTGCCGCGAGCCTTGCGTTTCCTGGCCAGCTCCACGGCGAAGTGGGCGATGCGCTCGGCGCCCTTGGGCGTCACGATCTTCACGGCGAAGCGGCCGTCCGTCCCGTAATCCTTCACCTTGCGCCCCGTGCGGTCGGCGAGATCGGGCATCAGCTTGACCAGGTCGGCCAGCTCGCCTTCGCGGCCTGGGTAGATGCCCTCGCTGTTCTCGCGCAGGAGGATATAGTCGATGCCCTCGGGGTCGGCCAGCGGCGAGCGCATCCCCGGGTAGAAGCGGATGGGCCGCACTCCGGCCCACGCGCTCATCTCCCAGCGGAGCCAGGACACCACGTTCGAGGTGGCCGGGCCCGCGGCACCGAAAAGCACGCCGTCAGCCTCGCGGGCCGCGGTCTTGGTCTCCTCGGGTAAGGGATTGCCCTGGGGCGGGGTCAGGATCTTGAGCGGCAGGCCGGTGCCCATCAAGAGCTCGCACGTGACATCCACCACCTCGAGCCCGATGCCCTGACCCGGTAGCGCGACGACGGTCTTCATAGCCATGAGCGGAGCCTCCCTTTGAATGGCGCATACCATAACATCTCGGCGGGGCCTTCACTCGGCCCGCTCTTGCCTTTACAATGATGAGCAAGGAGATCAGACGAAGATGAAGAACGGAATGTCCAGGAGACGTTTGCTGCAGGTGTTGAGCGGGCTCGTGTCTTACGTGTTTGTCGGCCTTGGTCTCCTGGGCGGCCGGGGGGCGGACGCGCAGGCAAAGGCCTCGCCTCAGCAGGTCAAGTATCAGCAAACACCAAAGGGAAAGCAGGAATGCTCGAACTGCCTGCAGTTCATCGCTCCCGACAGCTGCAAACTTGTCTCGGGCAAGATCAACCCCAAGGGTTGGTGCCTGCTCTATGCAGCTAAGCCTGCCAAGTAGACGCTCCTCGGGGCCGGGAATCCCCCTCGTTTGGTCGGGAATCCGGCGGCACTTTGTCGAGAGCCAGGCCAGGGTCCGTCCGGGCAGAACGCCGTGTCAGCTCTCAAAAGGCATTGTTGCGTAGATCTAACTATTTGATTCGTATGGCGCAATAAGCACAGGCTTGCGTGGCACCGCTCCTGCAATCCTCTGGACTGAATTCAGGAGTGCCCCAGGCTCAGTGGGGAGCTGTTGGGGCGGGCGAAACAAGGGCCCATAACCAGAGAGAGAGGAAAGAAGACATGAAGAAGCTTTTCGCAGCGGTTCTCAGCGTAGCGGTAGCGTTGTCGCTCTCGCCCGCTCTCGTCACGGCTCAGTCAACTTGCCCGGCCGAGGTGACGCAGGCGAAGGACATGCTTAGCAAGAGGACGGCCTCGGTAAAGCCCGAGGACATCCAGGCTCCGCGGTCCCTGGCCGGCGCGCGCTCGAACGAGGCGGTGCAGGCCCCGCGCGGTAACCAGGATGTCCAGGCGCCCCGTGGCAACCAGGACGTGCAGGCTCCTCGCGGTAACCAGGATGTCCAGGCGCCCCGTGGCAACCAGGATGTCCAGGCGCCCCGTGGCAACCAGGATGTCCAGGCTCCTCGCGGCAACCAGAACGTCCAGGCGCCCCGTGGCAACCAGGACGTGCAGGCTCCTCGTGGTAATCAGGATGTGCAGGCTCCTCGTGGTAACCAGGATGTCCAGGCGCCCCGCGGCAACCAGGATGTCCAGGCGCCTCGCGGCAACCAGAACGTCCAGGCGCCCCGTGGCAACCAGGACGTGCAGGCTCCTCGTGGTAACCAGGATGTCCAGGCTCCTCGCGGCAACCAGACCGTCCAGGCGCCCCGTGGCAACCAGGACGTGCAGGCGCCCCGCGGTAACCAGGATGTCCAGGCTCCTCGTGGCAACCAGAACATCCAGGCGCCCCGTGGCAACCAGGATGTCCAGGCTCCTCGCTCGGGTGCCGGGTCTACCACCGCGGCCCAGGCTCCTCGCGGTGACATGACGAAGGCCGCCTCGCTGGTGAAGGAAGCTGAGGCCGCGTGCAAGTCCGGTAACATGACGGTGGCCGCCGACAAGGCGAAGGCCGCGCTGGCGATCCTGAAGTAATAGCAGTCGAGACATCGAACCACCGAGGCCCCGGAGATCACATCTCCGGGGCCTCTTCTATGTAGGTATGTAGGATATGTAGGTATGTAGGAGCGTGCCCCCATGCGTGGCCGGCTACGGCATGAGACACTCTTCATGTTCTTCTCACGGGCTTCTTACCCTGGGCGTGTAGCTTGATTGGAAGGGGGTGACGCTATGCGAGTGGTCATGGTCCTGCTGGTGACAGCGGCGTTGCAGCTGGTAACCCTGGCTCCTTCGCGAGCGGCGTCGCCTCCAGGCGAGCCGCTGCCGACGGATCCTTGGCTCGTGACGGGCCGACTGGCCAATGGTCTCGCCTACATCATCCGGCAGCACAAGAACCCAGAGGGGCGCGTGGGCATTTGGCTCCACGTCTCGTCGGGCTCTTTCAATGAGACGGAGGCGCAGCGGGGACTCGCCCACTACCTCGAGCACATGGCTTTCAACGGGACCGCCAACTTCCCGCCCGGATCGGTCGTGCCCTTCTTCCAGTCGCTCGGCATGTCGTTCGGAAGCGATCAGAACGCTTTCACGAGCTTCGATCAGACCACCTACACACTGATGCTCCCCGGCGGGAGCCGCGAAATGGTCGACAAGGGGCTGCTGTACATGTCGGACGTGGCCCTGCGCATGAGCCTCGACCAGACCGAGATCGACAGCGAGCGTCAGGTCATCCTCGAAGAGAAGCGCGCTCGAGCGGGAGCCCGCCAGAGGGTGCAGGACCAGATCTACGAGCGGCTCGCGCCGGAGTCGACGCTCGGCCGGCGGCTGCCCATCGGCATCGAACAGACGATCCAGTCCGTGACGCGGCCGGACTTTCAGGATTACTACTCGCGCTGGTACGTGCCGAGCAACATGACGGTGATCGTGGTGGGCGACACGGATCCCGCCATGGTCGCCGAAGTCATCACGCAGCAGTTCAGCGGCGGCCGCACCGCCGCGACGCCGACGCGCCGTGACGTGGGGGTCAAGTCCACCGCGACGTCGCGGGCCATTGTCGTGACCGACCCCGAGCTGACTCGCGCCGAGGTATCCATCGCGAGGCTCGAGCCGCCGCGAGGTCCCGTGACCACGGTTGGCCAGAGGCGGCGTGAGCTGGTCGAGCGCATCGGTATCTGGGCTTTCGACCGCCGGATGAGCGCGGAGATCGCGGCGGGCCGCGTCTCCTTCCTCGAGACGGACGCGTCGGTTGAGGAATGGCCCGGCACGATGCGGATGATCACCGCCGGAGCCTCGGGCCGTCCGGGGACGTGGCGGGCCATGCTGAAGGACCTCGGGATCGGGCTCCAGCGCGCCCGCCTCCACGGCTTCACCGATCGCGAGATACAGGACGCGCGTGTGGCGATCCTGGCGGATGCGGAGGACGCGGTGCGGCGCGAGGCGACGCGCCCGTCGCGCGAGGTCCTGCGCGACCTCAACCGGGACGTGACGCGTGGGGTGCGGCCGATGTCCGCCGCCCAGAAGCTCACGCTCCTCCAGCGCCTGCTGCCCGGCATTACGGCCCGTGAGGTTTCGGACGCCTTCGCCGTCACGTTCGATCCAAGTCGCGCGATGTTCATCGCTGAGCTTCCCGCGACCGATGACGTGCCGAGCGAAGCCGACCTCCTGGCGCTCGGACGGTCGGCCGTCGCCGTCAGGCCGGGCAAGCCGGTCGAGGTGGCGCGGGCAATGACGCTCCTGCCGGTCCTGCCCAAGGGCGGCGCCGTCGTGGAAAGCCGGCAGCACGCGGCCAGTGGCGTGACGTCGGCATGGCTCGACAACGGCGTGCGGGCTCACCACCGGTGGATGGATCAGCGCAAGAACGAGGCTGCCATCACGATCACGCTGGCCGGCGGAGCGATCCAGGAGACGGCGGCGAACCGCGGGATCACCGAGGCGGCGCTGCGCGCCTGGGAGCGCCCGGCCACGAGTCGGCTGTCGAGCACGCAGGTCCGCGACCTCATGACGGGAGCCAAGGTGCGGGTGTCGAGCGGGGCGACGGGAGACACCGTGACCCTGACCGTGTCCGGCGATGCCGCCGAGCTCGAGCGCGGGCTCCAGCTTGCCTATCTGCTGCTGACCGATCCGGTGATCGAGCAGCCGGCGCTCGAGCAGTGGCAGGACGCGGAGGCGCAGCGGATCAGCCAGCGCAAGAGCCAGCCGATGCAGGTGCTGATGGATACGAGCAGGGCGGTGATCTACCCGCGGGGCGAGGTCCGGCCCCAGTCATTGACGGTCGAGCAGGTGCGCGCCATCACCCGCCCGGCCGCGCAGGCATGGCTCCGACGACTCGTCACGGAGGCGCCCATCGAGGTGGCCGTGGTGGGCGACGTCGATCGCGAGACGGCGACGCGTCTCGTCACGCGGTACCTGGGAGCGCTGCCGGCGCGCCCGCGCATCGGCGACAAGACGCTCGCGGATCTCCGGACGATGGCCCGGCCCCAGGGGCCGATCAGCGTGGGCGAGTCGATCGAGGCGCTCACGCCGCAGGGCGCCGTCCTTGCCGGCTTTTTCGGCGCGAACCTTCGGGACCTGCGCGACACGCGGCTGCTCAACCTGGCCGCGCGGATCCTCACCACACGCATG
>WNFP01006690.1_pt1 | contig 10734 bp, 10 predicted proteins | sample 5400201 | NCBI WGS metagenome assembly WNFP01 (sample SAMN13153355, study PRJNA577476) | soil metagenome | isolation source: 115 cm saprolite under Madrone tree | place: USA:California | collected 2016-06-14
TGGCAACCGGCGAGCCGCTCGACAAGGCGGGCGCCTATGCTGTCCAGGGGCAGGGCGCTCACCTGGTTGCCAGGGTGGACGGCTGCTTCACCAACGTGGTCGGTTTGCCCGTTGAGGCGACCCGAAGACTGCTGGAGCGGTGGGGGGTCGTCTAACGGGGCGGCGATTCTCCCGCGCCGGCCGCCCGCTCCAGCAGCCCGGTGAGGAGCAGGGGAGACCAGCGCCACCAGGGCAGCTTGACGGCCGCGGGCAGCGGGGAACGCTCGCGGGCTTGGGCAAGGCTGGCCTTGAGCATGTCTTCCGTGACCCGGCCGCGCGGCAGGTAGCTCTGCCTGGCGCCGGTCACGCGCACCGCAAAGTCTTCAGCCCCGCCCGTGACAGATGCCGGGAGGACGGACGCGAGCGCCCCGGCCGGGGTCTCGACCACCTTGGCGACGGCGCGGAGCAGGGCACGGGACAGCGCTGCGAGCTCCTGGTCGTCGCGCTTTCCGTCGGCCCGGACGAACACGGCCGCGTGGACCGTCTCGGCTCCGAGCCAGCGGGCGGCATCGGAGCGGCTGCGCAGATCGGCGAGGACGAACGCCGTGCGGTCCTCCACCAGCCGCGTGACCCAGGGATCCGCCATGACGCCGGCCGCCACCTCGCCCTGCGCGAGCGCGCCGGCAAGCCCGCGGTTGGAAAAGGTCCGGAGCGGCACCTGGTGGATTTTCACACCCGCCCGCGACAAGATCGTGGCGAGCATCGCCTGCTCGGGCGTGCCGGCGCCGGGCAGGCCCACAAGCTGGCCGCGCAGCTCGGCGGGGGAACGGATGGTGTCCTTGTGATTCGGAGACAGCAGAACGGCCACGGGCGCGGCGGCCGTGAGGCCGAAGAGCAGCGGCGGGGGCGATCCGTTGACGTGACCGAGACGGTACGCGGCGTCCAGCGAGGTGGCGGCGACGTCTGCGCGGCCGCGCGCCAGAGACAGCGCGGCATCGCTCTCCGACTGTTCTACCTTGAGCGTGACGTCGACCTTTTCGCTGGCGAAATAACCCTCGGCCTGGGCGACGTGCAGAGGCAGGTACTCGGGCGAGGTCGCCGGTCCCGCCACGGCGATGGTGATCGCCGCCCAGAGTCCCAAGCACGCTCCCGTCATCGAGCCTCCCTGTGAGCCTGCGCAGCCGTCTCCTGCGCCTCCACACGGCTCTCTACGCCCGCTACGGCCCTCAGGACTGGTGGCCTGCGCGGAGCCGCTTCGAAGTCGCCGTGGGTGCCGTGCTGACCCAGCATACCGCCTGGACGGGCGTCGCGCGGGCGATCGGCAATCTCCGCGCCGCGCGGCGGCTCGCGCCCGGGCGGCTCCGCCGGCTGCCGCTCCCGCGGCTGGGAGGGCTCATCCGCCCCGCGGGGACCTGGCGCCTCAAGGCGCGCCGCCTCCGCGCGCTCGCAGACTTCTTTCTGGAGCGGGCCGGCGGCCGCGTCGAGCGGCTGCGCGGGGCGCCGCTCGAGACTCTCAGATCTCAGCTTCTCGCGGTGCGAGGCATAGGACCAGAGACGGCCGACGCTATCCTGCTCTACGCCCTGGGGCGGCCCGTCTTCGTCGCCGACGCCTACGCGCGCCGCGTGCTCTCCCGCCACCGAATCGTGCCTGCCAAGATCGGCTACGAAGCGCTCAGGCGCCATGTCGAGACGCACCTGCCCCGCGACCCGGCGCTCTTCAACGAGCTCCACGCGCTCCTGGTGACCGTCGCCAAGGCTCACTGCCGGGCGCGACCCCGCTGCGAGGGCTGTCCGCTGCGTTTCGACCTCAGGGGACGGCGACCTCGCGAATGATCCTGGCGAGGCGTTGAGCGGCGTCCGGGACCGCGAGGGCCCGCGCCCGCGCCCCCATCGCCAGGAGACCCGCGCGATCCGCCAGGAGGCGCGTGAGGGTGTCCACGAGCCTCTCAGGCGTGAGTTCGCCCTGGGGAAGGACCACGGCGCCTCCCGCGGCCTCGACGAGCCTGGCATTGGCCATCTGCTCGTCACCTCTCGCCCCGGGCAGCGGGACGAAGACGGCCGGCACGCCGAGCCCGCAGCACTCGGTGACCGTGCCCGCACCGCTGCGCCCCACGAGCAGCGCGGCCGCCGCGTAGACATCGCGGAGCTCGGCGCCCACATACGGCGTCACGGCATAGCGCGCCCTGGAGGCCGGCGGCAGGGCGCGGGACAGCTCCTGGAGCCAGGCGTGATCGCCCGTCTCGGCGCTGTCGCCGCACTGGTGGAGGATCTGGCAGATCGCGAGGAGTCGCGGCAGCGCTTTGCCCACCACCCGGTTGATCCGGTGAGAGCCCTGGGCGCCGCCCGTGACATAGACCAGCGGCACGGCCGCGTCGAAGCCGAACTGTGCGAGCGCGCCTTCGCGGCTGCCTCCCAGGACTTCGCGTCTCACCGGATTGCCCGTCACGACGACCCGGTCCGCCGGAAAGCCGCCGCCCGACTTGGGGAAGGACACTGGGGGGAACGAGACCGCGATGCGCGCTGCGAAGCGTGCCGTGATGCGGTTGGCGAGGCCCGGAACCGCCGTTTGCTCGTGAACCACGACGGGAATGCCGAGCGCGCGGGCCGCGAGAGCGGGCGGCACGCTGACGAAGCCGCCCGCCGAGAAGAGCACGGCCGGTCTCAGGCGTCCCAAGAGACTTCTCGACTGCACGAAGCCGGCGGGCACGCGCAGGAGAAGATCGGTGACGTTCTTGCGGTCCCAGTAGCGGCGGAGCTTGCCCGTCGCGATGGGATAGAAGGGCACGCCCGCCTCGGGCACGCGCCGGGCTTCGATGCCCTCGTGGCTGCCGATCCAGTGGACCTCCGCCCCGCCGGCGGCGAGCGCCTCCGCCACCGCCAGTCCCGCGCTCGTGTGTCCGCCGGTGCCGCCGCCGGCGATGACGACGCGCACGCCGATCAGCAGCCCTGGCCCGAGACCGGGCTCGTCGGCGGCGCGTCGCCCGTGGCTTCACATCGGGTGACGGTGCCCTCCGGCGTGGCGAAGAGCGAGGCGGAAAGGCCCTTGGCATTGCCGCCCACGCCGGCGATGGAGACCTGGCCGATGGGCCCGGGTGGGCTGCCGCTCATGCTGATCTGGGCCACGGTGACCTGCCAGCGGCCGTCGGCGGTGATCCCGGTCGGTCCGACCCCGGCGTTCCCCGAGACGTCGGCGAACGAGCACGAGCCACCACCGCCGGCCATGCTCTTGCGCTGCGCGCAGAGGGTCAGCGCCGACAAGGAGCGCGCGAGGAGCGCGTGGGCCTCGGCGAGCCGGGCGGTCTGGTCGGGACGGACGCTCTCCGGCGGACCGTCGCGCGTCAGCGGCTCCATGCTCGCCCGGAAGTACCCCTGGAGCATGACCCCGGTGAGCGTGGCGACGATCACGAGTGAGATCAGGAGCGACACCAGACCGAAGCCGCGCGGCATGCGCCTACCGCCGCTCGAGGGCGAGTTCGATCAGCCGCGAGATCAGCTCGGTGTAGGAGATGCCCGACGCTTCCCAGAGCTTGGGGTAGGCACTGGTGGCCGTGAAGCCGGGCAGGGTGTTGATCTCGTTGACGAGCACGTTCGCTTCGCCCTCGATGAAGAAGTCCACGCGCGCGAGCCCGGCGCAGTCGATGGCGCGGAAGGCCTCGAGGGCGAGCTCGCGTACCCGCCGGGTCAGCTCGGGTCCGAGCGGCGCCGGCACCTTGAAGGTCGTGTGCCCGGCGCCGTACTTGGTCTCGTAGTCGTACCATTCGCCCGCGTAGCAGACCTCGCCCGGCAGGGAAGCCTGCGGCTGGTCGTTGCCGAGCACGGCGACCTCGACCTCACGCCCCTGCACCGCGCGCTCGACGAGGATGCGGCGGTCGTATCCGGCGGCCAGCGCCAGCGCGGCGGGCAGATCTTCGGGCGCCTTGACCTTGCTGATGCCGACGCTCGAGCCGAGATTGGCGGGCTTGGCGAAACATGGGAAGCCGATGGCCTCCCCGACCGCGCGCTCGACCGCGGCGGGATCACGCCGCCATTCGTGGCGCTTCACAGCGAGATAGTCCACGACGGGCAGGCCGTGGGCGCGGAACATGTCCTTCATGGCGACCTTGTCCATGCCGACGGCCGAGGCGAGCACGCCCGCGCCCACGTAGGGCAGCCCCGCCAGCTCGAGCAGACCCTGGATGGTGCCGTCCTCGCCGCGCGGGCCGTGGAGCATGATCCAGACCACGTCGAGCCGCTCGCGCAGTCCCGGCGGCAGGCTCTCGGTCGACTCCATGCGCTGGAGCGCCGTGGTCGTGCCGACGTTCCCCGCGCGCACTGCCAGCGACTGCTTGACCGACGCTTCAGTTCCCCCCTCGCCGAGCGCTTTGCCCGCGGCCTCCTGGGCGAGCGCCCGGAGCGGATCGCCCCCCACGAGCCATCGCCCGTCGCGGGTGATGCCGATCTGCACCGGCTCGAAGCGCTCGCGGTCGATCGCGGCCATCACAGAGGCCGCGCCGGCGAGCGAGACCTCGTGCTCGCCCGATTCGCCGCCGAAGACCACGCCCACCCGCAGCTTCTTCGCCATTGCCCCTACTCTAAACCTGCCGAGGCCTGCGCGTGAACTCCTTGAAGCCGACCGTGAGCGGGCCGAGGAGCGCGACGACGCCGAGGAGCCCGAAGCCCCAGATCCATTTGCCGCCGCCCGAGGCGCCCCATCGAGGCGCCCAGTCGAGGACCAAGCCGACGGCCCACGGTGAGAGCGCGCCGGCCGTGAACCCCACCGTGGACTGGAGCGCCATGGTCCTGCCGAGATAGGCGGGCTCGGCCGCGTCGGCGATGCCCGTCGAGACGATGGCCGACTCGGAGGTGATGAGGACGCCGTAGAGAAGGCCGAGGGCCACGAGTGCGGGGAAAGGCCAGCCAAGCCCCCAGCCGATGGCGAGAGAGCAGCAGGCCGAGAGCAGCATGAGCACGCTGATCGGCTTCGCCCGTCCGAAGCGGTCGGACAGGAGCCCGGTGAAGGGGTGGGGCAGGGCGCCGATGGCCAGCACCGCCGAGGCGGCCAGCGCCGCGCGTTGATTCGCCTCGGCGAGCACCGCGCCGGAGGCGACGAGGCTCGCGGTGAAAAAGGGCACGATCCAGCCGCGCATGCCCATGAGCTCGAACGTGTGCGCGCCGTACGCCGTGATGAGGCGCACGGCGGCGCGGTTCTTCAGCACCGGGCCGAGGCGCTCCTGCTTCGGGCCGGGCGCGGCCGCCGCGGGCACGGCCGCCATTCCCCGGGGCAGGACGAAGAAGCCTATCGCGCCAGCGAGGAATGGCCCAGCCGCCGTCAGCGCGAAGGCCCAGCGCCAGCCCCAGAGGCCATTGGCCCAACCGGTGACGAAGAGGGACACCGCGGTGCCGAGCGTGAACGTGCCGATATAGCAGCCCATCGCGAAGCCGCGACGGCCTCCATGGGCGAACCGCTCCGCCACCATGCGCATGCCCGGCATGTAGGTGCCGGCCAGGCCGAGGCCCACGGCGCCGCGCAGGAGCACCGCGGAGAGAAAACCGTCGGCCCAGCCGGCGAAGCCCACGCTCGCGGCTGCCGTCCAGAACGCGCTCGCGAGGTAGATGCGGCGCGGCGGCATGTAGTCCGTGAGTGTCGCGAGGATCATGACCGCGCCGATATAGCCGAACTGGTAGAACGAGACGATCAGCCCCGCCTCGCTGTTGCTGAGCCCCCACTCCCGCTGGAGGAGGGGCAGGAGCGCGGAGAAGTTCGAGAAGACCAGGAGCGTGCCGAGCTCGGAGGCGCAGATGGCCGCGAGCCAGGCGCGGTCGCTCACCGCTTGCCCTGTTGCTCCCGCCACGTCCTCCACGCATCGAGGCGCGCCGCCAATTCCTTTTCGAGCCCGCGGTTTACGGGCCGGTAGTAGACGCGGCCGCGCAGGGCGTCGGGCAGGTGCTCCTGGTCCACGCGCGCCTCTGCCGCGTCATGCGCGTACTGATAGCCCTTGCCGTAGCCCTGGTTGGCCATGAGCCCGGTCGGGGCATTGCGGAGGTGGAGCGGCACGGGCTCGGCGGGCTTGTCCTGGATGTCCTGCTTGACCTGATTCCACGCGGCGTAGACCGCGTTGGACTTCGGCGCGAGCGCCAGGTAACAGGTCGCCTGGGCCAGCGCGAGCTCTCCCTCGGGCGAGCCCAGGAAGTGATAGGACTCCTTGGCGTCGAGGGCCACGCGCAGCGCCTGCGGGTCCGCGTTGCCCACGTCCTCCGAGGCGAAGCGCACGAGCCGCCGCGCGATGTAGAGCGCGTCCTCGCCGGCTTCCAGCATGCGGCCGAGCCAGTAGAGCGCTCCGTCCGGGTCGGAGTCGCGCAGCGACTTGTGGAGGGCCGAGATCAGGTTGTAGTGCTCCTCGCCCGACTTGTCGTAGAGGAGGGTCTTCTTCTGAACGGCGTCGCGAATGGCGGCCTCCGTCACCGCGCCTCCGTGCAGCGTCACGGCCAGCTCGAGGATGTTGAGCGCGCCGCGCGCGTCGCCTCCCGACAGCCGCGCGATGAGCCGTAGCGAGTCGGTGTCCGCGGTGGCGCCGGTGGCACCGAGGCCGCGATCGGGATCGCGGAGCGCGCGCTCGAGGATGGCCACGATGTCGTCCTCGGAGAGCGGCTGGAGCGTGTAGACGCGGCAGCGCGACAGGAGCGCCGCGTTGACCTCGAAGGACGGGTTCTCCGTGGTGGCGCCGATGAGGGTCAGCGTGCCCTTTTCGACGTGGGGCAGGAAGGCGTCCTGCTGGCCCTTGTTGAAGCGGTGGATCTCGTCCACGAAGAGGATGGTGCGCTTGCCGCCCCGGGCGCGGTCCGCCTGGGCCTCTGCCACCACCTGGCGGATTTCCTTGACGCCCGCGAGCACGGCCGAGAAGGGGACGAAGCGCGCGCCCGCGACCTGGGCCATGAGGAAGGCGAGCGTCGTCTTGCCGGTGCCGGGAGGCCCCCAGAGAATCATGGAGTGGAGCTGCCCCTCCTCGAGCGCGCGGCGGAGGACCTTGCCCGGACCGATCAGGTGCTGCTGGCCCACGACCTCGTCGAGGGTATGCGGACGGATGCGATCCGCGAGCGGGGCGGGAGCGGCCGGGATGGCGGACGGCGGAGGATCGAAAAGATCCACGGCGGGATTATACGCCGCGACTGAGGATGGGCGGGGGTCAGGCGAGCGCGGCGGGGAGGTCGAGGAGCGAGCTGATGCGGGCCGCGACGCCGACGCCGCGGCGCTCGAGCTCGGCCGCGTCCGCGCGGTAGGCGATGAAGGGCACGCCGCCCACCTGGGCGGCGAGTCCATCGACCCAGGCGTCGCCGACCATGACGATGTGGGGCGCCTCGGGCCAGCGCTCGCGGACCACGCGGAGGCCGTCGGGATCGGGCTTGAGCGCGGTGACGTCGTCGCGGGTCACGACCAGGTCCAGGTGGCGGAGCAGGTCGAAGCGGGCCAGGACAAAGTCGGCGACCACCCGGTCGTTGTTGGTCCAGATGGCCGTAGCGAAGCCCAGATCTCTCATCGCGGTGAGCGCCTCGATCGCGAAGGGCTCGAGCACGGCCTGCTCCATGGCGCGTCGCTCGTGGGCCTGCGGAATGGCGAGAATCTCCGTTTCGAGATGCGCGGCTTGGGCTCGCACGAAAGCGAAGAGCTCGGGCCCTGACCAGCGGAGCTCACGTGGCGGCAGGGGCAGACCCCGCTCGCGCACGAAGGCTTCCATCTCGCGCCCCACCGCCTTCATGTCGAGCGGCGAGCTGACGAGCGTGTGGTCGAGGTCGAAGACGCAGACGGGCGGGCCCTGCGTCATGCCTCAGCCGCCGTGTGCCGGCTCGCCGTCGGGCTGGCTGAGGAGGTCGCGCAGCAGCTCGATACCTCCCCGGTCGAGCGTCCGGTCGGCCACGATCAGCTCCACGTCCTTCGGCAGGCTGTGGCGAATGCGCGCGGCGGCCTGCTCGGAGCAGACGACGGTGCGGGTCTTCTCGAGCATGCGGTCCAGCGACCAGGCGTCGTCCGTGGAGGCGAGCACCGGGGTGACGTGCATGAGCCCCGCCGACTGGACGGAGCGAAGCAGGTTCTGACCGCCCGTGGCCGTGGTGCAGACGAGGCCGACGGTCGATCCCTCGGGCAGCTCGGTCAGTCGCAGCAGCGTCTTGATGCTGGCCTCGGCCAGCAGCGCGACCGAGGGCGGACCGTCCGGCGGCAGCACGCGCCTGACCTCATGGATGTGGAAGAAGGTCGTGATCACGGCCCGGTAACCCTTCAAGAAGTCGGGATCGCGGGCGGCCTTCGCCTCGAACTCGTGGACCAGCATGCGATCCACGTGGAGCGGTAGCTCCGCCTCGAGCTCGTCCCGGTAGCGCGCCAGCTCCGCGTCGTTGCACTCGACCAGCACGGCCCGACGGCGCGCGACCTTGCCCACGCGGTCGACCGGCGCGCTCGAGGCCAGCGCCGCCAGGAATTCATCCTGGGTGAAACCGAGCCGGCGCACTCGCTCGAGGCTTTCGCCGACCAGGCGCTCGAGGCTCCGCGCCGCTCGGCCCTCGCGCGTGGGACGGTCGGCCACGAAGGTGCCGCGCCCCTGCTGCCCTTCCACATAGCCGTCTCGCTCGAGGTCGGCCAGGGCGCGGGCCACCGTGTTGGGATTGATCCGGAGGAAGCCCGCCAGCTGCCGCACCGTCGGTAGCTGCATGCCGTGCTTGAGGGCGCCCGTGGAAATCAAGTGGCGGATTTGCGTCATGAGCTGCACGTGCACGGGCACGGCGCTCTTCCGATTGACCCGGAGTCCCGACGGCGGCGCTATGCGTGACGACTCGCGCGCCATGGGACTCGGCTAGGCTGTGGCTCGTCGCGGGCCGGCAGCACCTTTGGCGGTCCGACCCGCCAGCGAGCGGCCCAGCCTGATCAGGGCGAGCCCGATGGTCACCCGCAGGGGCTCAGGGGCCGGGCGTGTGGTGCCCATCATCCTCGCCACCGTTGCCAGCTCCCGGGCCTCTCTCAGCCGGTCTTTCGCGATCTGCTCCGCCAGATAAACATTCATCACGTCCGCCTCCTCTCGGGCCTCCGCCCTCACCATGTCCGTAATAGTGTACTGGTATATTCATACACTATAACCCTCCCGAATGCAACTCTTTACATGAGGTGGAGCGGCCCCAGGGCGGCGAGAAGGGTCCAGATGCGAGGCGGCGCCCGAAGGCCGGGGGCGAGGCGTAGTCCTTCTACGTTGAGCCCCCGGTCGAGGGCGCCAACAAAGCAGCTGGGCCGAGCCCCCGGTCGAGGGCGCCAACGAAGCAGCTGGGCCCTTGAGGTGGAGCGGCCCCAGGGCGGCGAGAAGGGTCCAGATGCGAGGCGGCGCCCGACGGCCGGGGGGCGAGGCGTAGTCCTTCTACGTTGAGCCCCCGGTCGAGGGCGCCAACGAAGCAGCTGGGCCCTTATCGCCGCCCTGGGGGGGCTAGACGAGCCAGCGGAGTAGGGCTGTCGCAAGCGACAGGAAGATCGTGACGCCCAGAACGTCCTGGAAGGCGGTCTCGAAGGGACCGGCGGTCAGGGCTGGGTCGAATCCGAGACGCTTGGACAGCATCGGGATCGCGGTACCCGCGCAGCCAGAGAGATTGACCGAGACGAACATGGACGTGGCGACCACGAGCCCGAAGGTGAGGGAATGCCACAAGAGTCCGATCAGGCCTACCGCCAGGCCGCAGACAGCCCCGAGGATGGCTGATGTCTGAATCTGCCGCCAGAGAGGTTCCCACCAGCGGTTGAGCTGGACCTGTCCCGTCGCCAGGCCGCGCACCACCATGGTCACCGATTGGAGACCCGTATTGCCGGAGATGGCCTGGATCACCGGCATGAACGAGGCAAGCAGGATGACCTTGCCCAGGGTCTGATCGAAGTAGTGGATGACGACGCCGGCCATCATCTCGATCAGCAGCGTCAGCATCACCCAGGGCAGGCGCAGCATGGCGACCTGCCGCGGAGAGCGGCGCTCGAGCTCGGCGGCATCCGAGCCCGCCATGCGGAAGATGTCCTCCGACGCCTCCTCCTGGACCACGTCCATGACGTCGTCCACGGTGATGGTGCCCACCAGCCGGTTCTGGTCGTCCACGACCGGAACCGTCACGAGGTCGTACTTGGCGACGACCCGCGCGACCTCCTCCCGGTCCATCGTCGCGTTGACGCTGACCACGTCCTCTTCGAGGATGCCCAGGAGCAGGCTCCGCGGATCCGCGAGGAGAAGGCGCCGGAGGGGCACCCGCCCGATGAGGTGCTGGTGGTCGTCCACCGCGTACACGCCGAACGGGCGCTCCTCGGTGACGGTCTTCCTGATGTGCTGGATGGCTTCCTCGACCGTCGAGGTCTCCCGGATGGCGACGACGTCCTGGGACATGAGGCGTCCCGCGGAGTCTTCCGGATACTCGAGGATCTCCTGGATCTCTTCCGATTTCTCCTCCTCCATGAGATCCAGGATCTTCTCGGCGTGCTCGCTCGAGAGCTCGTCCACGACGTCGGCCGCGTGCTCGGCCGGCATCCGGTCGAGGATCATCGAGACCTCGACGTCGTCCAGGGAGCGGACGAGCTCGAGCAGGGTGGCGTCGTCGAGCTCGGACAGGACGTCGCCGGCCTGATCGGGCCGGAGCGAACGGAAGATCGTCGCGCGGTCGGTGAGGGGAAGCTGCTGGAGCACGTGCGCGATGTCGGCCGCGTGGGCTTCGACGAGCGCCTGGGCGGCGCGCGGGTCGTCGCGATTCTGCAGCAGCTCTTCGGCT
>WNFP01010464.1_pt1 | contig 10734 bp, 12 predicted proteins | sample 5400201 | NCBI WGS metagenome assembly WNFP01 (sample SAMN13153355, study PRJNA577476) | soil metagenome | isolation source: 115 cm saprolite under Madrone tree | place: USA:California | collected 2016-06-14
AATCGCGCCGATCAGCAAAGCATAGAGCAGATGACCCAGCATCAATGTGGCGGTCTCGCGCATATCGAGATGACCACCGAGCAGGCCCCAGCAAATGAGCGCAGAGAGCACCGGCATCACCGCGATCAGCCAGGCGGCGACGAGGGCGGCAAACTTGGCGGCGACGAGGTCGGTCAGCCGATAGGGTAGCTGCACCAGCAGCTTCAGGCCGCCACTCGCCTTCTCGGCCGCAATCAGCCGAATCGCAATAAACGGGAACAGCAGAGAGATCGCCAGATAGAACCCACCCAAGGTGGGGACCAGGATGCCGTCGAACGGCGAGAGCTGGCGCGCCAGCTCCGGGATCGAGAGCGCCGGGCGGCTTGCCTCTGCGTAGAGTGCCACAGCCTGGATAAAGCTGTACCCGACGAGCGGCGACAGCAATAGCGTCAGAACCCAGAGGGAATTGCCGGTGGCGAGCTCGCGCATCTCTTTGCGCAACAACGGTGCGACGGGCCCGCGTCGGTCAAGCGAGCGCAAGAAAGACCTCTTCGAGATCGCTGCCGATCGGCAAGCGGGCAGAAACCGTCAGCTCGGCCAGGGTGCCGATGCCCATCACGCGGCCGCCGCTGAGCAACACGAGCCGGTCGCATACGCGCTGGGCGTCGCCGAGTTGGTGGATCGACAGCACCAGGGTGCGGCCATCAGCCGCCTCATTTCGCAGCAGGTTCATCACCTCGCGTGTTTGACGCAGATCGAAGCCGTCGAAAGGCTCATCCATCAGCAGCACGGGGCACGGGGCCAGGAGCCCAAGCGTGAGCAGAAATCGTCGGCGGTATCCTTTGGATAGCGCGCCGACAGGCTTGGCGAGGGCGGGCTCGAGATCGAGAGCACGCACCAGTTGCTCGAGCCGTTTCACCGGTTGGCAATACGCTTGGCGGTAAAACTTCAGGACCTCCAGCGTCCTCTGATCGGGATAGGGCGATATCGCCTCCGGCACATAGAACAGCCGCTCTTTGCGTCGCTGCTGCGGCAACGAAGTGCCCCGCCATCGCACCTCGCCGCCATCGGTCGGCACCAGACCGGCGATGCTTTCGAGCAATGTCGTCTTGCCCGCGCCGTTCGGTCCGATCAGCCCCAGAATTTCGCCCGATGCGACCTCGAAGGAGACGTCGGCGAGCACCTGCAGGTCACCAAATATTTTGACGATGCCATGCACCGTCAGCAGAGGGCTGGCGGTCACGCCTGGCTTGCGGCCGTGATCACCGCGATCGCGATCGGGAGTAACACCCGCGCGAACATGTCCGCTCAGCTCTTCGCGATGTTGATCTGCGCGAGTGCCGCCTTCAGGCCCTCGGCGAGCTTCTTCGCGTCGTCGTTGGCCCAGAAATGCAAAAAGAAGAGGTGCGGCTGGTCGTCGAGCATATGGTTGTGGAGTGCCGTGACCTCGATCCCGTGGTCGCGCAGCGCGATCAGCACGAAATCGCCGGTGATGGCTGCCTTGCCGCCGCCGGTCGGCTGGAAATTGATCACGTTAGCCGAGCCCAACGCCGGCGGCACTTCCATCCCGCCATCCTTGATCGGTTCGGCGCGAGGGATGCCGAACTGGTAGACGCCGCCGTTATTGGCGCCTTTGGCGCCGAGAGCTGCATCGATCGCGGCGGTATCGAGGTCGATCTGCGGGTGCGCTGCGGCGGGAGCGGGAGGAGCACCGGGGAGCGGCGTCTTGCTTTCGCCGAGTGCCGTGTGGAGCGCCGCCGCGAGCTTCACCGGGTCGCCGTGGCCGAGCACATGCATGTACATCGTGAAGGGCTGGTTGCGCAGCAGGTGGTTGTGCAACGCCGTCACCCCGATCCCACCCTCGACAAGCTGCTTCATGACCGGGCTCACCTCGTCCATGGTCAGCACCAGATCGCCCATCACCATGCCGCTATCGCCCATTTTCTCGAACGCCAGATAGCTGCCGAGCGCAAAGCCGGCCTTCAGCTCGACGCCGTCGAGCGTGACCTTGAGATCGGTGCGCGGCAGCCCGACGCGGTAGATGCCGCCGGGCATTGCCGAACCGGTCTTGCCGAGCGCCTCCCCGACTTGGGCCTGCCAGTCGCCATCGGCGGCGTAGGCGGCGGTAGACAGCGCCGCGGCAAATACCAGCGCAGCGCTGTTCATTGCTGATTTCTTCAATTTCATGGCCTGATCCTTTGCGAAGACGCCGACCGCTGTTGCCGGGGTGCGGTTACCGAAAGTGCACAAGAGGGCGAAAGGGCGAGCCTGGTCCCGAACCGAAAAAAGCAGAGGGTCTGCGCTGAAAGTGAAATCGCCCTCTGCAATCCATTGAGCGCGCACTCCTCGAACAGCGAGCGGCGCAGAGCTTGGACGGGGGCCGCCTTACGGGGCGTCTGCTCTGCCCCGGCTCGATTCCCCTACCACGCGGGGCGATCAGCCGCAAGCCGCGGTGTTGCATCGGCCCCCGTCGACACGCACCGCGCCGGCGCCCCGGGTTGCCGCACAGCCGCAAGGCAAAGTTGTAGCAATTATTAATCGTTGGCGTAAATAGAGCAAATCTGCCGCAAAATCTCACCTTAAGGTTGAAGCGCCAGTCCGGCCCGTCGGCGGGCCCACGCCGAGCCCGGCGGTTCTGGCAAAAGTTCATCGGCTGTAAGCATGCAATATGAATTAGGCAATTTATTGATCGTGATTATCACAATTTAGGGCCGCTTCGCGCCGGCGACACTCCCACGGCTCAATCCAGTTTCTCTGTTACCTTCTTGAACGTGGACCCTTGCAGCAAGGTCACCTCGGCTACCGCATTTCCACCCTTCAGCTCGGGAAAGATGCTGACCGCGCGGAACCCGGGATTGCCCTTGACCGCGGTCTCGGTGGCGGTGAGCAGCGATACCTTCGCTTTGGCCATGGCAGCTTTCTGCGATGCAGACGCCTTGAGATCATCGGCATCCGTGATCTTCTCGGCCTTAGCGATCGCGCCGGTCTTGGGATCGGCGACGACCTCCATGAAGCCGTCGCCCTTCATCGTATAGACCGAGAGTTGCAGCTTTCCGTCCTCGATCTCGAACTTGGCCGAGATCGGCGTCCCCTGAGGCTCGCTGGCGCTCAGCCCACCTTGCAGGGTTGCCGTCGCGTCTTTGAGGGCAGCAGCCAACGCCTTCGGGTCGTCGCCCTCGGCCCAGACGGGAGCTACTCCGGCGCTCCAAAAGCCGATCGCGCCGATGATCAACGCCAATTGAACCGCTCTTGACATCATTGTCTCTCTCCTTTCGTCCTGACATCGGGGCATCGGAGCGTGGCCCCAGTGTTTTAAGGCAGTTTTAACCGTTTCGGGCCTAGCGGTGGAGAGCCGGCGCTACGCGATAAATCGTCGAAATATACGACGCTATCGGGCTTCGACCACACGCCGATCTTGCCCGACACCGGCGCCGGCAAGGTGTGCTCGGGACAGAGCCTGCCGTTCATTGCCGCAATCGCCCATTAGAAGCTGTTCGAAATTGGCGAACCTGCCGAAACCGGCGTAGTGTTCGACCGCGAGTGCCCAGGTATCCGATAAATTGTAGGCGACCCGCTCGGCCGGAGCAAAGGTCAGCTCCTGTGGCCCACCGTGAAACGGCACATCTATGATCGGGTTGAGCAGGAGATCGACGGGACCGAAGCGCCAGCCGAGGATAGGCCGGACCTCGGCCGCATAACGTGCCTCCTCCCAATGCCGGGCATTGACGCTGAACTCGAAATTGACGCCGTACCAGAAAGCCCGATCCGCGGCATTAGGCAAAACAAAAAGCGCTCGCAGCTTCCCACCGTCTACCAGCGTCCGGCCGTCACGGGTGACGGTGTAGAGCGGTAAGTAAGCGCCGAGTTCCAACCATGGGGTGACCCCCAACCCGTATTCCGGTACCCCGTTTAGCGAGTGATCGGGGACGATCCCGCCGATGAAGGCGGGCCGCTTTGGGCCGTTTATCGTGTAATTGTTGTGCAAGGTAATGCTGAACTCGCCAGGTTTGTTGATCTCGCCGGTGTAGACCTGAACTTCGTCGATCTGCGCGCGAGCCGCGAACGGAAGAAGTAGCCAAAGGACCAGTGCGGCTCCAGCGGCAATCCGGGACAGCCGTGATGTCACCGGGAGCCGCCGATGGCAGCGACGACCGGGAAGTCTGAGAGGCTCACGACAACCTCGTAGGCGGCCGACAGCGGCTTGTCCGTGTAGTGGCGTCGCGGTTGCACGAGATCGTCGCGAGGCAGGACGGTCTCCCGGGAAGCCGCCGTTCGTTTCCCGTTACCGCAAACGGCGTCGCCATGCCGACCGCGTAGTGGCCGTTCCTGTTGCAGATCAGGACATAGGCGCCGGGTCGCAGCATCAGGTTGAGCGTTCCTGAAGCACCGGGCTCAGGTCAGAGGCCGCGCCGAGATGCCTGATCTTGCTCTCGACGCCCCGTTTCTTGGCGGCGTCGTAGGGCAGCCCCGCCCGGGCGCGGCCAGCACGAAAATGATCAATTCATGGATCTGCGATATTGCCGCGTTGGTCACGTGAAAATTCACCGGACCGACCGGGACCGAAGACCCATCGAATGTGATCGCATTGACTTGCCGCCCTCGCCTGAAGAGCCGATGTTGACAGCGGGTGCCGCGAAGACGGTGCCGGAACCGAACGACCAAGCAAGCAGCGTTGCCGACCCGGCAATGGATGACCCTCTCAAGTTCAAACTCCTCCGAGGGCCTTCCGGCCTCAGCCCAACTAAAAGATCAATCGTCGTCGTCGTCATCGGCGCCGCGGGCCTGGAAAACCGTCCCCGATTGTGAATCGATCGCCAATCTGAGCGCTCGCCCGTTCTTGGTTGCGATCGTTTCGAGGAGACTCCCCTGCGGAGAAATCTGAATGTTCGAGTACCCATCCGCCGTCAGCTTGTCCCGGATCTGCTGCTCGGTTATTGGCCCATTCCCGAGAATCAGCCTAGTCCCGGACGAGCTGTCGGCAGCATAGATCGCTGCGGCACCCGCCACAATCGAACCGCCGATAACCGCCGCAATAAGCGCCTTTTTCATTGAGCTATCCTCCACTTTGGTGATGGCGACACCTGAAAACGGTGGTTCGGCGCCATCCGCGGGGCATAGTGCGGCGGTCGTTTTAAGGTAGTTTTAACCAAAGCCCGGTCCCGTGCAAACGGATGGAAATAGGGCAGAGGTGTGTTGATCGCACAGTTGCGGCAAGCATGCCGACCCGCCGCGGTTCTCGCCCAGATCCCGCGTTATGGCCGATCAGGACGTCAAAGCGCTCCGTCGCCAATGGGTCACGAGCGGAGCGCAGCGTATTCGCGCCCGACGTTCGGCCAGCTGATCGCTGCCATGAAGGCATCGACATAGGCGGCGGCCTTCGCGCCGTAATCGATGTGATAGGAGTGCTCGTACATATCGAGCGCGAGGATCGGGCACCCGCCGGCGAGTGTCGTCGTGTGGTCCATCGCCCATTGATTGAGGAGCTTGCGGTCGCGCGTCGACCAGGTGAGCAGCACCCATCCCGACCCGCCGCCTTGCGCCTTCCCCATCGCCGAGAATTCCGCGCGCCAGCGATCGAGGGTGCCGAAATCGCGGGCCAGCGCATCGCGCAGCTCGCCTTCCGGCTCGCTCTCGGTGCCCAGCGAGGCGAAAAAGAGCTCGTGCAGGATCATCGAGTTGCTGGCGATCAGCTCCTCGCGCTTGAGGCCGTTGACGACAAAGACCGGCGCGGTCGCAAAATCGAGCTCGGCGAGCTGCGCCGCGATGGCGTTCAGCCGCCTGACGGCACCTCCATAATTGTTTTCGTAATGGCTGACGATCAGCTGTTCGGACATCCCCTTGATCCGCGTCGGCTCACAGGCGAGCGGCTTCATCGTGTAGGTCATCGTTAACTCCGTGGGGGTTATGGCGAGGCGCGGGAACGATCATCCGATCGCCCCCAGGAGGTGTAGGATGACACCTGCGGCCGAACAGGCCGCGAGCGTCTCGATCATCCCGGCCTTAAAGCGGAAGATTGCGATCATCGCGGCGATTGACAATACGAGTGCAGCAATATTCAGCGTCGTCACTACCGGTACTTGAAGAACCATTCCGTAAGCGTGCTGTGCGTCGACTTGGCCGAACAGCGTGTGAAGGGCGAACCAGATCGCCAGATTGAGGATGACCCCGACGACTGCGGCGGTAATCGCCGACAGCGCGGCGGTCAACGCCTTGTTGCCTTGCAGCGCTTCGATGTAAGGGGCGCCAAGGAAAATCCAGAGGAACGACGGTACGAAGGTGGTCCATTTTGCGAGTATGCCGCCGAGGGTGCCGGCAAGCACGGGATCGAGCGTTCCCGCATCGCGAAACGCCGCCATGAAACCAACGAACTGGACGACGCTGATGAGCGGTCCAGGCGTTGTTTCGGCAAAGCCGAGACCGACCAGCATCTCGTCCGGCTTCAGCCAGTGGTAATTCTCGACAGCTTGCTGAGCCATATAAGCGAGCACGGCATAAGCACCGCCGAATGTCACCACCGCCATCTTCGCATTGAAGGCAGCGATCGTCGTGAAGACGTTGTCGGGGCCAACCGCCGCGAGCAGGATGAGAAGCGGGCCGAGCCAGACGGTTAGGCCTAACACCGCGACCTTGACGAGACGGGGGAATGACGGCCGAACGTGCTCCGGGATTTCCCGAGCAAATGCCTCGTCGATTGCGGCCGGCCCCTCGACGCCACTTGCCGCCGGCCCATGGCCGCCCGATGCCCGGAACCACTCCAGCCGGGCGGCATTTCCGGCGAACCCAATTACCGCAGCCGCGGCAATGATGATCGGGAATGGCACGGCAAAGAAGAAAATACCGATAAAGGCAAGTGCGGCGAGCGCAAACATAGCCTGACTTTTCAGCGCACGCCGGCCAACCCGCACGACCGCTTCGAGGACCACCGCGAGCACCGCCGCCTTCAGACCAAAAAACAGTGCTTGGACGGGGCCGATATTGCCGAAAGCGGCATAAATCCAGCTCAACACCCCGAGGCAGATCAAGCCCGGGAGCACGAATAGGGTGCCGGCGACGATTCCCCCGCGAGTCCGGTGGAGCAGCCAGCCGATGTAGACGGCAAGCTGATGCGCCTCCGGCCCGGGGAGAAGCATGCAATAGTTTAGAGCGTGCAGAAACCGCGTCTCACCAATCCACCGCTTCTCCTCGACGAGGATGCGGTGCATGACGGCAATCTGACCCGCAGGACCGCCAAAGCTCAGCGCGGCCACTCGGACCCACACCCAGAAGGCCTCCCGAAACGAGACCCCGTGCGAGGGCACGGACCGGGTGGCGGTGGCGATTGAGAGGTCCGTCATGGTTACGGCTTTGCCGCGATCATGCCCGCCGGGTTCCAATCGTGTCCCTGGTCGCGACAGTCGCGGCACCAGGCGTAGAGCGCATCGTAGACCGTCATCCCGCATTCGAGCATCGCGTGGTCGTCGGCATAGATCGCCGAGAGGCCGAGCGAGACAGCGAGCAGACCCGGCGATTGCGGCGTCAGTTCGAGCCGCGCGGTGTCGGCGCCGCGCACGATCAGTGCCAGCGCGTCCAGCGCGGGGCTCTCGATGCCGTAAACCTTCAGGAAGGCATCAAAGCTGCACAATTCGCCATCGTGCGAGAACGGCTCAGCGCCGGGGATGTCGTAAGGGGCGGCGCCGGTCTCCGCGGCGACGGCGAAGACGCGCTCGGTCGGGGCGAAGAGGAATTCTGCCTCCGGGTCGATGAAGCGCCGGATCAGCCAGGGGCAAGCGATGCGGTCGATCTTTGGCCGCTCGCGGGTGACCCAGCTGGTTGAGGCGGTCGCGAGTTTCTTGCGCACCGGCAGGCCGAGCTCGGCCCATCCGGTGATGCCCCCATCGAGATATCGAGAATCGATACCGGCGCCGCGAAGGGCGGCTGCCGTTTGCTGGCTTACCTCTTGGCCATGAGCGCAATACACGATGGCCGGCCGGCCGGCCGGTAGACCATGCCCCCACTTCGCGACATCTCTGGGGGACCGGCGCCGCGCCGAGACCAGCATCCGGTCATCGGCATCGAACGCTGCGTCACGGCGGACATCGACGATTGTCGGCGCCAATGCCGTTCCGATCACAGCGTACAAATCCTGGGGGGAGATCGAGTTTTGTCCGTCCATGAACGCGCACTCCTCGCATCGCGAGTTGCGCAGAGCTTGGACGGCGATCGTCTAACGGGGCGTCTGCACTGCCCCGACGCTCGTCTACTTAATCCGCCGTGGGATGGTCCGCAAGCCCCCCGACCGTAGTCAACGAGAGTTGCGGTTACAAGGCGATGGAAACGTTCATCCAGCCCTCCCAGCCGACATAAAGCCCGACGCCGATCATGACAATGCCGGAAAGGTAGGGCGCGCGGCGCGCGAGATCGCCCAAGCCCGACCAACGGCGCGAGGCGTGGCGCATCCCCACTGCGGCGATTATCCCTGCCGCCACCAGTGTGACGGCGAGGCCGATGCTGAAGCACGCGACCAAAGCGACGCCGAGCCAGAGCCGATTTATCTGGAGACACAGCGCCAGCACCGCAATCGCCGCAGAGCATGGGATCAGGCCTCCCGAAAGCCCGAGCATGACGATCTGACCTGTCGTCAGATTCGCAGAGGCGAAGCGGCGCCGGATCTCTTCGGCATGCGCCAGCAGATGGGCGTCTCGGTGGCTGTGGTGGTCACCGTCGTCGTGTCGATGCTGTTGCGCTGCGACGCGCAACGACCGTTGCTGGCGCCACGTGCGCCAGAGCATCCACGACGCGATGGCGAGGATCAGGACGGCGGATGCGACCTGAAAGTAAGGCTCGGCAAAGGCGGCATCGTACCGGCTGGCGAAATGAAGGCCGAGCAGCGCCACGACCCACACTACCGCCGTGTGCGAGACCGTCGCCGCGAGCCCCAGCAATGCCGCCTGCGCTACAGTACCGCGAACCGCGATGATGAAGGCCGTCATCATTGTCTTGCTGTGCCCCGGCTCCAAGCCGTGAAGGGCGCCGAGCACTAGAGCGCTCGACAGCAGCAGCCCGATGGACGCGGCACCGGTTTGCAGCAGATCGGACAGCGACGCCATGGCAAATCTCTCTCAGAGATACTTCGTGATCGCCTCGAACTCCTCGACCGGCGCGCGTTGTTCGCGCGGCAACGGGCCGACCGCCTCCTCGAGACAGTTTTCGATGTGATCGTGGATCAGTGTCTTCTTGGCCTGTGCGACAGCCTTCTCTACCGCCTGCAATTGCTGAGCGATATCGAGACACGGCCGTGCGCCTCGATCATGTCGATGATGCTGCGCAAATGCCCTTCGGCACGACGCAGGCGCCTGACGATCTCGGGATGGGTCTGATGGATCGGATGCCGGTTCATTCTGCTATCCTATCCCCCTAGAGAGGATATTTCAATAAGAAAAATTAGTCCTTTGTGACAGGTAAAAGTTGGCCGATTAGAGGGCAATCCGCGCCTACAGTCATCAGCGTCATTCCGGGATGGCCCAGAGCGCCAGGCCCGGAACCTATGACCACCGGCCCATTCAAAGTATTCACAGGCCCGTGTTCGTGGGTTCCGGGCTCGCCGTCGAAATCGCCACCATTTTCGCATCACCCAAGAAAAATTCGTTCCTATGTGACAGGTAAAGGTTGACCAGTCAGAGTGCTATCCCCGCCTGCTTATGAGGGCGATCGTTAGGTCTTAACTACGAATCCGTGCTCTTAACGATCTTTACGGGTTGGATTTTGTCGTAATTGCAGATAAGTCAGATCCCCATTCGTCGAAATAAAATTATCTGACCATGAAAAATCTAACGCCAGTATTAGTGATTGTAGCTGCCGGCGTAATCGGCAGCGTCCCCGGCAGTACTTTAGCAGCGCCAATCACATACGACTTCACCGGGCCGAGCGTAGGAACAAATGTCGATCTTGGACAGTCGGAACCCTATACGGCTTCCGGTGGCCCGACCATCACCGCCATGGCGGGAACATACTTCGGTTCCTCGCCCGTCGCTAACAACGCCGATTTCAATACCGCGTCCGGCGTTCATCTGGTTGGGAATGATCGCGGCTCCGATGAGCAGGGTGTCGGTGTCTGCGGCACCAGCAGCGGCAACTGCAACGGCAGCCATCTTACCGGGGAAAATGGTGAGATCGATTTCGGCGGAAGGGAGGTTGTCCGACTGGATATCACGAGCTTGTTCTCGACCTTTGGCAATTTCCAGATCAACGCCGACTCGGCGACGGGCGGGGAGATGCTTGGGGTCTTTTCGAGCAACTCAGCGACAGCCCTCGGCACAAAGCTCGCAGACATCACCAGTGCTCAGAATAATGTCGGTATTACCCCGACGGGCAATTATCTCTACTTCGTCTCTGATTCCAACAACGGTGGCGGAAATGCTTTGTTGCATTTACTTACCGTCACGCCCGATCCTATCCCGGAGCCCACTAGCCTTGCTCTTGTTGGGACCGCAATCTTCGGATTTGGTTTGATCAGGCGGCGGTCAAGGTACTCGACAACGAGGACTGGGGCTGCGACGTTAGGTGTGTCGGCTACATAATTCCGGGCCCATCCACAGTATTCACAGGCCCGTGTTCGTGGGTTCCGGGCTCGCAGGCGGAGCCTGTCCTCGGGCGGGCCTAAAGCCCGACCCGGGAGCCCGCGCCCCGGAATGATCGACCGTCGAAATCGCCACCATATTCGTATCACCCCTAACAGGATGCGGAAAAAGTGGCATTTTGGGGCCAGATATGGGGTAT
>WNFP01005619.1_pt1 | contig 10730 bp, 3 predicted proteins | sample 5400201 | NCBI WGS metagenome assembly WNFP01 (sample SAMN13153355, study PRJNA577476) | soil metagenome | isolation source: 115 cm saprolite under Madrone tree | place: USA:California | collected 2016-06-14
TTATCGTCAAGGCATCAGCGCGAGAAATACTGGCGCTGGCGATGTTGAACATTTGGACTGTATTCTTTCCGGCGTTGAGCGGCACTACGATGCTCGAGTTCAGAAAAGTCTCAAAATTACCGGTGATAGGGAAGTGCATATCGTTGGTGATGACAACGCCATTCACACTGATCCCCTCTGGCCGGTCTGTGATTCCAGGAAAGAGCCCTGAGGCATACGCGTAACGAACCGTCAAGGTGTAATTGCCGCTCGTCGGAACCACGACGTTGAAGAAGGTCGCTGTTCCCTGGACCGCGTAGGCCATATCTACGACAACATGGGTCGGGCTGATTGAGTTCGAGGAGCTGAAATAGGAAGGAAACCAGGCGCTCAATTGCTCGAAGCAATCGAAACCCGCGAGCAGGGCATCTTTGAAGTAATACTGGGTCCCGCCAGCTACGGCGACACCAGCAACGGTACCGTCGGCACGCGAGGTCGGCGGCCCCGGAGGACAGGTTCCCGCCATCGCAGTTCCAACTCCCAGGCACACCAAGATCAGTAAAAGGCACCATGCGCTTTTCATTTCGAACTCCTTTCGGTCGACTACGAGCAGAAATTCCTGGGATTTGCCTGCATTATCAGCGAGTCACTTCACCTAATCGAAGGTTGAGCGAGGGCAACCCAACCTCGATCTGGCCCACCAGATTTGCCTGGATTGGCGAGACTTGAGAATCTCGCCATCCAGGCTCTCTCTTTCGCTTTATTGGACCTCGATCCCGCTCAGCAGCGACTGGTTGACCACTGACGTGAACTGGACCACGTACTGACCACTGGAATTGGCATTCACGGTGAATTGCTTGATGATGGCCTTGTTCTTGGCTCCCGTTGCGGCAAAGATATCGAAGGCGCTCAATACCTGCGTGCCGTTGATGCTCACGTTGAAAGTCCGCGAACCGGCGGTGCTGAAGTAGGTTTCAGCAAAATGCAGCCGCACGGTGTGGCTTGATCCCGCAGTAAAGCCGGGAACGGTGTAGGTGAAGCTGCCCACGCGCGCCGTCTGGTATACGGCCGTGGGCGCAGGATTGGTGACCCCGCTCAGGTCAATGGTATTGGCATGATTGATAGTAGTGCCGCCAGTGAAGTCCTTATCAGCAACGAACGGACTCACTGCCGGCCCACCGGCGTTGATCTGTACGAGGGTCGTTGCAGGCTGTGTGGTTGCGCTGGCGGTAGCCGCAGCAGACGCTCCAGCCGAGTTCACGGCTGCCACGGTGTAGTTGTACGTGGTGGAAGCAGCTAAGCCCGTATCTTTCAGGCTTGTGGCGGTCTGACCGCTGGCAATTTGCGTACTGTTTCGGGTTACTTTGTAAGTTATCGCACCGCCGCAAGACGGCCCGGTTGAAGCTGTCCAACTCAAGTCGATCTCGCTGCTGGAGACTGCGGTTCCCGCAAAGTTCGTGGGAGTAGTCGGCACATTGCAAGTCGACGCCTGCGTGGTCGCGCTGGCAGAGGCAGCCGTTGACGATCCAGCCGAGTTCACGGCCGTCACGGTGTAGTTATAGGTGGTGGAAGCGATCAAGCCCGTGTCCTGGAGGCTTGTGCCGGAGAGGCCGCTGGCAATCTGCGCACCGTTGCGCGTTACTTTGTAAGTTACCGCGCCGCCACAAGACGGACCTGTGGAAGCTATCCAGCTCAGATCAATCTCGCTGCTGGAAACCGCGGTTGCGGCAAAGCTCGTCGGCGTGCTCGGAGCGTTGCAGCCGCCCGCCGGGATGATCTCAATCCCTCGAACACTGGGATTGGTATGCGGCGCTCCGTTTGTGCCCGCAGTAAAAGCAACTGTGACTGTTCCATTGCTATCAGCCGTTGCCGTGAACACCTTCTCTGTGGCTTTAAACTCCGCTCCGGCGTCGGCGAAGATGTCATAGTTTGTCAGGACTAGTCCACCGTTGATGGCAACGTTGAATGCCCGTTGGCCCGCGGCAGCGTATGCGGTTTCCGCAAAGTGCAGACGGACCGTATAGCTGGCTCCCGGCGTAAGGTGAGGAATGCTATAGGTGAAGGGAGCCCAGCGCTCGGTCCGGTACACGGATTGAGGAGCAGGATTGGCAACACCCGATACGTCAATCACGTCTGGATAGGCATTTGTGGCCCCGGCGCTGAAACCCGTGTCCTGGACGAAGTTGGCGGTTCCCACCAAACTTCCAGTGCTAATAGCAATCGCCTGAACGTTAGTCCCGGTAGAGGGCACACCTGCCGAAGCTTCATTGGAGAGCGCCGATTCTCCGGATGCCTGGCTAGTAGCCGTTACCTGGTAGAAATAGGTCGTACCGGGCGTCAACATGACATCGGTAAAACTGGTTCCACTCACGCCAGTGGCGATCATGTTGGACATATTTGTGTTGGAAATCGAGTGTTCGGTTCCCGATGAAGTGCTGCGGAAAATGTTGTAAGTAAGATTGGCGTCCGTGCTGGTGCTGGCCGCCCAATTCAACTGGACCTGGCTGTTGGAAATAGAAGTCGCGGTCAGCGAGGTAGGACCTGCCGGAGCGGCTGCCTGATACAAACGAACATAATCGATATTCATTAACTGCGGTACCACGGTATTGGCGCCCGGCGGGCCAACGAAGCCTCCGCCTACCGCTGTGTCGAAGAGGATAAAGAAGGGGTGTCCGTAGAAGTCCCATTGACCGAGCGTTGATGCCGTGCCGCTGGTCCCAACGCCCATAATGTCGCCGGGAGTCATGGTGGCGTAAATATTGGTTGGACTATCGACATAAAATTGAATCAGGTAAGGTGACCAGATCACGCCAAAGGTGTGGTAACCCGCTGCAAACGGCGTAACGCCATCCGGCGAATTGAAGTGCGCGCCCAAACCGGTATTGGCGTAGCCGATACCGTGAATGGTCCCCTTTATCTGAGTTGGTTTCGCGCCATTGTTCTCCATGATGTCAATCTCACCCCGGCCGGGCCAGGTGACACCGTTGTCGCCCATCATCCAGAACGCCGGCCAGATGGCCTGGCTGGTGGGAATTTGAATACTGGCTTCGATTCTGCCGTAGGTGAAGTCCTTGCCAAAGTTGCCGTTGAGCTGCGACTTCATGCGCGCTGAGAAGTAAGTCCCACCCACCAGGTAGGTCTTGATGACGAGGTGGCCGTTGCCATCGAGGTAGGAAGTCGTTCCATCGGAGATCATGTCTTCAATCTCGCCCGTGCCGAAGACACCCGTGCCGGTCTCGAAAGTCCAGAACTGGTTATTGCTGCTTGTGGGCGTAAAAGGGCCGGCAGGCCCGTTGAACTCATCGCTCCAGACCAGCACCCAATTCTGTGCGCTGGCCAATGGCGCCAGCAGCAGGAATGCCGTTATGAGCAGCAGGTATCGACATACTGCGAAGGTGAAAACCGGCCTCACTCGCGCCGGTTGTTGGGTAGGAAATTGCTGTACGTCAAGACGTGCCGGTCCTAACAGATTCGTCATCGTCATGGATGATCTCCCTTTTAAGGACTTGAAATCCGCATTCATGCACTCTTGGAGGTCGCCGCTTTCCGTTGCCATCTACTGCAAAGGCAACAGGCGACCTCCAGAGAATTGGCTACTGAATCTCGATCCCGCTCACCAGTGAGTTGTCTTTCACCGAGGTGAACTGGATCACGTACTGGCCGTTGGAATTGGCATTCACCGTGAACTGTTCGATCACCGCCTTATTCTTGGCTCCGGCTGTGGCGAAGATATCGAAACTGCTCAATACCTGCGTGCCGTTGATGGTTACGTTGAATAATCTGGAGCCGGCTGCTGTCCAGAAGGTCTCGGCAAAGTGCAGCCGCACGGTGTGGCTCGATCCCGCGGCAAACGCGGCGGACGGAATCGTGTAGCTGAAGTTTCCAATGCGCGCAGTCTGGTAAACCGCCATTGGCGCCGGATTGGTCACTCCACTCAAGTCGATCGTGTTGGCGTGGTTGATAGTAGAACCGCCGGTAAACCCGGTATCGGCGACGAACGGACTCACTGCCGGGCCGCCGGAGTTGATCTGCACCGGCCCTGCTGTTCCGGCCTGTGTGGTCGCGCTGGCCTGGTTTGAGGGCCCGGAAGTTCCTCCCGAGTTGGTGGCCTCGACAAGGTAGAAGTAGGTGGTCGAAGCTGCCAGTCCGGTATTTGAGAATGTTGTGCCGCTCACGCCGCTGGCAATCTGGTTGCTTGTTGACGGCGTGAATCCTGACGTGGTGCTGCGGAAGATGTTGTTGGTCACTGCGCAGGACGAAGTGCCGGCGGTCCAGCTCAGATTGATCTGACTGCTTGAAGTTGCGGTTGCGGCCAGTCCACTGGGCGCTGTGGGCGCAGTACAAGTGGCCCCGGAGGTGATTTCGATGCCGCTCACCAGCGACTGATTAACGACCGAGGTGAACTGGATCACATACTGGCCAGTGGAATTCGCGTTCTCAGTGAATTGTTCGATAACCGCCTTGTTCTGCGCGCCAGCGGTGGCGAAGATATCGAAGTTGGTCAATACCTGCGTGCCATTGATGCTTACGTTGAAGGTCCGCGAACCAGCCGTGGTGAAGAAGGTCTCGGCAAAATGCAGGCGGACGGTTTGGCTCGATCCGGCGGCGAAGCCAGGAATCGTATAAGTAAAATTCCCAACTCGCGCGGTCTGGTAGACGGCGGCAGGCGCAGGATTTGTCACACCGCTCGTGTTGATGGTGTTGGCATGATTGATAGTGCTTCCGCCATTGAAATCCTCGTCGGCGAGGAATGGGCTAACTGCCGGCCCGCCGGAGTTGATCGCAATACCTGTGATCGCTGGACCGGTCATCGCGCTTGCCTGGTTGGAAGGAGTGGACGAGCCGGCGGGATCGACGCCCTCTACAACGTAAAAGTAAGTCGTCGCCGGCGCGGCATTTGTGTCTGAAAAAGTTGTGGCGAATACTCCGCTTGAAATCTGGTTGCTGGTGGAAGGTGTGAACCCGGAGGTCGTACTGCGAAATACGCTGTAGCTGACCGTGCAGGACGCCGTACTGGCTGTCCAACTCAGATTGACCTGGCTGCCGGAGACCGCAGTTGCGCTCAGACCAGTTGGGGCCGTTGGTATCGTGCAATTGGTAGGCAGCAGGCCATAGACACACAATTGCCCGCTACCGGCATTGGCCGTGCCAAAGCTGCCGAGATACACTTTGGCATTGGCAATGGTGGCATAACCATTTTTCGCGAAGTTGTTGCAGGAATCACGACTGGCATTCTGCTGGTTATTGAAAAGCTCGGTAGCGACATTATTCGCGTCGAAAGCCCTCAGCACTCCCGGCACGGAACCATGGTTGGCATTGCCGCTAAGGACCGCATTCGCCCATATGATGCCATTCGTATTGCCGTTGGCTGAAACCGAAAGGTAGGCCCCAGGCTCTCCACCTATGAAATCCGGGCCGGTCTGGAAGTTAGGCGTGTTCAAGCTGTTGCCGTTGAACTGAAACGCCTTCAGGTTGTCACTTTGGGCCCACATATAGACTTCAGCGCCGTTCACCGCGCTGTTCCAGTACACGGCGCTTCCATGCAGCGCGCCACCGAGCGTGATGGTCTGCACTGCGCTGGCGTCGCCAAGATGACCAAGATTGCCGGAGTTAATGACATATCCAGTCGCCGATTTACCGACCATAATCAACCGGCCACCGGGCGGGACCAGGAGTGGACCGGAAGTGTTCAGATCTAAGTCGCCTCCATCCAAATTGGCGTGGTTCGCCGCAGTAAACCAGTCGGCCAATGTGAGGCCGGAATTCAGCTTGATGAAGCTCTCACTGAAATTGGAAACTCCATCCCGTGTGCCGTTGCTGGTCCCAAAATAAATGTTGCCGGAGCCGTCCACGGCTGGGCCTTGTCCTGACATCCAGAGGCTGTCGCCGCTGCCGGTCGGCGATGTATTAAAGACCGCCCCCTTCGCCAGAGTCGAAGGATTGTAGGCAAATAGGAATCCGTGATACGTCCCCATATCACAATGGGAACTGAAGGGGATGAGAAGATTGCCGTTGGCCAGCGTTAATGCTGCCCGCTGGTTCTGGGTCAAAGGGCTGAAACCTGTGTTGGTGATCTGCACCGGGCTTCCCGTTTTATCAGCGCCCGTGGCGATATTCAGCGCGTGCAGCATGAAGGAAAAAGCGCCGCCATTATTCAGCGAGTTCACCACATACAGAGTTCCAGCCGCCGGATCAATCACTGGCGTGCCGACGATTCCCGCGTTGCCGTTGATATCAACGCAGCCGGTACCATAGTTGGCGTTTGATATTGGCGTTCCCAGATTGACGTGCCAGTATTGCGTGCCGTTGTCGGCGTCCAGCGCATAGACACTATTGCTGGTCGTAGCCACATAGGCCACGTTGTGGGTGCCACCTGCGATGCTTACGTTGGCAACGACCAGAGGCTGCGCATACACCTGGTTGTCTACGGCAACCTTGAACAGAAGACCGAATTGGTTCACGTTGACGTTCGACGGCGTCAGCGCGGTTTCGCTCAGGTTTTGCCCTGTTCGACCGAGGTCATTGTGCTGGGTAACAACACTGACCTGGGCATGCCCGATGATTCCGGTCAAGAGAATCAAAAGAACAAGAGAAAACAGAAGTCGTAGGCGTAGGCGTGTACTCATGTGGTGATCCTCCTAAGCGAGTCCAGATTGCTGATCAGATGTGGCCGACGTTGAATCCTTTGGAGGGGCGGCGGAGAGGCACTCGATTCTCTGGTCAGTTCACTCTTGCCTGAAATCCACGTGCAACAGACAAGGGCTCCCTGTCGAGCTTTAAAGTGACCCCGGGGCTGTTCTCCTGATGGCGGCCCTTCCGGCCTGCAAGTCTTAGAAAACGAACGCAAGCAGAGAAACTGCCGGAACCAGAGTTGAACAGTGTTGCTACTATCAGTGAAGTTACGAAACGGTGAATTCACCGTTAGGAAGTTTGGCGTTACCAGTTCCTGAAGAAAATAAAAGGCTTGGTAGTGCGGATGCCCTATCGCTTCCATTAATTTAGTAGCTGCTGATCCTTGAAGGACGCCGGGCTCGAAGGTCGATCCAAAATCGTAACCGTTAATTCACGGTTAGTCACTTCACTTGCGATAAACAAGGCTGTTTAACTCATCAAACTTATAGAGTGTGGCTATACAACCTTTTGGTGCGTTGCAAGGGTCGCGAGTGAGGTTCCTATGGGGAAAGACCTGCAATTTACAAACGGATCACCATCGACCAGACGCGCACCCGGGATGAACATCGTGAGTATCATTCCGATAGCCAGAACGGGACAGCACAAAGGAGGTTTGTGCCGGTAACCACATCTCGAACAATACCCGGAGATAGCATATAGTCTTGTGAGCCGTGATTCGTTTGTCTAACGGGTGGGCAGAAAAGTTATGGTCAGATTTGCAATTTTGTATGTTGTGGCATGCTTCTTGCTGGCCGGCATTTGCGGGGCTCAAGATTCCATGCGCTCGGTCCATGGAACGGTACATGACCAGTCAGGCGCGGTAATTCCATCGGCCCGTGTGACCATTCAGGCCCAGGGTTATAGCCAATCTGCAATCACGAGCAGCGCCGGTGAGTTTTCTCTGGGGAACGTCCCCCGGGAAAATGCGAAGGTAATTGTTGACGCTCCGGGCTTTCAACATTTCGAGCGTCCGCTTCAAGCCGACGAAATGCGTTTGGATGTGGAACTCCATCCTGCATCTGTCACGCAGGAAGTCAACGTCACTGCGAATCGCACTGCAATCAGCCTGAGCAACACGGCGGAAAGCATCACGGTACTTTCCCGCGAAGGCCTGCAAACTACCGCTGCCCAGACCATCGATGGCGCTCTGCGTGCGGTGCCTGGGTTTACTTTGTTCCGGCGCTCCGGCAGCACTGTAGCAAACCCGACATCCCAGGGAGTCTCGCTGCGCGGTATTGGGGCCAGCGGCGCCAGCCGCGCCTTGGTTCTTTACAATTCAGTTCCCATCAACGATCCGTTCGGGGGATGGGTCTACTGGGGCCGCGTTCCCCGAGAGTCCGTCGGCGCGATTGAAGTCCTGCGGGGCGGAGGTTCCAGTCTCTATGGCAGTGGCGCTCTGAGTGGAGTGGTCAACATCCTTCCGCTGCAGCCCGGACAAAATCTATTTTCGTCCGAAGTTTCCATGGGTTCTGAAGTCACACCGGAGTTTTCTGCCGCCCATTCGTGGAAAAACGGCAATTGGATGGTAGAGACTGCCGGCGAAGTATTCCGCACTGATGGGTTCATTTTGGTGTCTCCGGCGCAGCGTGGTGCGATTGACGCACCCGCCGATTCTGCCCGTCAGGACATTCAAAGTTCAGTGCATCGGCAATTCGGCTCCGGAAGCATGTTTGTCGCCGGTTCGTTCTATAACGAATCGCGGGACAACGGCACTCTGCTTCAGACCAATGACACTCAGCTTTGGGAGGTCAGTGGCGGCACGGATTTTTCAACGCGTGCCGGAAATCTACAGCTGCGCGGTTATGGTGACGGGGAAAGCTTTAACCAGACATTCTCGAGTATCGCTGCCAACCGCAATAGCGAGTCACTGGTGAATGTCCAGCACATTCCGGCCCAGCGTCTGGGTGGCGGCCTGTTGTGGTCGCGAGATCTCGGCAGCCATAACTCCCTGGTCGCCGGTGGTGACAGCAATCTTGTCCGCGGGTTCAGCAATGAGCTGACAGTTGCCGCAACCAGACCTACATCGCGCCTCAGTTCGGGCGGCCACCAACTGACGTCCGGCGCCTTCCTGCAAGATCTGGTCCGGCTAAGCTCGCGCCTTCTGCTGACGTTGGGACTCCGCTATGACAACTGGGACAATTACGACGCCCAGTCGCGGACTCTGCCATTGGTCTCCACCATCCGCCCGAACTTCACTGTCTTTACCGACCAGAGCCGGCACGCATTCAGCCCGCGCGTTGCGTTGCTATTGAATGCCAGCCGGCATGTTACTTTCACGGCCTCGAGTTACAAGTCATTTCGTGCGCCTACTCTGAATGAACTGTATCGTGGTTTTCGGCTGGGCAATACGGTCACTCTGGCCAATTCCCAACTGCGCGCCGAGCGGCTCACGGGAGCGGAAGCAGGCGCGAACCTGTACTTCGGACGCACACGCGTCCATACCGCATTCTTCTGGATGCAGGTTTCCGATCCTATCGCCAACGTGACATTGACTACGACTCCGGCCCTGATCACCAATCAGCGGCAGAACCTGGGCAGAACGCGGTCGCGTGGGGTTGAAGCCGACCTCCAATGGACTCTGCGGAAACTTGATCTCACAGCCGGATACCAGTTTGTTAACGCTACGGTGATGAGCTTCTCCGCGAATCCTAAGCTGGTGGGATTGCAGATCCCTCAGACCGCCCCCCATCAATTTACTTTGCAGGCGCGTTATAGGCTCCCGGCCGGTTGGACCGTTGCGACCCAGGCACGCGCCCTGAGCAGCCAGTTTGAAGATGATCTTAACCAGTTGCCGCTCGACTCCTACTTTCAACTCGATGGGTATGCTTCCAAGCGGTTGGGCAAATGGGTAGAAGCGTTCGTGGCCGTCGAAGATATTTTCAACTCACGTGCCATGGTGGGCAGAACTCCGGCGGTCACACTCGGCCCGCCCGTTCTGGTTCGTGCAGGATTCAAATTGCATTTTGAGTAGCTGGTACACCGGGTTTTCGGTCACTCGATTAATCCGAGGACCGGATCACAGGATCTTTCTGAACCACCCCCTGGATCGCGACCCCAAGGCAAATCTCCGAGCATCTTGCCGCGATTATCACGGCGCCGGCCTGACCATTGGTCCCGCACCCAATGCCCTACAGAAAAAACATGCAGCGCATAGGAATCAAATACTCCGATTCCTTCGATCGATTCGTTGAGTATCTTCTCTAATTTCTCTCGGGTTTGATACCACTCGGAAACATCGCCGACTTGATTCCCCCCAGCTTGCATGAACTTCAGACACGTCGTCCACTTCCCCACGGGCCATAAGATCGGTTTTGTGATGACGCAGAAGGAGACGCGCGTTCCGGCGTGAACTCGAACTGAATAACTCATTGGACTTTGACGACAAAGTACAAAAACAGTCCTTGCACGTCTTTGAACCAATGTGGGGCTCTCGCCGCCTTCGATTGCTGAGCCGCGTATTTCACCAGGCGCCGTTGTCTTGGGCTCCAGCATTTTGCCTCCAGTTACAAACGTGGCGGATCCCTGGAGGATGTAAAACACATCCGTGTCTTTCTCGTGCAGTTCGGATTGTCCAGGCTTGTCGCGGCGTCCGGCGGTGATCCAATAGGTGTGGCCATCCTTAGCAAGGAGTGGACCGCCTTTTTCAAAAGCGGCGCGGACCTCTGCGCTGGAAAAATATTTCACGCCGTCGGAAGACGCGGGAGCGGTAGTTTGAGCGGAAGCAGCACTTTGACTGTTGCTGCTCGGTTGCGGACTACTGGCTTGCGCGCTCGCAGATTGCGGACTGGCCAGCACCGTTACTGATGCGGGTTGCGACAGACGGACGCTTTCCTGTTTTACCAGAGACGTCAGGTCTTTTACATTTTTGGCCGGTTGCGGTGTTTCCTGGTCCCATGCCGCCAGAACATACCAGCGCGCCGTTCCATCCTTTATCTGAGGCTTTACCAGATAGTTCTGTGGATCACCGCCGATTTGGCAGCCCGGCGGAGTGTCCGGCGCCAATATGGCCAGGCCCAGGTTCTGGGCAGGCAGCGATTCCGTGACGCCGGTTCCAGGCTGCACAACCTGATGGCCCCAGA
>WNFP01016421.1_pt1 | contig 10730 bp, 10 predicted proteins | sample 5400201 | NCBI WGS metagenome assembly WNFP01 (sample SAMN13153355, study PRJNA577476) | soil metagenome | isolation source: 115 cm saprolite under Madrone tree | place: USA:California | collected 2016-06-14
TGAAGCGCAAGAGTTCGCTGCAGGTCACACTTGACGCTCGTTACCGGCTGCACCGTTATGCGAAGGCAGGCATCACTTCCGCTACTCCCAACGAAGCCGAGCTTGAGGCGGAGCATCACACGGCCATCGGTCAAGATACCGGCGAGCTCACGCGCGCAGGCCGCGAAACTCTTTCCGAGATGAAATTGCAATCACTCCTGGTCACCCGAGGACGGCACGGTGTGGCCCTTTTCGAACCAGGCGATCGCTTCTCGAAGATCCCCGTGCACGGCAGCGATCAAGCCGTGGATGTCACTGGTGCCGGGGACACCGTTCTTGCCGCGTACACTCTGGCTCTGGCCTGCGGGGCATCTCCTCTGGAGGCTGCGCACCTCGCCAACATCGCTGGCGGCCTGGTGGTCATGAAGCGCGGAACGGCTACCATTTCGCGCCAAGAGCTTCTCGACGCCATCCGCGGCGAGGCATCCGGAGCTGCCTCTTAAGTTATGCGTGAAGCCGCTTCCAAAATTATCGCGCGTGCGGCGCTGGGCGAGAGCCTTCAGAAACACCAGCGCCGCGGCCAGCGTATTGTTTTCGCCAACGGCTGTTTTGATACCCTGCACGTCGGACATATTCGTTATCTTGAAGGTGCCCGGCGCGAAGGTGACGTTCTGGTTGTCGGTGTGAATGCTGATTCCGGCGTCTGCGCACTCAAAGGGCCCGGCCGCCCCATCCTCGATGAAAACGCGCGTGCCCAACTCGTTGCCGCGCTTCGCTGCGTGGATTACGTCGTGCTATTCGGCGAACTCAACGTCGAAGCTCTTCTGGAAGAACTGCGCCCTGATGTCCACGCCAAAGGCACCGACTACGCCGCCGAGACTGTGCCGGAGCGCGCCGTCGCCGCACGGCTTGGCATCCGCGTGGCCATCGTGGGTGACCCCAAGGAGCATTCCACGCAACAGCTGCTAGAGTCTATTCGTAAGGCGCCGCATGCCTGAGCCGCGCTTCCTGGTCGTGCGTCTTGGTTCCCTCGGAGATATTGTCCACACCTTTCCCGCCGTCGCCGGTCTGCGCGAATCGTTTCCTGAAGCTGAAATCGTTTGGCTGACCCATCCCCGCTGGAAAGCGCTGGTCGAAAGCAGCGAGTTGGCAACGGACGTCTGGGAGACGGAGACCCGCTCATACCAATCTTTGCGCGAAATCATCGGACGAATCCGCAAGGCGCACTTCACGACTGCGATCGACTACCAAGGGTTGTGGAAATCCTCGGCACTGCCGTTCTTCGGCGGCGTTTCACGCCGAATCGGATTTTCCTCGCAAACGGTTCGCGAGTTCGGCGTACCGATCCTCTACACCGATGGCGTCCATTGCACACAGACCCACATCGCCGATCAGAATGGAGAATTGTCGCAGCGCGCAGGTGCTCGCAACGCCGTGGCGTCCGTCGTCCTCTCGGTGCCGTCGATTCAGGAAGTGTTTGTCTTGCAACTCCTGCGAAGCAGGGCTATCGAACGGTACGTCGTATTGAGCCCCGCCGGGGGCTGGCGCTCGAAATGCTGGCCGCCGGATCGCTACGGCGCTCTCTGCCAGAAAATCCGCGGCACGCTCGGACTGCGTTGCGTTCTGAATTATGGCCCCGGTGAAGATGGTGTAGTCTCCGTGGTCAAAGCCGCCAGCGGGGCAGCCGACCCCATCGCTTACAATGGTTCACTCGGCCAACTCATGGCTCTTCTGCGCAACGCGGTCTGCATCGTCGCTGGTGATACCGGGTCGCTGCATCTGGCCGCCGCTCTAGGAACGCCTGCCGTCGCCATCTTTGGTCCAACCGACCCGGCGCGAAATGGTCCCTATCGAATGAGCGACGGCCGTGGCAACGCTTCTCCCATCAACATCGTTCTGCGTAGTCCGCACGCGGTGACCACCTATAAACGAGGCGACCACGCCGCTGCTTCCATTCTGGAAATCGCCATCGACGACGTGTTCGACGCGGTTCGCCGGCAGTCTGAGATTCGCCGATGAGCGCGGTCGGCAATTTTTTTGTGCGTTGGCGTGTACGGCTGGGCTATCCGCTCACGATAGCAGTTCTCGGTTTCTCCAGGCCCACACCTGGCAGCATCTTGTTGGGCGCTCTGGCGGGAGCTGTCGGTCTGTCGGTACGCGCGTACGCAGCCGGCTATCTTCACAAGCAGGAAGTCCTCACCGTCACCGGCCCTTACGCTTACACTCGAAATCCGCTCTATCTCGGAAGCGCCTTCCTGGCTCTCGGAGCCGGAATTGCCACGCGCTCGTGGATCTCAGTCTCCATCCTTATTTTCTACTTCGCGATTTTTTATTCCATCGTGATGCGGAAGGAAACGACTGAACTCCACCTTCGCCACCGGGCATCTTTCGAAGAGTATGCACGCGCCGTCCCGCTTTTTATTCCGCGTCTGACCGCCGCGAGACTGCCTGCAGACTCGGCCGGGTCCTTCTCTCTCACCCAGTACAAGAAAAACCATGAGTGGCAGGCCCCCGTGGGCTTCTTATTTCTACTCTTGGTCTTGCTGGCCATCTGGCGTCTCCGTCCGCACTGACGCGGTAGTGTCGCACCTGGACACGCAACGAACGATGATCTCCATCCGTCAACACATGTACCGCGCCGGCCGCGAGGAATTCCGGCGTAGTTGGATTCTTGCTTACGTGATGTCCGAACTCCAGCGCACCCGAGTGCACTGCTTCCACGCTGTTCTAGAAGAGAACTTCGCTGGCTGCCAGAAGGAGAACAACTATCGTCACCAAAGAAGAGGAAGAGCGAATAAGAGGCGCAGCATTTCGCACGACCGCGGGGTGCAGGCCTATCACCATGCCGCAGGCAAATGCCACAGTCATCGCTGAGGCCGGCAGCCTCATGGCACTCTTTGCAACCTCACCAGGGTTTCGATATGAAATGTCTGCGGGAACAGATCGAACAGATGCATTTCCGTGATTTCGTAGCGGATGTTTGGCCCGGTGTTTTCTTTCCGTTTCCGGGGTGAGCCCGTTAGCACCGCCAGGTCACGAGCCAGTGTGGATGGATCGCAGGAAAGGTACACCATCTCTTTGGCGCCGAGCTCCGCGAGCTTCTCTGCGGGTTCCGCTCCCAATCCTACTCGGGGCGGATCCAAGACCACGAAGTCTGGTTTTTCTTCGGTTTTTTTCAGAAACTCTTCCGCATGTTCGTTGTGCGATGCGATCGTGACGCCGGCAACCTCCGCGTTGGCGTATAGATCTCGTGTCGCGGCGAGGTTAGCATCCACGCTCACCACGTTCTGGAATGTCTTTGCCAGCGGCAACGCAAAGAAACCGACTCCCGAATACAAATCCAGCGCCAGCGCGCCATGCGCGTCCGCCGTCACCGTCTTCAGCAAATCCTCGATCAGGAATCGGTTTACCTGAAAGAATGAAAGATGGCTGACCCGGTATTTGTATCCGCCGGCGGCGTGCGTCAAGTAACCCGGTCCCGTCAATTCAAAGCGATTCTTCTTTTTGTCCAGCAAAAGCAAACTTTCGATCTGGGGCAAAACGTCCCGGAAGGTAAATGCAAGCTCAGTGGCGGGCTTCGGGAATTTCTCAAACGCCACGTTCAACGCAATCTTTTCGTCCAGCGAGTCGGCAAAGGCTTCGATTTCCTGGATACCTTCTGGCAACCTGCCGGAGCGTGCCATTTCCTGAAGCTGGGCGAACGTGCTCGCCAGGCGCGGCGAGAGCACGGGGCAGTCATCAATCGGCACAATTATGGAGCTCTCCGGCAGGAAATATCCCAGCGCCCGAGGCATCCCGCTTCGCACTGCCCATTGCGCGCGGTTTCGATAGCCATAGGGTGCCGCCGAATGCTCCACGATGGCGCCATCCCATGCAATTCCGCCAAGCCGCAAGAGCGTTTCGCGCAGAATGTCTTTTTTGAGTCTCAACTGCTCCGTTGCCGGAATGTGCTGGTAGTGGCAGCCGCCGCATTTCTGAAAATGAGCGCACTTTGCTTTTTCGCGATCTTTGGCCGGGGAAGTGACCTCCAGCAGTTCGGCCCAGATCAATCTCTTCTTTTTCGATTTCGTGGTTGCCCGCACCTCCTCGCCAGGCAAAACATACGGCACGAAAACGGTATTTCCATCGGCATGCGCCAAACCGTCACCGCCGTAAATGAGTTTTTCAATCGAGACTTTTAATTCATCAGCCATAATGTGTGTCCTGTTTTAAGAAGAGGCGACCTTGTGAGCGCAACTCAAACCGCTCTGTCTTGTTTCCGGATACAGAGCCAATTTGCCGGCTCACGCTAAGACAAATAGAAAAGACTCAGACGCGGGATTCCAAACTCTTCCAGCAGTCGTTTCTGCACATACTGTTTCTCGACCATCGCCAGTTGCTCGGCCCTCATCTTTCGTCGGTACATCGCCAGTTGCCCATCCACTTCGCGCCGGATCTTGAGCATGAGTTCTTCTGGTGCATGACAAGTCAGCAACGCTTGTATCTTCTCATCCAGAATTGTCAGCCGGCGCTCTAGATCTTCCAGGTCCAGCGCCCCCGGCGCATCGAGGAACTGGCCGCTGGACTTCAGTGATTCTGCAATTTCCGTCAACCCGCCGGCGATCTTTAGCTGTCGTTCGAGACTCTCTTCTGCCGCACGTTTCAAATGCACCACATTCCTTGCAAAATACGATTTCAATTCATCTCGCGAAAACACGTCGCTGGTCGTCGCGGGCGCGGTTTTCAGCGCGCTCCCCACAGCCGCTTCCTGCTGTTCTTCGGCTGCTTCCAGCACCGCGTCCGTGCAATAAGCCAGGTTTTTCAGCGGCTTGGCCGCTCCCCTCCCCTGCGCGACCTCTGATAGCTCTCAAATGCTTTGTCGATGCCTTTCAGCGCAGCTTCCAGCGGCACCCCGGCTTTGTGCCACGCCTCCATAATCGCCCAATCCAGCGGCGACACCAGCAGATGCGCCCCGCGTTTCTTCCAAAAGTATTCCTCTATTTCTGTAAAATAACTGAAGTAGTTCCAGCCGTCCATTTCGTTGGTTGGGCGCCGCCGGATACCCGGACGCGGGCCCCCATTCCGTGATTTCGACGTCCAGGTCCAGGCTTCCGTACGCGCCGCCAGTGCCGCGGGTTAGTTCTGCGCCTTCTTGGCCGGCGCCGCTGTCGCGCTCTTGCCGTGTTCTGCCGGCTGATTTTTCTCCCAGATCAATCGCAAGCCGGTCAGGGTTAGGAATTCATCGGTGTGTTGGATGTGTTTCGAGCCTTTCGACACGAGCTTCGCCTGCCCGCCGGTCGCAACAACCTTGGCATCTTCGCCGAGTTCTTTCTTCATGCGCGCGAGCATCCCGTCCACCATGTCCACCACGCCGTAGTACAAACCCGCCTGCATGTGCGTGACCGTGTTTGTTCCGATCACCTTTCCGGGGTCCTTGATCTCCACGCGCGGCAGCCGCGCCGTACGCGCAAACAACGCCTCCGACGAAATCCCCAGTCCAGGCGCGATCACCCCGCCGAGGTATTCGCCCTTCCCGGAAATCGCATCAAAGGTGATCGCCGTGCCAAAGTCCACCACGATGCACGGCCCGCCGTACTGGTGAAACGCTGCCACGCCGTTCACAATGCGGTCCGCGCCCACCTCGGAGGGATTGTCCACCAGGACAGCCATCCCGGTCTTCACACCCAGTTCCACAAAGAGCGCCTTCTTCCCAAAATAAATTCGCGACATTTCTGCAAGTGTCCGATTGACCGGAGGCACCACCGAGCTGATGATCACGCCCGTGATGGTGTCCCGGTCGAGTCCCGCCAGGGTGAACAGATTTCTCGTTAGCACGCCATATTCGTCGATGGTTTGCTCACGAGCCGTCGTCAAACGCCAATTCGCGATCAGCTCTTCGCCGCGAAAAACGCCCAGCACCGAGTTGGTGTTCCCCACGTCAATGGTCAGCAGCATCTAGCGTGCCTCCGCGACGTCGCCCGCGATCACCGTCATCAGCTGTCCGCCGTCACGTTCTACTTGCAGCAATCCCTCCGGCCCGAGGCCTGCCGTTGTTCCCACATAGCTTTCTGTTCCGTTTGTTACGCGCACGCGCTTGCCTCGCGCATAACTAGATACCGATTCGAAGCGCGCAACCACGGTGGCCACTCCTTCCCGCAAGAAACGATTGTAATCGCTCTCGAATTCGTGCAGCAACCGGACCAGCAGCTCCATGCGCGATTGCGGTTTGCCCGTCTCCGCGCGCAGGGAAGTCGCTAGATTGGCAAGCTCACCGGGAAACTTCTCCTGATTCACGTTCAGACCGATTCCCACAATCACAAATCGAATTTGACCTGGTTCCGCGTGCATCTCCGTTAAGATCCCGCCCAGTTTTCTTCCTCGAACGAGCAGATCGTTCGGCCACTTCAGGTCAACTTCCAGCCCGGTCAGCGCTTGCACCGCAGAATGCGCGGAAAGCCCCGCCATCATGGTTAGCAAGGGAGCTTGTACCGGGGCCAGTTTTGGCCTGAGAAGCAAAGTTACATAAATGCCCGTCGCGCGTTCGGAATGCCATGCGCGTCCCCCTCGGCCGCGCCCCGCGGTTTGCTCTTCCGCCAGGACGACCGCGCCCTCCGGTTCGCCAGCATGCCCCAATTCCAGTGCTACTCGATTCGTCGAATCCGTCCTAAAAAAATGAAAGATGCGCTTCCCAAAAAGACTGCCTTTCAGCCGTTGCTTCAGCATGTCCGGAGTCAGGATATCGGGGATTTGCTCCAGGAAGTATCCGGTGCCCGGTTGGCTCTTTACTTTCACGCCCAATTCGCGCAGTCGTTTCACCCACTGCCACACCATAGAACGCGAGACGCCAACCTCTTTGGCGATTCGCGTGCCGCTGGTCACCATAGTGGCATTTTCCGCCAGCAAGGTAAGCAGTCCCGCCAGCCGCCGGTCAGTTGTGCCAGGTAGGGATTCCTGAGTCATGGGGGTCTCACCGCGCCCCTGGGCGCCGCCTAAGCTTACGTTTCCTCGATGTTGTCTACAAGCAGGCTGAGGTTCGCGGCAGGCGCCGAGTGCGTCAGCATCCCGGATGAAAGAAAGTCGGCGCCAGTCTCTGCGTATGCTCGCGCGTTATCGAGGGTGATCCCGCCGGAGATTTCGATCACGCACTCAGCGCGAATCCCGCGCGCAATCTTCACGCAGTCCGCTGCACGTTCCGGAGTCATGTTGTCGAGCAGCACCGCCTCCGCTCCAGCCCGGAGCGCTTCAACCAATTCTTTCTGATCGCGAACCTCGATCTGCACGGCCAGCGGTCCCGGGCCGACGACTTCGGGGTCCAACCCGGCCGCATCGTAGGCGCTTGCAGCCCGCGGCGGCGGCACCTTTGGAGACGTATGGGTATGCGCTTTGTCCAGTGCTTCTTTGAAACCGCCGGCCAGCGCGATGTGATTCTCTTTCAACAGGATTGCATCGTAGAGTCCGAAGCGGTGGTTGGAGCCGCCGCCCGTTTTCACTGCATATTTTTCGAGCGCTCGCAAACCAGGTGTCGTTTTCCTGGTATCCCGAATACGGGTTCTCGTGCCCGCCAGTTGTTCCACGAAGCGCCGTGTCAGTGTGGCTATGCCGCAAAGATGTGCCAGAAAATTCAGCGTGGTCCGCTCGCCGGTAAGGATGGCGCAGGCATTCCCGTTTATCCGCACGATCTCCGCGCCAGGTTCTACAAACGACCCATCGTTGTGCGGACAGGTGATGCGGATCTCCGGATCCAGCGCACGGAAGATCTTTTCGGCAATCGGAAGTCCCGCGCAAACCAGGGTTTGCCTGGCGAGAACATGAGCCCGTGCCGATACTCGCGGTGGTATCGTCGCCGCGGTAGTCGCGTCTCCTGTGCCGATATCTTCGTCCAGCGCACGCCGTACAAGGTCAGCGATGTAGGGAGAATTCCAATCCATAAGACCTCGCAGAACTATGAATCTCCGTCGAGCTGCGACAAGCGTTCTTGCAATTTGCGAAGTGCGATGCGCTGTTCCGCGAGTGTAACTTCCAACCCTTTGACTATATTCTCGGGCGCGCGGCTCCGAAACATCTGATCGCCGAGCTGTCGCTCCTTCGACGTGAGGGCCTTCTGCAGACTCTCGATCTCTTTCCTTAACCGCGGCTTCTCCCCGGCGACATCCACAGCGTCGGAATACGCGATGCGCACGTCAAACGTGGCCGTGGACCGCACCGCCTCTCTTTTCGTCTCCAACTGCTGGCGCGGAATGAAGCGAAGTTCTGACAACACCGCGAATCTCTCAATCGCCCCGCGATTCGCCTGAGCCAGGTCACCCGTACCGGCATCGCTGGTGGAGAAGTCCGCCGTCACTTTCTTCTTGGGGTCAAGTTTCAGTTCCGCTCGGATGTTGCGCAGCGCCGTGACCACTTCCTGGATGGCAGCCACATCCGCCGTCGCTTTGGTGTTCTTCCAGTGGCCCGGCGCTTCTGGAAATTGATCCAATGCGATCGACTTTGCGCCCGCTTTCTGCGGCAACTGATGCCACAGCTCTTCGGTCAGAAACGGCATGAAAGGATGCAGTAGACGCAACGCCGCATCGAACGCAGCGAACAAATTCTTCCATGCTGCAGTTGCCCGCTCGCTGTCCGTGCTCTGCAGTTCCGGTTTCACCCATTCGATGTACCAGTCGCAGAAGTCACCCCAGAAAAATTGGTACACGCCTTGAGCAGCCTCGTGAAACCGATAATTCGCCAGCGCTTCATTCACTAACTCCACAGTTGCCGCCAGCCGCGCAAACATCCACGCATCCACCAGCGGAACGCTGCCACCATAGGCATAGGGCGCCTTTGCACGCATCTCCGGAGCCGCCAGCTCTTCCAAGTTCGCCCCACGCTCTTCAAACTTGTCCAGATTCACAAACAGGAACCGCGCCGCATTCCATATCTTGTTTGCAAAATTCCGTGCGCTTGCCAGTTTGTCCTCGGTCAGCACGATGTCCGTCCCCGGCGCGGCCATGGACGCCAAGCAGAAGCGCATGGCATCTGTTCCGTACTGCTGATTGAGTGTCACCGGGTCCAGTCCCGTCCCTTTGGACTTGGACATTTTCTCGCCGCTCCCGGTACGCACCAGCGAGTGTAGATAAACGGCACGGAAGGGGATCTTGCCCGTAAAGTGAATTCCCATCATGATCATCCGCGCCACCCAGAAAAACAGGATGTCGTATCCGGTGATCAGCAGGCTCGTTGGATAGTACGTTTTGTAATCCGGCGTGTCCGCAGGCCAGCCCAGCGTCGAAAACGGCCACAGCCCCGAGCTGAACCAGGTGTCCAGAACGTCGGGATCCTGTTCGAGGTTTGTCGACCCGCACGTCGCACACTTCGCTGGCGGCTCGCGCACCACCGTGACGTGCCTGTTTTCCTTGCAATACCATGCCGGGATCCGGTGTCCCCACCAGAGCTGCCGCGACAACGTCCAGTCCCGGATATTCCTCATCCAGTTGAAGTATTCTTCGCGCCGGTTCTCCGGCACGATCAGGATCTCCCCTCGTTCTACCGCCGCAATCGCCGGCTCCGCCATCGGCTTCATCCGGCAGAACCATTGGGTCGATGCGCGCGGCTCGACAATCGTCTTGCTCCGCTCGCAAAGCCCGATAGCGCTGGTGTGATCGGTGACCCTTTCCATCAAGCCCAGCGCCTTCAAATCTTCGACAATCTTTCTCCGCGCCTCGAAGCGGTCCATCCCCCGGTAGACTCCCGTCACCGCATTCATTTTGCCATCGTCGGTCATCACGTCGATTTCCGGCAATTTGTGCCGTCGTCCCACCTCAAAGTCATTGGGATCATGCGACGGGGTAATTTTTACCGCACCTGTCCCGAACTTGCGGTCCACCATCGCGTCGGGAATGATGGGGATCTCGCGGTTCATCAGCGGCAAAAGCACTTTCTTGCCAACCAGGTGCACATACCGCTCATCTTCCGGATTTACCGCCACGGCCGTATCGCCTAACATCGTCTCCGGCCGCGTCGTTGCCACCACGAGAAATTCCGGGGTCCCCACGACTGGATACTTGATATGCCACAAGTGTCCCTGCCGCTCCTCGTGCACCACTTCCAAATCGCTCAGCACTGTCAGGCACGCCGGACACCAATTCAACAGCCGGTTCTCCCGGTAGATCAGCCCTTGCTCATAGAGCCGGACGAACACGTCGATGACCACGCGTGACAATTCCGGAGAAAGCGTGAACTTCTCGCGCGACCAGTCGCAGCTCTCCCCAATCTGTCTCATTTGTCGGGTGATCATGCCCCCCGACTCTTCTTTCCACCTCCACACCCTCTTCACGAATTCTTCGCGTCCCAGGTTTCGATAATCGATTCCTTGTTCCGCCAATTGCCGCACAACCACCCGTTGCGTCGAGATCGAGGCGTGGTCCGTTCCCGGCAAATAGAGTGTGTTGAATCCCCTCATCCGGTGCCAGCGTGTGAGGATGTCGATCTCCGTATGGTCCAGCATGTGCCCGATGTGCAGAGATCCGGTCACGTTCGGCGGCGGAATGACGATCGAAAACACCGGCCCGGGCGCATTCGCATCCGCCTTGAACAGTTCTTCTTTTACCCAGAAGTCTGCCCAGCGCGGTTCGATCTGCTGCGGTTCGTACGCCTTGGCTATTTCGCGAGCCATCCGGTGCGCTTCTCCAGTGCAGGGGCTAGCCTTGGCTGCCGGCTCTCGACGCATCTGTGTCGTTCAGAGTAATCTTCGACTATACGAGGGGAAAAGCGGCTGCGTCAATTCGGGGGGCACAGCC
>WNFP01023612.1_pt1 | contig 10728 bp, 7 predicted proteins | sample 5400201 | NCBI WGS metagenome assembly WNFP01 (sample SAMN13153355, study PRJNA577476) | soil metagenome | isolation source: 115 cm saprolite under Madrone tree | place: USA:California | collected 2016-06-14
GAGGAAGGCTGCTTGCGAACAATCTTCGAGAGAATCTGCAGCGCCTCGTCGTTGTCTCGATTTCGCGCATATGCGGTCGCCAAATTCTGCTGCAGCGTGTCGTCTGGCGGCGCGTTTAGCAGATAAGCGATGGCTGCCGAGTAGCGCTGCTGCTCGATCAGCGCCTTCGTCAATCCGTCAAGCGCAGGGACATATTGGGAGTCGATTTGTAGGGCCGCCTTGAACTCCTGGATTGCGGAATCAGTCTGATTCAACCGGCTGAGCGAAGTTCCCAGTGCGGCGTGTGACTGCGCCAACGCGGGCTTCAGTCGCACAACAGATCGGAATTCGCGGGTGGCTCGTTGGGCATCGCCGCTTTCCAAGTAGGCAAGCCCCAAGTTGTAGTGCGCCTCCCACGAGTTGGGTTCAAGACGAAGAGCGGACCGAAAGGCGGAAAAAGCGCACGAAAATTGCTTACGCTGCGCGAAGTCCGCGCCAAGGGCATTGTATCCGGCAGTCGATGGTTGCGTTGCCAGAGCGCGCTCTAATTCAGCAGGGCCCTTGCAGCTCTGATCGTTTTGGCCTGCAAAGGTCTGAGAACACCAACACGGAAAAGTGAGAACGACCCAAAGTATCGTCGGAATTCGTCTTCCCGTGCTGGCCATAGGATGCGCCCTTGATCTTGCCTGCGTTGGTTGCGTCTCTTTCAAACGCGGGACGTAAGATTATCGGATACTTGTCAAATGCGAGACAACCAAAGGAAACTACACGCGGTCCAGTGAATGTCGCGGTGCTGAGGGGTTTTCGACAAAACATCATGATGGAATCAATAAAGGCGAGATCGACACGAAGGGCAGCAAGGAAGGCGCGGACCTGGAGCGCGATCTTTCCGTGTGTGATTGCAGTTTTGAGTCTCAGTTCGTGCCAGAGTTCGCACGCGCAAGGAGTGGCCACGGGAGGCACGGCTGTCCCGGCCCGACCGTTGCCTCCCGGCATGAAACCGCCGGTCGTGCGCTACGAGGATGTCGCGGCGTCAGCTGGTTTGCAGGGCATCAATATCTCCGGCCAGGAGCGCGGCAAACAGTACATCGTGGAAACAACCGGAACAGGCGTTGCGATCTTCGACTACGACAACGATGGTTTGCCCGACATCTTTCTCGTAAACGGTGGCAGGTTGGATGAAACTGCGCCTAAGCCAACACACTTCCTGTATCACAATTTGGGTGACTTGCAGTTCGAAGACGTAACACAAAAAGCCGGGCTGGCCCACACGGGTTGGGGGCAGGGAGTCTGCGTCGGCGACATCGACAACGACGGGAACGCGGATCTATTCATCACGCAATGGGGGCAGAACGTTCTGTACCGCAATCTGGGGCACGGTGTTTTTCGCGATGAGACGAAGGCCCGCGGCCTCGCGCAGCCAAAGCCAAGGTGGAGCACTGGTTGTGCCTTTTTCGACTTCAACCGAGATGGCTATCAAGATCTCGTGGTCGTTCACTATGTCGACTTCGACCTCAAGCAGACTCCGCGGCCCGGCGACAAGGCGCAATGTCAATGGAAGGGGATGGCCGTGTTGTGTGGGCCTCGCGGATTGCCTGCGGAAACTATCTCCCTGTACCAAAATGACGGCCGCGGGAACTTCACCGATGTCTCCGACCAAGTTCATATCACCGGACCGAAGAGTTGCTACGGTTTCACCCCGCTAATCTCGGATTTCGACAATGACGGATGGCCCGACATCTACGTGGCCTGCGATTCGACGCCAAACTTGTACTATCACAATCTCGCCGGCAAGAGCTTTGAACAGATAGGTGCGCAAGCGGGCATCGCTTACAACGAAGACGGCCGGGAACAAGCGGGGATGGGAGTGGCGGCAGGCGATTTCGATCACGATGGTCTTCTGGATATTTTCAAGACTAACTTCGCGGACGATACCCATACCCTGTACCGAAATCTAGGCGCGAACAACTTTGACGACGCCACTATTGTTTCCGGATTGGCAGTGAACACCAAATACCTTGGATGGGGCACCGCATTTGTGGATATCGACAACGATGGGTGGAAGGACCTGATCGTCGCCAACGGCCACGTGTATCCAGAGGTCGATTCTGGCCGCACGTCAGAGAAATTCAAGCAGCGACGCCTGCTCTATTGGAACAGGGGCGATGGTCAATTTTTTGATCTCTCCGGGGCGAGCGGGCCGGGGATATCCGACGAGCATTCCTCTCGAGGGCTGGCCGTCGGCGATCTGGATAATGACGGGCAGATGGAAATTGTTGTCGTCAACATGAGTGAGCCGCCTTCGCTGCTGAAAAACCTCGGTCCCAGCCTCGGCAATTCTTTACTCATTCGATTGTTGACGGCCTCTGGAGGCGATGCAATTGGATCTCGCGTCACCCTGGTTTCGGACGGGAAAAAACAGATTGACGAGGTGCGCAGCGGAGGCTCGTTCATTTCGCAGAACGACTTTCGGCTGCACTTCGGTCTAGGGAAGGCGAACTCCGCCGATCTTGCGGTGCGCTGGACAGACGGCAGGAACGAAAATTATTCGGGAGTGGTAGCGGGCCAAATCGTAACGATCCAGGAAGGGAAGGGCATCATTGCCAAGCGGCGATTTACTTTGCCGAAGCCTTAAGCCAGATTGACACGGCAGATCGACGTCGCGCAGATCTAATGGAATAGAGGCCTCGTGTGTTCAGTGATCTGGCTCACGAACTGTAATTATTTGGTTCGCTTCCACGGAGTTTAGCTGCTGAACGATGCCGCTCGGCCAGTTGATCTCAACCACCCGCACTTTTCGCGAAGGCCCCAAGCCAAAATGCACCCGCTTGTCATTTGCCGAGAGGTAGCTGCCTGCGGAGCTTACGAAGGCATGCTGCTCCAATCCCTGCTCCGAAATCACACGGACTCGAGCCCCGAATCCATCGCGGTTGCTGGTGGTACCGACAAGATTGACCAGCAGCCAGTGATTCCCAGTTTCGCCTTGGTTTCGAAGAATAATGGCCGGCCCATCGTTGCAGTTGATGGCGATATCGATACACCCATCATTGTCGAGATCTCCGAACGCCGCGCCGCGCGCTGACAATGGCACTCGGAACGCTGGACCGCTCTCTTGCGATACGTTACGGAACTTCCCCGCGTTGTTCTTCATGAGAAGGAGTGGTTCGAGGTAGCGAAGAGAAGGATCGGTCAGCTCGATATTGTCCATGACGTGCCCTTGGGCGACAAAGATGTCACGCCAGCCGTCGTTGTCGTAATCGATCATCTTCGTTCCCCACCCGGAGTGCTGCATGGTGATCCCGCCGATGCCGCTGGAATCGCTGACATCGTCAAAACTTCCTTTACTGCTTCGAAAAAGTGCGTACCGTTGATTTGCGAGCGCATTAACGAAGACGTCTGGCCAGCCGTCGTTGTTGTAGTCGGCGAAATCAACGCCCATACCCGCGAAAGCTTTGCCGTCTTTATCGAAAGCGAGACCCGATTCCAGCCCCACCTCGGAGAATGTGCCGTCGCGGTTATTTCGAAAGAGTTGCTGCGGGAACGAGTCATTAGCAACCAGGATGTCTGGCCATCCGTCGCGGTCGAAGTCGTTTATTGCAATCCCCAGCGCCTTTCCTGGAGAGGCGGCGATACCACACGTCTTCGAAACGTCCCTAAAGGAGCCGTCCCCGTTGTTGTGGTACACGAGGCAAGATACGGGCGCAAATTGGTCTGGATGACAGTACGAACGATAGCCCGGACGATGTTGCCCGCAGTAGATGTTTTTCGCAAAGTCCCAGTCAAGGTACCGTGTAACGAACAGGTCCAACAGACCGTCTCGATCGTAGTCCACGAAACACGCACCGGCGCACCACCCGCTACCACCCACTCCCGCCCTCAGTGTGACATCCGTGAACGTGCCATCCCCGTTGTTCCGGTACAGCGTGTTTCCGCCCAAGCTCGTGACCAGCAAGTCTGCATATCCATCGTTGTTGTAGTCCCCTGTGGCCGCTCCCATCCCGTATGAAGAACCCCGCAAACCAGCCGTTTCCGTGACGTCCGAAAATGTGCCGTCCCTGTTATTGCGATACAAGCGGTTCCAAAAGCGCGGATCGGATTTATCTGGAGACGCACCGCTCGGCATCGGATCTAGCAATCTTGCGCCGTTGACGAAGAATAGATCCTGGTAGCCATCATTGTCGTAGTCGAACATCGCTACGCCGGCTCCCATCGATTCAGGCAGATACTTTTGACTCGTGCGACTCGACTGGTGTCGGAAGCGAACGCCTGCATTCGATGTGACATCCACAAAAGAGGGCCGCGATCTTAGTCTGGCCGACTGCGCGAGCCAGCGCGCCGCGACAGACCCTGCAAGTCTCATCACAAAAGATCGGCGATCGATCATCAATTGGAAAATTGCCCCTAGTCTTTCCGCGGTGGCACCGGGGTCCGTTGGCTCAATTTCGCGTATTTCTCAGCCAAAGCTTTGTCTCCCAGGCGAGTGTAAATTTGTTCGAGCAGCACGTAGAGTTGCAGATCAATGATGATTCCCTGAGAATCACGAATGTTTGCCGCCCTCTCCGCATCTTCTCGCGCCTGCTGATTATTCTTGAGTTTCAGGTTTACCTTCGCGCGTTCGTACCACGGAGCACGAACCTCGGGAGTCAGTTCTACGGCACGATCCAGATGCTGTTTGCTGGCAGCGAGATCGTTACGCTTCATCAGAAAACGTCCATAGTTGTAATCAAGAAAGGCATCGAAATGGGGACCTGGCCGATTGGCGGCCAAGCCCTTGCGATAAGCGAGGTCGGCGCGTTCCAGCTCGCCGAGAGGCTCAAGATTCAGAGCCAGATAATCCCACGCCCGCGCGTCCCGCGGATCGACTTCCACCACCCTCTCGAAGTGTTGCACGGCATCAGCGGACCGTTTCAAGCGGTCGTAGATCATCGCAAGCCGAAACTGCGCCTCTGCATTTCGTGGATCGAGCCGGCAGGCTTTCTCGAGCAGTTCCATACCTTCCTGGCTTGCGCCTCGTTAGGAACGACCTCCGCATATCGCACAAAGAAATCTTCGGCTTCGACCGCCGCACCGTTCGCCGCCGCGATGCGCGCGTGTGCCAAAATCGCCTGCGGGCACTCCGCGTGCATACGGTCCATCTCTACGAGCATTTGTTCAGCGCCACTGAGGTTTCCCGCTGACAGCTCTTTCCCGATCGACAACATCATTTGTTCCGCGCCGCTGCAAGGCGTAGCACGCACAGCCGGTGGAGGAATGCAGGCTAGCAGCATAAGCATCATTGCCGCCCTCATCTCTCGCTACCTTTCTGTGACCTTCAAGATTTGATCGGCCTTGACGTTTCGCAAGACCTGCACCGTTCCACTAGGCCAGCGCAGTTCGATTTCTTTGATCAAAGAATCGCGTCCCAAACCAAAATGTGCGCGCTTGTCGGACGAACTCGCGTAGCTGCCCGCTGTCGTAACCGCGTTGTACTGCACTCGGCCGGATTCGGCGGTTAACTTAATCTGCGTTCCAATGCCATCGCGGTTACTCTTGACCCCCACGGTTTCAAGCGCGATCCAATGATTACTTCCCGTCGATGTGTTGTAAAGAAGCTCCGCCGGGCTCCCTATTCCTGAAACTACAACATCAACTTTTCCATCGTTGTTGAGATCCCCAAACGCCGCACCACGGTGAGCTGCGCGTAATCTCAGCGCGGGCCCAGCTTCCGTACTTACGTCCTGAAAATGTCCGTTCCGCAGGTTTTGGAAGACGCCATTCGGCTGCCGGTATTGCTGCTGCGGGTTCACGTCCGCGTTTTCACTGACGTGCGAGTTGGCGCTGAACAAGTCCTTGTAGCCGTCATTGTCGAAGTCATAGATTCCCGCGCCCCACCCGCTCATCTTGAAGCTCGGAAATCCGATGCCGGATTCATAGGTAACCATCGTGAAAGTCTTTCGGTTCTCGTTGCGAAACAGCGGAAACGTTTCGCCGCCAAGCGCCGTTACGAAAAGGCCGGGTCGCCCGTTATTGCTCCAATCGCGAAAATCTACCCCCATGCTTGACACCGGAACGCCATCGTCTGTGTACGCCACGAACGATTCAACACCGACTTCGTCGAATTCCTGCCCGCGTCGGTTCTTGAACAAGAAATTTCTTTCATTGTCATTAGCGACGAAGATGTCAGTCCATCCGTCGCCGTCATAGTCGGCAATCGCAACGCCCATCCCTTTGCCGATACGACGGGGGGCAGGACAGACGCTTGCCCGGCGCTCCGCATACCCGTGAATTTTCAGGGGACCAGTCCAGATAGTTGGTCACGAATAGATCGAGGAGGCCGTCATTGTCGTAATCTATCCACGCTGCGGATACCGACCAGAGCTTCTTTCCGCCGGAAATGCCTGTCACTCCGGCCTTCTGAGTCACGTCGGTGAACGTGCCGTCCTTGTTGTTGTGGTACAGGATATTGCGATTCACTCCGGTGACGTAGAGATCGGTCCATCCGTCATTGTCGTAGTCCGCAGCAGCGGCACCAATGCTGTAACCTTCGCCTGCCACTCCGGCTCGTTCTGTCACGTCTGTATAGGTTCCATCGTGATTGTTGTGGTACAGCCGATTGGAGAATGCCGGGTTGCTCTTGTTTAAGCCAGGAATGCCGGCGCCATTGGTGAAGAAAATATCCAGATAACCGTCATTATCGTAGTCCAGCAAAGCGACGCCACCCAGCGTGCTGTCGATGATGGGCTTGTCCTCGGTAGTGCCGTTGTTCAATATAAATGTCACGCCAGATTGTTCCTGGCGATTTTCGAAGGCAAGTCTAGATTGCTCGCCGGGCTTGGAAGAAGCCAGCAACGCAGCGCCAAGAGTGCAAACGATAGCCGATCTCACACCGAACCCCGCAGTCGGCCAGGGGGCAGGGCTCATTTCGGCTGTTCCTTGGAGTTCGCACGGTTGAGCATCTGCCGCATGAACGAATCTTGCGGAAACGTTTGAACATATTGTTTCAGCGCCGCGCCCGCCTGCGCGTATTGCTTCATCTCGATAAACCGGAGCACCAATTTTTTTTGAAAAACAGCGTTGAAAGGGTCGAGTTCAACGGCTTTTTCGAGCGACAGGATCGCCTCATTTTCTTGGCCGAGCTTTATTTGTGCTTCTGCCAGATCTGCATATGTTGTGGCCTGCGGCGGGCCAATCTTCACGGCGCGCCGCAGGTGGACGGCGGCTTCCGATGCTTTGTCATCGAGCAAAGCTCTTCGCCCCAAAGAAGCTTGCACCAATGCATTTTCCGGCTGCGAATGCCCCAGCTGTTCCAGTAATGCCAGGTAGCGCCCGCGATATTCCGGCGCCTTGTCCATGAGTTCGCCGTATGCCGCAAGCAATGTCAGGCCCGGGGGCGTCGCCTCTTTTCGTCCGGGTACGGCGCTGAGATGGATCAAGTCGGGCAGAGCCGAAGTGGTCTGATGAAAAGCCGCCTCAGGCAGCGGTTCGTCAGGCCGAGCCATAATGCGGTGGCTTGTCACGCTAGAGTGCAAGATCACGCCGACGTCACGTTTCGCCATGTGGCAACCGGCACAATCGTTCGGAGGCTTTTGCTGCTGTCGCACACTCAGGGGCAGTTTGCAGCTCTTGTCCGTGTGGCAGCTGGCGCACTTTCCGGCGAAGTACCCGGGAGCTTCCGTGCCGGAAGGCTGCACGTGAGGATCGTGGCAAGTAGTACAGCTAAGCCCGCGCTTACTGCTCCGGTAACATTTACTCAGAATCATTGAGTAATAGTGCTCGACATGGTCCGACGGAGGAGGTGATTCGCGCTTCGGCGGCACCAAGAAGATCGACAAAGTATCGTCCAGAGGTTCGCCCGGACGGAAGTCTCGGTAGTCTTTGTTCGGCTTTAACACGCGCACATCGCCAGTCTGATGGCAGAACATGCAAATATTGTCGGCGAGGGCGGGTGACAGCCGAGCCGGATTGACAATTGAGGTATGCGCCGTCCGCCCTGTTCCTTTTCCTGTCATCTCTCGAACGTGCCGCTGTCCGGGACCGTGACAGTTTTCGCAACCTATGGCTAATTCCTGAAACGGCGGATCCTCGAACCGACCGTTACCGCCCGCCGCTGTCATCGCCTGACCACTGTGACACGTCACACATCCCGCCAGGATCGGGCGATTGAATCCGTAATTTCCGAACTCGTATCCTGGTGACAGAGCCCAAGCTCCAACCTTCGAGTAGAACGAAAGGGGGCCTTGGAAAAGATACGCGCCGTTTGTCGTCAGTCCCCCGAAGCCATTGCTACCAGAGCCGATAATCCACTGGATTTCATGAGTCTCGCGAAATGTCTCTTTTCCTCCGACCTCCGTAGCGTATTCGCTCTGAAATAGCTTTCCCGCTCGGGCGAAAACCTCAAAATGCTGATTGAGTTTCTCGTCATACAATGAACCGTAAGTGGCCAGGTTCGCGAGCAGCCCAGGCGTAACTCGCGTCATCGAGCGCCCCATCCTGCTTTTGACGAATGTGTCGTAGATCTTCTGGTGACATGGCATGCAGCTTCGCGATCCCACGAATCCATATTGCGTAACTTTCTGCGAGCTAGTTGTCTCCGCCGATCGTCCCTCCCCTATTCCGGGCCCCTGCTCGGAAGCAAGCGCCAGACAAAACACAATACCGGTGATGGCGAGGAGCGCTGCCTGCCGGAGACGGATGGCTCCATAACCGATAAGTGACGTATAAGTGCGGACCAAATTACACCTTTCCGTGAGAGGCATTGTCAGGCTCGCAAACGAGCCGTGCAAGACTCATTTGCTACACGGCGCGGACCTTTGCTGGGAGCAAACTGTGCAGTGCCCGCCGACCCGGTACACCTCTGATGGCCAATTTAGAGCGCTCAAAGGACTGATATGAGCGCTTATAACGCCATGATAGCAAGATTCTTGCTGCTACCGCCATGATATGAGCATTCAATGAGCAAAAAAACGCTTGACAAGCATTAGTGTTTTTGTACTAGTATGGCCGCAAGTTTCGGAGCGGTTAAACGCTTCACTTTTTTGGGAGGTGGGTACGATGCGCTCGTCCAAGAAGTGGGCCTTGTTTCGGTTTGCCTTCCCTGCGCTCTTCGCAATTACACTCTTGCTGTCACCAGGTTCTGCTCACGCCCAGCTCTCGGCAGGTTCGGTTACGGGCATCGTTCGAGATGCTAGCGGGTCAGTGGTTGCCAACGCCTCGGTCACGTTGCGCAACGTTGACACCACGATCCAGCACACGACCGTATCCAATGAAGCGGGCAACTACGTTTTTCTCAATCTTGGTCCCGGCAGATACGCTCTGGAAGCGAGCGCTGCGGGTTTTGCTACCCAGCGGGTCGCTGAGTTTGTTCTGGCGGTGAACCAGACCGCTTCCATCGACATCGCCTTGAAGGTCGGAGCTCAATCAGAGGTAGTCACCATTTCCGCGGAGACAGAACAGCTTGACGTATCGACAGCGGATTTGGGCACGGTAATCGCCACGAAACAGGTCAACGACCTTCCTCTCAACGGCCGCAACTTTACTCAGCTTTTATCGTTGACTCCTGGCGTGGCGCCTGTCAGCGTGGCGCAAAACAGTATGGGTGGACGGGCCGGCGGTTTCGGTGCCCCTATTTCGGTTGGCTCCGCGTTCATCTTTCCGGCGGTTAACGGTCAGACCAATCGCAGCAACTTTTTTCTCACCGACGGCTTGAATAACTTCGGGACGTTCCAAAGCACGTACTCAGTGCCACCCATTGTCGACGCCATCCAAGAGTTCAAGGTCGTTTCACACGCCGATAGCGCTCAGTTCGGCTCCGTTCTTGGCGGCGTCGTCAATGTCGTCACCAAGTCCGGCACTAACGAGTACCACGGGACCGCCTGGGAATACGTTCGCAACACCGCCTTCGATGCGCGTAACACCTTTCTGAAGAAAGTTACGCCGTTCCGCCAAAATCAGTTTGGCGCTTCCTTCGGTGGGCCAGTCTGGATTCCCAAGCTGTACAACGGAAAGAACAAGACCTTCTTCTATTTTGCTTACCAGGGATTCCGCTACACTCAGAACAACGACTCCCTCTTGAAAGTTCCCACCGCCGCGCAGTTGGCCGGTGACGAAAGCAGTTTCCCGACCCAAATCTACAATCCGTATTCCACTCGCCCCGATCCCGCGAATCCTGGGAAGTTCATTCGCGATCCATTTCCCGGAAATCAGATTCCCTCTAACCTCATCGATCCTCGTACGGTCGCCTTTGTCCAGGGCGTACTTCCTCCAGCCGGTCCAGTGCTGGACAGTTCAGGGGATAATGCGATCGATACGACTCCCAACCACCAAACCCAGAACGAGTACAACGTTCGCATCGACCAGAACTTTGGGCAGAAAAACACTGTGTTTTTCCGCTACAGTGCCATCAACAGTTTGCTGACTACCTCCGGTGGCCTACCTGGCTTGGTCAAGAACGGATCCATCCCGGGCCGAAATTGGGGAGCCAGTTGGGTACACACTTTCAATTCCAGCCTCGTGCTTCAGGTTCAGTACGCGCGCACCACAAACCAGGACAACTCGTCGACTCTTTTCACGCACCCGCCCGCGAACTTGGACACTAAGGTTGGATTCTCCAGTACATTTGTCGGCGGATTCGCCGCGGCCGGAGGCCGCTCCCTGATTCCCAGTCCAGGAATCAACGGCTACGCCAACGGCGGTGAGAACATCACCAATGTTCCCAAAGCGACTGACAGTCATCAAGTCAGCGGAAATCTCACAAAAATCGTGCGTAATCAC
>WNFP01013370.1_pt1 | contig 10725 bp, 10 predicted proteins | sample 5400201 | NCBI WGS metagenome assembly WNFP01 (sample SAMN13153355, study PRJNA577476) | soil metagenome | isolation source: 115 cm saprolite under Madrone tree | place: USA:California | collected 2016-06-14
CCGTCGTCCTGGATGTCGATGGTGGCGCCGGTGCGGGCGATGATGTCCTTGATCACCTTTCCTCCCGGCCCGATCACGTCCTTGATGCGGCTGACCGGGATGCGGATGGTGGTGATCTTCGGCGCGTACTTGGAGATGTCGTTGCGTGGCGCCGCCAGCGCCTTGCCCATCTCGCCCAGGATGTGGAGGCGGCCCTCGCGCGCCTGGTTGAGCGCATCGGTGAGGATCTGCCTGTCCACGCCGGTGATCTTGATGTCCATCTGGATCGAGGTGATGCCCTTCGCGGTGCCGCACACCTTGAAGTCCATGTCGCCCAGGTGGTCCTCGTCGCCGAGGATGTCGGAGAGGATGGCGATCTTGTCCTGCTCCTTGATCAGTCCCATGGCGATGCCTGCCACCGGCGCCGCGATGGGCACGCCCGCGTCCATCAAGGAGAGCGCCCCGCCGCAGACCGTGGCCATCGACGACGACCCGTTCGACTCCAGGATGTCGCTGACCACCCGGATGGTGTAGGGGAACTTGTCGTCCGGCGGCAGCACCGCGCGCAGGGCGCGCTCCGCCAGCACTCCGTGGCCGATCTCGCGCCGGCCCGCTCCGCGCAGCGGCTTCACCTCCCCGACCGAGTAGGGCGGGAAGTTGTAGTGCAGCATGAACTTGCGGAAGGACTGCCCCTTGAGGCTCTCCATCCGCTGCTCGTCGTCGGAGGTGCCCAGCGTGGTGGTGACGATGGACTGCGTCTCGCCGCGGGTGAACAGCGCCGACCCGTGGGCGCGGGGGAGGATTCCCACCTCGCACTCGATCTTGCGCACCGTCTTGGTGTCGCGCCCGCCGATCCGCTTGCCCTCGTGCGTGATCATCCGGCGCATGTGCTCGTACTTGAGGTCCTCGAGCGCCGTCTTGACGTCCTTCTCCTTGCCCGCGAACGGCTGCCCCTCGGCGCAGAGCTGCTCGACCACGTCCTTCTTGATCTGCGCCAGCTGGCCGTAGCGCTCGTGCTTGTCGTTCTGGCCGTAGGCTGCGCGCACCTTCTCCAGGACTGCGTCGCGCACGCGCGAGGCGACTCCCTCCGCCATCGGGATCTTCTCGAAGCTCCGCTTCTCCGCCCTCACCGCCTCGGCGAGCTGCTCCTGCGCCTTGAGCAGCGGCTCGATGGCGCGCTGCCCGAAGAGCAGCGCCTCGATCATGTCGTTCTCGCTGACTTCCTTGCCGCCGCCCTCCACCATGAAGATGGACTCGCGGTTCGCGGCCATGATCACGTCCACGTCGCTCTGCTCGCGCTCCGTCTCGCTGGGGTTGGCGACGAACTGGCCGTTGACCCGCCCCACCCGCACGCCGGCGAACTGGAAGGGGAAGGGGATGTCGCTCACCGCCATCGCGAACGAGGCGCCGGTGAGCGCCAGCACGTCGGTGTCAGAGGCCGGGTCGGCCGAGAACACGGTGGCGATCACCTGGGTGTCGTTCTGGTACCCCTCGGGAAAGAGCGGCCGCAGCGAGCGATCGATGAGCCGGGAGATGAGCGTCTCGCGCTCGGTGAGCCGCCCCTCGCGGCGGAAGAAGCTGCCCGGGATCCGGCCGGCGGCAGAGAGGCGCTCCTGGTAGTCCACCGTCAGCGGGAAGAAGTCGAATCCCAGCTTCGGCTCCTTGGCCGAGACCGCGGTGACCAGCACCATGCTGTCCCCGGTGCGGACCACCACCGATCCGTCGGCCTGCTTGGCCAGACGGCCGGTTTCGAATGAGATGCTCTGGTTCCCGACTTTCGCGGAGACCGTCTTGGCTTCTGCCATGTGCAACGCCCTTTCGCGCGGGTCCATACCCGCGCCAGTGTCTTCTTCTCTTGTCAGGGGCTGGATCCGGGGACCGTTGGATCCTGGTCGCAGGAGCGAAATCGCTTTCGCTGCTCCGATGAGGGTCCGGCGACTCCCGGGTACAACCCGCGCCGTCCAATGCACTGGGGACGCCGGAGGGCGCCCCCAGGGGAAGTCTACTTCCGGATGCCCAGCCCGTCGATCAACTTCCGGTACCGGGTGGAATCCTTGCTCTTCAAATAGTCGAGCAGGCGCCGCCGCTGGCCCACGAGCTTGAGCAGCCCGCGGCGCGAGTGGTGGTCCTTCTTGTGGGTCTTGAAGTGCTCGGTGAGGTAGTGGATCCGCTCGGTGAGCAGCGCCACCTGGACTTCGGGCGAACCCGTGTCGCGCTCGTGCGTCCGGAACTTCTCCACAACCAATGGTTTTCGCGTCTCGTAATGCAGAGGCCCTTGCGACATCGTCTTCCTTCGTTTCCCCAAGCCTTCCGCCGGCCAGGCGTGAAGGCGAGAAGGCGCTTCGATTCCGGACGGAATTGCCCGGAGGGCGGGGGAACCTACAAGCTCGGCCCCGGCCGGTCAAGGGAAACGCCCCCGCGGCGTCCGAGCATTGACCGGCCCTTTCCAGGGCGCCTACACTCGCCCGCCCGTTTCGCGGGCAACCATGCAGACGCGCTACCGGCGACTGACGCATCCCCTCGTTCGCGAAGGCGAAAACCTGCGTCAGGCGAGTTGGGACGAGGCGCTGGCCCGGGCCGCCGCGGGCTTCCGACGGACGTTGGACCGGGCCGGGCCGGACTCGATCGGCATCTTCAGCTGCTCGCGGGCCACCAACGAGGTGAACTTCCTCGCCCAGAAGCTGGCCCGGGTCGCCTTCGGCAACCACAACGTCGACAGTTGTAACCGGACCTGACACGCCCCCAGCGTCGTCGGTCTGGCGACGGTGTTCGGAGCGGGGGGCGGGACCAGTTCGTACCGCGAGGTCGAGGAGACGCAGGTCATCTTCCTCTGGGGCTCGAACGCGCGGGAGACCCATCCGATCTTCTTCCACCACGTGCTCAAAGGCGTGAACGCCGGGGCGAGGCTGTTCGCCATCGATCCGCGGCGGACCGCATCGGCGCGCTGGGCGGACCGCTGGCTGGGGCTGGAAGTCGGCACCGACATCGCGCTGGCCAACGCGATGGGCCGCGAGATCATCCATGCCGGGCTCGTCAACGAGCCGTTCATCGAGCGCGCCACCAGCGGCTACGCGGCGTATCTCGACTGCGTCGAGCCCTACACCCTGGAGTACGCCGCGCGTGAAACCGGCGTGCCCGCCGAGGCGATCCGGGAAGCGGCGCACGTCTACGCCCGCGCGGATCGTGCGATGATCTGCTGGACCTTGGGGATCACCGAGCACCACACCTCGGTCGACAACGTCCTCGCGCTCATCAACCTGGCGCTGCTCACGGGCCACGTGGGCCGCTACGGCTCGGGACTCAACCCGCTGCGCGGGCAGAACAACGTCCAGGGCGGCGGCGACATGGGAGCGATTCCCAACCGCTTGCCCGGGTTCCAGGACGTGCTGGAGCCGGCGGTGAAGGCAAAGTTCGAGGAGGCCTGGGGCGTCCGGCTGCAGCCGAAGCACGGCTGGAACCTGACCCAGATGTTCGAGGCGATGGAGCGGGGCGATCTCGAGGGGCTGTTCGTCATCGGCGAGAACCCTTGCCAGTCGGAGGCGGACCAGCATCGCGCCGAGGCCTTGTTGAAGGGGCTCGACTTCCTGGTCGCCCAGGAGATCTTCCTCACCCCCACCGCGCAGCTCGCCGACGTGGTGCTCCCGGCCACCGCGACCTGGTGCGAAGCGGAGGGCACGGTCACCAGCAGCGAGCGCCGCGTCCAGCGGGTGCGCAAGGCGCTGGATCCGCCCGGAGAGGCGCGCGACGAGCTGTGGATCATCTCCCAGATCGCGGCCGGGCTGGGACACGGTTGGGGCAATCCGACCGCCGAGCAGGTCTGGAACGAGATCCGATCGCTGGCCCCGAACTTCGCGGGCATGAGCTATCCGCGTCTGGAAGAGCATGGCGGGCTGCAATGGCCCTGCTACGACGAGCAGCATCCCGGGGAGCTGTTCCTGCACGGACGCCTCTGGCAGGAGCCGCGCGTGGGTCCCCCGGCGCCGTTCTCGGTGGTGGAGCACCGGCCGCCGGTGGAGAGGGCCGACGAGGAGTTCCCGTTCGTGCTCACCACGGGCCGCAGGCTCGACTCGTACAACACCGGCGTCCAGACCGGTCCGCTGCCCTCGCCACTGAGGCGCGGCGAGACCCTCGACATCTCGGGCGCGGATGCGCGGCGCCTGGGCCTCGCGGAAGGCGACCCGGTCCGTGTCTCGTCGCGTCGGGGCAGCGTCGTCGCGCCGGTGCACATCGATGCCAGCGTGCGACCCGGCCTGGTCTTCATGACGCCGCACTTCCAGGACGAGGTGCCGGTGAACGCTCTCACGATCGACGCGACCGACCCAAAGTCCGGCACCGCGGAATTCAAGGCGTGCGCAGTCCGGGTCGACCCGGTGGCGGGAGGCTGAGTGGACCTGCGCCAGCTGGATGCGGAGCCGACCGACGACGAACGCGACGCGATCGACGCCCGCCTACGAGTTTCGGGGACACCCTACGACGACTTGCGTAGAGTGTCCCCGAATCTCGGGGATTCTCATTTCGCGGCTGGGTTCCGGCGCGATCGGCGTCACCTTCTTCTTCCCGCACTGCAGGCGGCGCAGGCCCGCGTCGGGTGGATCAGCGAGGGCGCGCTCGCGTACATCTGCAAGCGACTGGACGTGCCGCCGGCCGATGCCTGGGGCGTCGCTACCTTCTATGGGCTCCTCTCGATGGAGCCGCGCCCGCGCCGGGTCCTGCACGTCTGCGACGACATCGCCTGCCAGTGCCGGGGCGCGAACGAGCTGATCGCGGAGCTCGAACGGACCGTGGGCAAAGGCGACGGCGCAGCCTGGCAGCGAAGCCCGTGCCTCGGACTCTGCGATCAGGCGCCAGCGGCGTTCCTGACCGTGGCCGGTCGCTCCCCGGCGGAGCGCCTCTTCGGACCGGTCACCGCGGAACAGGCGCGAGCCGCCATCGCTCCTGAAGGCCGGCTTCCCGCCATGAGCAGACCGCAGCCGCCGCAGGCCGGCGATCCGTCACTCCGCTTGCTCAAGCGGGTGGGCATCGTCGATCCCGGCAGCCTGGACGAGTACGAAGAGCACGGCGGGTACGAAGCGCTCACGCGCGCCCTGAAGATGGGAGCGGAGCGGATCATCCGCGAGGTGCTCGACTCGAAGCTGATGGGCCGGGGCGGCGCCGCGTTCCCCATGGGGCGCAAGTGGGAGGCCGTCGCGCGCCAGCCTGTGAAGCCTCACTACCTGATCTGCAATGCCGACGAGTCGGAGCCCGGCACCTTCAAGGACCGCGTGCTCATGGAAGGAGATCCGTTCGCGGCCGTGGAGTCGATGACCATCTGCGCCTTCGCCACGGGCTGCGAGCAGGGATACGTCTACGTCCGCGGCGAGTATCCGCTCGCCTTCGCCCGGCTGCAGTCGGCCATCGACGCTGCGCGCGCCCGCGGCCTGCTCGGCTCCGACATCATGGGGCGAGGAGTCCGCTTCGACATCGAGATCCGCAGGGGAGCCGGCGCGTACATCTGCGGCGAGGAGACGGCGATCTTCAACTCCATCGAAGGCTTTCGCGGCGAGCCGCGCAACAAGCCTCCCTTCCCCGTCCAGGCGGGCCTGTTCGGGAAGCCGACCGTGGTGAACAACGTCGAGACGCTGGTCAACGTCCTCGACATCGTGCTGGAGGGCGGAGCAGCCTTCGCCCGGATCGGCACTCCCGAGTCCACCGGACCGAAGCTGTTCTGCGTCTGCGGATGCGTCGAGCGCCCCGGAGTGTACGAAGTGGAGTTCGGGGCGACCCTGCGCGACTTGCTGCGTCTGGCGGGCGGCGTGACGGGCGGGCGAAAGGCGCAGGCGATCCTGCTCGGGGGCGCCGCGGGAGGCTTCGTCCGCGGCGACGAGCTGGACATCCCGCTCACCTTCGAAGGCGCGCGCGCCGCCCACGCGACCCTGGGGTCGGGCGTGGTGATGGTGTTCGACGACTCGATCGACCTCAAACCCATCCTGCTTCGGATCGCAGCCTTCTTCCGCGACGAGTCCTGCGGACAGTGCGTCCCTTGCCGCGTGGGCACGATTCGCCAGGAGGAGGCGTTGCACCGGATCACTTCGGGACGAGCAAACGAGTCTACCGCCGCCGAGCTGACGCTGCTCGACGAGATCGGCCGGGCGATGAAGGACGCTTCCATCTGCGGCCTGGGACAGACGGCGTACGGCGCGATCGAGTCCGCCGCCCGGCGCCTCCGCCTCTTCGAGGGAGACGAAGCCGGATGACCGTGGAGCTCCAGATCGACGGCCAGGCCGTCCGCGTCGAGGAGGGAACGACCTTGCTGCAGGCCTGCCGCGAGCTGGGCAAGGCCATCCCGACGCTCTGCTACCTCGACACCCTCCATCCGGTGAACGTCTGCCGCGTCTGCGTGGTCGAGTTGGAGGGCTCGCGGGCGCTGGTGCCGGCCTGCTCGCGCAAGGCCGAGCCGGGGATGGTGGTGCGCACCTCTTCCGAGCGCGTCCGGCACAGCCGCAAGATGGTGCTCGAGTTCCTCGCCTCCTCCGTCGACCTCTCCACCACGCCCGATGTCGAGGGCTGGATCGCCGAGTACGGATGCAAGCCCGATCGGTACGGTGATGCCGCGACGGTCGCGCAGCCGGTCAAGGTATCCTCTGCTACAAGTGCGTCGAGGCCTGCGGCGACGACTTCCAGAACACCTTCGCCATCTCCGTCGCCGGCCGCGGATTCGACGCGCACATCTCCACCGAGATGGGCGTCCCCCTGCCTCGCTCCGCCTGCGTCTATTGCGGCAACTGCATCGCGGTCTGTCCCACCGGTGCGCTCATGTTCAAGAGCGAGCACGACCGCCGCCAGGCCGGCACCTGGGACGAGTCCAGGCAGAAGCAGGTCGACACCATCTGCGGCTACTGCGGCGTCGGATGCACCTTGCGCCTGCACGTCCAGGACAACCAGATCGTCAAGGTCACTTCCCCCCTCGACCACTCCGTCACCCGCGGCAACCTCTGCATCAAGGGCCGCTTCGGCTGGACGTACGTGAGGGACTGAGATCCGGGGACAGCACGCTCAACTCCTCCGAGGGAGTTCCCGGAAGCGCCTCGTCCAGCTCGAACCAGAAGAGCGCGCCGCCGCGCGAGCCAATGCGGACGCCGAGCGATCCGCCGTGCGACTCGACCAGCCGCTTCACGGTCGCGAGTCCGAGGCCGATGCCGGGCGCGCCCGTGTTCGGACCGCGGACGTACGGCTGGAAGATCCGGCTCCCCAGCTCGACCGGGATTCCCGGACCGGTGTCCTCCACCTCGAAGATCACCCGCCCGCGGCGTTGACGGACGCGCACGGAGACCTCGCGCACGTCCGCGCTTCCCAGGTACTTGATGCCGTTCCGCAGCAGATTGCTCAAGAGGCTGAGCAGGACGCCCGGGCTGCAGGCCACCGCCACGTCGGGAACGTCGTCGAATCCCAACTCGGCGTGGCGCTGGGTGGCGAACGGCCTCAGCTCCTCGGCCAACCCGGCGATGACGGAGCGCACCTCGGCGCGCGCTCCCAGCTCGGGCCGGGCGCCGGCGCGGGCGAACTCCAGGAGGCCGTCGACGATCCCGCGGACGCGAGAGAGGCTGGAGCGGGCGCGGCTGAACGCCTCGCGTCCCTCGGTCGGGTTCCGCTCCGCCACCGCGATCGCAAGGTTCACCGCCGACAGCGGGCTGAGGATGTCGTGGGCCACGCGGCCGGCGAACTGCTCCAGCTCCTCCGCCTTGCGCTGCGCCAGCGCGTGGCTCTCCTGCTGGATGCGCTGCGCCTCCCGCATCGCCCGGACCGTGATCCAGGCCGCGAAGAGCGCGATCAGCGCGCAGAGCGCGTCGAGCTGCCAGGCGAAGCGGTTTCCCTCCGCTCTCGCCTTCTCGATGCGCTGGGCGGCCTGCTCCGCGGCCAGGACGTTGTACGAGACCAGGTCGTGCGCGGCCGAGCCCGCCGCGTCGCCGCGCGCCCGCAGCTCGGTGCGGATGGTCTCGCGCGCGAGGTCGAGGTGGCCGCCGCGCGACTGCTCCAAGGCTCGCTCCGCCGCCTCGTCGAAGGAGCGGATGGCGCTGTGCAGCTTGCCCAGCATGATCGCCTCGGTGGCGTCGGTCGGAAGTGCGACCGCCCGCTCCAGCAGCTCGTCCACCCTGCGGCGTGACTGGGCCACGTCGGTCGGCGAGGCGTTCCGCCCGGCGACCGCCCGCATGACGCGCGTCTGCAGCTCGCGGATCTCGGCGCGCAGATCGCTCAGGACCTGGACGGAGGGCGCCGCGTCCCGCGAGATGGCGCCGGCGTCGGTCTCGATCACCCGCGCCGAACGCTGGACCAGGACGGTGGAGCCGATGAAGGCGCCGACGACGGCGACGAAGGCGACGGCCAGTATACGAGTCGAGGCAGTCATGGGCTTCGATGCACTTATAGTCGCCTGGACCTCATGCCACACCCGGACCCGGCGGGCGAGAGCCCACCGTCCGATCCTGTCAGCCCCCGCACGGTCGCCCAGCCGCTTGCGCGCCAACGCCGGAGAGGCGACCATGGCGCGTGATCGTCGACGCGCACGTGCACCTCCATCCAGAGCGCCTGGCGGAGGCGATCCGGCGCTGGTTCGACACGCATGCGTGGGAGATCAAGTACCGCTCCGGCGTCGACGAGGCGGTGCGTACCCTCAGCGAGGGCGGAGTGGCGCGGATGGTCGCGCTCCCTTACGTCCACAAGCCAGGCCTGGCGCGGGCGCTGAACGATTTCACGCTCGACGTCTCGCGACGGCACCCCGAAGTCCTTCCCTGCTGCACCGTCTTCCCCGGCGAGGACGGCGACGAGCAGATCCTCGACGAGGCGCTGGCGGGGCCGTTCCGCGGGGTGAAGATCCACTCGCACGTGATGCGGATCGCGCCCGACGATCTCCGCCTGGACGTGGTCTGGCGCGCCTCGGCTCGCTGGAAGAAACCGGTCGTGATCCACTGCGGGCCGGAGCCGGCGCTGCAGGGCTACGGCGTGGACCCGCGCACCGTCTCCGGCGCCGATCGGCTGCGCCGCGCCCTCGATCGCCATCCCGGCGCCATCGTGATCGTGCCGCACCTCGGATTCGACGACACGCCGCTCTTCGAGGCGATGCTCGCGCGCTACCCGAACCTGTACCTGGACACGACGATGGTGGTGGGCCCCTACTTCGAGCGGCAGCCGGACGTGGAGATCCTCCGCCGCCACCCCGACCGCATCCTCTACGGGACCGATTTCCCCAACATCCCCTATCCCTGGGACCACGAGCTGCGCGCGCTCAAGGCGCTGCGCCTCCCGCTGGAGGACGAAGAGAAGATCCTCTCCGGCAACGCGCTGCGGCTGTTCGGGTCTTGAGGCTCAGTACCTGGGCACCGAAGGGTCGACGATGCGCGACCACAGATCGATCCCGCCCGCGAGCGACACCGCTTGCGGGAATCCCGCCTCGCGCAGGATGGCCGCGGCGCTCAGCGACCGCACTCCGTGGTGGCAATAGCAGACCACCTGCGCTCCGGGCTCCGGCTGCACTTCGCCCAGGCGCGCCGGCAGCTCGTGCAGCGGGATCAGCGCCTGATCGGGCAGCCGCGCCAGCTGGTGCTCCCAGTCGTGCCGGACGTCGAGCAGCCAGATCGGCTCGCGCTGGCGCAGCTTCTCCGCCAGCTGCTGCGGAGCGATCTCCATCGGCATTCAATGGCTCCGCAGCCGCTTGTGCATGGTGCGGCGGATGGTCTCGTAGCCCAGGTCCTTGAAGAGGTCCCGCGCCCGCCGGTTGTTCCCGGCCACCTCCAGCGCGATGACTTCGATGCCGCGCTCGCGCGCCTCCTGCTCGGCTTTCTGCATCAAGAGCCGGCCGTAGTTCTTCCCCCGCGCTTCGCGCACGATCCCCAGGGTCGTGACCTGCAGGGTCCGGGTGCCGTGGCGCGGGTTGTCGCGCTCCGAGAGCCAGAGGTGCCCGAGGTACTTGCCGTCGTCGCCTTCCAGGATCCACAGCTGCGCGCCGGGGCGGCGGAAGCCGTTGCGGGAGAATCCCATCTTCACGTCGAGCAGGGCGGTGAAGCGCTCCTTGAAGATGGAGCGCTCCTCGTCCGTGGAGTCGCCCAGGGAGTCGAGCTGGGTCTCGAGCTCGAGCGCGGTGAACTGCGGCCAATCCTTGGGAGCATACGGGCGGAGGCGCGGCATGCGGGCGTGTTAGCCAAATGTGGGCCGGCCAGCAAGGTGGCCCTTGCATCTGTCGTCAGTTTCCGCTTCAAGGGGCGTTCCGGTCGGGAGGAATGGCGTGGCGCGCAAGAAGGGCAACCGAGCAGGCCAGGGCGGCGGGCAGCCTCAGAAGCCCGGCGGCGGCACCCCAGGCGGTGGTGGCGGCGGTTGGGCGCCGCTGCGCGACTCCGTCCGCCGCGACGTGGAACAGGCGGTGTCCGCGCTGGCATTCGCGGAGCGGCTGCACCAGAAGATGGACACCCAGCGCCGCGCGTTCCTGGATTTCCCCCGGATCATGGAGCAGCTCCGGTCCGGGGCCATCGAGCGGCTGGCGTCGGCGCTCTCGCGGCTCTACGAAGGAGGCCAGGGATTCGATCTGCAGCGCTTCCTCCGCGATCTTCCGCTGGCGCTGGCGCAGCTGGCCGCCGCCGACAAGAGCAAGTCGATGCCTCCGTCGCCGCCGGGGCCGACCAGCACCCCCGCCGCGGCAGCGCCGGCGCCGGGCCCCACACCGGAGCCGGTCCCGACACCCGAACCCGCGCCGGCGCCCGAATCCGCTCCCGAGCCTGC
>WNFP01004929.1_pt1 | contig 10724 bp, 9 predicted proteins | sample 5400201 | NCBI WGS metagenome assembly WNFP01 (sample SAMN13153355, study PRJNA577476) | soil metagenome | isolation source: 115 cm saprolite under Madrone tree | place: USA:California | collected 2016-06-14
AGGCTGAGCGCGGATGATCACGCAAGCCCTCGGGTGGCGGGCCAGTGCGGATCGAGCAGACGCGTGACCGTGGTTGGTCGAGACATCCGCGGAATGCTTCGTCGTCTTGGCTAACTAACTGTTAACCCAGATATCCTTGTGCACTAGAATGGCTACTGGTCCTGTCCTCTTCGGTAAGGAGGAAATGGTCCTTTCGGATAGGAATAAAACACTCCTTCTGCTGATAGTGAAGCCAAACGCCCGATGTTAACCTGGTGAACCGCCATAGTTGAAAGACAACTAACAAAATCGACCTATTCCAGACAGGAGAACGCCAGAGGAGCAGAATCTATGAGCGACAACGACAAGGTTTCAGAGGTTTTAATCCCGATCCCAGGTAGCCGGCCGGAGGCCTGTGATCGTCGCCGGTTTATTGCCGGTGCCTCTGCAGTGTTCGCCGCCGTAGCTCTCAGCTCTCGTCAAGCCGCTGCGCAAGATATTCAGAAAGTTACCGAAGCTCAACATGGGCAGAGCGCGAGCGATCCAGGACCAGAAAACGAGCTCTTGCGTCAAGCCAGCCCGAATAGCCTCTTACCCCCTCCCACCGATCAGGGAGAGGTTCCATCATTCTGGAATTCGTTCTCAGTCCAACATCGTCGCGTTCAACCAGGTGGCTGGTCCCGACAAGTGACGGTAGCAGACTTTCCAGTCTCCAAGGATATCGCCGGAGTGAATATGCGCCTGACCGCAGGCGGTATTCGCGAACTTCATTGGCACGATGCCGGAGAATGGGCGGTCATGCTCACTGGCGCGGCGCGGATCACCGCGCTTGACAACGAGGGAAAGAGTTTTGTCCAAGACGTGCAGGAGGGCGATCTCTGGTATTTTCCAAGTGGTAATCCTCATTCGATTCAAGGCCTGGCGCCGGATGGCTGCGAGTTCCTCTTGGTTTTTGATGACGGAAAGTTTTCCGAAGGCAACACCACACTCATCTCGGACTGGGCTCGACATACACCTCGAGAAGTGCTCGCGAAGAATTGGGGTGTACCGGAGAGTGCATTGGACGGAGTGTATTCCGTGCCGCCGCAAGGCCACTATATTTTCCAACAGCCGGTCCCGCCTCCGCTGGCGGAAAACCAAGCTGCGGCCGCCGGATGGAAAGGCGCTTCTTCGGTCGCGTTCAGTTTTCCTATGCACCAGATGCCTCCAACGTTCCGGACCAAATCAGGTGAGGTCCGGATCATCGATTCGCAAAATTTTCCAGTATCAACAACGATTGCGGCTGCGCACGTGATCGTGAAACCCGGCGGAATGCGCGAGCTCCACTGGCATCAGAACGCCGAGGAATGGCAGTACTATATAAAAGGGCAAGGCCGAATGACCGTGTTCTTCAACGGAGGAAAAGCGCGTACCGCGGACTTCGCTGCTGGTGACCTCGGCTTAGTTCCCAGAACCTTTGGACATTATGTTGAGAACACTGGCAGTACCGACTTGGTCTTTCTGGAGATGTTCAAGGCGAACCGCTATATGGATCTCGCCCTTTCCGAATGGATGAGAAATTCGCCCCCAGAACTAATCATGGAGCACTTGGGAATCGACCAAGAAACCCTGGACGCAATTCCGAAGAACAAACCGGTTATTGTGCCGGTTTAAGCAGGACCGAATTGGCAGATAAGATAGGCATTCCAGCCTGCGATTGTCCGCCAACCACTCGGGCGAGCGGATTGGCATAAGCGACTACGCATGCCAGGTAGACGGCTCAATTGGCCAACAATCACCGCATCAGGGAATCACAAGCTTGGCTCACAGATCCTGCCTTTGGCGGATCTGTTTCGCCCTACCTTCGGCCGATTTAGAGTTTAGTCTGGTCGACTGCTTTGCGAATGGTTCCGATCTCTTCCTCGGTCAACTCAACCTCACCGGCTTTCGCGTTGGCGATTGCTTGGTCGGGATTGCGAGCACCGACCAAAGCGTGCGAGCAGCCCGGCTGTTCTAGAGTCCAAGCTATAACCGTTTGAGCGATGGTGATTCCTTTTTCTTCCGCGACGGAGCGAATGACATTCAGGAGTGCATCCACCTTGGACCGGGTTTCTTTCTGATACCAAGGATTGTCCCGACGGACATCACCTTCGCCGAACTCGTGATCGGGGCCGATCTTACCGCTGAGAATGCCGAGAGCCATCGGCGAGTAGGCGAGGAACGCGATATTCTTGTCGCGACAGAACGGCAGATTATCCGCCTCGTGTTGCCGCTGCAGCATCGAATATTGCTCTTGGTCAGTGTCGAGTTGGCCAACGGCTTGATACCGCTTCATCTGATCGATCGTGGCGTTAGAACAGCCGATGGCTCGAATCTTACCCTCCTGCTTCAGCTTCATTAGCTCCGCCACTACATCTTCGGTCTTAGTGGTCGAGTCCTGCCAATGTGTCTGGTAAAGGTCGATGTGGTCGGTCCTAAGGCGACGCAAACTTTCTTCAATCTCATACCGGATCATCGCCGGGCGAAGGTTGATATAAACTTCATAGCTTTTGTCCTCTTCGCTTTTCGCCCGACCCTCCTCGTTCGCGTCGAAAAACTTATCGCCTTCTTTTTTGTACCAGACCATGCCGCACTTGGTCGCGAGTACGACCTCATCGCGTACGCCCTTCAGCGCCTCGCCAACCAATTCCTCCGACCGTCCGTAACCGTACATGGGAGCGGTATCAATCAGGTTGATCCCGTGATCAATAGCTGCCCGAATTGCCCCTTCCGGGTCGTTCCTCTTGGTGCCACCCCACATCCATCCTCCAATTGCCCAGGCCCCGAAACCTACAACCGAAGCCTCAATTCCAGATTTTCCTAATGTTCGATATTTCATTGTCTTTCCGATTCATCCTCTAGTTGAAAGCGGTAACGCCATTTACTGCAGGCTGACTCTTTCGCCCTACCTTTTCCACTACTCCATTCCTCTGACAACGATGAAGTGATGGCCCACCTTTGGTCCCGGCCTGTCTCCGGTGGTGAGGATGCACGAACCGGTAAGGGCATTTGTCAATGCTGGCTCTCACGTACCAGAAGTTGCGACAGATTCCGGTGTTGGGCGCTGGGAAAAGAAAACCACCCCCATCATCGCCAGAACAAAGCTAGCAACACAAACTGCTAGCCAGAAATATCGCCAACCGGAAGATAATGGCAACATCGTCGTAAACACGGCCGCTATGGCCGCCGCGAGACCCATCGCAGTAGCGAAGCACAACTTGCTTAATCCGTAGCTATCTTCCGCCTTCAAGGTTCGTCCCGAAACGGCCACTTCACGCTTTTTCATCATTCATTTCCTCTGAGGAAAGTTATTACGGATCGTGATTTCACTCTATGGTTCCAAAGGGCTCTTCTGTATGACTCGATCGAGCTATCAGCAGGCAGAAAGAGAGAAGCGCAGCTGCTGGAGTATTGCCATCGGTAGCGGTGTGCGGGTTTTCGCGTCTGAGTAAATCCCGCAAGTCCAAGGACGCGCTTTGATGTTGCTGCTCAATAGATTGAATTGAGCCTATCGGCAAGCTCCCAACGACTGGCCAAACCAAACGGCGCAGTCGCCACGCCGGCAAGACTTAGGGCTATCGGCGTATCGACTCTCTCGGCGAATCCAATCAGTCGTTTTTGTGTCAATGATAACTCTTTGGAGCGAACAAAAAGCGTTCTTTCTGACGATAGAAGTAGCTAGACAGGTGTGCGACCTATTGCCGAAGTAGTCAACAGCGCACAAGCCGGTTGCACTAGAAGAATCGGAGCTGTCCGGTCCGCCTGGCATTCAGAGTTAACATCCATATCATCGCCTCATGAGCCGAAACCTTAATGATTCCTCTTCTTCTGATCTGCCTCCAGATGCCCAGGCTGGCTCATCTCGAAGACAATTCATTAGTCGCCTCGCAGCAATCTCCGCCGGCCTATCCGTGGCAGCGCCACTTGCCCGCTCTGCTACTACCACGGAAGGAAACGCTTTAGAGGGCAAATCCCCGAAAAAGGGCACAGAGGAGGACTTGGTTGAGATCAACTTCAAAGTGAACGGTCGTCATCAAAAACTTGAGGTAGATCCCCGAGTCACCCTACTGGACGCTATCCGGGATCGTTTGGGTTTGACCGGAACGAAGAAAGGCTGTGATCGCGGTGCTTGCGGCGCTTGTACGGTTCATATGAACGGAAGACGAGTGCTCTCTTGTTTGACCCTCGCGCTAATGACACAAGGCGAAGAGATCACCACGATTGAGGGTTTAGCCAAGGGTGATGAGTTACATCCGGTACAAGCCGCCTTCATTGGTTGTGACGGTTTTCAATGCGGATATTGCACCCCTGGTCAAATCATGTCCGCGGTGGGCTGTATCAACGAAGGCCACATCAGATCGGACACGGAGATTCAAGAATTTATGTCCGGAAATCTATGCCGGTGTGGTGCGTATCCAAATATCGTTGATGCGATCAAAATAGCGGCAGAACAGATGAAAGCAGGAAGGTAACGATGCGAACTTTTACTTACAAGGTTCCTTCCAGCATTCGGCAAGCTACATCTGATTTCGGTCAGAGTTCGGACTTTCTTGCTGGTGGAACGACGCTGATAGATCTGATGAAGCTCGAAGTAATGACGCCCTCGCAACTGGTAGACATCAATCGGTTACCAATGCGCGGGATCGAGTTGGCATCGGATGGGCTACGGATTGGCGCACTGGAAAAAATGAGTGATGTAGCAGAGAACCAGGAGGTAGTAGCCAACTATCCAGTCATTTCCCAAGCGTTGCTTAAAAGTGCCTCCGCGCAGCTTCGCAACATGGCCAGCATGGGAGGAAATCTTCTGCAACGGACTCGGTGTGGATATTTCCGAGATGTGAGCACACCGTGCAATAAGCGTCAGCCGGGGAGCGGTTGTCCCGCGATCGACGGCTGGAACCGGACGCACGCAATTCTTGGCACCAGCTCATCCTGTGTCGCTACTCATCCGAGCGACTTAGCAGTGGCATTGGTAGCCCTGGACGCTTCTATTCTCCTACAAAGCGGGAACAACGATCGACTCGTGAAACTGGATGATTTTTATCGCGTTCCAGGTGATACCCCAGACAGGGAGAATCAACTCAACCCGGGCGAGTTGATCACGGAGATTCGGGTTCCGCGACTACCCTGGGCACGAAGGTCCGCCTACCTGAAGATCCGGGACCGTGAATCGTACGAGTTTGCCCTGACTTCCGTTGCGGTGGCGCTCCAAGTGGACGCAAACAATGTTCGAGATGCTCGAGTCGCCGTTGGAGGGGTGGGAACAAAACCGTGGAATCTTCCGAAAGTGCGGGACGCGTTAATCGGAAGGCCGTTGAACCAACAGACTTTCGAAGCCGCGGCGAAGCTCGCGACCGAGGGTGCCAAGCCATTAAGACACAATGCATTCAAGGTTGAGCTGGTTCAGAGAACCATTGTTCGAGCGCTGATGAACCTGGGAGGCTTAGCGTGAGCACAGATGTTTTAGGTAAGCCGCACGATCGGATGGAGGGTCGGTTGAAAGTCACCGGAGGCGTGCGGTATTCGGGTGATCAGCCGATCGAAAACGTCGCCTATGGCTATCTTGTGACCAGCACTATCGGGCGAGGCGAGATCCGGGCGATGGACGTTTCTGAGACAGAGAAGTCGCCTGGTGTGGTGGCCGTCTACACCCCATTTCATTCGCTAAAGCTCTATAACGGTCTAACTCAAGCGGAAGGAGCCAACAGTGGCGAGATCGATCCGCCGCTCCAGGATAACAAAATTCGATACTACGGTCAGATCATTGCACTAGTGGTTGCCGATTCATTCGAACAGGCCCGTGATGCCGCGGCTCGCGTAAAGGTGGATTACAAAGAGGAGCACCCGGTGGCCAGTTGGGAGACAGGACTGACGCAGGCATTTCCTCCGGCTGCAGTAGACGGCCAGAAGCCCACCGTAACAATTCTCGCCGACGGGGTATCGTCGATCGACGATGTTATTCAAGGAACCGAAGTTGTACTTGAGGCCACCTATACGGAACCGATCTATCACCACAATCCGATGGAGCCGCATGCGACCACCGTGGTGTGGGATGGCGACCGACTAACAACGTATGATGCGACTCAATTTGTGCCCGGACAGCAACGAAATGTTGCGGCGATTCTTGGGGTGAATGAAGATAACGTTCGTGTTATCTGTCCGTTCATTGGGGGCGGGTTCGGTAGTAAACAGGCCGTCTGGACGCATTCGCCACTCACCGCGGCAGCAGCGCGTGCTCTCAACCGGCCCCTAAAGACGATTCTTACTCGCGAACAAATGTTCACGTTGACTGGCCATCGTCCCGCCCTCATTCAGCGTATGTCTTTGGCCGCAAGCAGGGATGGTGTTCTCCAAGCGGTTAAACATGATGTGCATTCAACCGTAGGTTTTGCCGGCGTGTACGTCGAGGCCGCTGCCCAACGAACCTCTCGTTTCGTCTACAAGTCGCCGAACATCCAGGTGAGTCAGACATTGGTGCCACTCAATGTAGGAGCACCTACTTCCATGCGAGCACCGGGCGAAAGCCCAGGGATGTTTGCTCTCGAGTGCGCAATGGATGAGCTCGCCGTGATGCTGGGGATGGATCCGATTGACCTGCGCATGAAAAACTACGCAGAGGTTTATCCAGGCAGGAACGTTCCGTATTCATCGAAAACTTTGGCGGAATCTTACCGGCTTGGAGCGGAAAGATTCGGCTGGTCGAGGCGAAACCCAAAACCCGGTTCAGTCAACGATGGTGACTGGCTGGTAGGAATGGGAATGGCAACGGCAGTTTATCCGGGTCACCGCAGCAAATCGTCAGCCAAAGTCAGGCTTCAGGCAGATGGAACGGCTCAAGTGTCCTTGGCGACGGAGGACCTTGGGACCGGGATGTGGACGGTGGTAGCTATCATCGGCGCGCAGAGTCTGGGCCTGCCGATAGAAAGAGTTCGTCCGGAAATAGGTGACTCAGCCCTTCCTCCGGCACCGGTTGCCGGCGGTTCGCAGTCCACTGCCAGTGTCGGTCCAGCAATCCAGAAAGCCGCCGAATCGGCAAAAACGAACCTGATTCAGCTGGCAGTTCGGGACAAGAAGTCGCCTTTCAGCGGAATGAAGGATGTTTCGTACGAAAACGGGCAACTCGTCGGAGGAGGAAAGCGAGCAGACTTTGGTACGGTTTTGAATGCCATTGGCCGAGGATCAGTGGAAGCGACAGAGACTGCTGCGTCTGGCGACGAGCAAGAAAAATATGCATTTTACTCTTTCGGAGCGCAGTTCTGCGAAGTCGCAGTCAATCGATGGACTTTCGAGATAAGGGTCAAGCGAGTAACAACGGTCATGGACATCGGCACGGTGGTAAATCCTAAGACCGCACGGAGCCAGGTGATCGGTGGAATTGTGTTCGGCATTGGAATGGCTCTCTTGGAAGGTTCACACCTGGAGGAAACGACTGCACGTTATGCGAACGCCAATTTTGCTGACTACCTGGTAGCTACTAACGCCGACGTGCCGTACATCGATGTTCATTTTATCGGAAAGCCGGACACGATTTTCAATTCAATTGGAGCTCGTGGGGCCGGCGAAATTGGTGTAACCGGAATTCCGGCAGCAATTGCTAACGCCGTTTATAACGCGACCGGACGGCGTGTGCGCGATTTTCCAATCACGCTTGATAAACTTCTCGCCCCGACCGATGGCTTGGAAAGAGCTACGGCGGATGGCGTCTGAGGTCGAGTGAGTGATCCGGTAGCTGCGACCGTCCGGCTACGCTCCTAGCTTTAGCTGCCGAATGTCTCGAACCGGAGCGATTTGCCCGACCCGATCTCAACACGCGGTCAAACTCCATCAAGCGGACAATGATCTGGGGCTACAGTTCTTGGTCGTGCTATGCTATTCGCTTCGGTGATATTTTCTTCGACCGGGTAGAGTCACGAGCCCATTGGGATCCGAATTCGTCCCAAGAGTAAACCCATCCGCTCGGAAACTCACCGGACTATGTCGGACAGGCAAGTCGCCGCTACCACCATTCCATTATTCCATGGGGTGCGGCCTTCGGGTAATAACAGCATAATCTTTTTGGGTAGGAACAAAACACTCGTTTTGCCAATAGCGATGCGTGGCCCCCGTATGTTATTCTCGTCCCATTAGTTACAAGTCGGTGGCGGCAACTAGGGTTACGGGTCGTCCGTGCCGATTCGCACATTGGGGGGAAGCCCGGTCGAAGGATTGAGGTAAAGGACATGGCGACATGGAACAGTCGGAATCAAACCTATCCTTCGACCGGCGCCCTAACTAAATGAACACCTAGTGATTCTTGCCCCGAGAGAACATATGATAGTAGCTCCTATTGGATCCACCGGTCTTCCGCAAAGAAGGGGAGCCAAGCCCAGAACGCTCCGCGGACCGTTGCATATTCAGTGTAACGGGCACGGTGATCCAAGATACCTGAATCAACTAATCGATGAAGTTCTAACATGGCCTCAGATCGAGTCTGCTCCCTCGCTTGGTGATCGTCAGAAGACAGTTTCTATCCGACTAAAGGAGGCAGCGGCCGCAGGCGATCCCTCCGCATTTATTATCGGCAGAGAGTTCGCTCGGGTGCTGCTTAGAGCCCCAACAATATATTTGGCTTTGCCTTTCGAAGCCGCTCATTGGGCAGTGTTCCGCGGCTGGACGGAGCCACACTATCTTCGGTCTTACGGTTTAATGCCGGTAAGCGCATCGGTGCTGTATACGCCAAGAGATGAAGAGGAACTCGAGGTTTGTTATTCTCTGTTCTCCGAGTCGTACCGTTTTGCTTGCAAGTTTGCTGATCACGCGTGGCGCAATTGGAGATTTCCGAATCAAGGCTGCGAGCTCGATTGGTCCGCTACTGCGTTAAGAGGCACCGAGGACACGGGACTAAGAGCGAAACAATGAGCGGTCTGAAAGGCCGTTAGCTACGCTCTGCTTAGCCGATCACGCACCGCGGTCGTCTGCGTGGGAATGAACCGCAGCGGTTGCCAAACCTCGAGCTTCGAGCCGAAAGAGAATAACCCGTTCGAGTAGGAATAAACCGCTCGTTCCGCCAATAGCGAAACAGGCCGCTTCAATGTTAATCTCAGCGCCGTAGATAAATTCCTTTTTATCTCACTGAACGTCAGGAGAATTATGAAGCTACGGATATTAGTTTTTACCGCGATCAGCTTTGGTCTGACCTGCGCCGCTTTCGCCACCAACTATAGTGATTTGGTGACACAAGGATACCGTTGGATCACCATTGATGGACCATTCGCTTGTGACTCTGAACAGGATGTCCAGCGAATCACCGGTCACCGTACCGACGCGGTAGAACTGCAGATGATCGAGAACCTGCAGGCTTACTACCTCATTCCTGGAACTCTAGTCCAGGTGGTTCAGGATGACGCTGCCACGGGTATGTCGCAGATTCGTTTGGGAGGAATTACCAGAGACCTATGGACGTACACAAGATTTCTCAGCAAACGTCCGATTGAGGATCCTTACGGCGTTATCGAAAATCCGGAAAACTCTGGTCTAATTCCGACAGAAACCACCGGAGTGAGCCAAATGTCGGGACAGCCGGAGGCAATGCCGACATCCAGTGCAAGTCCCACGCCGTCGACCAGTCCCGCCCTTCCGATCAAGGCGAGAAAGGCCATGAGAGCAACGAATCAACACCAATGAGAACGAAGACGCTTTCAGACTATCCTCTTTTGATCGGCGAGATCCTCCGCCGTTCAGAGCTACGCCGTCTCCGCAAGGAGCGCCGGAAGAGTTTTTGGCGAGCTGACCGGTCACGAGCCGAGAACATCCAGTGAACCCTTTCACTGCCGCGCAAAGTAGGTCGAAACGGTGTCCCGGACAAATTCGCCGTCGAGGTGAGTCATGAGGAAGAGTTTTTGTTCGGTGTCAATTGTACTCGGAGCCGCGTTTGGCTACTTCCTATTGACCTCTTTCGCGTTAAGCGAACCGCTATCATACGCTACCGCTTATGACCCGACTATCAAAGGAAAAGGGAAAGATGGTGAATGTTTGGACTACGCGATCGCGGTTTCCTCAAAACTAGCTGCTAACGGAATTCACGGCCAGCTTATCTTCTACCGATGGCATATCCGAAATACGCCCATCACCGGCAGCCATGTCTTTGTTAGGTATCGTTTACCTGACGATAGCGAATGGATCGTAGACAACGAGATCCCATCTCCTCGAAAGGTCCCCAAAGAGGCCAGTCCGATGCAGCTGGTCTTTCTCTTAAGCGGCGACCCATCTGCCCCGGTCGACGTCGAGCTTCAGGATGGCCTCAATCATCTCAGCTATTTTTGAGGGGCATACGATTGCGCTCTGGTAGCCGCGGAACATCCGTACCACCTGGAGAGGATGACCCATTCGGCTAGGGACACAACACTCTTTCTGTTATTAGCGACAAGGAGAGCCCAGTGCTAATTTCGTCAGTAAATAGAAGCCAAAGAACGGAAGTGAGGAAGGAAGCACAATTCGTTTGCCCTTGTGTTTCCACGGCCGCATTGAAGGTAACAAGCAATACCAGGATAGATATTTATGGCCACGAAAACCGTTGCACAATTGCTAGTCGAGACGCTGGTTTTAGCCGGCGTAAAACGGATTTTTGGTGTTGCGGGGGACTCTCTCAATGGGATCACCGACACCATTCGTACGCGCAAAGACATCACTTGGATTCCAATGCGACATGAAGAGGTCGGCGCCTTCGCGGCTGGTGCCGAAGCGCATCT
>WNFP01004931.1_pt1 | contig 10722 bp, 9 predicted proteins | sample 5400201 | NCBI WGS metagenome assembly WNFP01 (sample SAMN13153355, study PRJNA577476) | soil metagenome | isolation source: 115 cm saprolite under Madrone tree | place: USA:California | collected 2016-06-14
CGCGCCGGCTTTCGAGCACACCAGCTTTAGGACCGGTTTCTTTCGCAGTGCGGGATTGATGCCCTTGTCCACCATCTCAAGGGCGGCCTTGGCGAGATCGCGCGCCAGCCCCAGTTCAACGGCCGGGTAGCGGCCTAGGGTGAACTTCCATGGCTTACGGTCGAATCGATATCGCGCGGCCCATGACTTCACCCCGGACGGCTGCACGATGAAATAGAGGCCGCTCGTGACGCCGTCCGGTATCTCTTGGCGCTTGGCGGTTGGCTGCTTTCTTTCGACAGTGAGTGGGGTAAGCCGGGACATCGGATGTGATCTCTGGGGTAACGTTTCCCGGCCACTGGGGTAACGCAAAATCGCTGTTGAGAGGCGTGCGGCCTTGTGAATGAATGTGAGGGGAAAGCCGCAGAAAACCAATGAAATTCGGCCTTTCTGGTGCAAAACCGTTCGGCATCGTTAATGAACGTTGGGCGAATATCTAAACTTGCCAAGGTCGGGGTCGAGGGTTCGAATCCCTTCGCCCGCTCCAGAATTTCAAAAGGCTTACCCCTGCAAACATTCGCGGGGCTCTTGGCCTAGCTAGCAATAGCTTACGCATCCGTTCATCCGTGCGCGCGGGATGCGCATATCTGGGACGGATACATGACAGCGGCCTCAGTGCTTGTTGAGCGCTGTAAGAACAACGACGTCAGCCGTTTCGATCTGGTCTACCCTATCCTCTTCAACTACCGGCATGGTCTGAAAGCGGCGATCAAGCGGGTGCTTGATCGTTACGGCCGTTACACTGCGATCGAGACTTACGAAAAGGACCACAATCTGCACAAGCTTTGGAAAGTGTGCCGGCAAGTAATCGAGGAAGTGGGTGGACAGGGCGGCGATGATGAAGCGCTCAACGCGGTCGAAAAGATCGTGCACGCGCATGTGACTGCTCAGGCCGCTGTTCCGGCCTCACTCGGCCACCGATCACCGCACCACGACGCCGCGCTCGCCCAGGATGGCGGCAATGCGCGCCGCGCCGCCGTCGAGCTTGCGGTAGAAGGTCGACTTCGACCAGCCGCGCTGGCGCAGCACCTTGCGGACCGGAACGCCACGGGCGGCAGCCAGGGCCCAGGTGGAAAGACAACGCCGTAAACGAATTATTAACCAATAAGGTTCGGGATTAGCGCCGCGACAAACCGGCACCAAGGGAGGAGCTGATGGATACCCCAACGTCTGCCGCACCCGACGAAAAAACGCCTCCGCTGGAATTGGCTTTGGCGACACAACTCAGCAAATCGGCAACGCAAGAGAAGTCGAAACCCTCTGGCCCGCTGGAGATCAGCGCCGAACGAATCAGCTCTTCCGTCGCCCGGTTGACCTCAAATTCGATAGACGAACTTCAGGGGTTAGCTTCCGAACTCCAAAAAATGCAAGAATTCCTGAAGTCCGAGGTCGACAACGTGCAGCGCCAAATCGACAGCGCGTTGGCCGGAATTAATATCATCGTCGAAACTATTAGCCCGTGGAAAAGCATCGCGGGCTCACAAACACTTCTATCCGGCGCTGGCCATGTCCGCGCGGGGGGACCGGCGGCCAATATTGAGCAACGCATTCGAGCCGGGTAGCAACGGCCGCGAAAGCTCTGAACAGCGAGCCAGAGCGCTGACGGTTAAGGGTGAGTAAGCAGCCCCGGGGTGTCAATCGAACCCGGGGGCACGGTGCGCGCCGCCGAAGCGATTGAATAATGCCGGTCCCACTTCCGAAATAGCACGAAACGGACCTCCCCAGATGTCCGCTGAATGGTCGCTATCGGGGACCCAAAGCGAACATGCGCCCGATCACCGTTCGAGGCCGGCAGAGCTATTGTCGCCGGCTGCGTCCCATGTGAAGAAATCGGCGAGGCTCCCCACAAACATTCTCGTGCACACTGGTGTCTTCGATGGTTTGCCCAATATCGCCGTATTTCTGGTGGGGCTCGAGCCATGGGTAAAAGACGTGCAGGTCAGGCCGGCTCCGCTGTGAGAATCAAGCAGGTGTTCTGCCCACCGAACCCGAACGAGTTCGACAGCACGCACTTGACTGTGGCGTCGCGCGCAATGTTGGGCACAACGTCTAGCGGGATGGCCGGGTCGGGCACCGTGTAGTTGATGGTGGGCGGAATCCTCCCGTGCGCGATGGTGAGAAGCGACGCCACCGCCTCAACCGCGCCCGCTGCCGCTAAGGTATGGCCAATCATGGACTTATTGGACGAGATCGGGACGGTCTTCATGCGCTCACCGATGACTGCCATGAGCCCCATGGCCTCCATTTTGTCATTCTCGGGCGTCGAGGTCCCGTGCGCGTTCACGTAGTCGATGGTGCCTGGCGAGATGCTGGCATCCGCGATGGCACGCCGCATTGCCGCGATGATGGGAGCGCCGTCGGGCGAGGAGCGGGTGCGATGAAAGTCGTCGCCCCGTTCGCCGCAGCCCAGCACGAAGCCGAGAACTTTGGCGCCGCGTGCCAGCGCGTGATCGTAGTCCTCGAGAACGAGCGCCGCCGCGCCTTCACCCATGACGAAGCCGTCACGGTTCTTCGAGAACGGTTTTGAGGCCTCGGTGGCCGGATTGTTCTTGGTCGACAGCGCTGAGAGCAGAGAGAAGCGGATCACCGATTCGATATGCACCGACCCTTCGGTCCCCACAGTTAACGCCGCTTGCGTGTCGCCGCGGCGGATCGCCTCGACGCCGAGTTGAATCGCGGTAGCGCCCGACGAGCAGGCGGTAAAGAGCGTGATCGGTGAGCCCTTGGTGCCGAAGCGCTCGGCAATTTGGTCTGCGACCGTGCCTAGCAGAAATAGATCGTGCCAGGTCTTGAAGCGGCCGGTCCCAGCACTCTCGATGAGGTCGGCGTAGACGATGCCTGCTTTGGCGCCTGACGCGTAAGCCAGCGCCTTGCGCTGCGACCACTCGAGTTCCATTGGAGGAACCGCGACAAAAAGCTCGCCCGGGAAGTCGCCCTTGCGGCCGAGGCCCGACTGACCGACCGCCTCATCGGCCGCCCGCATGGCGAATTCCCGCGCAAGCGTCGGCGCACAGATCGGCTCGACCGGAATGAAGTCGATGGTACCGGCGATCGTGGTACGCAGGTTGTCGATAGGAAAGCGTCTGATTGTATGGATGCCGGATTTTCCCGCCGTCAGGGCTGCCCAATTGTCGGCCTTGCCTTCGCCGAGCGACGTGACCAACCCCATACCAGTTACGGCGACGACCGGCCTGCCGAGCTTGTCACGATGTGCCATGGTGTTTTCTCTGTATTATTTGGCGCGACCAATCAGCACCAGGCCCTCTCCCCGCACATGGCCTACATTGCTAATCACTGCTTCCGAAATTCTCCGAGCCTTCACGGCAGCAGCCGCAAGGGCGGCGCCCGCCATGAGATGGCATTGGATCATATGACCAAAAAGGTCACCGGTCGCCACCAGGCGCGCGCCAGGCGCGAGCCTCGCGAGCGCGGCCTGCTCCTCCTCGGTGATGCCGGTGACGCCGGTGGCGCCCGAAAGGATCAGCCCCCCCTTCAAGTCGAAGTTTCTGGCGCTCTTCGACCAAAGATTCTCAAGGGAGGCGCCGACGGCCCCGCCCGTGCGTTTCACGCGATTGACCCCGACCGAGCCCACAGTTGCGATCGGGGCGGCACCACGCTGCTCGGCATGCTCCCTTGCCTCAAGCACCAGGAAGGCCGCGCCGCTTCCTGGGATAAAGCCGCCTTTGCCAATCCGCTCGAAGACCGGCGCGAACGCGCCGCGCCACAACATGCTGTCCATCGCATAGTGAAGCAAAATGTCGGGCCGCTCGGCATTGCACGAGCCGCCCACGAGGAAAATGTCGCCTTGGCGCGCGCCGATACGAGCCACCGCGACCCTCAACGCGTCGATACCAGCCTGCTCCTCGCCTATCAAAGTGCAGGAGCCGCCGGTGAGGCCGTGCACGATCGAGATATTGCCGGCAAGTAGATTGGAAAGCTGCGCGAGAAAGAGTGTCGGGCGCACATCGTTTATGAGCCGCTCGTTGAGGTAGGTGTCCGGCGCGTTGCTCTTGGTCATGCCCGAAAGGATCTGCTCGTCGACAGTATAGTCGCGCTCGCCGCCCCCGGCTGCGACGATGAGTTCCATCTCGGCGAGCCGCTCCTTGTCGCCCTTGAGGCCGGCGTCGGTGAGCGCGAGCCCCGCCGCATAAACGCCGAGCTTCTGCCAGGCGCCCATCTGCCGCTGGTCGGCCTTCTTGGCGATTTGCAGGTCCCAATTGAGCGGCACAGCCGGATGCACCGGATAGGGCGCGAAAGTCGAGGCATCCACCCGGTGATGGCCACCTTCGAGCGCCTCAAGATGCGCCTCGACACCCTCGCCAAGGCTTGAGACGAGGCCGATGCCACTGATCACGACGTCGCGCGGGGAAGCCATCACGCCACCTCCAGCGGACGACCAATGCGCCCAGTAACTTTGCTTGTATCGTCGGCCTTATCGCTCGGAAACGGCAGCCCGAACACGATCTCGGTGCTGCAGATGACACTGTCGTCAATCTTGATAGATGACACCTTACTCGCGCAGCATGGGCCACGATTCGGTAAACAGTACACCGGGCATGAGACTATAGCCTGGAAAATGCCCTTCGAAGATTTTGCGCTGGAGCGACGCGTCCCCTTCAATGTCCAGCCTCGACGGTCAGCGGCGCGCATTGATGCGAAGACCGGCGAAGCCGTCGACTTGATAGACGGTGCGATAGTGCTTATGGCGGCGCTTGCCGCTGGTCGTCTTGAGCAGCGTGCCGGGCGGGACGAGTACCACATCACCGAACGTCACGCCGGTTGATTTCACCGCCGCTGCCCGACACGCCAGCGCCACGGCTTCCGGTGACACGCCGGCCCCCTCGCGGAACTCGCCGACCAGCACCGGATGTTGCGTGCCTGCCCGCCTGTCGTCGATGCCGAAGACGACAAAGCATCCCCGGCGAAGCCCGCGAATGTTTGTCAACGGCGCCTCGAACTCGCTCGGATCAATCTTGCGGGCTCTGACCGAAATGAGCTCGTCGCAACGGCCCGTCCAGAATAGCTCGCCATACCTGAGGTAGCCCAGATCCCCCATCATCAAGTATTCGCCAGAAAATCTTGACGATGTAGCGGCCGTATCTTCCAAGTAACCGAGAAAGCGCGAAGGCGAGCGCACGGCGATCCGGCCGATCCTGCCATCGGGAAGAGGTTCTCCCAACTCGGACAGGATGCGAATCTCCAGCCCAGGGTGCGGCGCCCCGACGCTTACATACTGCGACGTGGAGCCACGAAAATTGTCGCCGACAGGATCGGCGACCAGATCGTCGTAGAGACGCACCGCATCCACGGTTTCGTGCCGCGCGCCTTTATGCCCCAGCCGTGTGAACGTCATGCCGCCGGCGTTCTCTGCACCCCCATAGCTCGCGTGCATCGCCGAACAAGTGACGCCGAACGGCGCAAACTTCTCAGCAAAGGCAGCGATCGTGCTCCTGTGAATTCGCTCTCCGCCGCTCCAGAAGCCGCGGACCTTTTCGAGCGACACTCCCTCGAGCGTTTCAAGCGCTACTTTTTCGACCGCGAGCGCATAGCCGAAATTCGACCCCCAGGTCAGCGTCGCAGCCGAGGCCGAGAGGCCTTTCAGCCATACCGCTGGGTTGCGGACGAAGTCGGCGGCCTCCATCACAACGAGGGGAATATCGTTTGCCAGGCAAAGCAAGAGATTATTGACGAGACCGAGGTCGTGATAGAACGGCACCCAACTCAGGCACACGTCGTCGCGACAAAGTCCCATCGCGCTCATGCCGCTGTCGATCCCGTACAGCAGACTCTTCTGGTCCCAGACGCAGATCCGTGGCGAGGCCGTCGTGCCGGAAGTCAGCTGCATGGCGAAAGCGTCCCTAATGGGGGTGAAACTCTCAGTCTTGCAGATTCGCGCATCGGGTAGCGCGACTGGTGCGTCCCCATCGTGCGGCAGGCTCTTGGCGAGATAGCTCTCACACAATATCACGCTCGGCTTAGTACGAGCGATTGTGCTGTGCAGTACGGTGATGTCGTTGTTGACCGACAGCCGCGGCGGCGGCACCAGCACCGGGATCGCTCCAGCCGCAAGCGTCGCTATGGTGGCGATCGCCATCTTGCGCTGCGTGGCAAGACAGATCACGACAACTCGTTCGCGCTGACCGCCGGCGATTACAATTGCATCCGTAACCGGTTCGACGTCCGCCCAGAAGCTCGCGATCGACTGCCACTGGATCCTCGCGTCGGGTCCGCAGTAAGAGATGGCGGCCCGATCGGGTTCCTGTGCGAGACGCCTCTTGAGTCGCCCGATAAACGTGTCGCCGCGGAGTGCGGAACTCGCCGCTAGAGCGTCGGCGAAACCTGCTGAATGACGAGTTGCGTTGCCAAGTGCTTCCGTCATAAGGGCTCCGCATTTGGGGGGCGATCGCGGGAAGATTAATGCTTCCGCCAGCGAATGTCACGCCGCAGGCTTTTCCAATGTCCGTTCCAAGCTTTCGTCGCAGCTTTCGGCCGGAGCAAATCTTTTGAACGGCCTATTTTCGGAGTTTGATCGATTGGCGCTCGGCCGCCCGCGATCAAGAGGGCATCGAGGAATTGCTAGCAGAATGGCGACAGAATGATCGATCCATTTAGGACTGCCACACCGGCGACGCTTTGGCAAAGCGACAGTTCAACGACAAGCCGCCGCCCGGCGGCTTTGTTGTTTTGCGTCCACTCCCTTAGACTGATGATCCGCGATTCCCGATCGCCGGTGATGAAATCTTACCTGTTCGGAAATGACCAGGTCGCATTCTACGACGACGGCGTCGGCACCTCCATGTTCAAGCCGTGGGCGATTCCTGGCGGCGCGTTCGGCTTCGGCCTGAAGCGGAACGTCATCGACATCTGCAAATTCGCCCGACCCCGACGATTATAAGATCCAGGCCAACATCAAGCCTACCCGCCGAACTGTTCATCTTCGTCAACGACGCCGTCATCGGCATTCCCGGTCTCTACGATTTTTTCTACCGCCACAATGGCGGCGGCGGAATGTTAACGGTGACGCGGAGATAATGTCAGACGCGGGGCCGCATCCGGTGCCGTCACGGCAACTGCGCGATGTCGCGAGGGCGGTTTGTAAAATGGCTTCGACGACCGCCGGTGCGGGCCCCGGTGGATACCGCAGTGCAGCGCGGCCGAGCGGAAATCCGTATCGACTGAACCTAACTAAAAGAAATTTCTTCCTAATTGTTTTTCGCCTGACAGGGCCGCGTTGCGGGCGCTTCTCTCCTGCGACGGATGTGATAGCGTTTTTGAGGTCTGACCCTCCTCACATCTGCCCCCACCTCACTACACACCCACCAAGTTTCTTCTCAAAGCTTACAAAAATAAATGACAAACGCAGCCGTAGTGGCTGTTCAGGGAGTGACGCAATGAAGTCGGTATTCCATCGATCCGTTCTTGCGTGCGCCGCCATCCTCACCGTCGTGGGGATTTCACAGGCTGGCGCACAGCAAAAACCACTAAAAAAATACGAGTCCGGCACCAAGGAATTCTGGACCCATCCGCCCGACGACTGGTTCCTCGGCGATGAGACCGAAGCCCAAAAGGGCCTCGCACCGCCGTCGGGTCCGCCAACCGGCTCTTCCGAAGCCGAACTCGCGACCATGATGAAGAAGATCAAGCTGCCGGCTGGCTTCAAGATCGAAGTCTACGCGCCCGGTGTGCTGGCCGCGCGGCAGATGGCCTGGGGCGACAAGGGAACGCTGTTCGTCGGCTCGTTCGGCCTCGGCAACGTCTATGCCATCAAGGAAAATGACGGCAAGAAAGAGGTCAAGACCGTCCTCAAGGGGCTGAACATGCCGACCGGCATCGCGTTCAGGGACGGAGCGCTGTACGTCATCGCCGTCGACAAGCTGATCAAATACGAGAACGCCGAAGCCAACCTCGACAAGCTCGGCGACGGCAAGGTGGTGTATGACGATATGCCCTCCTATGCCGCGCATGGCTGGAAATATATCGCCGTTGACAAGGATGGCGCGTTCTACCTGCCGTTCGGCCCTCCCTTTAACATCGGGATCCCGCCGACCAGCGTCTCGCAGATTCGCCGCGTCGATCCGAAAACCGGCAATGCCGAAGTGGTGGCGCTCGGCGTCCGCAACAGTGTCGGCGGTGACGTCGATCCGCGCAGCGGAAAATACTGGTTCACGGAAAACGCCCGTGACTGGATGAGCGACGACATCCCGAGCGACAAGCTCAACATGGTCTCGAAACCAGGCGAGCACTTCGGCTACCCTTATTGCCACCAGGGCAACCTGCCGGATCCGAAGTTCGCGATGGGTCACAAATGTTCGGAATTCACGCCGCCCGTGCTCAATCTCGGTGCGCATGTGGCTCCGCTCGGCATGAAGTTCTATACCGGCAGCCAGTTTCCCGCCGAGTACAAGAACAGCATCCTGATCGCCGAACACGGCTCGTGGAACCGGCATAAATATCAGGGCGCCCGGATCGTGCGGGTCACCGTCGGGCCCGACGGCAAGAATCCCAAGCAGGACGTGTTCGCGTCCGGCTGGCTCGAAGGCGACCAGGGTTATCTCGGCCGCCCGGCCGACATCATCCAGGACAAGGACGGTTCTATCCTGGTCGCTGACGACTGGGCCGGTGCGATCTATCGCATCAGCTACAAGAAGTAAGACTTCGATCATCAGAGGCTGCGGCTGCTCGGGAACGCGTGGCCGCAGCTTCACGTTTGAGTGCGAACGGGAATCCGATCATGCCTAGCCGGTTTGTATTGCGTGCGTTGTGCGGCCTTGCCTTGGGATACTCGACACTCGCGAGCCTTCCGGCCCACGCCGCCGATGTCGCCGCGGGCAAGGAAAAAGCCGAGCTGTGTATCGGCTGCCACGGCGAGGGCGGCATTTCGCAAATCGAGAATATTCCCTCGCTCGCGGGCCAGCCCGATCAGTTCATTCAGTGGCAGCTGGTGTTCTTTCGCGCCGGCACGCGCAAGAACGAGCAGATGCAGCCGATCGTCGAGCAGATCAACAATGACGACATTCGCAATCTCGGCGCCTATTTCGCCGCGCTCACTCCGCCCAAGGCCACAAAACCCGACGACAATCCCGATTTATCCACGAAGGGCGCACAGGCTGCCGCGGGACGGCGCTGCGCCTCGTGTCACACCGACAGCTACGCCGGAACGAAAGCGGTCGCCCGCATTGCTGGCCAACGCGAGGAATACCTGCTCAAGGCACTGCACGACTACAAGTCAGGCGTGCGATCCGGCGGCGGCATGGCGGCGATGGCTGATGTCGCCTATCCCCTGAGCGAAGAAGAAATCGTGGCACTGGCGCATTATCTCGCGCATTTGTGACCTTATCCTGAGACGCGCGCGATGCGCTCCTCACCGTGAGGACTTTATCCGCGCTGGTTCTCATACGCCTTCAGATGGGTGTAGGCGGTGCGCAGCTTCGGCACCGGAACCTTCGCGGCATCGCCGCGCGCGATCAAGTCGCCGATCACATGGTCGGCTTCGACGGCGGCACCGGCCTTGATGTCGCGGAACATGGAGGCCGTCAACTGCGATCCATCAGTGGTCAGCATCCCGCGCGCGCGTTCAAAGAACGGACCGCGGGGATCATGGCCCTCGGCCGTCGCCACCGCGCTGCTTTCATCGAGCATGCCGAGAATAAAGTCCTTGCCGCCCGGTGCTGCCAGGATATTCCCGACCGAGCTGCGCATCAGGCAGGTACAGGCCGCGAGCGTGGCGAGGAACACCCACTTCTCCCACATCTCTTGAACGATACTCTCGCTGGCCACCGAGCCGAAATTGCCACCCGCCATCGCCTCGGCGATGGCGCGGACCCGATCCGACAGTTGGCCCTCGCGCTCCCCGAAATTGAGCGACTGCAGCGGGTTGAGTTGAACGACCTCGCGCTTGTCGTTGAGCGTGGCGGCGATCGCGCAAAGGCCGCCGAGCACCCGCTCGCGTCCGAATTTGCCGTCCAGCACGTCCAGATGCAGCATGCCGTTGAGCAGCGGCACAATCGCCGTCCGCGGTCCGACCGCAGGCGCAAACGACTTGATCGCATCGTCGAGATCGAACGCCTTGCAGCTCAACAAGACCACGTCGAATTTTTCGTTAAGTTGATCCGCCTGCAGCGCCGGCGGATTTTTCAGCGTGACGTCGCCATTCGGGCTTTTGATCACAAGGCCCGCGTCAGCCAGCTCAGCTGCGCGCCGCCGGCGGACGAGAAATGTCACGTCGCGGCCGGCCTGCAGCATCCTGCCGCCGAAATACCCACCGATGGCGCCGGCGCCGACCACGAGAATGCGCATTGCTGAGTTCCTTTTTGTTCTTGTTGTCTGCCTCATCCCTGCGCGAGCGCAATTGCGCTCGTCGCTGGAGGAGCGGCGTCTTCGCCGCGTCTCGAAGGATGAGAAACGCATAGTGGCCTCATGGTTCGAGACGGCGCAAGCGCCTCCTCACCATGAGGACCGACATAGAGCACTACCACTTTTCCCCGAACGGGCGGATTTCCAGCTCAAAGGTCCAGGCGCTGCGGGGCTGTTGGTAAAGTTGCCAATACGAGGCTGCGACCGACGCCGGCGGCATCAGCAAATCCGGATTGTTGAGCGCTTCCTTGCCCCAGAGCTGCTCGCGGCGTTCGCGCACCCAGGCGGTATCGACGCCGGAATCGATGATCAGATGGGCGACGTGGATGT
>WNFP01009401.1_pt1 | contig 10719 bp, 9 predicted proteins | sample 5400201 | NCBI WGS metagenome assembly WNFP01 (sample SAMN13153355, study PRJNA577476) | soil metagenome | isolation source: 115 cm saprolite under Madrone tree | place: USA:California | collected 2016-06-14
CCCGGCTCCGCTACGACGGGTCCACATCCCCAAGCCGGGTGAGACCCGGCCCCTCGGCATCCCGCTATCGACCAGATGTCGGTCGGCCTGTGGATCCGGGCTTAGTCGCCCTCGCGCGACTAAGTGTCCGAACCTCTCCGGCAGGCGATCACTCGCCGACCAGGACCCGGGGCCGCAGTCGGCGCAACGCCTCCGGATTCCCTTCGTACCGGAGCCCGCTTCTGCGGGCATCGGGAAGTGGAACCATTCCCGCCAGGACGCCAATGGCGAGGCGAGGCGGCCCGCTCAGCACCCCGTCGGGGTGCTCGGACGTGCCTGGCCGAGTGTGGACCGCCCCGTCGACCGTTTCGATGAGCAGGGGCTCGTCGCCGGTGCGTACCTCGATCGTGATCGGTGGATGGTCGGGGGCACGGTCCGCGAGGAAGAGATCTAGCATCGGCGAGAGCCAGTGAGTCTGGACCTCATCGTCGTCCGGGGCTTCGGCCAGCAGCGGGGCGCCCCAGCGCCCGAGCGCGAGCATGGCGGAGCGTAGGTCCTTCCCACGAAGGGTGAGGTGAAACAGGGTAGTGGCGACGGGAGGGGGCGCCGCTTCGCGACGAATCACGCCGACTTGCTCGAGCTCGCGGAGGCGCTCCGCGAGCAAATTGGTCGCGATCCCGGGCACACCCTTTCTCACGTCCGTGTACCGGCAGGGACCTCGGATCAGCAGCTCACGGACGATGAGCAGTGACCAGCGGTCCCCGATGACGTCGAGGGCCTTCGCAACCGGGCAGTACTGACGGTAGGAACGCATGACCTCACTCTAGCACCTTAGTTGCGTTAGTCAACTTTCTAGTTGTGTTTCTCAACTTATCGGTTTAGAATCGCCACGATGCCCACGATGCCCGTGGGCCACCGCGTGAGGAGAGGAGCACAAGATGAGGGACGGAGATCGCTCCTCAGGCCAGCCAGTCGCCGTCGACGCCGGTGACGGCCAAGGCGGCCGCACGGCCAACCGGCAGCGTCGAGGGCTCATCCTGCTCGCGCTGTGCCTGGCCGCCCTGATCATCAACATCGACATCACGATCGTGAACGTGGCTCTTCCGTCCCTGGTGCGCGAGCTCGGGGCGACGACCACGAACCTGCAGTGGGTCGTCGATGCCTACAATCTGGTGTTCGCGGCGCTCATTCTTGCGGCGGGGAGCCTCAGCGACCGCATCGGACGCAAGGGGGTCCTGCTCGCTGGGTTGGGGGTGTTCGCGGCCGGCAGCCTTGCCGGCTCCTTTTGCAGGACGCCCGATGAGCTGATCGCAGCGCGCGCCCTGATGGGCATCGGCGCCGCGGGGATCTTTCCATCTACCCTGTCGTTGATCGCGAACGTCTTCACGGAGCGCAAGGAGCGCGCGCAGGCCATCGGGCTGTGGGGCGCCACCGCCGGCGTCGGGGTCGCGACGGGGCCAATCGTCGGTGGGTGGCTACTGGGCCGTTTCTGGTGGGGCAGCGTCTTTCTGTTCATGGTGCCCGTCGCGGCCGCCGTCGCTGGGCTCATCGCTTGGGCCGTGCCTTCGTCCAGGGACCCGACCGCCCCGCCCATCGACTGGCGTGGCCTCTTCCTCTCGAGTGCCGGGATGGGCACGCTCGTCCTGAGCATCATCCAGGCGCCGGAGTGGGGATGGAGCTCGGTCCGTACGCTCGGCACGATGGTCCTGGGTCTGGGCATCCTCGCGATCTTCGTCAGCGTCGAGCGCCGGATGGCTCGCCCGATGCTCGACGTTGGGCTGTTCAGAAATCCACGGTTCACCGCGGCCAGCGGATCCGTCACCGTCGGCTTCTTCACCCTGAGCGGCTTCAGCTTCCTCATCACCCAGTACTTCCAGTTCGTCAAGGGCTACACGCCCCTGGGCACCGGCGTCCGGATCTTGCCGGTCGCAACATCGCTCGCCGTCGCTTCCGTGCTCGGCACGAAGCTGGCGGTCAAAATCGGAAACAAGGCTGTCGTCGCGAGCGGTCTGCTCCTCACTGGAGCATTCCTGCTCTGGGTAGCCACCGTGTCCCAATCGACCCCGTACGCCGTCCTCGTCGGACAGATGCTCATGGGCGGCGGTGGCCTGGGCCTGATCTCGGCCCCGGCGACGGAAGCGATCATGGGGGTCGTCCCCAAAGAGAAGGCCGGCGTCGGATCGGCGGTCAACGACGCCACCCGGCTCTTCGGCGCCACGCTCGGAGTGGCGGTGATCGGCAGCATCGCCGCTTCCCTGTATGCGAGCCATCTCGGCGCGACCCTCCCACACGCCATCCCCCTGCGGGACGCGCTCGCCGCGAAGGGTTCGGTCGGTGGCGCGCTCGTCGCGGCGCAGAACCTCGGGCGTGCCGGGCTCGTAATACCGGGCCACGACCTGAGCGTGGCTGCGATCGGGGCATTCCTCCACAGCTTCGCGGGCGGCTGCCGCGTCGCCGGTGTCGTTGCCGCCGGAGGCGCCGTCCTCGCCGCCGCGCTCCTCCCTGCCCGCCCCGTCGTGGCCCAGCCCGTCGTGGCCCAGCCCGGCGGGAACGAGCGCCGGCTTATCGTCGGCCCGGCCGGCGAGGCGATTGGGCGGGTGCCGGTGGACGAGCGAGGGAGGCTCGGGGCAGCGCTTGTGTCGTTCTCCACCGCCCAGGCCGCTCTGCCGCGGGTAGAGGCCGCCCTTTCCGCGGGCAGCGCACCGAGCCCGGATGACCTCGCCGTGCTCAACAGGGCGTCCGCCGCTCTGACCGACGCCGCCGGCGCCCTCGGCGTCGATCCGGGGACAGCGACCCTTGCGGAGCTGGAGGCCCAGCTCGCGGCCCGGGAGATGGCGCTCGGCGCTCGCCACGCCCTGAGGCGGCTCGCGGGGGCAACTGGCCCCGGGGTGGGAGCCACCGAGCTGGCCGGTCTCGCCGCCGAGGCAGCCCGCCTCGCTGCTGCCCCGTCGTGGTCCTCCGAGGACCGGGTCCGGTCGCTCGTCCTGGTTCGCCTCGTCGAGCTCGCCGACATGGCCAACGACGGGGGCGACGACGAACGCATCGATGCCCTCGATGCCGAGCTGCGAAGCTCGCTCGGCCCTGCCGGCGCCCCGGTCGTGCTCGCCGGCGCCCGGGGGCGGCTCGTGCTCCCTGACGACGGGTCCTGACCTTCAGCGAGCGCCAAGGAGCCCGGGGAGTCACATTCCCGGGCTTCTTCTACCCGGTTCAGAGGATTCCGGCTTCTGGTGCCCTGACTGCTCTCCAGCGACAGTAGGAGGGCGCAGGAAGATCGGGGCTATTCTCTCCGGGGGAACTGCCGTGGCGTTCGCCGCAAGCGTCGCGCACGCGGCTGCAAGTTCGTATCGGCGACCACACCCCAGCGGCCACCAACAGGATTTCATCCTTCGGAGGTCTTGCACGGCTCGGGAACGACCCGGCGGCTGACCCAACACCAAAGTGCACTAGTGCTTCGGCGTGGAGCGGCGTATCGTCGTTGGCGACGTCAAGGAAGGACTGGATGTGAATGCCGGTAGAGGCCCAGCCGACGTGTGGCGGGGGGTTCGGCACGTAGCCCACCAGGCGTGGGTTGAGGAACACGGGCGCAAACCCGTGGTGGATGAGATTCCCGGAGGACGGCGTGACGCAAGTTGAGCCCTGGGATCAACTGCTGGCAGACCCGAGGCCGCGCGATCACATCGTGCAGCTCTACCAGGAGAAGGGTTTTCTCAACCGCGCCGTCTGCCGGTTCGTCGGTGCTGGACTCACGAACGGAGAGGGCATCGTCCTGGTGTCGACGCTTCCGCATTGGAACGGCTTTCACGCACGCCTCGAGGGCTTGGGCATGAACGTGGAAGCGGCACGGAGACGCGGACAGCTCACGGTGGTCGACGCTGACGAGCTCCTGCCCCGCTTCATGCGAGACGCCATGCCGGATCCGGCCATATTTCCCGGCGTCTTCGGGGACGTCGTCGCAGAGGCGCGCGCCAGAGGGGGCTACCGAAAAGTGCGCGTGTGGGGAGAAATGGTGAATGTCCTCTGGGAGCGCGGGGACGTCGACGCCAGCATGAACCTCGAGGACCAGTTCGATCAGCTGATCAAAAAGCGTGACATCGCGATCTTCTGCTCGTTCCTGATGGACAACTTCAACGACGACGTCCATACGCGCATGCTGCCCAGGCTCGGGACGAATCACTCTCACCTCATTCCAGTGGAGGACTATGCTCGGCTGGACCACGCCGTAGCCGATGCGCTCCGCGAGACGGTCGGCCCCGAGGAGGCCCGCGTCCTCGAAGATCAGCTACTCTCCCGATACCGGCCGCCCTTCAACATGCCTCGCTCCCAAGCATTGCTGCTGGCACTACGTCAGTTTCTCCCGACGGTTGCCGATCCCGTCCTCCGACGGAGCCGCGAGCTGTACACCGCTTTCGGGACCGCCTGAACATGACGGGTCAACCCGTCGAGCCCACCGGCGGCTGGACTGGTTTCCAAGCGGTCAACGGTGACGAGCCGGTTGCAGGCGCGACTGCGACCGATCTGATCAGCATCCTGGATACCGTTGAAGTTCCGATCGTCGTCTTGCGACGCGACTTCACGATCGCGGGCTTCAACAAGGCGGCGGCAGATGTGCTTCGCCTCTCCCCATCGGACATTGGTCGGGCGTCCCGCACTATCTCGGTCTTCGCCGGCCTGCCCCGCCTGGAGGAGCAATGCAGCCAGGTCATCGCAAGCGGAGTTGAGTCCCGGACGGATCTTCGCGATGGGGACAGGTCCTTCGTCATCCGCATATCGCCCTATGCAAAGGGTGATCGCCAGGTCACCGGCACCGTGTTGACGTTCACGAATGTGACTGCGTTCCGCGCAAGCATCGATCAGGTCATCTACGAGCGCGAATGCACCAAGGCGATCCTCAACGCGGTCGCCGATCCTGTCGTCGTGCTCAGCGCTGACCAGCGAATCCACTCGGGCAATCGCGCCTTCTACACGATGTTCTTTGAACTTGCCTCGTTGCGGACGCGGCTCAACGGGATGCTTGCCGGCACTCGTGCGTTCCAGCCCGTTGAGGTGGATCACGACTTTCCGGGAGAGGGTCGACGGACGCTGCTTCTTCACGCCCGTCCTCTGTCGATGCCGGGTCATCCAGAGCGCCGGGTTCTGGTGACGTTCGAGGACATCACTGCGCGCAAACAGGCGGAGGCGGCGAACGATCTGCGTGCCATCGCGGAACGCAAAGACGGATTGCGGCGCAGCGAGGCATTTCTCGCAGAGGCTCAGCGCCTCAGCCTGACCGGCAGCTTCTCCTGGCGGGTTTCGACAGACGAGATCACGTGGTCAGAACAGCTCTATCGCATCTTCGAATTCGACCCGAGTATGCCCGTGACGCTCGAGCTGATCGGCACTCGAGTCCACCCGGAAGACACCTTGTTGCTGCAAGATATGATCGAGCGGGCACGAGGCACCGGCACCGACTTCGAATATGAGCACCGGCTGCGGATGCCCGACGGGTCGATCAAGTACCTGCACATGGTTGCTCACGGCACCCGAGACGAGGACGGACGACTGGAGTACATCGGGGCCGTTCAAGACGTGACAGCACGGCGATTGTCGGAGCAGGCGCTCGGGAAGGCGCAATCCGAGCTCGCACACGTCGCCAGGGTTACCGCCCTGAGCACATTGACGGCGTCGATCGCGCACGAGGTCAACCAGCCACTATCGGGGATCATCACGAACGCGAGCACCTGTCTGCGGATGCTGGCGGCGGACCCGCCGGACGTCGACGGCGCGCGCGAAACCGCACGGCGGACGATCCGCGATGGCAACCGCGCGTCCGATGTGATCAAGCGAGTGCGGGCCTTGTTTACGAAGAAGGAATGGGCGACCGAATCGGTCGATCTGAACGACGCCACGCGAGAAGTGGTTGCGCTGCTGTTGAGCGAGCTTCAGCGAAACCGCGTGATGCTTCAGTCAGAGCTCGCCCACGACCTCCCGGCTGTCACTGGCGATCGCGTCGAGCTCCAGCAGGTGGTCCTGAACCTGCTCCGCAACGCCTCCGACGCGATGGTCGACGTGCACGATCGCCCGCGGCACTTGCTGATCAGCACCGAACGCGAGGACGGCGATCATGTGCGCCTGAGCGTCCGGGACAACGGCGTGGGCGTCGATCCTCAGGACATCGACAAGTTGCTTGACGCCTTCTACACGACGAAAAGCGACGGTATGGGTATCGGGCTCTCCGTCAGCCGCTCCATCGTTGAGAGACATCATGGCCTTCTCTGGGCCGAGCCCAACGACGGCCCAGGTGTCACCTTCTCGATTTCTATTCCCACTGATCCAGAGAGCGGTACGTCATGATGCCCAGGCGTTCACTGGTGTCGGTCGTCGATGACGACGAGTCCGTGCGCGAGTCGCTGCCGGACTTGTTGCGGCAGTTCGGTTTTGCCGCTGAGGCGTTTTCGTCCGCCGAAGAGTTCCTCGCCTCGGACGTTCTCGGCGAGACGCGCTGTCTGCTCCTCGACATCGCGATGCCCGGGATGTCGGGCCCCGACCTTCAACAGGAACTGACGCGGCGCCGGCAGGCGATTCCAATCGTGTTCATCACCGCCTACGGAGAAGCGTCTGTCCTTCCGCGCCTGCTCGCGCGCGGGGCCGCACAGTGCCTGGTCAAGCCGTTCAGCGAGGCAGCCCTGCTGGATGCGGTCAGCGCCGCGCTGAAATGAACTCACTGGGCGAAGCACCTGTCGTGTTCGTCGTCGACGACGATGTGTCGGTGCGGGAATCGCTCGAGCTGCTGATTCACTCTGCCGGCTGGCAGCCCGAGACGTTCGCGTCGGCGGAGGATTTCCTCGAATGCTCGCCCATCGATCGTCCGAGCTGCCTGGTTCTCGATGTGACGCTGCCCAACCTCACTGGCCTCGATCTCCAGAAGCGCATCGTGGATCGGGCAGACATGCCGATCATCTTCATCACTGGTTATGGCGACGTGCCAACCACGGTGCAGGCGATGAAGGCCGGTGCAGTCGAGTTCCTGACGAAGCCATTCGGCGATGCCGTGTTGCTGAATGCCATTGGTCAAGCCATCGAGCGCAGCCGCAGTGCACGTGCTCACGAAGCGGAATTGCGTGCCCTCCGAGACCGCCACGCCTCACTCACGCCGCGCGAACGAGCGGTCATGGCATTGGTCGTCTCGGGCCTGCTGAACAAGCAGATCGCAGCCAAGCTCGGTATCAGCGAGATCACGGTGAAAGCCCACCGAGGCCAGGTCATGCGGAAGATGCGAGTCGATTCTCTCGCCGAACTCGTCAGGGTGGCCGCAGCACTCGACGTGCCCCTCGTCGTGCACGCCTGATACCAAAGTATCGACCAACACTATCGCGCAATAGATCGCGCTCACTCGCGGGCGTATCTTCGGTTTGTTGGGTCGGCCCGGCGACCTGACCGCCGACGAGAAAGGAGCCACAATGTCCAACCACTTCAGTGCCGCCATGCTCAAGTTCCCAGGTGACGATTCGCCTCGACTTTACGAACCTTGTTCGTGTTCGCGTCGCCGGAGAGCCCGGGAAAGACGGTGCTGATCTTCGACGTGAATCCGTTCATGACGGGCGCTGACAGGTGACCTCCGACGGCGTCGAGCGGCACGACGACTACCTGGGGGAGTTCCCGTTCCTCGGCGTGCCGAATGCGCAGGCGTCGAGCGAGCAGCCGAGAGAAGCCTTCCTCGACCCAGCGGCGGTCGCACAGTAAGCACACGAATCACAGGAAGGAAGAAGCGCAATGCCATCGATCAGAGTTGGAACCGAGAACGAGGTGAGAGCCATGGACACGCGCTTTTTGGCGCCGGAACCCGCGTGCGCATTCCCATCCCCGCCTACCTGCTCCAGACCGACGGGCGAACGATCCTCTTCGACACCGGCATGCCCGACTTCGCCTACACCGGCGACCCGCGGGCGCTGGCCCACGAGGGCGAGCCCGACCCGCCCTGGGTGATTCCCTACGGCGGCGCGGCGGACACGATTGCCGGCCAGCTCGCGACGCTTGGCCTGCGCCCCGCCGATGTAGACCTGGTGGTCAACAGCCACCTGCACCTCGACCACTGCGGCGGCAATCTGCATTTCGCGCATTGCCCGCTGCTGCTGCAGGCCGCCGAGCTCGAGGCGGCCCGCGCACTGGGCAGCCCCTATCAGAGCTTCACGGGGTGGAACGAGCCGGGCCTGCGCTATCAGACCATCCTGGGCGATCACACGCTCGCGCCGGGTGTCGAGCTGCTCGCCACGCCCGGCCACACCCCCGGCCACCAGTCGCTGCTGCTGCGCCTGCCCAACAGCGGGGTCCTGCTGGTTACCTTCGACGCCGTCTACACGCGTGCGCTCTGGGAGGCTGACGAGCTGGGGGCTGCCGCCGATCCCGCCGCCGCGCGCGCCAGCGTCGATCGCTTGCGCGCGGTGGCGTCCCAGACCGGCGCGCAGGTCGTCTGTGGCCACGATCAAGAGCGGTGGGCCGCGCTGCGCCACCCGCCGGCGTACTACGACTGAGGCGTTCGTAACTTTTTATCAGTAAGTCTACTATCCGAACTCACCAAGGAGACAGTCATGGCCCGAGTGCTCATCACCGGGGCGTCGAAAGGCATCGGCCGCGCCACCGTTCGAGAGCTGGCCGCACGCGGCCATCGCGTCGTCGCCACCGCCCGCAACCCCGAGACGTTGGCCGACCTGCCCGCCGAGATCCGCCTGGGGCTCGACGTCACGGACCAGGCATCGGTCGACCGAGCGGTCGCCGCCGCCGGAGTGACCGACACGCTGATCAGCAACGCCGGCGAGGCCGCCCTCGGGTCGGTCGAGACCACGCCGCTGGCCGAGGTCGACCACCTGTTCCAGCTCAATGCCCTGGGGGCACTGCGGGTCACCCAGGCGGTTCTTCCGGGCCTGCGGGCACGAGGCGGCGGGCGCGTCCTCTTCGTCTCCAGCATCGTCGGGCGCCTCACCATCCCGCTCTTCGGGGCCTACGCGGCCAGCAAGTGGGCGCTCGAAGCCATCGCAGAGACCCTCGCGGTCGAGGCCGGACACTTTGGGATCAAGGTCGCCGTCCTCGAACCGGGCGCGGTGTCCTCCGGCGCGTTCGATCGAGCCCGCACCTACCTCGCCGACGACGATCCGTACCGGCCGCTCGCGGCGCAGTTGTCCGGTGCCCGAGGCAGCTTCATCACCGTAGAGGAAGCGGCCGCCGCCATTGCGGACGCCGTGGAAGACGATGACCCACCCTTTCGCATCCCGGTCGGAGACGCGGCCAAGACCGTGCTGGCCGCACGATCGGCAACCCCGCCTGACATCCCCTTTCGCATAGCGCCCTTCGAGTGGTAGCAATCCCATCATCGAGCGCCGGGCGGCCTCTGTCCCTTGGCGGCCCCACGCGGCCTTGCGCCGAACCAACCAGATCGTGGCGCCGGCGAGCAGCAGAGCGAACAGGAGAGCCCGGCCCACCCCCAAGCCCTTGTGCTCCAGCTCCCGGTAGGCCTCGAGCACAGTATTGGGATTGATCGCCACCTCGTCGTGCACGCCTGATACCAAAGTATCGACCAACACCATCGTGCAATAGATCGCGCTCACTCGCGGGCGTATCTTCGGGCTTGTTGGGTCGGCCCGGCGGCCCGACCGCCGACGAGAAAGGAGCCACGATGTCCAACCACTTCAGTGCCGCCATGCTCAAGTTCCCAGGTGACGATCCGCGCCTCGACTTGACGGACCTCTTCGTGTTCGCGTCGCCGGAGAGCCCGGGCAAGACGGTGCTGATCTTCGACGTGAATCCGTTCATGACGGGCGCCCACTTCCACCCCGACGCGGTCTACCGCATCAATGTCGACAACGACGGAGACACGCAGGCCGACGCCGCGTTCTCGTTCGTGTTCTCCGAGCCCAACGGCGGCACCCAGACCGGGACGGTGCACTACGCAACGGGAAGCCAAGCTCGGGAGCCGGAGCCCGTCGGAGAGGTGCTCGTCGAGGGCACGCCCGTCGGGTTCGACGCCATGGCGGCGCCGGTCGAGGCGGGTCCGTGCCGGCTGTTCATCGGCGTGCGCAGCGATCCGTTCTTCGCCGACGGCGAGGGCGCGTTCCACGACTTTCAGTTCACGGGCGACGACACGTTCGCCGGCAAGAACGTCCTCAGCATGGCCCTGGAAGTGCGCAACGAGATGCTCGGCCCCGGCCCGGAGGTCGGAGTCTGGTGCACGGCGAGTGTCCGCCGCGACGGGAGGCTGGTGCAGGTCGACCGGTTCGGGAACCCCTCGTTCAACCCGTTCTTCGTCGAGGAGCTCAAGAACCAGTTCAACGCTGGACATCCGGCCGACGACGTGGCGACCTTTCTGGAGCCCTGGTCGAAGCTGCTGGAGAGCCGCGGCTACCCGCCCGCCGTGGCCAGAGAAACCGTCCTCACGGTGCTTCCCGACGTCATGCATTTCAACCGCAATCGGCCGGGGCATTACCCCAACGGTCGGGTTTTGACCGATGACGTGTACGACATACGCATGGCGTTCCTGACCTACGGACGGGTGACCTCCGACGGCGTCGAGCCGCACGACGACTACCTGAGGGAGTTCCCGTTCCTCGGCGTGCCGAATGCGCAGGCGTCGGGCGAGCAGCCGAGAGAAGCCTTCCTCGACCCAGCGGCGGTCGCACAGTAAGCACACGAATCACAGGAAGGAAGAAGCGCAATGCCATCGATCAGAGTTGGAACCGAGAACGAGGTGAGAGCCATGGACACGCGCTTTTT
>WNFP01004935.1_pt1 | contig 10718 bp, 7 predicted proteins | sample 5400201 | NCBI WGS metagenome assembly WNFP01 (sample SAMN13153355, study PRJNA577476) | soil metagenome | isolation source: 115 cm saprolite under Madrone tree | place: USA:California | collected 2016-06-14
GAGCGTGCTTGCATCCTTCTCTTTTTCCGCGCGATCCGCCAGTTGTTCCAGCGTCCGCCCGTCCGAATCTGACTGCTGGTATTGGTGCCAACTAGCCCGCACGGTTCGAATCGCCTCACGCCCCGCCGGCAAAGCCAAAAGCAAAGCCGCTACTGCCAGAACCACCGCCGTAAACACTCGCGACCGCCTCGGAAGCAGCGAAGATCCCTCAGGCCGATGCGCGCCGCCGGGCAGGGAACCGCCCGCCGGAAGTTTCATCCACTTCCAAGCACTAGAAAGCACCGAACGGGTGAAGAGCATGATTCCTCCGAGCGACCATCGAACCGTTTCGAACGCACCCGCCGTTTCATCAATCTCCGCCGCCAGCGCCAGCCCCCAAGCGCGGTTCTCCTCCGGCCAATGACGTACCGTGTAAGCCAGCACCCACCGCGCAAAACGCGCCGTCACGGAATTGGCCTGTGTGGACAAGCTCATGCCTTCTGTTCCACTGCCGTCGGCTTCCAAAAGCGCCGTTCCTGCGCGGCGCGAATCTCTTCCCGCGCCCACTCGCGCGCATTTCCCGAGAGCCGGTAAAGATGCCTCGGCGGCCGTCCTGGCGTTTTCGCCTCTTCCCAGCGCGTCTCCAGCCAGTGCAATTTCTCAAGCCGCATCAAAATCGGATACAGCGTGCCGGAAGGAATCCCAATGCTCTGGCTCAGCGAATACCCGTGCTGCCATTGGCCTGGCCGGGCGAGCAGAGCATCCAGCACCGCCAATGTCTGCCGAGAGAGCCGAATCCGCAGTCCCATGATCTAACTCTACATAGATAGATATAAATGGTCAAGCCCCGCTTTCTGCCACTTTCCCTTCTCTAACTGATTAACGCCTGTAATGTCCGGTTACGCGTGCAGGCAAGTGGAATCACTTCCGAGCAGAGGACAGCGGGGCGCTGTCAGTGGTGACAGGAAACAAACGACTTACGCGTTTGTTTCCTGGAGAGTCAGCCGTGATCCAAGCGCAATTGCCAAAGTGGCAAGGCGGGCGACATATTTGATTGGTCGACTAAGTTGGCAGGAACAGTGGGCCGCTTTCTACTGTGCCGAAGGTACAAGCACGGATCTGCGAACTCATTGTGCCTGATGTGTGCGGTGCCTACAGTGTCTTCAAGAACGCGACGAGGTCTTCCTTGTCTTGTTGCGACAGGTGCAGATTGAAACGCGTGTCGTAGAAATTGACAGCGTCCATCAAAGTGGCGGCGGAGCCGTTGTGGAAATAGGGCGCGCGTCCTGCGAGACCGCGCAGGATCGGGCCCTTGATCTTCCCAACGTGGTCGAACCTGCCATCGATTAATGCCTGGCCAAGATCCGTTGTGGTTTTACAGTCTCTGGTTGGCAACCCCGAAGTCGCGTCCTTCCTGCAAACCGTGATCTCCGGCAGGTAACTCACATCGAGGCCCCCAAAATTGACGGAAGGGTTGCTCGGGCTGGGGTCGCCGGTCCCGATGTCCAAAGGCGTGGGGAAGGAGTGGTTGCCGACATTCGGTGTGTCGTGGCAGGTAGCGCAGTTACCCTGAAGCGACGGAATGCCTCCGACGACCAGGCCTCCGGCTGCCACATCGTCATTTATGCCGGCTACACCGGTGATGGGGATTTGCAGGGTGTTGAAGATCTGCTCGCCGCGCGCGATCGAACGCCGGGCGGAGGTGCGCCTCTCGTAATCGTCGTTCTTTTCGTAATCTCTGTCATTGATGTGCGCCCAGTTGTCGTACAGGTTGAAAATACTGGGGGTAAACTGACCGTCGCCCGGCGTTAACAGTCCCCCTGGCTGCTCGAAACCGGGGAGCAGAAAATGGACGCTGGAGTTGACGCTGATGAAGAATGGCTGGGTGGAAAGAGGGGTGGGGCCGCCTTTCGCGCCGTCTTCATCGAGGTCGCCGGCGTGACTATCGCGAATCTGTGCGGTGAAGATTTTCGTCTCGAAGTCCACAATCTGTTGTTGCTCCTCGGGAGTTGGCCTCGTTCCATCCCCCTGCGCGTGGCCTGTGGTGGCGTCTACGGATTGGTGCGCCAGATCGGCCAGGAGCGACTTCGGGTAGTTGTTGTAGATAATTTTCGCGGTACCGGTGGCCGCCGAGGATTCACGCCCATCGAACATTACCGCGCTTAGGAACGGCAGGTTGGTGGTCGGCAGTGGCCGGCGATACATCGAGATGACGTCGGTCGCATTGCACCCGTACTGGTTGTAGACGCTAACAACCTGGTAGTCCGCAGTTGCGGGAACAGCGACTCCGATGCGGATCAGGCCCCTGGTGAGCAGCAGGCTGTAGGCCTCGCGCCGCTCACCAAGTGTGGAAACATCCGCTGTAGGGCAGTTCGCGCCGTCAACAGGGCGGAAGATGGGGTCCGTGCCACGAGTGGTGTCGAATCGAAATTGAATGTGCAGCGGGGTCACAGACCAGGCGTCGCTGGCCTGGTGACAAGTGACGCAGCGGCGGCCGTTGCTACCAAGGTCCAGGAAGAAAGGATTCTTCGTAGTGTCAGTGGGCCCGCCGAGATTCAGATTCGCGAAGCGACCATCAGGGTCCGCAAATTCCTGATACCGCGGCACAAATTGATCTGAATTATGCGCAACCGCCAACCTTCCCGCGCCGATTAGCAGAAAGGCAGATGCGAGGGTAAGGTAACGGCGTTTATGACCGATTTCGAATCCTTTCGAAATGCGGCCTGAGAGTGAACGTGCCAGTCTATTACGCAATGCGCCCATAGCTGCCTCCTTGAGCGTCAAGAATGGTTCCTGTGTCTTTTCGATCTGCCGCATCGCCCGTACAAAGAGAGAACTCCTATGACTACTTTAAAAGCAGGACTTGGTGGAACAACGCCGAGTTCGGCCCCCTTCTCCCTCTTTGGTAGTTGCTGAATTCCAGAGAAACCAGGTTGAGAAAGATTGAGAATTCCGCGAAGACCGTCCCTGGCTGTCCTAGGCGAATCCCTGCCGTCGGGCGCCCTTACTAACATAAGACCAGGATGCGGAAACATTTCACCCGATTGCTGAGGCGGTGGGCGGTCTGGAACGAGATAAACTGCGCAGCGGAAAATTTGGCAAGAAAAGCGTAGAACTTAATTGCCCATCTGAAAACAGTTGTCTCAGATCATCGTTTGCCGTCGAGGTTGGCCCATTCGCCGGACTGAATGAAGCTGGCCCAGTAGAAGGGATGTTGACGGCCCTTGCGCTTCAGCATCGCCAGTTGCGCCTGGCGGAGGGCTTCGCCACGTCCAAGGCCGCTCTTCAGACTGGTGTAGAAATCGGTCATCAGCCCGCGTGTGACGAAGTCGCTGACTGGCCACAGGCTCATCACCAGGCTTTCGGTGCCCGCCAAAAAGAACGCGCGCCGCAGGCCATAGACACCCTCTCCGTTTTTCACTTCGCCTATTCCAGTATCGCAAGCGGAAAGCGTCACCAGCTTTGTGCCCCAAAGGTTTAAGTTTGAGGCTTCGAGCGCGGTGAGAATGCCGTCGTCTCCTCCACCTTTATTCAGGTTCGCACCCGCCAAGGCCAGCCCGGACCGCAGCAGGGGATTCTCGACCTTGGTGCTGGCGTTGATCGTGCGCGTGCCGCTGACTCCGGTCTTGAAAGGCTCCTGGGTTGCGCTGCCGGTCGCGTTGAGCAGAAAGAATCCATGGGTTGCAATGTGAAGGAGACGCGGGGCTTCGACTCGCTTCAACTCAGTTTTCGTTGCCTGCTGACCCGTAAGAACCTTGGCGTCGGGGAAGAGCGACTTGATCGTGTTAGCCTCCAGCGCCGTGCCGGCTAGAGGGGCAAAATAAACAGTGGATAGATCTTCTCCCATGGTGACGCTGCGCCGAGTGGCGGTGAATGTAGCAGGAGTCCCGCCAGCTCGACCGGCCTTGGCAACCGGCGCGCCCTCCGGCTCGCCGAACAGGGGGTCGGCGACGAGGAGCGGTGCGCTCCTGCTTTCTCGCGCCACCTGCATGCGCAACAAGTCGCGTCCAGTAGACAAATAGCTGATGGAATAGCGTTCGAGCGCATAACGCCCTTGTTCGTCCACCAAGGCCTGGAACGGAACGAGATTAAGCTCACCGTCTGGCGAGAGCAACAAGTGGGCCGCGTCGCCGACAAATGCGCGGATCGGTTGCATAATCTTCTCGTCGAGTACGCGTGCGAGTTGTTTCACATCTTTGCGTTGTGGATCGCGTAAGGCTTGGCGCCACCGAGCAATCGCTTCGTCGACAAGACTTGCGTCGCCTAAATCCTTCCATTGAACTTCCTTCTGACCGCGGACCACGTAAACAACATAACGAGGGACGCCATAAGCCCTTGGATTATCCGGGGCTTTAGGATCAAACGGGCGGTAGACGGCAAATTCAATCAGAGCGGCATTCTCTGGAATCGACGCTTTGATTGCACTGAGCGTGGCGGGCTTTGAACCCGGGTAAAAACCGGCGCTGCGCCGATTCATTTCTGCTTCCAGTGTTTCCCGTCTTTGTTCCAGTGCCTTAATCTGTTCCCCATAGTCCATGGCCGGCAGCTTTTGAGGTCCATTGAGAACCTGGCTTGCCAGCTTGGAGGTGAGCTCGTACCACTGATCGAGGAGTTTCTGGTCTTCTGGACTGAAGCGTTGGCGAAGCGCGGAAAGATTGGTGGACACGGCATCCTGCACGCGTCCCTTTCGCTGGAGAATGGTGGTCACCGCCAGGTGAAGAGCCGCCGGGTCTTCAGGAGCAAGACGCGCGTGCAATGAAATGTTTCTGGATGAGCGCGAAGACAGGCTCGTCACAAAAGCCTGCTTTTCTCGTTCGGAACCCAAAGCGAGATTCACGGCGAGAAAACGTTCCTCAATTTCGCTTGCGCGTGATTGAAACTTCACGGCTTCAGTCGAATTTCCCTGCGCTGCAAGGCAACGCGCAAGGCCAAATAATGTTCCCTGTAAAACAGGATGGCTCAATGCCCCTTCCTGCTCGTGGACGGAGAGGGCTCGGCGATACAAGGCCTCACCCTCTGCATAGCGGCCAGTAGTGCAGTAAACCATTGCGAGATCGTTCACATATCCTGTGACGTCTAAATGATCCTGCCCGAGAGCTTTCTCGCTAAGACTCAGCGCCTTTTGAAACATCGTCTCGGCTTTCAAATAGTCAAGCGCGTCGTAGGCAACGCGGCCCAAAAACGTGAATGAAGGGGCAAGGTGAAAATGATTCGGGCCAAGAAGTGATTCCCATACGGCGCGACCCCTTTCTGAGTACTCTTCAGCACGCTGGTAGTCGCCCCTGGCGTAGTAAGTTTTCGCAAGACTCTCCAGCACACCCGCGGCGTCGGGCGTCCCTGTTTGTTGCGCCCTTTCAAGGATGCCCCATGCTCTTTGCTGCATTTCTTCCGCTTTGAAATACTCGCCTCGGTCTTGATAGCTGGCGCTCATTTCCAACAGGTCGTTAGCTACTTCGGGATGATCTGGACCCAACACCTTCTCTTTGATCTTCAGGGCACGGAGGGCAAGAGGCTCCCCGCTTGCATAATCACCGGTATAGTCATAGTTATCCGCCAAAGATCCCAGCGTGTTCGCGACCAATAGATCGTCCGGGCCCAACACCTTTTCGCGAATCTCCAGCGATCGTATGAGCAATGGACGAGCTTCGGCCTGCCTGCCCTGAACCCGGAGGCGCGCGCACTCTATGAATAATTTGCGCGCCTGATGCAACGCAAGATCGGTTTCCGTGGCCGGCCGCAGTGCGGAAAGCTGGATTTCGTAGTGACCGACGGGAGCTTTCGTCAATGCGTAAACCTCGATCCGATAGCTGCCAGTCGATTCTGCCACGAGGCCGATTGCTTTTAGTTCCTGCCCTCCTCTAAACGGGGCCCAGGGATGAATCACCGTGCCCTCGGCCAGCTCGAGCGTTACTCCTATACTTATTCCCTTCTCTGTGATTTCCACTTTCATGTATTGCCCTTCAGAAAGCGCAACCTGATATTTGTGCCTCTGGCCGCCCGCCAACTCGCGATCGATGGGCTTGCCCAGTTCAAGTGCGATGATTTCTTCTTGTTTCTCTGCGGAAGCCTGGGGCAACCCATTGGGTTGAGCTATGCGACGCGGAACAGGGTTTCTCGCATTCGTCAAAACCGCACAAAACGTGGCCAGGAGGGCGGTCACAATCGGCACAATCCAATTCCTGGAGTGATGAGGACGAAAGCCACACGTCATCGGGCACCTCGCCGCGTTGGCTTCGAAGACCTTGTTCTGTAGCGGAAAGTCATTTGATCACTACGCGAATCGGATACCCGCTGATGAGTTCGACATGGCCGTTCGGCGCGACTCCTGAAAGTTCGAGGACGTAATTTTGTTGCTTGAGCAACTCAGCCCGGAAGCCGACGGAAACCGTCTTGGACGTGGTCTCCAGATTCGCGCTGTGCCAGACCGTCTTGTTGGTGGCCAGGTCCTTCAGCCCGACGCGATATGTGGGGAAGTCATCGGTTTCCAGGGTCAGGAGCAAGACGACAAGATCAGTCCCGCGAGGCACGGAAACTGTTGGGATCGAGCCGGTACCTCTCGTTGGGGGTAACAAGAGAGCAGAAAGAGTCTTGAGCTGATCGAGGCTCGGCTGTGAAGCGCGGAGCCGCTCCAATTCTTTTGCCATTTCCGCATCGGCCGCACTCTGTTCGTTGAGCTGTCGCTGAAGTTCTTGTTCGTGGCGCTCGAATGCTGCACGCGATCCTGGCGCTTCGCTCGTTAGCCTACGCAGGCGTGCGTTATCAACGAGCAGGTAGCCGGACACGAACAACAGCCCCAGCGCGCCAGCGGCAAATCCCCATTGGAGGGCCAACCGCGGCACGGAAAGCCAGCGCGAGGAGGACAACCCTGTCGACGATTCTCTTACTTGCCGGGATCTTGGCGCCGTCAGAGCCGGTGCTGCCTGGGCCGCCGCGGTTGCTGTGCTTGCATTAAAGGAACTTAATGCCTCGGCGAACTCCAGTTTTTGCAACCTTTTGGGGGTGGACAAATAGGATCCCTTGAACTGCGCAAGATTGTCGCCGGACAGATCTCCGCGCACGTAGGAATCCACGAGGTCGTTTTCGACGGCGCTCAATCGCCAGGCAAAGGCATCGTCCGCAATGCTTAACTCGTCCAACTGCCCGGCCTCTTCCTCGGGCAGCGAGCCGAGAAGATACCGGATGAGGACTTGATCGTCGAATCGTTGCTGATCTGCGGAAGACATCATCCCCCTTATATAAGACAGAATCCGGAAAAACCCTTCATATTTGCTTGGCACACGTACTAACACAGATTTCAAGCTTGCTGCGTATGCGGCAAGCTCGGATGCTCAACGCGTTCATAGTGAGGCCCAAGCGGGCGGCCAGTTCAGAGCGGCGTTCGATCTTGGCCCGCTGCTCACCCCGATAGTAGTTGAGGATCAGCTCTTGGTCCTCCGGTTGAAGCTTGCCCAGACATCGTTCAAGGCAGGCAAACAGTTTTTCCTTGGCCATAGAGTCCACATCAGGCCGTGCAGGTACAGCCAAACCGGCCATCACCCGTCCAGGCAGGTGGGCGTGATCGAGACTTGTTTGATTGTGTTCGCTTCGGCGACCGGATTCCAGCAGGACAAATCGTGCGACGATGTAGCAATAGTGAGCGGGCGAAGCACCTACGATCTCGCCTTTTTCCTCGAGTTTGCGTGCGACCCGATTCAGTGTTTCATCGGCCAATTCCTCGGATGAAAGGCAATTCCGACGGTCAAAGTAGTGCGTCAGCCTGCGGCGAATTTCAAGATATCTCTCGCCATTAGAGTCAACGCCTTCGTCCAGCCAATTGAGAAATTGACGGAATGCCTGTGGATTCAGAGTCCAGTTCTTCTTCAACTGTGCCATAGCACTCGTGGGCGGGCGGTCAGTTCCTTGGAAGCGATTCTACACTAGCTTCTGCCGACCACATTGAGCGGTTTGCAGCTAAACGTTAGATTCGTGGTTACTAGCCGTATGGCGCGCCAGGGGTAGAAGTGGTCGCATTCTGTGATTCGATGTCGAGCGACTTGATAACTCCCGGATGAGCAACTCGGAACTAATCTCCTAAGTCCTTCCATGAGAGGGCCGGTGAGTGTCAAGTATGTTTTTCTTTCTTTTTTTCATTTCTTGTAAGGATGTTTTTGTTCTTCTCTTCCTTCCTGTGAGTTCCTGCCCTTGAGCCGACCCGCTCCTGTCGCCAGCCCGCGGACGCCAGTCGAACAACCGTGCTTCCGATTAGTGCCCGTGCAGGGATTGAGCGAGACTTGTTAAGTTTTGCGGATGCACGCGAATGAAGCCCCGGCGAGGGCTGTCAATGTCCGCTATAGCGAAGAACGCGATGCATAAGATAAACGGTAGAATCAGCAATCGAGTGACTTTTGCTTTCCGACGGCGCGAGTCATAGCCGATCAACAAGTTTGAGCAGATGCCGACGGCTGCCATCAGAAACCATGCTCCGGGTGGGATTCGGTTCCACCAAGCGGCCTGTGTGTAACCCTGCGAGTTCAAAACATCATTCGTTCCGGAAAGGGCTAGGGCAAGGACCGCCGTCGGATGTACTCCAGCCGGGGTCCGGACGGCGGACCAAAGCTCAGTCTGCAGCTGAGCTGTGGTGGCATCGATCTGCCGAAGCGCGTTCTCATCACGAGTTTCATAGAACAAAACACGCTGATCGAGATAGTCCCTTAGCCGTGCGTGCACTTTGGCCGCATCGCCGACTGGTAGAAGGTCAGCGCGAAGGTATTCCGTACCGATCGCATTGGCCTCTGCCTCCTCGCAGTTTTTGCGCTGATCGTATCGGCTTATGGCCATCGAGAAGCTGAATCCAATGATAAGGCCGAGCAGTGTTAGAGTAGCGGTCACGATGAGATCCAGGTCCTGAAGTGGGTGTTCGTCCAGGTTGACCTGCATCTTGCGAACGAAGAACCCGATCCGCGCCGACAGCCACATTGTGAAGAAAGAGATAACGAGAATAGCGATTGGGTCCCTAATTAGATTGTTCATTTGGTGCGTCCGCTATCACCCGGGTGATCCGCGTGTTTTGGCGACTGCCGGTCGAAATAAACGCAATGCCTAACGCAAGAATCAGGGCCGCAATCCCGAACAAGGTCAAGCCTGGCACAGTATTCGGTTCATCAATAATGACCTTTTGCGCCACAGCGATTAGTGCAACTTCCAGGACAACGCGCTCGTGAATGACGTCCTTCGGCAGGTAGGCTTTCAGTGTTTCGAGCAGCTCCGCTCCGATCAGAACCAGCAGGAAGTATCCGAAAATCTTGAGCAGGCCCGGCACGCGAATGAGAAACCGAGGCGGCGTCCAAATTTCTTGAGCGATCAGCACGCCCAAGTGTAGGGTGGAGAGAGCCACGATGACCGCGAGCATGCCAGCGAGCGCTACGACGGTAAACTTCTGGATCTTCGTGAGCAGCGTTTCCAAAACGCTCTCCTTCGTGCTAGTTGCAGCGTGGCAACGATCTCCGACAGTTTCCTAGTTCTTGTATTCCTTGTCTTCGTGCTGAAGAACCTGGCGACGAGAGAGACCAATCGGGTTTTCGATTTAGCAAAGACACTGCCCCCCGGCGGTAGAAGGAAGCCGAAAGCCACCTACTCGCTGCTGTGGAGGTCCACTTTCGCGGAGTCCCTCAGGGAAGTTCCGGCAGGATTCGTATACTCCATCAGCAGGAAAGGAACTTACAACTGGTAAAACTAGCAGGTCCGCAGAAACAAACGCCATATTCCCGAAGCAAGCGCCATCGACATGAATCAAAGTTGGCTCTACGGCAAGACGGCACTATGCGACAGGCCCATCCCCCTCGACGACATCAGGGTCGCGATAGATTAACCTTTAAAGAAATGGGCCGTTCGAGAGTTGGTAAACTCTCCATTAAAAATCCGCCATAGACCCATTCCTCCTGAGAATCAAGAGGAAGAATACGCCTCTCCTACTAATTGTTAAATTGTTAAGAGGAGCGCCACGAGAGTCCTAACTTTGAGAGACAACGGTAAGGGCGATGGCCGCTCCCTCCACTACGGCCTAAGCGCGCCGCCGACGGGGTCGCAGGCCTTCGTGGCCTTCGTTCCGGGAGTGGCCATGGAAACACCAATCGTGTTCTAATGGCCGGAACGTCGGCGAGCGGACCGCAACGCAAACCTATCCACTTAACATATAGATGGGACATTTTGTTTTACCTTTCTTTCTGCCCCGTTTTCTTTGGGGCACGAGAGAGGGCGAGGGGGGAGTGGAGTCGCAGGCTAGCGTCTGCTTTATGGGAGGGACCCATGCTCTCTGGTGAGGAGCCGGGAAAGCTTAAGACGCGTAGGCCGGAGTGGTGCGGAATTACCCGAGCGGTGAGCCCGAAGAAAATCGGGGAGAGAAAGAATGGAAATGTCCCTAGCTCAGGAACACCGCGGAGAAGAGAAGACCCAGAGAACGGTCAGCGAGGTTCGAAGAGCGTGACCGCAGCCCCATGGAAGTCGCCGATGATGGCATGGAGCACCGTTTAGGACGATGACTTCCGGGTGCCCGACGATTCGTCCGCAAGCCGTCCGACGTTCCTACAGAGGGGATTCCGGGGGCTGAGTTTCCGTTTCGCTTTACCGATATCAGGCGACGGAACCGCTCAGTCGGGCCTTTGCCTCAATATCTAGGAACTCGCGTTATACTTCGACGCATGCCTCGAATACCTTCTGCGATCCTCGCGGCGATGCTGGCCTTGCCCGCCGCACTCTTCGCC
>WNFP01004938.1_pt1 | contig 10716 bp, 9 predicted proteins | sample 5400201 | NCBI WGS metagenome assembly WNFP01 (sample SAMN13153355, study PRJNA577476) | soil metagenome | isolation source: 115 cm saprolite under Madrone tree | place: USA:California | collected 2016-06-14
GCTTGGCACCATGGTGTTATTGATTTCTTCAATTCCAGCACTTGGCCAAGTGCCTGGCCCCCCGGTCGGAGCTCTCCGGCCAAAACGATTACTCGAGAATCTGGGGCTAGAACTTAAAAGTCAGCCCGAAACGAATGCTCCCGATGCCGCCATCCTCCAACGCCGGATCGGCAAAGCCGGTCCCCTATTCGGCGAGCCCTCAGCCATGCTCATGCTAGAAGCTGTAGCGGAGAAGAACACGGATCTCCCGGCCGCCATTAATCGTGCCCGCTTCGTTTAAGAAGTTGCCTCCGGTAAGATTCAGGCTGGGAATTCCAAGATTCGGGTGATTGAAGGCATTCAAGAATTCGCCGCGTAGTAGGAGTTGCTGCCTCTGCGTGTCGTGCACCGGTATCCTGAACGAACGCTGAACGGTGAGGTTGTAGGTCTGGAAGCCAGGCGAGATAAAGGTGTTTCGGCCGACATTCCCGAGCCCACTGGCAGGGATCAGGAAGTGGAAATTCGATGCCGGACCGGCAACGCAAGTCGGTGCTCCGTTCAGGCAGGCCTGAATATTCGGACCAAAGAACGTGCCCGGGGTGTTGGTGAGGCCCAATTGTGTCCCATCAATGCCGATGGCGGTAAGGGGTGCCGCAGGATTGCCTAGGTTGGGCCGGTCATTGCCGCCATGGCCATCGCCATTGACATCGAATCCATCATTGAACGTCTCGGGGGCGCCGGAACTCCAGGTGAAAATACCGGAAGTCTGCCAGTCCCGGGTGATGGCATGGAGAGTGGAAGAAAATCGATTGCTGGACCCGCGCACAAAAGGCACGTCCCACACGTAGGTGAGCACCATGCGATGACGGCGGTCATAGGCAGAGAGACCTCGATCAGCCCCCTGGTTGAAAACGTTCTGCGCGAACGAACTGAGTCCGCTGGTGACAAAGACCTCGGACGTATCGTCGATGAACTTCGAGTAAGTGTAGGCTCCGCGAAGCAGCAATCCATGAGAGAACTTGCGATCGAGCGTCAATTGTCCGGCGTGATAGATCGAGTCCCCGCCATTGGTTCGCACAAGAATTGGGCCGAGATTCGGATTCACACGGATAAGGTTGCCGTTCGCATCAAATTGACCGGTTCCGGGGTTGTAGTCCTGATTGACGAAAAGACGCTCGCCCCGAGTTCCAACATACGCGGCAGTGAGAATGAAATTACCGGGGAGTTCACGCTGAATGTCCAGATTCCACTGATGCGTAAGCGGATTGCGCAAATTGCTGGCAATCGTGCTGACGGAACCCGTCGGACTAGGCACAGAAGAGAAGCCGGCCAAAACAGCGGAGGCATTGGCAACACCACGGCCGTTCCCGGCATTGATCGTATCCTGAACTGCGTTCGGAGAACTGGTAGCGGTGTTATCGAGAATATTCGTAAAGAGCTGGTCGTAAAAGATGCCGTAGCCGGCGCGAATCACGGTTTTGTCGTGTCCGAAAAAGCGGCTCCAGAGGCGGGGTGTATAGGCGAAGCCTACGCGCGGAGCAAAATTATTTTTGTCTCCTTGTTGCGAGCTCGCAAAGACGCCGGGGAAATTGGTAGTGCCACCCAGGCCGATCCCGAGTCTGGTATCGACAGCAGGAAATTGCAGCGAGTTTTCGAGCGTGCTCTGATACTCGTAGCGTAAGCCGAGATCAACGGAAAGATTCTGCCGAAGATGCCAGGTGTCCTGAACGTATGGAGCGTACGTCGCAAGAAATGGGAGGGTGACCGGGCTTCCGAAGACTTTGTCGATCGATCCGCCCGCGCCCGTGAAATCGTCGATGAAATTGGCTAATCCAGTAAATCCGCCGCCTGGCCGAACGACAATTTCACCCCGGTTGTCGATCGGGCTGATGTCTCGGACCGTCAAGAGGGCAACGTCGGCGCCAGCTTTGAAAGTGTGGCGGCCAACCGTGTAGCTCAAGGCATCCTGGAATTGATACGTTTTATGACCGCGCCCCTGCGGGAGCCCCGTCAAAAACCCGAAAGACGGTGTCTGGCCAGTTGGCCCCAGCAGGTCTGAGATCTGGATTGCAGTCGAGTTCAAGAGGGGGTTCGCGGCCGTCTGCGGAGTGGGGCCAAATTCGAGATCAAATTGGCCGTAAGAGAAGCGCAGCTCGTTCACCGCGTGAGATGAAAGTGTGTGCTGCCAGATGAAACCAAAGTTAAACGAGGGACCACCGACTTGGGAATCCAGTCCAGGGAGCGCATTCGGCTGGTTGAAGAAATCCGGCGCAGTATTATTGTCGTCACGGAAATACCGAAGGGTTAACGTGTCGGTTGGCGACGCAAGATAATCCAGTTTGACGCTCCACTGCCGGTCGTTCGTGGCAATGCTTCCTTGGCTGCGCTGCACATCGCCTACCTGGACTGCCGGACGAGGAGCGCCGTTCGGACCATTGCCAAGGGCGATGTTGGTGACGCCGGTGGTGCCTCCTCGAAGTCCGCCCAGAGACGCAATCAGAAAATCAACACGAGGATTGGGGCCCAGCGATTGCAACGTAGCGATGCCCGCGCCGGTCGGAAGAAGCAGCGTATTCGTCTGGGCTGCAGCGCTCGCGCGCTCACGGTCCCACTGGGACGTTCCGAAGACGAAGAGTTTGTTTTTTTTGATGGGACCGCCGAAGGTGAATCCAAACGTGTTCTCGTTGTCAAACGGATTTGTGGTGATACCGGCGAAGCCGCTCTGTGCGGGGACGGCGGCCACTGCCGAGTTGCGATTGAGTTCCCATGCGGAACCGTGAAAGTCGTTTGTTCCACTCTTATAAATAACGTTGGTAACCGAGCCGCCCCCGCGACCGAATTCCGCACTGTAAGAGTTGGTGAGCACAGTCACTTCTCGAACTGCTTCCTCGTTTGTCTGGAGGAATGCCTGGCCTTGAATACTGTTGTCGTTATTGTCCTGGCCGTCGATCAAAAAGTTGTTGGCACGCGGACGCGTCCCATTGACAGAGAAACCCACGCCATTGGTTAAGGCGTCGCGGTTTGCTTGCTCCTGGACACCGGCCACGGTAAATGCGAGCTCGATCGGATTAAGGCCGGCGATGGGAAGATCCTTGAGTTCCGTCTGTCCAAGATTGCTGCTGAGTTCGCCGGATTGTGTTTGTAATTCTGCCCCAGTAGAGGCTTCAACAGATATTGACTCATTTAAGCTACCGATAGTCAAAGATGCGTTCACAGTTGAGGCGAGAGACGCCTTCACCGCAACCCCAACCTCCACGAATTCCAGCATGCCGGAGGCTTGGATGGACACTCGGTAGTTCCCCGGCAGGAGGCCATCGATACGATAGCTCCCCGCGGAATCCGTCTTCGTGGTCCGTTTGAAGGCGCCGAGGTCGGTGTTTGTAACGGTCACCGTCGCCCCCAGCACAGCCGCCCCCGAGGGGTCCGTTACACTACCTACAATCGTGCCATTGCTCGTCTGCGCGTGCATCGATGCAACCAAAACGACCATCCCAAGCAGGACTGCAAGAACGATTCGCCTACAATTCCACTTCGAGTTCATGGAAATTCCTCCGAGAATTTGCAGCGTGTCTGTCGTAGTGTTAGAGGAGTACTGACCGAATAGGTTGCAGAATCAAAATGTAATGATCCTTACAAAGGTACGAAGGTGTTCAAGCGGAACGCTATTCCTGCGAGGCGCGCTCGAGTCGTTCGCGGCGAAGAACGTGTATTGTCTTTCGTTCTATCGTGATAATGCCCGCCCGTTGTAATTCGCCCAATGCGGCAGTTACGGATTCCCTATGAACGGCGAGGTGGTCGGCCAAATCTTTGTGAGTCATACCAACCACCACGTCGTGCTCGGCCTTTTCTAACAGCAGGGTTGCGAGACGCGGGATCAGGCTTTTGCGAGCAAGGCTCTCCATCTTGTGGAGAAAGTGCACGCATCGCTCGCTTATCAGGTCGACAAGCTTGTGTGTCACATCAGGAGCGCATTCTAGAAGAGCTCGGATACTGCCGCGCGAAATCATTCGAACGCGGGAAGCCTTGAGGGCTTCTGCTGAAGAAAGGTACTTTCCCTGGCCAAAGCAGCCCATGACGCCGAATACGGCGGGAGGTTCAAGCATCGCGATCGTTAGCCTTCTATCGCCATAGGTCCTGAAAGTGCGAACCGCGCCTTTCTCCAGGACGAAGAGTACTCTCCCGGCCTGCTGGGGCTGAAAAAACAGATGCCCGGCACTACAATTCAATACATTGCTGTCTTTCTCAAGCGCCTCGAGGCAGGCATCGGGCAGACACTTGAAAAGGTCGATCCCCGAAAGGAACCTTACGTCGAGCATACCAGTCGTCCTTCGAACTCGTTGGGCTCTAGAGGAGCGAAGCCTCGCTGGATCGGGGACGCATTCTAGCCGCTGCCAGGCGCTCATCGCGTGCCCTATCCCGCTGATGTTCGCGGAGTTGTGCGCGTAAACGTGTGCGAGCCTTGTGTAACTGCGACTTCGAATCGCCTACCGAGCGTCCCAATATCCCGGCAATTTCGTTGTGTTCGTATCCGTGAATATCGTGCAAAACAAATACTCTGCGGTAGCCCACGGGTAACTGCGCGATGGAGCGTTCGAGATTTATTCGGTCAAGCGATCCCTCCAGCAACAGGTCAGGCGCACCAATCATTGACGCTCGGTGCGGCGAAACGGTTTCATCGTCCGGGTCGAGAGTCGCTTCGATCGGGACGATTGGTAGAGACTTCTTGCGGAGACGCATCAGCACGAGGTTAACTGCCAGCCTGTGCAGCCAGGTAGAGAAGGCCGATTCGCCGCGAAACGTGTAAATTTTGCGGATCAAAAGCAAAAAGATGTCTTGAGTCAGATCTTCTGCTTCGGTTGTGTTTCCTACCATGCGCAGGCATACCGCATAGACACGCCGGCTATGCAGCCGGTAGAGATATTCAAACACCGTCCGATCGCCGTCCCGGGCTCGCCGGATGGCTTCCGCTTCGCTCAGCTTATCGCCGGCGAAAGCAAAAACTGGCGGCGCAGCCTTTTTCGAGATGCGTTCCGAGCTGGAACGCGCATCCCGGTTTGAGCTACGCCGCTTCTCTAAAGTGGGCCCTGCCAGTGATGCAACCACTATTTTTCTGAATGTAGTATTTGCAGTGACTGGCATGACTTCTATCCCTAGCGACCTGCAGTGCGGACTTGGATGGATGTTTTGTTTTCACTGACCTGCGATGCAGGCGCGGCCTGTGGCGACATTTTGTGGCGGGCTTCCTTGCTTCCCGTGCTTTGTTTGGGCGTCGCGTACCTAAACGTCAGCCCTAGCTCCGGTGCCTCGAATGTCTCGACGTTCTGCACATCTGCGATGTCCACCAGGTTCAATTGCGCGTGGCCTGAAACAATTTTTTGGTCAACTGCATAAGCCTTGATGATGGCATTGCCTGCCTGTCCATGGATGTAGAGTGTGTATGGAGAGCTCGCGGATGCCAGAGCAAAAGTGTAATCGCCGGCCGGCAGCGTGGCGCCTCCCCAGTGAGTCTCAAATGGCAGCGTGAACTTGCCTTGGTATACAGTCTGCGCGTTCCCGCTAGTCGCCAAAGCGCCCAGTACAAGAACAGCCACGCCTAAGTTCGTAAATAATTTCAAATGCCGAGCCAAGATCATTTCAAATCTCCTTGTTCGATTCGGTTTTGAACTGCGAGACATTTCATAGTCTTCAGTGTGTAAGACCACGCGTGCTCCTGGATAATTCCTCAATCCGGCGCTATTTAGGAGGAGGGAATAAAATTGTCAGTATTTCGGTCGCCAAGTTATGACCATCTTTCTCACCGCACCTGCGTAGCGAAGGAACTGATGGAAACGTCTCTATCCGTTTTTGCCACTCATCAGACGTTCCTGCCCCATCAATGGATGACCGAAACGCGAATAAGCGCGAGGTTTGCCGCGCCGCCAAGACAATGACTGCGGATCTGCAATTTCCGCATACTCCCACGCATTCACGCGTTCACGTCTACGATTCGCTGTGAACTTGGCATCGGAGCTCTGTTCATAAGAGTTGTCAGAACTTGACGAAGGTGTCCGCGCGCACGCGATAGGCTCGACATCACGGTGCCCAAGGGCACGCCGGTGATATCTGCAATCTCTTTGTAGGACATTCCCTCGAGTTCGCGCAGAATGAGAACTTCACGGGAATTCGGCGGGAGCATCTCCAGCGCTTTTCGAACCAGCGTGTCGCTGTCGTTTTGGAGGACAACTTCTTCTGGATTGGGAGCGTGAGAGTCAGGAGGGAAAAAATTCTCGTCAAATTCAGCGGCGTCTTGTAGTGGCCGGTTTGCGCGCAACCAGGTATAGCAAGTATTCCGGACAATCTTCAGGAGCCAGGCACGCGCATCGCCGCCGCGGAAGCCGGAGAAGAATCGGAGAGCGCGCAAGTATGCTTCCTGGGCTACGTCCTGGGCGTCCTGCTCATTGCGCATCAGCCAGCGCGCCAGGTTGTAGGCGGCGTCAAGATGCGGCATCACCGCCTGCTCAAAATTCGGGAGCTGATCGTGCTCGAACATTGAAACCTCCCTGCGACGAAAAGCGTCCTAGCACTTCGCGTGGCGGCATCACTATGGTTCGCACTTAAGATCGATTCAATGGATGGGCAGTTCCTTCCCGCGGGAATGGGGGTCCCCTCGTAAACTCGACTCTGTAAAAGACTTACGGGAAGATATCCCCGTCTCGGATTTCCGCGAACTCTGTCAGGTGGTACACTCAATTCCGCTGGGCAGTCATCTTTCCATGCAAGAAGACCTTCACCTGCGCGGGCGGCTTCGTTTTGGGGTTTTCGAACTGGATCTTCGCGCCGGCGAATTGCGGAAGCACGGCCTCCGCGTTCGCCTTCAGGAACAGCCTTTCCAACTCCTGGCGATGCTGCTTGAGCACCCCGGCGAGGTCGTAACTCGCGAAGAGCTTCAGAAGAAACTCTGGCCCGCGGACACTTTCGTGGATTTCGACCACGGGCTCAACAAATCGATCAGCAAAATCCGCGAGGCCCTCAGCGACTCCGCCGAGAGTCCCCGCTTTGTGGAAACCGTTGCCCGTCGCGGCTACCGCTTCCTTGCAGAGGTAAAAGCCGCCGATGCGGCCACTGTTCGCAGCCCGGAACTGGCCACTCTGCCTAATCCCGTGGCAGAAGTTGGTGATCGCCCGCAACTCGCTGGCACACCCGCAATGCCCAAGCATCTTCTGTCGTCACTTGCATGGAAGATATCGGCCTTCGTGCTCCTTCTACTGCTGGCCTCTCTTGCCGCCTGGAAGCTTCATTCCTGGAACCGACCGTCCCTGGTCATCCACTCCTTGGCTGTCCTTCCGCTCGAAAGCCTTTCGAGCGATGCGTCTCAGGATTACTTCGCCGATGGAATGACCGACGAGTTGATTTCGGACCTGGGCCAGATCAGTGCGTTGCGTGTGATCTCGCGTACCTCGGTGATGGTTTATAAACACGCGCGCAAGCCGCTGCCGCAAATCGCTCGCGAGCTGAATGTCGACGCCGTGGTGGAAGGCACCGTGCTCCGTTCCGGCGACAGGGTCCGCATCACGGCGCAATTGATCGACGCCTCTTCGGACAAGCACTTATGGTCCCAAAGCTATGAGGGAGAGTTGCGGGATACCTTGGCGCTCCAGAACCAGGTGGCCAGAGCCATCGCAGATCAGATTCGAATCAACGTGAATCCACAAGAACAAGCCGCCCTGAAAAACGTCAAGGTCGTTAATCCACAAGCGTACGAGTCCTTTCTCAAAGGGCGCTACTTCTGGAACAAACGAACGGCGGATGGTTTGAAAGTCGCTCTGGCTTATTTCAATCAGGCCACCGACGAGGACCCGAAATATGCCCAAGCTTATTCTGGCTTAGCCGACACTTATTCTTTGCTGGGAGACTGGCAGTATGCGGTGATGACTCCCAAGGAGGCACTCCCAAAAGCAAAGGCCGCAGCGATCAAAGCTCTGGAATTGGACAGCACGCTCGGCGAAGCCCACAACTCGCTTGCATTCTGCTTGGATGGTTTCGACTGGGATTTTGACTCTGCCGGGAAAGAATTCCGGCGAGCTATTGAGCTAAACCCCGGCTACGCAACCGCCCATCACTGGTACGCCTGGCATTTGAGTCTATTGGGCAAGTACGACGAAGCGATCGCGGAAATGAGAAAAGCGGAAAACCTGGATCCGCTCTCCCTTATCATTAATTCCGATTTGGCAGAGCTTCTTGTCCTCGCGCATTCTTATGACGAAGCGATACAGCAAAGCCGCAAAACAATCGAAATGGATCCTAATTTTGCTTTCGCACACAATCAACTCGCCCAGGCCTACCTCCAGAAACACATGTACGACGAAGCGGTTGCAGAACTGCAAAAAGCGGCACAGCTTTCCGGGGGAAGCCCGACGGTCATGGCTAATCTTGCTCGTTCCTACGCCGCATCCGGCAAGAGGAGCGAAACGGCAAAACTGCTAAGCGAACTGAAAAAACACTCGAGCCCCGGCTATTCGCATGCCTCGGAGATTGCCGTGATTTATGCGGCTCTTGGGGATAAGGATCAAGCGATGACTTGGCTCGAAAGAGGCTATGAAGAACGATTTAATCCGGGTGTCCTCCTGCGGCCTGGCTTCGATCCCCTCCGGTCCGATCCGCGATTCCAGGAGCTTGTACGCGCCATTGGTCTCAAATCATTAAACTCGAAATCTGAGGAGCAAGGCCACGATTCGGTTAATTTCTAGCGAGGAGTTCTTTGGTGTGCGACAGTTCGGGTATCTCACAGTTTTTGAGGAGTTGTTCGTAGTAGGCAGCAGCTGTCCGCGGTTCCTGGAGTAATTCGGCGGAGCGTGCGGCACCATAGAGACCATTGAAACGGTTTGGGGCAGTTTTCAACGATTTCTCGTACTCGGCCAGAGCCTCCCGCGAACGACTCATTTCCAAGAGTATGTCCCCGAGCATTTCGCGCGCGGGCAGCTCAACCTCTCCCTTGCCTTCCGCGTCCTGTTTGTCCGCGACGGAGCGCAAAAGCCTGAGCGCTTAACTGCTATCAACCCCAAATAACGAAGGCCCCGTCGCTTGGCGATGAACGCGTCTCGATTCAAATACTGCATTGGTCACGCGAAACAGTCCGTCCAATTGGTACTTGATCTGGCAAAGGCCCCTCGCGAACTTGGGCAACGCCGCCGCAAATTCGTCGTTCAGTTTAGGGATCTTGAGCCCGGAGACATCCAGCTAGACGCCGATGCTTGTCCGCAAGCCCCGTAGTCCTTGACGAGGCCTTGTATTTGAAACTCTGGATTTCCAGATCCGTCGGTCGCCACTACAAGCCCCCTAAGGGTCATTCGCTCGCCAGCTTTAATGGAGTTGCTGCTGGACGTGATCGAGTAGGTTTGATTGTCCTTCTCGTTCCTCAGACTGATTCCGTCCTGAACGGACTGAGTGCAGCCGGTGACATAGATCTGTGTCTTGTCTGCAGCGTGATGATGGTGTCGGACGAGAAGAGCGATGCCGACAGCAGCGCCAGCCGCGGCTCCAACCCCAATTCCAATTGCTTTGCCGGAGCTGTATCCCCCTGGTGGCGCGGTGTATCCCCCAGTCCCGCCAGTGCCTCCGGAACCACCTGTTCCCCCGCCTCCGCCATACTGAGCAGATGCAGCAGCGCACACGGCCATACAAAGTGTCGTAATTCCAGTAAACCGTACTATCCAACGTGAAATCATCGTGTTCCCTTCTTTCTATTCAGGTGAGAATTCAAATCTCATAATCAATAGCTCGTTTCTACAACGACGACTGAACTTCCTTCGGCTCTATTCCACGCCTCACCCTGGTCATTTCCGCGCACTCAAGCAAATATCCCCATCCTGGAACGCAACATCCTACTGTTCGACAACAATTTGGCCCTTCATGCCTTTGTGCCCGAGACCGCAGGTATGGCAACACCTAAACGTATAAGTGCCCGGTGTTTGAGCCAGGAACTCAATCGTGGTCGTTTCTCCCTTCTTGAGTTGCCAACACTCCTGTGCCGAGCTGAAAATTAGCCCATCGGCGCCATTTGGTAGAGCGCCATCTGGAACGGGTAAGATCTTGAAACCATGATCGTGGTCAGTGGCTGTGATCTTGAGTCGAACTTTGGTACCGCTCTTCACGTGAACTGGTGAGCTTGAGTACTCGTACTTCTTTGCCGTAATTTCGACGACCTGTGCATCTTGAGTTTGCGCTTGAACCGAAGGGGACATCGAAAACCATAGGGCGAGCCCCAGCAGAGACGAGGGAAGAACATGCAAGAGTGAATGTTTGGCAAGCTTTTTCATTGATCTTCTCAGGCGTATGAGTAATTAATTTCTGATATTAAAACCTGCGGCGCGCCTCGTCTGCTTCTTCTGCGAGCCGCATTAGCACGTCCACGATCCCGGTGTTCTTATTTGTACCTGGGTCGAGGAAGAGCCCATCATCGGCGAAGCTGATAACGGAGGCCACCGCGCCACCCTGAGCTGTAGAAGTCGGACGAATTATAGAGACCTGGCCAAGCTTCGCATTCAGGAAGAACGTTGGCTCCGGCATGATCAGGTTGGTTTGAAAGTCGTCAGCTGGGTTGACACTAGTGCCTTTTGGATTCGGGTCGACTCCGCTATTCAGGTTCGGAAACGAAAGATCACCGTCGGTGATGTTGGTAGCGTTGCCGGCCTTGTCGTGCCACGTTTGGAAGTGCATTATCTCGGATCCGCCGATACTCAACAGAACCCGCAAGACCTC
>WNFP01005562.1_pt1 | contig 10716 bp, 5 predicted proteins | sample 5400201 | NCBI WGS metagenome assembly WNFP01 (sample SAMN13153355, study PRJNA577476) | soil metagenome | isolation source: 115 cm saprolite under Madrone tree | place: USA:California | collected 2016-06-14
TCTTTACCTGCTCGATGGGCTTCTTCGAAATGATGAGCAGGCTGCGGACTTGCTTTTTCGAGGCGATGGCCATGTCCGGCAGGATCACCAGGTCATCGATGCGCTGGTATTCGATCGCGGGAATAATCGCAACGTCGGCATTGCCTGCACGCAACTGTTCGGCGCACTGCGAGGGCACGGTGAACGATAAATCATATTTGCCGCGCAACGGGCCGTTGGTGAAGCTCCAGACGAGCGGCGCGGTGTTCAGGTATTGAACGATGGAGATGCGAAGTTTCGTCACGGTTCGAGCGGTCACCTTCAAGTTTCAGTATAACAAAGGCGGTTTTGCCCAGCGGCAACCTTCTTTCGCTAGGAATCGTTCGGAGAGTTTGGAAAGATGGAAGAGCTTGAAAAGCGGCAAGGGGGTACTCCCGGAAAGGAAAGGGTTTACAAAAAAAAGCATTTCGTAAACGATTGATTCTAAAGGACGCGGGTTTGGTCGCTTTGGATGGGCAAAGGCGGAATGTCGGCCGCATCGGCGGAGAAGCTATTTCCGCATTAGAATCGTCTTCTAGCAACGGGAGGCTTCCATGCAGATCAGGCTGGCCAGCGTAATGGTTGACGACCAGGAAAAAGCGCTGCGTTTCTACACGACCGTCTTGGGATTTGTGAAGAACAAGGACATACCGATGGGGCCGTTCCGCTGGTTGACGGTGTCATCGCCGGAGGGTGCCGAGGGCGTGGAGCTGGTGCTGGAGCCGATGGCGTTCGGCATTCCGGCTACGGCATTCCTGACGAATGACATCCAAGCGGAGCACCGGCGTTTGAAGGCGCTGGGCGTGAACTTCCGCGGAGAACCAAAGAGCATGGGGCCGATCACCGCGGCGCTGTTTGAAGATACCTGCGGCAACCTCATCAACCTGGTTCAGCCCATGGCCTGACAACTCTTGCATTCTTCATGTCGAACGTGTGCGCGCTGGGCCAAGGCATAGACTGGAATTGAAGCCTTCTTGTAGCATGGCGGGTATGAAAAAAGCGAAATCAGGCAAACACCGTTCCGCAGCGAAAGGCAAGGGCGCTCCGAAAAACGTCGCTGAATATCTTGCTCGCGTACCGGAACCCGCGCGAGGCACTTTGAACAAGATTCGCGCGGCGATTCGGTCCGCGGCACCTCGCGGGGCTACCGAGGTCATCAGCTATGGGATTCCAGCGTTCAAGCACAAACGAGTGCTGATATGGTTCGCAGCGTTCTCGAACCACTGCAGTTTGTTTCCGACTGCAGCGGTGATTGAAAAGTTTAAGAAAGAACTGAAAGGCTTCACGATATCCAAAGGGACCATCCAGTTTCCGACGAATAAGCCGCTGCCGGCTGCGCTTGTGAAGAAAATGCTGAAAACGCGTGTCGCGCAGCTGGAAAGCAAGAAAAGGCGCTGACCGGGTTGCCCTTACTCAATTCGTAGCGCGTTCATGGGGGAAATGGCCGCGGCGCGGTTTGCGGGGATGATGGCCGCAAAAAAAGAGCAGATCGCGAGAGCCGCGGCAGCCAGGGTTAGCGCGAAAGGGTCCCAGGAAGAGACGCCGTAAAGCTGCGCGGAGATCAAGCGCCCGGCGCCAACCGCCAAGGGCAGGCCGAGAAGCAGACCAATCAATACCCGCTTGAATGCCCCACCCAGGATGAGTCGAAGCACTTTGAGGCGGTCCGCACCGAGGGCCATGCGAATGCCAATTTCGTTGGTTCGCTGGGCCACGGAATAGGCAGTGACGCCGTACAAGCCAATCGCAGCGAGAATCAGCGCGACAACTCCGAACAATCCGGCGAGGCTAGCGACGGCGCGTTCCTGATCGAAGGAAAGGTCAATCTGCTGCTGCATGGTGCGGATGCTGTTGATGGTCAGATCGGGATCCAGGTTTGCGAGCATCCTGGTGAGAAGAGCCTCAAGGGTGCCGGGGGACAAATTGGTTTCGAGCGCCAATCCACCGATAAAGTGCGAGCGCAACTCAATTCTCGGCATCAACGAGTCCGGATAGTTCACGTTTTGGGCCAAGGGAACGAAGAACATCGGTTGCGCGGGGCGCCTCAGGCCCCAGCCGGCAAACTTGGCATCGTGCACGACGCCCACGATGCGGAAGGTGCCGGCATACTCGGGTAAATCCATGCCAAAGTGCTGATCGATGGGATTTTCATCGCTCTTGAAAAAGCGTTTAACGAAAGCTTCATTGACGATGGCTACCGGTGCGGTCGTTTCGTTATCGGCAGCCGTAAAGTGCCGTCCGCGCAAAATCGGCATGCCAAGAGTCTGAAGATAATTGGCGCTTACGCGGTCCCAGGAGGCGCCCGCGTCTTCGTTGAGCTTGCCGGGAGGATGACCGGCGACCATGATGATCTCGCCCCAATTGTTGGTGAGCGGGTTGTAGAGAGCAAGGCCAGAGCTCTGCACCCCAGGCAGGCGATTGAGTTGTTCCTCCAACTGGCGATAGAGGGCCTCCAATCTGGGAAGCGTGTAGGTGGCTGGCGGATTATTGATGCTGACCTCGACGCGTCTTTCTACCTTGAATCCGAAATCCTGATGCTCAAGCTTGTTGAGACTGCGCGCCAGCATGGTGGCGCCAGCGACGAGGACGACGGACAAGGTGGCCTGAACGACAAGCAGCGCTTTGCGGGCAAAAGAGGAGCGATCCCGGGTGCCGCGGCCCGAACCGCGGAGAGCTTCGGCGGGATCGGTGCGCGTGGCAATCCAAGCGGGAGCCGCGCCAAAAATGATGCCGGTTACGAGCGCCAGAGCAAAAGCAAATCCTAATACGATGAACGACGGTGCGCTGCTGATGGGAAGGAAGTGTGAACTGCGGAAGGCGAGGGCAAGCAGCAGACGGGCGGCGGCCATAGCAACCAGCAGTCCGATGATGCCGCCGCCGATAGCGAGCAAGACACTCTCAATAAGCGCCTGCAGAACGATTTCTCTGGGTGTGGCGCCAACAGCAAGGCGCACGGCAGTTTGGCCACGGCGGGCGACGCCGCGGGCGAGCAGCAGGTTCGCCACATTGGAACAGGCGATGAGAAGCACCAAGCCGCAGACGGAGAGGAGGATCTGGAGGCTGCGCCCGTACTCTTCCTTCATTACGGCGACGCCGGCTCCGGCGGGAATGACGTTGACCACCTGCTTGGGAAGCATGCGGATGACGTCGGGCATCCAGTTGGAAGGATAACCGGAATCGTATTGCATCCACCGGCGAAGGACTCCGGTAAGGCGGGGATTCATTCCGTCCGTGGAAGCTCCCGGGCGCAGCCTGCCGATCATGCGCAGCCAAGCCGAGACAGGCTGATGGAGAAGGCTGCCTTCGGCATTAATCGTGGGTTCCTGTTGAAGAGGAATCCAAATATCAGGCGGGTCGCTTTCCAGAGTTTCACCGAAAAATCCGGGTGGAGCGACACCGATGACAGTCAAAGGATGGCCTTCAACGACGAAAGTGGAGCCCGCGACGGAGGGATCTGAGGCATAAGTGGTTTGCCAAACGCGGTGGCTGAGGACGGCGACGGGGAGGGAGGCGGGCTTGTCGTCATCCGGCGTAAATAGGCGACCGCCGAAGGCGCGAACTCCAAGGGTTGAGAAGTAGGAGCCGGTGACGTACTCCGACCGGAGAGGCCGAGCAGCCGATTCAACACCTTGGCGCCGCACGCTCAATCGCGCGCGCCCGGCCTGGAAGGCCGTAGCCTCCTCGAATTCCGGAGTTTCCGCCTTTAACCGCTCGTACAATGGAAAGGAATACATGCCCCAGATATCCTGAGGGCCACCTTGCACGCAACAATCATCGCCTTCGCCGACGCGGTAGAGGGAGCCGGGATCGGAGACGGGCAACGAACGGAGCATTACGGCATGGATGAGGGTAAATATTGCCGTGGTCCCGCCGATTCCCAGTGCCAGCGTCAATACCGCCGCAGCCGTAAAGACAGGCGATAGGCGAAACTGCCGCAGTGCGTACCTCAGGTTACCGGGCAGGCTTTGCATGGGCACCTCTCCCTACTCTACGCAGATTGGCAGCGGCCGGTTCCCGGATTCAACAAAAGCGAAATCGCGGGGCGCCACCTGACGCTGGGGTATTGACGTCTGAAAAAAGGCAATTGTCACGGGGCCACAACGGCTCGATAGGGATTCGCTAACCGGACGATTCTGTTGTAAAACCATTCGGCGAGTTTGGAGGAGTGAGAAATGTCGAAGCCTTGGCTCGGTGTGTTGTTCGTGACTGGGGCGCTTGTTGCGCCACGCGCCGCTTGTGGGCGGCCCGAAACACCGCAAGCCGCGACGATCGCGGAGAAGACGGCCGGGGCGCAGAAGTTGCCCGGCTATTTCAATCTCTACTGGGATGCGAAGCAGGGGAAGGTGTGGCTTGAGATTGACAAGTGGAGCAGCGAATTTCTTTACCAGAGCGGGCTTCCGGCGGGGGTCGGTTCGAATGACATCGGGCTGGACCGCGGGCAACTGGGGGCGACGCGCATCGTGCGCTTCGAACGCAGTGGCCCGAAGGTTCTTCTCATCCAGGAAAACCTCGAGTACCGCGCGGTGAGCAACGATCCGGACGAACGGCGGGCGGTGCATGACTCATTTGCAGAGTCGGCGCTGTGGGGCTTCAAGGTAGAGGCGGAAGAGAAGGATCACGCGCTGGTGGACGCCACGGATTTTTTTCTGCGTGATGATCACAGAATACCTGTGGCGCTGAAGCGGACGAAGCAGGGTGCTTTTCACCTGGATGTGGCGCGGTGCGCGATCTATCTGCCGCAGACGAAAAACTTTCCGCTGAATACGGAAGTGGAAGCCACGCTGACCTTTGCGGGAGAGGATCCGGGGCAGTGGGTGCGCGACGTGACGCCCTCTCCGGAATCGATCACCGTTCGCGAGCATCACTCGTTTGTGCAGCTTCCTCCGGCTGGATACAAGCCGCGGGCATACGATCCCCGTTCAAGTTTCTTCGGCATCAGCTACATGGATTACGCCGCGCCCATCAGCGAACCGATTGTGAAGCGGTTTATCGCGCGGCACCGGCTGGAGAAGAAAGATCCGAAAGCGGCGGTCAGCGAGCCGGTGCAGCCCATCGTTTATTACCTCGATCGCGGGGCGCCGGAGCCGATTCGCTCCGCGCTACTCGAAGGGGCGCGATGGTGGAATCAGGCGTTTGAGGCCGCAGGCTATAAAAATGCTTTTCGCGTGGAGATGTTGCCGGAAGGCGCGGACTTGATGGACTTGCGCTACAACGTGATTCAGTGGGTGCATCGGGCGACGCGGGGATGGTCGTATGGCGCGGCGGTGATTGATCCGCGAACGGGCGAAATCATCAAGGGGCACGTCACGCTCGGGTCATTGCGCGTGCGGCAGGATTATCTGATTGCGGAGGCGCTGCTCGCGCCTTATGAAAAGGGCAAGCCCGGCTCGCCAAAGATGCAGGAGATGGCGCTGGCGCGGATGAGGCAGCTTGCGGCGCATGAAGTCGGGCACACGCTGGGACTGATGCACAATTATTCGGCGAGCACAGTGAATCGTTCTTCGGTGATGGATTATCCGCCGCCGTACGTGAAGCTCGCGGCGGATGGCACGCCGGATTTGTCCACGGCTTACGCGACGGGAATCGGTGAGTGGGACAAAGTTTCGATTGCCTTTGGGTATCAGGATTTTGCGCCGGGGACGAATGAAGGGGCGGCACTAAACCAAATTCTGCTGGACGCTTACGGGCGCGGGTTGCGGTACCTGACAGACCAGGACGCGCGTCCAGCGGGATCTTCGAGCAGCATGGCGCACCTTTGGGATTCCGGGACGAATGCGGTTGATGAATTGAACCGCCTCATCGAGGTTCGCGGGGCGGCGCTGAAGCGCTTTGGCGAGAATAACATTCGCGAAGGCGCGCCGCTGGCGACACTTGAGGATGTGCTTGTGCCGCTCTACATGCTTCATCGTTATCAGGTGGAGGCGGCAAGCAAGCTCGTCGGCGGAATGGACTACACCTTTGCGCTGCGGGGCGACGGACAAGCGCCGACGCAGATCGTCGGGCCTGCGGAACAGCGGCGAGCGCTGGCGGCGGTGCTGGCCACGCTGAAGCCGGACGTTCTGGCGCTGCCCGAGCCGCTACTGAAGATGATTCCGCCGCGACCCCCGGATTATGAACGTGGGAGAGAGCACTTCAAGATTCGCACCAGCCCGGCGTTTGACGCGCTTGCTCCAGCAGAAGCGGCCGCGCAGCATACCCTGCAGTTTCTGTTTAATCCGGAGCGGGCAGCTCGGCTTGTTGAATTCCATGCTCGCAATGCGGAGAACCCCGGCATCGAACAAGTCCTCGACGCCATACTCAATGCCAGTTGGAAGTCGCAGCACCCCGGAGGCTACAGCGGAGAGATCTCTCAAAGGGTGGACGATGTCGTCCTCTATGACCTGATGGCCCTTTCGGCGAACGAACATGCTAGCGGGGAGGTCCGTGCTGTAGCTTCCCTAAAGCTTCGGGACCTGAAGGACTGGCTCGACTCCCCGTCGGGAGGAATGCAGATGATCCACGATCCGGCCCACATTTTCTTCGCGTCGAAACAAATCGAGCAGTTTCAGAAAGATCCGAAGCAAATCAGCGTCACGCCCCCGGCCGAGCCCCCCGACGGACCACCCATTGGAGCAGACGATGACTGGGACTGATTTCTTGCCGGATCGGACGTGACCAAAGGCCAGCCGTGTCGTCTATAGCAGCAAGGGGGACACCATGCCTCGACGCAGCCTGCTTTTCCTGATTTCGTTTTCGGCACTGCTCGCCCTGGGATTCACCAGCGCAAGAGCCAGCCGGCATCACCACAATGTGAGCATTTCCGGCCGCCATAAGGAGCCGGCAACTGATTGCTCCGACATTCACTTCCGGTTTGACGACCAGGACGCGGTGGTGCGTTCCGAAGAGCGCTCATTGACCAAGTCCGAAGCCGCAGTGCTGCGGGTCCAACCGCACAGCAACGGCGGCGTGCAGGTGGTGGGATGGGACAAGGAGACGTATTCCGTGACCGCGTGCAAAGCGGCGGCGGGTTCCGGCGATGCCGCGGAGCGAATCCTGGCGCAGATCAAGCTGTCCGTCGAAAACGGCAGGGTATCAACGACAGGTCCCGGGGATGAAGACGCGTGGACGGTCCAACTGCTGATTCGCACGCCGAAATCGGCGTCGATCGAAATGGAAACGATGAATGGGCCCATTTCCCTCTACAACGTGGACGGAAAACTTATAGCTCGCGCCAAGAACGGCCCGATCAGCTTGAAGAATTTTTCCGGCGACGCGGAGATCACCGCGGTGAATGGACCGATCAGCCTGGAAGGCAGCAACGGGAACGTGCGGATTCATACCGAGAATGGACCGATCTCGGTGGAGTTGGATGGAAAAACATGGAGCGGCGCCGGCTTGACGGCCGATGCGCACAATGGCCCGTTGACGCTGATGGTGCCGGGCGGGTACCAGTCCAGCTTCGTGGTGGAATCGACGAACCACGCGCCGGTAAGTTGCAAGGCTAGCATTTGCGACAGTGCGCGGAGGACGTGGGACGACGAGCACCGCCGCATCGAATACGGCAGCGCGCCGGCGATGATCAGGCTTTCCACTGTGAATGGGCCGGTTTCGGTACAGGAATCGCGAGAAAAACTCTAGGAGAAAACATTCTGCCTTCACAGGCCAGCTGGGCAAAATGATTTGAGAGCTCAGGAATGGACGCGGTCCGGCACTTGCGGATAAGATTTGGCGCATGCTGCTCGAAGCGCGCGTAGCTCAACCAACGACAGAAGCGGAAGCCGTTCGCCTGGCGCGGGAAGTCTATGGGCTGGAAGCCAGCGCGCGAGCCCTGCCGGGCGAATACGACGACAATTTCCATTTGATCAGCGCAGACGGACGGGCCTTCGTCCTCAAAGTCATGCATCCGGCGCGGGAGCATTCGTTTATCGATTTGCAATGCCGGGCGCTGACGCATATGGCGCAGCGCGCACCGCAATTGCCCTTGCCTCGCGTCACGCCGAATCGCGGCGGTGAATTGTTCGCTTCGATTGCTGCTGCAGATGGCTCGACGCGACTCGTCTGGCTTCTCTCCTTTTTGAACGGAAGAGTCCTCGCCGAAGTGCGCCCGCATTCGCCGGAGTTGCTGGGCGATCTCGGGCGATTTCTGGGGGAGATGGATGCGGCGCTGCAATCTTTTGCGCATCCTGCCGCGCATCGTGAATTAAAATGGGATTCTTCGCGGGCAGACTGGATCAAGGACTACGTCAAGCACATTGCGGATTCGAAGCGGCGCGCGCTGGTGAACAGATTTTTGGAGCTGTACAAAGCAGAAGTTGTTCCTGTCACGCCGCGCCTGCGGCGCAGCGTGATTTACGGCGATGCAAACGACTACAACGTGCTGGCCGGCGAGCCCTGGACGCAACCACAAAAGATCGCTGGCGTGATTGATTTTGGGGACATGCACCACGGCCTTACCGCGTCCGAACCGGCGATTGCAGCTGCATATGCAATTCTTGGCAAGGAAGATCCGCTGCAGGCTGCGACTGCGATCGTTGCGGGATATCACAGCGCGTTTCCGCTCGATGAGCTGGAGTTGTCCGTTCTTTACGCTTTGATGGGCGCGCGGCTGGCTGTCAGCGTTACGAACTCCGCCCACCGCAAGACAGTCAAGCCGGATGATCCCTACGTTACTGTCAGCGAAGCGCCGGCTTGGGACTCCCTCGAGAGGTTGGCAAAGATTCATCCGCGTTTTGCGCATTACACTTTTCGTGCGGCTTGCGGGCTGCCGGCCGTTCCGCAATCTCAAAGAACCAAGCAGTGGCTGAAAACGAACGCCGGCGCGGCCGCTTCGATTCTGGATATGGATTTGCGGAAGGCGCCGAGCATCGTTTTTGATTTGAGTGTTGGCAGCACCCTACTTGGGGCCGATCCCGGCGCCGCGCAAACAAGCGCGCTCACTGGAACAATTTTTGCCGCCATGAAGCGCGCCGGTGTCTCCGTGGGTGCCGGGCGGTACGATGAACCACGGGTGCTTTACACCTCTCCACTTTTTGGTGCGAACAAAAACCCCACAGACGAGCGACGCACAATTCACCTGGGCATGGACCTTTTTGTTGAGCCGGGCGCGCCTCTAAACGCGCCGCTCGATGGCATGGTCCACATCGTTGCAAATAATTCCGCACCGCTGGACTACGGACCTCTGGTCGTCTTGCAGCATGAAACCGGCAACCACGAGGAATTCTTCACTCTCTACGGCCATCTGTCCAAGGATTCAACCGTCAACCTGGAAGTCGGCCAACGAATCAAGCGCGGCCAGGCATTTGCGCGAGTCGGCTCGTCGGAGGAAAACGGCGGCTGGGCGCCGCATCTCCATTTTCAGGTGATCCTTGATCTGCTCGATCTGGGCGCCGATTTTCCCGGCGTTGCTTATGCTTCACAGCGGGCGGTTTGGACGAGTCTCTCGCCCGACCCGAATCTTCTGCTGGGAATTCCAGCGGATCGCTTTCCGGCCAAAGAGCCTGATCTCAGTGAGACAATTGCCGCGCGGGGCGGTTTGCTCGGGAAAAATCTCAGCGTCTCCTACCAGCGTCCGCTGAAAATCGTTCGCGGATGGATGCAGTACTTGTATGACGATACCGGGCGAGCGTATCTGGACGTTTACAATAACGTGCCGCTGGTGGGCCACAGCCACCCTCGCGTAGTCCAGGCGGCGCAGGCGCAGCTCGCGCTGCTCAACACCAATACGCGCTACCTGCACGACAACGTCAACCGTTACGCCGCGCGCCTGACGCGGCTCCTGCCAGAATCGCTCCGCGTCTGTTTTTTTGTGAACACCGGGAGCGAGGCCAATGAACTGGCTTTGCGCCTTGCGCGCGCCCACACGGGCCGGAAAGACGTCATCGTTCTGGAACACGCCTATCACGGCCACACCAACACGCTCATTGATATCAGCCCCTACAAATTCAACGGCCCCGGCGGCCGCGGCAAGAAGCCGTGGGTGCATGTTGCTCCGCTCGCGGATGATTACCGCGGCGTGTACCGGCGCGGCGACAGGGAAGCTGGCGCAAAATACGCGAGCCACGTCGCTGAGATTCTGGAGGGTATTCGAGCCGAAGGCCGAGACGTCGCTGCGTATATCGCGGAAACTTTGCCCAGCGTCGGCGGCCAGATTGTTTTTCCGCCCGACTACCTGGCGGAAGTCTACCGCTACGTGCGCAGGGCAGGGGCGCTTTGCATCGCTGACGAAGTGCAGGTGGGATTCGGGCGGCTGGGAACGCATTTCTGGGGATTTGAGACGCAAGGTGTCGTCCCGGACATCGTGGTTCTTGGGAAGCCGATCGGCAATGCCTTTCCACTCGCAGCGGTGATCACCACGTCGGAGATCGCCAATTCCTTTGACAATGGGATGGAGTTTTTCAGCACGTTTGGCGGCAATCCGGTCGCTTGTGCGGCGGGACTCGCGGTTCTGGACGTTCTCGAAGAGGAGCATTTGCAGCAACACGCCTTGCGCGTCGGCAAACATCTCATCGAGGGCTTGAAGACTTTGCAAAACGGCCATGCCCTGATCGGCGATGTGCGCGGCTCGGGGTTGTTCCTCGGGATCGATCTTGTGCTCGACCGCGAAACGCGCGACCCTGCTCCATTGCAAGCCGCATATGTAGTGAATCGCCTGCGCGATCGCGGCATTCTTGCTGGGACCGATGGACCGCATCACAACGTCATCAAGCTGCGTCCGCCGCTGGT
>WNFP01004939.1_pt1 | contig 10714 bp, 7 predicted proteins | sample 5400201 | NCBI WGS metagenome assembly WNFP01 (sample SAMN13153355, study PRJNA577476) | soil metagenome | isolation source: 115 cm saprolite under Madrone tree | place: USA:California | collected 2016-06-14
ACGCGACAACGATGGGAGAATGGCGGTGCCAACGGCGATTCCGACGACTCCGAGCGGCAATTGGTTCAGACGGTCGGCGTAGTAGAGATAGGACACCGACCCGCCCGGCAAGAACGAGGCGAGGGCTGTCGAAATCAACAGGTTGAGCTGCGTCACGCCGGCCCCGACCGTGCCCGGTGCCATCACTGCCAGGGTGCGGCGCACCCCTCGTGTCAACCGCGGCAACGGCAGGCGCAAAGCCAGCCCGGCACGGGCGCAAGAGAACAGCAGCCAGAGAAATTGCGCAAATCCGGCCGCACAGATTGCCCAGGCGAGGGCGCGGCCATCGCGCCAGCCGAACTGCCGCATCAGCAACAGCGCCGCGATCAGGAACAGGTTCAACAGGATCGGGGTTGCCGCGGCGGCTGCGAAACGGTCGACCGAATTCAGCACTCCGCCCTGGAGTGCCACGAGCGAGATGAAGAGGAGGTAGGGAAAGGTGATCCGGGAGAGATCGACGGCAAGCTGGAACTTTTCCGGCTCCTCTCCGAAGCCGGGGGCAATCATATCCATGACGACCGGCATTAAGATCTCGCCAAGGAGAACGAAGCCGAGAAGTGCAGCAGCCAGCACCGCGAGCGCATCCTCGGCGAAGATCCGTGCCCGTTCCCTGCCGTGCTCGGCCATCGTCCCGGCAAACAGCGGGACGAAGGCGGCGCTGAACGCGCCCTCGGCGAACAGGCTTCGGAACAGGTTCGGCAAGCGCTGGGCCACGAAGAACGCATCGGCGACCGGCCCGGCGCCGAGAATCGCGGCGGTCAGCACATCGCGGACAAAGCCGAAGACCCGGCTTATCGCCGTGTAGGAACCGACCGTCGCGACGGAATGCAGCAGCGACATACCTCGCGGGTTTAGAGGAAACCGATCGCCGAGGGAACGCCGATCGCAAGGCGCCGACTCCCGCTCGTGCCGAGGTTTGCGATCGATACCGCCCCGCTTGTCTTTTGCCATGCGATCGGTAACCGTCACGCGCTCATGGGCATGGAGGCCGAACATGGCCGGGACGAGGATGGGGGTCGTCGGATGCGGTGGCCGGATGGGCAGGATGCTGGCCGCCGAGATCGTAGCGAGCGAAGGATGCACGCTGGCTGGCGGCTGCGCCAGGCCGGGCAGCGGCTGCGTCAATCAAGACATCGGCGAGCTCGCCGGGATTGGCCGGCTTGGCATTGCAGTCGGCGACAACGCCGAGAGGGTGATCCGCGATAGCGATGTCGTGATCGATTTCACGGCTCCAGCAGCGACCGCCGCCCACGTCGTTGACGCCGCCAGGTTGGGAAAGGCGATGGTCGTCGGCACGACCGGCCTCTCTGCCGACCAGGGCGAGGCGGTACGGCAGGCGGCGCGGGAGATTCCGATCGTCTGGGCCCCTAATATGAGCCTCGGGATCAATCTCCTTCTGGGTCTTGTCGAAGAGGTCGCCCGCCGGCTCGGGCCGGACTGGGACGTGGAGATCATGGAAATGCACCATCGGGGCAAGGTGGACGCCCCCTCGGGCACGGCACTCGCGCTTGGCCGCGCGGTAGCCGAGGGTCGTGGCGCAGAATTTGAAGAAGTGCAGCAACGCGCCCGGGACGGCATTACCGGCCCCCGCCGCACCGGCGGCATCGGGTTCGCCTCGTTGCGCGGGGGTGACGCGGTCGGCGACCACCACGTAGTCTTTGCCGGCGCCGGCGAACGCCTCGAGCTGACCCACCGCGCGGCGAGCCGCGCCGTGTACGCGAAGGGTGCAGTGCAGGCGGCGCGCTGGGTCGTCGGTCGGCCGCCGGCGCTCTACGGCCTGAAGGAGGTGCTCGGTCTCTAATTCGTCGACGCGGCCGAGGCGGGGTTGAGCGCATCTCGCCAGCGTCTGAGCGCCTCGCGGATCGCCGCCGCGAGCTCGCGGCGGGCAGGCGAGGTCACGAGATTGCCAACCACCAAGCTGCGGCCATGGGAAGCGACAAGCAATCGGTTGGCATCGCCGGCACGCTCTTCGAGAATCACCTGCAGCCAGAACGGCTGGAACCGCCATGCACGGCGCTCGCCCCGCACACCCACCTGCTCGACCGTGAATGCATCGCCGGCCAGCCGGATCGTCTCGCTTTGCCGGGCGCTGCGATAGCTGAGACGGAAGGCGAGGTAGACGAGGGCGACATCCAGCCCGAAGAACCCGAACACCGGCCAAGCGCCGATCGCGACGAACCCGATACCGGCAGTCAGACTGATCAGGCCGAGAGCCAGCATCAGGACGTGAAAGCCGCGCGGGGGCAGGCTGCGATGCGGCGACAGCACGCGCTCGAAAAACAGGCGGCCCAGTGGTGCTGTGCCATCGGCATGTTTGGCGCCAGAGGTCATCGCACGGGGAAACATAGGGGCGGGGCAGGGGTGCCGTAAAGCGGTTCGGGGGCGCAGGGCGTTCTGGCGCATTCAGATGGTTTGCCCAGGGCGGCGCTTCCCTTCGTCGTCCCGGCGAAAAAAGCCGGGGCTGATGACCCACCCATCGTGCAACTTTCGATTGTCCCCTATGTGACGATCCGCTGCACCTGCAGCGAATCTGCAGCGGGATTTCCTCTCAGGGTTGTAAGGCCCGAACGCTCGGAAGCGGCCGCCCCACACACCCGCCCCGGCGTTTTCTTCCCACCTCATTATCCAAACGTGCCTCCCTTGCGGTGATGACGCCCAACCAAGGCGCCGCGACCAGCCTCTACATAATTTGTGAGTATGGCAATATTACGGATGGTCAACTCCAATTCGCAATCCGCCGAGGCCATCCTGGCCAGACTTGACCGCCTCCTTGCGCTATCTGCATGAGAGGACGCCAGGTTTGCTTGGAAGCGTGAGCCCCTCTACACTAGGGCGCGATGCGCGCCTTCTTCAAACGCGAGGTCCGGGAGTTCTATCGGCGGCTGGCCGAAACCCGGCCGATCCCGCAGACCGAGCTGGAATTCATCAACCCATTCACCTTGCTGGTCGCGGTCGTGCTGTCGGCGCAGGCGACGGACACCGGCGTCAACAAGGCGACACCAGCACTCTTCGCGCTCGCCGACACGCCGGCGAAGATGTTGGCGCTCGGCGAGGAGCGGGTGGTCGAGCTGATCCGGACGATCGGGCTTTTCCGCACCAAGGCGAAGAACTTGATCGCGCTGAGCCGGATCCTGGTCGAGCAATATGGCGGCGAGGTGCCGCATGACCGAGCGGCCTTGGAGACGCTGCCCGGCGTTGGACGCAAGACCGCGAACGTGGTGTTGAACGTGGCCTTTGGCGAGCCGACGATCGCGGTCGATACCCACATCTTCCGCGTCGCCAACCGCACTGGGCTAGCCCCGGGCAAGACGCCGCTCGCGGTCGAGATGGCGCTCGAGACGTGCACACCCGCGCAATACAAGCGCTACGCGCACCACTGGCTGATCCTGCACGGACGATATGTCTGCACGGCCCGCAAGCCCGATTGTCCGGATTGCGTTGTTGCCGATCTCTGCCGCTATGGCGCCAAAACCGGGCCGGCCGAGGCGATTGCCGCACGGGCCGCTGGCGGCGAGTCGAGTGCCTTGGCGGAACCCCCGCGCGCCGGGCGGACGCGCCGCCGCGGGCCGCAAGCGCCGGAGGAACTCCGCGTCGCTTCGGCGCGCCGACGGTCGCTCCGTCCGCCCTGACCTGTTGCCGCGCGGCAGCTCGGACGAGCGCGATAAAGTTGCGAACCGGCTCGGCGATTTCGCCGCGCCGAGAGGCGAGGCTGAGAGGCGCACGCAGAGGACTTCCACGGATCACGGCAATTCCGGGTGCGGTTCTCGGCCGCCTCGAGATGCTACGGGTTGGCCGCGGGTGGTTCGGGAATGATCTGCACTTTGTCGCCGTCGGCGAGATTGACCGGCGGCTGGAGGATGACCTGGTCGCCGGCCTTGACGCCCTCGCTGACCTCGACCTCGGTGCCGTAATCGGTGGTGATCGCGATTTTGTGGAGATGGGCGACGCCGTTTTCGACGACCGCGACCTGCATGCCGTTCTGATTGAAGATGATCGTCGAGGCGGGCACGATCAGCGCCGGCGATTTGCGCGGGATCTTCAGCTCGACAGTGCAATAGACGCCCGGCTGCAGGGCGCCGACCGGATTGGGTATGTCGACCTCGGTCAGCAGGGTCCGCGTTCCCGGTTGCAGGGCATCGGCGATCCGCGTCACCTTGCCGTGGAATGTGAGGCTGGGCATCGATGGTACGCGGATGACGGCCTCCACGCCCGGGCTCACCCCAAAGGCGTCGTCCTGCGGCACGTAAACCCAGACTCGGATCACGTCGCTGTGGGTCATCGAATACATCGAAGTGCCGCCCGCGGCGTCGGCCGTGATCAGGCTGCCGACGTCGATGTTGCGCTGCGTGATCACGCCGTCAAAGGGAGCGACGACCTGCTGGTAGATCTTCTGCTGGTTGTAATACTTTAGCTGCTGCTCTATCGCCGCGGCATTGTACTGAGCCGCCGTCGTCGCGTGGTGCTGGGCCTGATAGTTATACCAATCGGTGTCGCCCAGCTCCTGCGTCGCCCACCCCTCTTTGGCAAGGACGGAAATACGCTTGCTGGTAACCTGCGTGGACGCGCGCTGGGCTTCGTTTTGGCGTTGCGTCGCCTGAGCCTGCTGCAGACTGTTCTGATATTGGGCAACCTGGGCCTCGACTTCGGGTGCAGTGATCTCGGCAAGGAGCTGCCCAGCTTTGACGTGATCTCCGATATCGACATAGCGCTTCAGCACATAGCCGCTGGCGCGCGCATAAATGTTTGCTGCCTCGAAGGCGAGCGTGGTACCTGGTAGCGACACGTGCAGGTTGCCTTGTTGCTGTGTCACCTGCTCGACCCGGACATTCGGGACGATGTTGGCCTGCTGCTCGGCAGTGTTGGTGACCTGCCGGTGTTGCTCGTAGTGGCGCCATACCCCGAGCGCGAGTGCGGCCATAAACAGCACGAGCACGCCGAGCCCGAGCAAACGGCGCCCGGACCCGCCCCGCACGGTGGGCCCGCCTGGCGGCGCTTCGGGGGTATCGGGATCAGGCGCCGGAAGCAGCGGCCGCGGCGGCGGTCTCTTTAGTGCCGGCGGTGCGTCGAGCTCGTTCATTCGGGGACCTCCGCGAAGACGCCATGCGCCGCCTTGCCGTCATTGCCCTTGCGCAGCATTGCAAACAGATAGGGCACGACCAGGAGGGTGGTCGGAGTTGCAAACAAGAGGCCGCCGATGACCGCGCGTGCGAGCGCGGCGTTCTGCTCCTCGCCCGGGCCGCCGATCGCCATCGGGATCATGCCGACGATCATCGCGCTGGCGGTCATCAATACCGGCCGAATGCGGGTATGCCCGGCTGAGATTGCGGCATCGAAGGCCTTGCTGCCGGCGAGTTGCTGCTCGCGCGCGAAGGTGACGAGCAGGATCGAGTTTGCCGAGGCCACGCCGACGGCCATGATCGCACCCATCAGCGAAGGCACGCTGAGGGTTGTATTGGTGATGTAAAGCATTGTGACGATGCCGCAAAAGGTCGCCGGCAGCGCCAGAATGACGACGAACGGATCACCGAAATTCTGATAGTTGACGACCATCAGCAGGTAGACGAAGACGGCCGCGAACAAGAGGCCGATCGTCATGTCGCGAAAGGCCTGGTTCATGCTGTCGATCTGGCCCGTCACCTGGATCGTGTTGCCGGGCGAGAGCTGTTTCTTGAGGTCGGTCGTAATTTTATCGATGTCGGTCGCAACGCTGCCGAGGTCGCGGCCTTGGGTGCTGGCATAGACCTCGTAGACCGGCTGGATGTTGGCCTGGTTTGCGCTGCCGGGCACCGAGTCGCGGGTGAAGGTCGCCGCATTGCTGAGCTCTCCCGGAACCGGTAGCGTTGCCGGCAGCGCGGTGGTCGTGCTCACCGACGCGGAGGTCGCCACATTGCCGAGCTGTCCGGGAACCGATTGCGTTGCCGGCGCGGCGGTTCCGGTACTGACCGGCGTGTTCCCGACGTCGTTCAGCGAGTGCACCTGGTATTGCGGCGTTTGCACCGCGATGTAATAGGGAATGCCGTTGGTCGGATCGGTCCAGAAGTTGGGCTGGACCTGCTCGGAGGAACTAAGGCTCGTAGTGATGTTGTTGCCGATATCGCTCACGGTGATACCGAACTGCAGGGCCCGCGCGCGATCGATCTGAACGTAGAAGTCAGGCGCATAAACCTCCTGTTGTATATGAGCGTCGACAACGCCCGGAATGGCGGTGATACGGCGCCGCAGCTCCTCGGCAATGCGCAGGTTCTTGACCCGGTCATAACCGACCGTGCGCACATCGATCTGCGCGGTGATCCCGAAATTCAGGATCTGTGTCGCCATGTCGGCGGGCTGGAAATAAAACAGATCTTCCGGAAATGCCGCTGGCAACACCTTTCTCAGCTTGCGGACATAGTCGGCGGTCGGCGCGTGGCCCTCTTTGAGGGACACCATGATGACGCCGTCATTGACCGCGATCGTCGTGCCGTCGGCGAACGCCCAGTTGTAGGAGCGCGCCGGCACCCCGAAATTGTCGACCATCAGATCGAGGTCTTTCTTCGGAATGACCTGACGAATTTTGTCCTCGACCTTCTGAAAGATCTGCTCCGTCACCTCGATGCGGGTGCCCGGCGGCGCGCGGACATGCAGCTGGATCATGCCGCCATCGATCGCCGGATAGAAATCGCGACCGACAAAGACGAACATCGCGGCGCCGAGGGCGAGCACCAAGACGGCGAGGATCGGAATGATGATCCGGCGGGTCAGCAGCATTGTCAGCAGCTGGACATAATTTTCACGCAGACGCTCGAAGGCACGTTCAAACGAGGCGTGGAACCGGGCGAAGAAGCCGTTGCCGGACAGCCCCGCCGACGCGCTGTGCGCCTGACCCTTCAGCAACTGACCGATCGTAATCGGCGTCAAGGTCCGCGAGAGGCCGTAGGAAGCCAGCATCGCAAAGACGACGGCGAGACCGAGCGGCGTGAACAGGTATTTCGCCGGCCCCTCTAGGAAGATCACCGAGGTAAAGACGCAGCTGATGGCCAAAGTCGAGACCAGTGTCGGCATAGCAATTTCGGCGGCGCCGTGGAGTGTCGCCCGCGGCAACGGCATTCTCTCCTCGTCGAGCAGCCGGTAGGTGTTCTCGATCGTCACCGTCGAATCGTCGACGAGAATGCCGACCGCGAGCGCGAGCCCACCCAGTGTCATCGTATTGATCGTCTCGCCGAGGAAGTAGAGCACGACGAGCGAGGTCAGCATCGCCAGCGGGATCGAGATCATCACGACGATCGTCGGCCGCCACGACCCTAGGAACAACAGGATCATCAATGCGGTGAGCCCGGCCGCGATCGCCCCTTCGCGCAGTACTGCGATCACCGATGAGGTGACGAAAACCGACTGGTCGAACAGCGACTTGATGACCATGCCGGCGGGCGCCGCCTTGCGCGCGACGTCCAGCATGCGCTTGACCGCGCTGACGACCGTCAATGTCGAAGCATTGCCGTTTTTGATGATGCTGAGCAGTACCGAACGTTTGCCGTCCGCCCGGACGACGTTCTGCTGCACCAGGTTGCCGTCGCGCACATGACCGATGTCCCTGAGGAACACGGTGGCGCCGTTCGAGTAGCTGACCGGGACGTCGTTGAGCGCCTCGATTGTCGGCGGCATCGAATTAGTGCGGACGGTGTAATCGGTCTTGCCGATCTTCGCGTCGCCGCCGGGCAGGGTCAGGTTCTGCGCATTAACCGCGTTCACCACCTGCAGCGGCGTGAGACCTTTGGAGAGCAGCTTGGTCTGGTCGATATCCACCATGATCTGCCGATATTTTCCGCCGGCGGGCGTCGGCAGTGTGACACCATGGATCGGCGCGATCATCTGCCGCAACCGATAGATGCCGTAATCATAGAGTTGTGACTCGCTGAGCGTGTCGGAACTGAGGCTGATCTGTAGGACGGGAACTGCGGACGCGCTGTACTGCACGACGATCGGCGGCTGCGTTCCGGTTGGCAGCAATGCGCGGATTGCATTCGTAGCGGCGACAACCTGCGATATCGCCAGATCAAGGTTCGCGTCCGGCTGGAAATAGATCTTCTGCACCGAGATGCCGTTGACGGTCTCGGCTTCGATGTCCTTAATGCCGTTGACGTTGGAACTGATCGAGTACTGGCTGTAGGTAGTAAAGCGCTGCTCCATCTCGGTGGTGTTGAGGCCGGTGTACTGCCAGATCACCGAGACAACCGGGATGTTGATCTCGGGGAAAATGTCGGTCGGCATCTCGACCGCGGCGGTCACCCCGAGAAACAAGATCAGCGCCGCCACCACATAGAAGGTGTGCGGGTATTTCAGCGCAAAGCGAACAATTCCCAAGAAATGCCCCCGCTAACTCCTGGACCGACATAAAATCCGGCCCCCCGGTCAAAACACCGCTACCGAAATAAGCCTCGTGCAACAGGGCTTGTGCCGGCTGCGACGCTTCATCTGGCAGACTTGGGTCTGTGGTGATCCGACTCAAGTAAAATTTGGGAAAAATCCGTAAAGCAAAGTAAGAGCAACCCGGGCTCGACTTGCCCAGCGGCCGTGGACTTGGCGCCCGCAAATGTATTGGGCAGTTCGCCTTCTTGCATTTGACCAAAATTTACCGAGAATGATTTGGCGCGTTGGCGCGCAGTAACACATATCCGAGCGTTGAAGATTTGAGCCGCGTCAGGCTGTCATAGACCCCGACGCGCGGCTCGTGCGAAAGGAAGCGTCAATGCAACGGTTAAACGGGAATCAAGCCCGGCCAGCGACAAAAAGGGCTGTCGGAAGCATCGCAGCTGCGCTGCTGTGTGTTGCTGTGGCCGGAGCGCCAAACCTCGCCTACGCGCACGGCGGAGGCCACGGAGGTGGAGGCCACGGAGGTGGCGGGTTCCATGGCGGCGCAGTTCACGCGGGTGGGTTTCACGGCGGCGGCTTTCACCACGTATCGCACCGTGCCGTCGCCAATGTGCACAACCGTGCCGTCACCAACGTCCACAACCGTACCGTCGCCAACGTGCACAATGGTTTCGGCGATGGGCACGGCGGCCACTGGTACCACGGCTGGCACAACGGACGCTACGGCTGGTGGTTGTGGGGACCCGGGCTGGCATGGACTTACTATAATAACCAACCGTACTGCTCCAATCCGGCTGGCTATTACCCCTATGTGACGCAGTGCTATACTGGCTGGTCCAGCTAGCTGACGCCTACGCGACGCCTCACCCGGCTTCATTCTGCGGGAGCCGGGTGAGGTTTTGCCGAGCCTGGCGCAATTCGTCTCGTGGAGCGCCCGCCGCTCGGCCTCAGCCGGTGGTCAGCTTGCCATGCGGGCGGCCGCCACGTCGGTCATGGCCTCGCCAGGTTCGGCAGCCGGCTGGGCCTGGATGTCGCCCGAAATCTGGCCGCCGCATTCGATCTCGATCTGGCCATAGCGAATCGTCCCGGAGACGCGCCCGCTGGCTTTGATCAGGAGCCGCTTGCGCACGACGAGATTGCCTTCGAAGCGACCGCGAATCTCGGCATCCTCAATCGCGGCAGAGCCTTTGAACAGGCCGCTCTCGGCGATTTCGACGTCGCGGCAATTCGTCAGATTGGCCTCGACGCTGCCCTCGATGATCAGCTTGTCGCAGGAAGTGATCTCGCCCGAGAGGGTGATCTCACGGCCGACGGTCAGCTTGCGGACCTCGTCCTCGTTACGTCTCGTCGGAATGACCGGGTCGCCCGGTCGGCGCAGCGGCTCCGGAGCGCGAATCGCGTCGGCAGCACGGGCCAAATCCGGGGCGCGCGGCGGCATCGCCGGCGGCTTGACGGGAGCGCCCGCCCCCGGCGCGGCCGGCCGGGCCGGTTTCATTGGGATGCCCAAATCGTCAGACGGATCAGCCATCTTGCGGTCCTCTGCCTCGGTTCTCTTCCGGCTAAACATGGATAGAACACCCGATCGATATTGCTACAGGGAGATTTACACCGCAGACCGGGTCAGGGGATGCGGCCCAGGGGGATGCGACTCGGCGCGCGGCAACGCTTCGAAGACATGCACCATGAAGGCGGTCGCTATCACCGGCGCGACGAGATTGACAAGCGGCACGCTGAACAGTGCTGCGATCATGACCCCCCCGAGGAATACGCGTAGACCAAAACGACTGCGCGCCGCTCTGGCCGCCGCGGCATCGAGCCGTCTGAGCGCGACCACCTCGAAATACTCCCGCCCCAGAAGATATCCGTTAAGGGTAAGGAAGAGAACTAGATTTATCCCGGGGACCAGCAGGTATACGGGAAGCGCCAATAAATTGAGAAGAAGGGTCAGCCCCGTCAGGCGCAATGTCGCGGCGATGGTCTCGCCGATTCGCTGACGGCGCGGCGGGCCGCGCCCAGGGTAGTCGAGGGCCTCGACCGCGACGGCAATCCGCTCGAGGAATAAGCTCATGATCGCCGTCACGACAGCCGGGAAAAGCAGCCAGCTCAGTACCAGCACCGCGAGCCCGCCCGTCAGGTCGACGAGCCAATTGAGGACCCGCCATTCGAAGAAAGCCGCGTTGTAGAGCACGCCGGCGACGGCTACCCACAGTGCCGCAAATGTCAGCACCGCAAGCGCGAGGCTCAGCGCCACGACCCGCCGCATCGGCGGCAGGGTCAGCGCGTAGGTGGCGCGGCAGAGAGCGGTAAACATCACCCCGAGCTTGTA
>WNFP01004941.1_pt1 | contig 10714 bp, 9 predicted proteins | sample 5400201 | NCBI WGS metagenome assembly WNFP01 (sample SAMN13153355, study PRJNA577476) | soil metagenome | isolation source: 115 cm saprolite under Madrone tree | place: USA:California | collected 2016-06-14
AGCCTGACCTGATCGGCAATGCCGGGGGGCAATTTCTTCAGAGCCACGCCAATATTCGCCATGTGCGTGGGACACTGATCGGGGCAATAGGTATAGCCGAAAAAGAGGAGCGTGACCGATCCCAGGGTTCTGTTCCAGAAATCAAACGGAGCACCAGAGGTGTCAGTCAGAACGAATCTCGGTTTCGGCAGGGGCGGCGCGACTAGGCCGCCCCGGTATGTCGCTTCAGGGTACTCGGCATGGGTTGGGTCGCGTTTCGCCTCTTGCCCCGACACGACAGAGGCATGGTCAGCCAATGAAAGGGCGACGATACACAAACAGAGAAGGCGCAAATTGAATTTAGGGCACCTATGGGTGAACAATGACCGTCCCTTTCATGCCGAGCTGGTCATGAACGGCACAGATGTAATTGAAAGTGCCTGGAGATGTGAAGGTCACGCGAAAACGCGTTACACCCGGAGACGACTGGGCTAGGTTCGCCCTATCTTGCGATGCAGGAGACAAAAATCCCGAGTTCACGCTGTCCGCAGGTGAGCCTATTACCGCCTGCCTGGCCCCGTCCGAGGTTAGCAACACATTTGTCGAACGCGGCCGCGGATCCGCAGGTTCCACCCCAAAGGTCACGGTATGGTTTATCGACGGGTCAAGACTCGTCCACTCAACCGTGTCCCCGACCTGCACGACTATCGTGTCCCGCAGGAAGCGCATCAGTGATGCGGTCTGTGAACCTCCTCCAGTCGTCGTCACGACTTCGCCGATACCGGTCGCCACCTCGCTGCTCTGCGCTCGATCCCGGTGCCCAGGAGTTCCCCGGCCCTCCAGGCGAGATGCGTCCGCAAGCAACAGCACTTGCTCGCTCTGCGCCTGCTGATCATAGAAGTCCTGGTCGTGGGGAAGGGTTTCGGACGGGTTGAGAACATGGACCACTCCGGTCATGTCCGCGTGAACCAGGCAAACAAACTTGAAGTTGCCGGCAGCCGGGAAATTTACGGTATAAGTTGGCGAGCTTTCCGTTGGCGTCGTATCTTCACCCAATAGCAAAACGCCCGTGGTGACGCACGCGGAACCATCAAAGCTGGATCCATCAGGTGTAAGCCCTGGGCACCCGACCGGGACGCCGAAGATGGGACCAAAACCAGGCGGCCGCGTCTGGCCGGGTTTTAAGAACGTTAACGTATGGCGCTCATGCGTGGGAAAGGTCCAACGGATGCTGTCGCCGGTATGGACCCAAAGTTCATTCGGCAAAAAGGCCAGAGCTTGGCTTCCTCGATTGGGACTCTCACCTCCCGCTATCACCTGCCACTGGGCTTGGACCAATTGGGGGATGATCAAAACCGACAGCGCTAACGTCCAACGGAATGTCGCTGAAAATCTGATGAAGTTGAAAGCAATCACGTGTCCCTCCCGAAGGCAGTTTCATCGCCGCTAATTCAAGCTGAAAAAGTCAAAGTGTGTTCTCGACAACCTCTTGTCGCTCTTTTTCTTGCGGGCGTCGCCGAATGGAGACGCGCGGATAAGATCGGACACCTTGGCGGGTGCCGTCAAACGGCAATGCGCAGAATTGCAGCCGTTCCTCTATTTGCCGTCGAATGCTGTCCCTTGCCGTCGCTGTCCGTGGACGATACAATTCGGGTCCCCGGGGCTCGCGACAACCGCGGACCAATCAGGAGAGCACGATGAGCGAACCATTCCCTGGCACGCCGCCCTCCGTGAGGCTGCCCGAAGACCGCCTGGATTCGTGGAAGGAAATCGCGACATACCTCAACCGCGACGTGACGACGGTCCAGCGCTGGGAGAAGCGGGAGAGGATGCCGGTTCACCGGCACCTGCATGAGAGGATGGGCTCGGTCTACGCTTCTCGGGCGGAGTTGGACGCGTGGGCGCGCGGTCGGAATCTTCCAGCAGCGCAGGAGAACGGGAACGATGGCCCCTCGCCCAATCCCCCTACACCGCCGCCGCGCTCGGCGATATCGACCTCTCGAACCAGATGGACGTTCGTCTTGCCGCTGGCCGCGGCGGGAGCAGCGCTGGCGATTGGCGCAAGCCTCTGGTTTCAAAGGACGGAGTACTTCTGGCGAAACCCCATTGCTGACGCGCGATTTCAGACAGTCACGGACTTCGGTGGAGTGGAGCAGGCCGCTGCGGTATCACGCGACGGTCATTTCGTGGCGTTTCTGTCGGACCGGGACGGACAGACGGACGTCTGGGTTACGCAGGCCGGTTCTGGACAGTTCCACAACTTGACCAGTGGGAGCGCGCCGGAACTGGTCAATCCATCGGTCCGGACCCTGGGGTTCTCGCCCGATAGCTCTTTCGTTACGTTCTGGGTTCGCAAGAAAGGCGGCTCGAGTGGCGGCGACATCAGCATCTGGGCGGTGCCAACGCTGGGCGGACAGCCGAGGCCATACCTTGAAGGCGTGGCGGAGCTCGACTGGTCGCACGACGGCTCCCGACTCGCGTACCACACGCCCGGACCCGGAGACCCACTGTTCGTGTCAGACGCCAGCCGGCGATTGGAGGGTCGGCCTATCTTCACTGCGCCTGCCGGGCTCCACTCTCACTTTCCGTTGTGGGCGCCCGATACGGCATTTATCTACTTCGTCCAAGGTTCCCTCCCAGACAAATTGGACATCTGGCGCATCACTCCAGGCGGCGGAACCCCTGAACGGATCACGTCGCACATTGGGCGCGTGAGTCATCCGGTCCTATTGGATCGGCGGACGCTTATGTACCTCGCTAGCGATCCCGATGGTTCGGGGCCGTGGCTTCATAGCGTGGACGTCGAGCGCCGCATTCCCCACCGGTTGACCTCTGGCCTTGACCGGTACACGTCGCTGGCGGCCAGTGCTGACGGTCGCCGTCTGGTTCTCACGCTAGCAAGTCCGAAGAGAACACTCTGGCGCTTGCGGATCGCTGATGCACCCGCCGAGGTGTCCCCGACTGCTCGAATCTCGCTGACGACCAGCACAGGGTTCTCCCCACGACTGGGTCCAGATTATCTTCTGTATGTTTCTGAGGGCGGCACGAGCGAGAGTATCTGGAAGCTCGACAACGGAACTGGCACGGAGTTGTGGAGTGGCGAGGGAGCGCGAGTCTTTGGCGGCCCGGCAATCTCCCCCAATGGACGGTATATCGCATTCTCGGTCCGGCAACACGGGAAGTCGCTCTTGTACGTGATGCAGGCCGATGGCACGAAAGCGCGGATTGTGACCGATTCGCTCGACCTACAAGGCGCTCCCGCATGGGCGCCCGACGGCCAATCGATCACCTCGGCGGCGGCCGATCACGGCGTCCCACACCTCTTCCGCGTGCCGGTCGACGGTCGCTCCCCCGCTCTCTTTGTCCGGGAGTACTCGGTCGATCCCGCGTGGGCGCCCGACGGCCGCTTCGTTGTCTACTCGGGACCCGACATCGGGACCACGTTTTCGGTGAAAGCCGTCACGGCCGAGGCCGCAGCGCATCCCCTGCCGGCCCTGACCCTGACTCGGGGGGCTCGACACCTGTCCTTCCTGCCTGGAGGACGGGCACTCGTGTTCCTGCGAGGAGAGATTCAACATAAGAATCTCTGGCTCATCGACTTGGAGACGGGCGCCGAGCGGCAGTTGACCAACCTCACACCCGACTTCGACATTCGCGACTTCGACATTTCGCCGGACGGCCATGAAGTTGTCCTCGAACGAGTGCAAGAGCACTCGGATGTGGTGCTGCTGGATCTCCCCCGGCCATAATCCGGCTCCAACCCAGCGACGCGGTCTGCGCGCTCCGAATATCGGGCTGCGCGAGTTTTTAGAGCCGAGGCATAAGTCTCGATCCGCCTGATGGCGTCTATGCGGCAGGGTGTACGGCGTCGAGCTGGAGCATGGCCTCGCCGGCGGATTTCGCGCCGAGGAATCCGATGGGATGCTCTTTTGCGTAACGCCTATCGCGCGCGCGGGGCGAGCGCCCGCTAAGCCAGTAGCCGCCGATCGCCAGCAGCACCACGCCAACCGGCAGAGAGAGCCAGAGGAACCGCCGAGTCGCATCAGCCATAGAGTCATACTGCGGCGGCGAGAGGCCCCGCACAATAAGAAGTTGGTTTGGCTCGGCGAAGTGGGAAACAGGGCGCGGTGAAGAGTGCGTGTACAATACGGGCGTTGCGAACAACCGGCCGCCGTGTGCCGGTGACGTCTAACCCAACCGGGTCGGGGTTTTAATTCCGTGTATTACTTTCGACGCTCAACTCTCAACTCTGATCCTCCTCCCTCGACCACTTCCGGCCCGCGGCTAGAGTTATACTCTTTCCCCAATGCACACCGGAGGCCACGAGATGACTATCACCCGCGCACTTGCGCTTCTGTCGGCGCTCTGCATGAGCCTGAACGCACGGTGCCAAGCTCCGCCGCAAAAGGCACCTGTCGCCTCTCAGCCTGCACCTGGGGCATTCGTAGATGTCGAAGCCGGGAAGGTCTACTACGAAGAATGCGGCACCGGTCCCGACGCCGTCATCCTCATCCATGACGGCATCGCGCACTCCGTTGTCTGGGACGATGTCTGGCCCACTTTTTGCAAACGGTTCCACGCCATTCGCTACGATCGCCGCGGCTATGGCCGTACTCCTGCCTCAACCACCTGGTATACGGAAACGGAAGACCTCGCTGCGCTCCTACGCAATCGAAAAGTAAATCACGCCATTCTCGTCGGCAGTTCCCACGGCGGCGAACTCTCCATCGATTTCACTTTGCAATACCCCGCGTTGGTCCGTCAACTCGTGCTGGTGGGCGCGGTCGTCAGCGGCCTGCCTTACACCGACCATTTCCTCAATCGTGGCATCAGCAATTCCCAGCCCTTCGAGAAAAATGACATCCCGGCGGGGCTTGCCAACTGGGCCAAAGACAGGTACCTGCTCGCTCCCGCTCACGACACCGCCAAGAAACGCCTCCTCGACCTGCTCACCGCCAATCCGCAGGACATGACGCACTCCGATTACGCGCGCCCCACGCAGCCCGCGCTACATCGCTTAAAGGAAATTCGCGTTCCCACCCTCATCCTCGTCGGCGATGTGGACATCCCGGACGTGCACGCCCATGCGGGCGCTATCGAAGCAGGCATTGCCGGCTCAAAGCGAGTGGTCATCAGTGAAGCCGGTCATTTGATGTATCTGGAAAAACCGGAAGAGTTCAGCCGCGTGGTCATCAGTTTCATCGACTCAAACGGCCCGTAAGTATCGTCTTTTCAAGGGTTTTGCAGTGAGATGAGAAGATACTCAGGCTTTGACAATTCGCTCAGTACGTCAGCGACCAGCCGACCACCGTCATCGTCAGCACGAGCAACAGCATTCCCGTGCTGACGATGCTCAGCGTCCTCCCGTGCCCCAGCAGATAGTCGCGCGATTCAGGGTCAATGCAGAGAAGTATGGTAACGAACGTCACCACGCCCCATGCCAGCATGACTGGCACGCCGGCGTGCCGGCCGATCATAGCGAAGAATTGCGACGGAGGCTGCCCCGCCGGAATCCACCAGGGCAGCAGCGGCGCTACGCCCGCCGCGAGCGAAAATGTAAGCAATTTGCGCGTGAACCAGCCCTTAACCTTTGGCCGGGCTTCTTTCCACACGAAATAGTCCCAGGCCAACAGGCCGAGTGCCAGCGGCACCCAACCATACATGGCCGCTTGTTGGTTGAACCAGGACCAACCCCGAAACAAGACGCGCCCGTGGTTCGCCATCGCCAGCCGCGGCAACAAGAACAGACCCAAAACCGTGTTGCAGAGCACGGCCACAAAAATCGTGACCAAACTCATGAATTGGAACCAGTACCGCGTAGGTACTCTTTTACAACGAGTACACACGGACTGTTTGGGCAGGAAGTTCAGTCCACAGCGGTCGCAATACACGGTTGCTCTCCCAGACGCAGGGATACATACCCGCGATCGCCGTCAGTTTACTGCGTTTGCCGTTCCAAAAACTACTGGTCAGAAGGTCAGTTTTGGTCTCGGTCTTTTTTCTTGCACAAAAGTTTTAGCCACTTTTTCCCAGCAAAATACGCTGTTCCATCGCCGCGCATTGTGCTGTCGCCGCGCCCGCGCCGCTCCGTCGTGGCGCATCGCGCGGCGTTTCGTGTTTCTGGATGGAACTCACGGCCCGCTCAGCGGAACCAGGAGGCCGGCGCTCCCGCTTGGCGGCCTTCGTCTTGCAGATCGTCCAGTTGTTTCTGCAGATCCGCTTTGCGCTTTTCCAGTTCTTTCAACTGGGCATTCCTGTCGTGAATGTACGCGATGTTGTCTTTCATGCCCGTGGTTACGTCAAATCCGCCGCTTCCGAATTTTTTGATTTCGTCCTTCTTCTGGGCAATGCGCTCATCGGTTTGCGCTATGGCGTCCAGGATCTGCCGAGACCTCGCGCGCCAGTACTGCTCCGAATTCGGTTCGGAATCGCCATCTGGATCCGTCGGCCGCGCTCGGCGCGCCCCTTTCTTTGGCGCCTCGCCCACCACGGATACGCCGGGGCCTTTCAGCCCGGACAAATCATCTTCGGTGTACAACTTGGCTTTCGCCGCAGCCGGCTTTTTTGCCTTGGCTTTGCGCGCGGCTTCCGCGAGCGAATCTTCTTCTTTCGGGGGCGGGTCCAAAGTTGCGGGCTGAGCCTGGGATTGCGTTTTAGGTTCTGTGGAGGATTGCTGTGATGACGATGAAGTCGGCTGCGAAGAAGAAGATTGCGCGAATGCCGCGAGCGGCCAAACCATGGCGAGCGAGACGAGGAGAATTCTTGCGAGCAGGGCCGCGCTTTGCGAGGGTGCGTTCGAACGGCAACGGCGCGGCAGGGCCACCAAGCATCGAATCGTTGCTTTGGGTTCGAAGGGATTGATCATGGGTGACTCCGGTTTTCCGCGGGCGACAACAAGACGCTACGCCGGGCCCGTGCCTGGGTCAAGGCGATTCGAATAGGAGCATTCGCGGGAGTCACGTGCATGGAGGAATTGTTTCGCACAAATGCGAGACGACGCGCGTCGGTTTTGCGATTCGAACGGTGGCTTCGAGTTGCTGATGCTTGACGGCGTTTGATAGAGTGCCTATTCACGCATTCGAAAGCCCTGGCCTCTTCGGCGGAGATAATCATGGCGGTTCCGAAATATGCGCTGGACATTCTGGTTTGTCCCGTTTGCAAGACGCGGGTGGAGTTGCTGGACGACGGGTCAGGGCTGAAGTGCATCACTTGCCGCCGGGTCTATCCGGTGCGCGATGAAATTCCCGTGATGATGCCGGAAGAAGCGAAGATCGATCAAGAATAGACGAGCGCGCAACGGAAAAATCAAAGAGACCGCATGCCCACCAACATTGCCGATGCCGTTCCCCGGCTGAAACGATTGATCCCGCGGATGCGCGGCAAGCGCATCGGCGTGCTTGGCGACCTGATGCTGGACCGCTATCTTTGGGGCACGGCCTCGCGGCTTTCGCCGGAAGCGGCCGTTCCGGTGGTGGATTTCGTGGAGCAGAGCGAGTGCCTGGGCGGGGCGGGGAATGTGGCCGCAAACATCGCAACGCTAGGCGCGCGGGTGGAAGCCTTCGGGGTGATCGGCAATGACGAGGCCGGGCGCGCGTTGAAAAAATGCCTGCGCGCCGCGAATATCGCGGACAAAGGGATAATCGCCGATTCGAAACGCGTCACCACGGTGAAAACGCGGATCATCGCGCGGCACCAGCAGGTGGTTCGCGTGGATCACGAACGCCGCGAGCCGCTCCGCGCGGAAACCCAGGAAAAACTTTTGCGGCTGCTTTTTGCCGCGCTCAAGAAAATTGACGTACTGGTGCTTTCCGATTACGACAAAGGCCTGATCACCGACGATTTCGCCGATCGTGTTCTGAGCGCCGCGCATCAATTGCACGTTCCCGTTTTCGTGAAGCCGAAGACCTCCCGGCTATACGCGTATCGCGGCGCGCGGGCCATCGTGTGCAATGCCAAGGAAGCGGGTTTCTATGTCACGCGCTCGCTCGCAGACGAGAAGTCGGTGGAAGAGGCCGGCCGCGCGCTGCTCGCGCATTTCGGCTGCGGCGCAGTGGTGATCACGCGCGGTGAAAAAGGGATGAGCGTATTTGAGGAGTCCTCGCCGCGCCATCTGCAGGTTCCGGCGACGAGTTTTGAAGTGACGTATGCGCGCGTTGGCCAGCCGGGGATCGAACGCGGGGCCACCGGACGGCAAGTCTTCGATGTCACCGGAGCCGGGGACACGGTTCTCAGCGTTCTGGCCCTTGCCGTAGCAGCGGGGGCATCGCTGGCCGACGCTGCCATGCTTGCCAATACCGCAGCCGGCGTCGTTGTGGGCAAGCTCGGCACCGCCAGTGTAAGCCCGCAAGAGCTGATTCACGCGCTCAACGATATCCGCCGTTAATTTGCGCGAAGCCGCAGACCTGCAAGTAAATTCGAATGTTCTACTCGTGCAAAACTATCGTCAACAATGACTTATTGACCTTGATCTTGCCGTTGTACTCGATGAAGCCAAGTTTCCTGAACTAGTTCATGAAGAAATTCACGCGTGAACGAGTGGTTCCGATCATCTCCGCCAGGGTCTCCTGGGAAACTTTCGGCAGCACGCGCTCCGGCTGATCTTGTTTTCCATAGCGTGCGAGAAGCAGAAATGACTATATTCCGGATGTCACTTGTGATTCGGGACGCCGCCGTGGACTCTCTGACAATCGTCAGCGGCAGCGGCTCAGTCGTGCAAGACAACGCTTAAGAGCGAGCTGTCGATTTCAAGACCTTCTGAATTATCAAGGAAGCCAAAGCCCACAAACCCCTACCTCAGCAGGAAATGAACAAAGGTGAGTTTTGGCCGCGCAATCGAGTAGATGGCAGCTTGAGTCAGTCGTGCAGCACGACGCTCAAAAGAGAAGTGTTGATTTGAAGACCGCCGTTGTACCTGATAAAACCCAGCTTCCTGAACTTGTTCATGAAAAAATTGACCCGTGAGCGTGTTGTACCGACCATCTCGGCCAGCGTTTCTTGGGATACTTTGGGGAGCAATCCGTGGGGCTGGTCTTCTTTGCCGTAACGGGCAAGCAGGAGAAGAGTGCGGGCGAGCCGCTTCTCGCTGGAGTTGAATAGCTGGTCGATCAAGTCCTCCTCGATTCGAATGTTCCGTGCCAGCATGAAACTGATGAACCGGTCGGAGAGGGCATGCTGCTCGTGAAGCACGCTGAACATTTCATTCTTCGCGATGACGAGCACTGTGCTGGGTGTAATCGCCGTAGCGGTCCCCATGCGAATGGACTGACCTGCCAAACAGCCTTCACCAAAGAAGTCGCCCGCTCCCAGAATGGCGACGACCGCCTCTTTGCCGGCTCCACTAGCCACGGAGAGCTTCACACCGCCTTGTTGTAAGTACATCACACCCTTAGCGGAATCCCCTTGAGAGTAGACGACCGCCCCTCTCTTAAACTGTCTAACCTTTCTCGCCACGCCGGCCGAGTCGAGAAAGGTCTGAGCGTCAAAAGCGACCTGTTTGGCCGGTGCGGTTCTTCGCGGCAATGCTGGCTTTGGCATGACTCGTGGCATGTATTTTAGCACCGGGCCGCACCTGGAAAACAAGATGCAAATGTGTCCGCAATGGTACAGACATGCGCTGCCGGGTCACCTAAAATGTAGTTCGTGGGGGAAGCAAAAAGACCGAAGCGAGAAACAGGACCCAAGCTTTAGCCTGAACCACGCGGAAAATCCGGGTTCCACTTCGTTCCACATTGCCGCATAAGCTCTGGGACCAAAACAGAAACAAGGGTCTCCTGGAGAGGACTTTCCCGATCGATGCGCTGAAGCTGGTTTCTGCAACTTGGATTCTTGCCGCCAGCCCAGCAAAGTGACGCTTACTGCGGTGCTGTTGCTCAAACGTACGGATTGCCATCCGCGATTCAAGAAATTCGCCAAACTTTATTCTGAGGCGATTAGGGAACCGGGAAGCTAAAGGATTTGTCTGCCGCCAGAACCCAAACTTCGACGACTCGGGTCTTGCGGCTTTTTTCCGTGTCGGAGATGTCCGGCATCGGCGAGAAGGGACTGACCTCCACCGAAACCGCAACAGCGTTCGAGCCGGTGGGTGCTTTGGCATGGAGCACCTTGTAGCTCTTCACCGGGCCGTAGTAGCCCTGCGGGCCCCAGTCGGCGAGAAAATCCTTCATCGCGTAGCTCGGGCCGGGCTTCCAGAGTTGATAAGCCTGGGCCGTGTCGCCGGTGACCAGCGCATCAAAAAAATGCTCCGCCGCCCTCTTTTCCGGGTAGTAGCGGAACGTGTACCACAGCGCCACAATCGCGACCAGCGCAAGCGCCGCGACGGTGAAGGCCATGGCCCGTGATCTATCTGGTTTATCGGCAGGTGGATCGAGAAGTGACATTCAGTAGTCTCCTGCCCCGCGAGCGTCGGAATCAAACTTGCCGTTGCCTCGGCGCCATCCCTGCGCCGTTCCGCAACAATGAAATCCTAACAGACTCAATGCGTCCGAGTAAAAGGCGGCGAATTGAATTCCGGGAAAGAGGTCTGTGCTTGGTCGCTCAATCACCCAGCCGAGTCACCAACTGCCTTAAAGCGGTTTTAAGCTTCGAGGGCGCCGCCGGAGCCGGCGGGTAGCTCGATCTGATATTTGGTTCGGGCTTTTTCGGTGTGTTGTTCGAGCGCCAATTCAATCAGCTTGTCGATGAGTTCGCGGAAGGGAATGCCGCTGGCTTCCCAAAGTTTTGGATACATGCTGATGGA
>WNFP01009195.1_pt1 | contig 10713 bp, 7 predicted proteins | sample 5400201 | NCBI WGS metagenome assembly WNFP01 (sample SAMN13153355, study PRJNA577476) | soil metagenome | isolation source: 115 cm saprolite under Madrone tree | place: USA:California | collected 2016-06-14
CGCCCACGAGTTCCGGCGCGAGACGCGGCGGCATCGCCATAATCTGCGCCTTCTTGGTGAGGACCAAGTGCGCGAGCGTCGACTCGAAGTCGGGGAGAGCTACCATCAGGCCTCGTTCCTTCGCGAGCTCCATCTCGCGGAGGTCCGCGTGGGCCCGGAGCAGACGCACGCGCTCCTCGCGCTCGCCCACGAATCCGCCGTCCAGCGCCGGGACCGCTTTCTTTTCGAGGGCCCGCTGCAAAAATCTGATGTACCAGAGCATGCATTTCACCGGGTCATACTGCCCGCGCGACTTCCTCGGCATGCCCGCTTTGACGAGCTGCTGGACGCGCCGTTCGTCGAGGTTCAATGCACTGGCGACTTTCGCGACGTCAACGTACGGGATCGGGTTCGAACTCTCCTGGTGGAATGAAAGAAGCGAACACCTAGAAGGGCGCCCGCAACTTTTTCGTCCCACCGCTGAATTTTCATGCCAGCGCCCCAGAAACACGGCGAAATGAAAAACCGAAACGAAGTCCGTCCAAAAACTTCGGTCGCAGGTCACATTGCGCGGTTGCCGTCACCCGCGGAGGGCCACCACCCTGGGAAGGACCCTGCGAGGTCGGCACCTCGACTCGCGCGAATCGTAGGCCGTCGCCCTCTTTGGCAGGACCTAGCACGGCCGGATCTTCGGCGGCATCAAAGCTCATGGATGAACCCTTTCACTACACCAAGCGGAGGCTAGTACTCAAGTGATTTCCGATTAGCGTTGGGTCCATCGGCTCACGGCCTCGAGTCTTCCTTTTTCTCCTTAGTACCGCCGTACCATTGACCGTCTGTCATCCCTCTGGTACCGGATGCTGGTCTTCGGGCGGCAGCTTCCGCGCGAAGACCGCCGAACAATTGGCAAGGAGAATAGCGCCAATGGAAAGGACGGAACGCCGACAAGCTCCACGGATCACGGTGAAAGGGCTTGCCTATGTCAATCTCGACCGAGACAATGGCGGCATCATCCTGAACATTTCCGAGGGAGGTCTTTGCTTTCAGTCTACGGCTCCCGTTCAATGCACTGAGACGATTCGTTTCTGGTTTTCCTACCGTAGCCAACGAATCGAAGCTGACGTAGGGGAAAATGAGGCACAAACGAGAGATGTCCCGGGATTCATCGAAACCGGAGGTGAACTGGCGTGGACAGACGACGCGCAGAAGCGGGGAGGGTTAAGATTCACGAATCTGCCCCCAGAAGCCCGCAAAAAAATTCGCGATTGGATACGCCAGCCTTCGCTGGTCAAGATCAACGAGAAGTCCGCCCCCTCGTCTCCGTCATCAGATAAATCCCCGGTCTTGAATGTGAAACGATCGGACACAAATGCCGCGCGAGGTGATTCAACAGGACTCGAGGCACTTTTTCGGAATGTACAACCAGGAAGGCTATGGACTGGATTCTCCGGTGGCTTGGTGGCCGGGCTTCTCGTTTCGACCATTGTTGTGGCCGTATTTTTGTTGCTGAGCCACAGTCGCGAGCTGGGTGACTCACTCATTCAATTGGGCGAGCGATTGGGAGGAAGATCCTGGGCTGGATCGCAAGAACCACACTCGACTGCGCCAGGGCCACCGTCGGTATCGCCAGAACCAAAGACGGGACCGGCAGAGCTACAGAGATTGGCTGCAGCGCCGGTTAAGGCTCCGCTGCCAAAGAAACTCGTTTCGACGGCAATACCGGCAGCAGCTAAGGCCTCTGGAGTGGAGCTCGAAGCCGCGAGCCATGACACTCTTGCCGATTCTGCCCCCAGCGTCAAGGTTTCCGGTACTCCAGCGGTGAGTTCAACAGCTGATCTGCCTTTGGTTCCAGAGATTGTTGTCGCCCCCACTTCAGAGCCCAGCGCAAGCATGTTTGGCGCTACAGCACCGGAAATGGAACTGCGGAGCCGACCTAGTGTCCACATTGAGCCCTCCAAAGTAGGGGACATCGGAATGCGTTCTGAAAAGTATCTGGAAGTCGGAAAGTTCAAAGAAAAACTGTTGGCGGACAGAACGACCGGCCAATTATCTCAATTGGGGTTTCCTGCGACCGTCATTCAAAGGAACCGTTTTTTGGGGAAATCCTATCAAGTCCTTGTAGGACCTTATGGCAGTGATCGTGACGCCGAAGCGGTACACAAGGACCTTGCGTCGCTCGGTTTCACGCCCCGATCGTACGAAAGGGGACAAAGGGATTTCAGCTTGCCCCCCGCGCTGAAGGTCGGCGGTACACACCTGCCCGTCGGATATTGCATGATCAGTTGGGAATCTTATACCCCTAATGCCATTGTGAAGTTTGAGAGCGACAGAGGTATGAGTGTTACCGTCGAGGGAAAGTGGGTGAACCAGGGTGCCAGGTATTCTCAGAATGCGATCGTCTACGTCGAAAACAGGGACGGGTCTCGCACCCTTCTCGAAATTCGCTTCATCCGCATGGGACAGACCCTTGTTTTTCGCAGGGGCTGAGCCCATTTAAGAGGGGCACGCCGAAATCGCAGCTTCATACGGAAGAGGTGCAGTCGAAATAGTCGAGAACAAATTGAGAACAGAACCCCCCGAATACCGCCAATATCGTGACCCATGACGCAGCTAAGAAGCTTACGAATCAACACGCTGTAGTATCTGGCGAAATCAACGGGTTGGAGGTTCGAGTCCCCGGTTCACCAACTCATTCTTTTCAATACATCAGCCCCTTTGTATGCCCGACTCGCGGTCAACTTGGTAACATCCATCCGCTTCTGCCGCCAATGTTGTGCAAGCCATAGAGATGAAAGCGACTCATAAACTTCTGATAACGAGTCAATTCCTCGGTACATCCGGCGCTCAGCACAGTACATAACTGTTCGATGGCCGGGTTGTGAGAGGAGTTCACGGGGATGTAGGCGAGGGAAAGTGTGAAGCGTGCGTGACTTTTTATCGCCAGTGGAAAAAGGGAACTGCGGATTTACGAATTTCTGCGGGCAATCGGAACTGAGCGAAGCGCCTTCCATTGAGGGGACAAATTAGACGCCAGACTCAGAAGCTACGGGATGGAACTTTGCACGACCGCCGGTTGACGAACATCTGGATTCGGTCGGTCCTTTCGAATCATTCGCGACAAAGCCGAAACGGAGGACCGGCAGAATCTACGATTTGTCTGTCAAACGCCGGTCAAACCGGAAGCGCTGTGGTTTTCCGATGCGAAGTTTGCGAAATTCCTTGTGCGATGGATTGAGAAGGAAGTTGAACTCCGTGGGAATGACCGCGCTTGGCACTTGCAACACGGGCAGAACACCTTCGGAGATCCACTCGTCACCGATCGTTCTGGTTGCCTTGGAAGCTGGGTAAGCGCGCCAGTTGTTTGGCAGTGTGGATTTGTCGACTTGAGTAATCAGTTGCGGATCGACGGTAACCGGAATCGCAACGTAGTCTTGGAGCAGCTTATCTGAATCGACGTGAACCAGGATCTCCAGCGCCGCAAGAGCAAGCGATTGCGCCGTGTACACGACCGCGCGCCCAGGCGAATTCCAGCGCCCACCAAAAAGCCGTGCGCCCTCCCCTCGGAAGGCACGTTTCGCGAATTTGCGTTGGATGATTCGCCAGGCGACGACACTCACGGAAAGACGCCGTACTCGAGCTGGCCAATCAGGTTTTCGACTTCTCGCGCACCTAGCTCGGTACCTGCGTAAGCCAGCGGTGTGTGGTCGGCGAGCGCTCTCCTCGGGCGCCGCAGCCAAGCGACGGCTTCCGGCACATCACCGTTGAACAGTTCAACGGCCTTCTCGAAAATACTGCAGATCCGTAGCAGTCGCTCGGATTCATCCCGCGCCAATCGACCCGCAACTTTGCGTCGCGCTAAGGTCCGGTCTGGGATTTCAATAGTGGAAGCAAGTTCGGGGATCGAAATGCCGCTCTCGCGCGAAAGAGACTCCAAGGTCTTGAAGGAAAGTCCCTTTCGCACTTTGCGAATGAGCTCGTCGGTGCGATCCGTCGAAAGGCCCAAACAAGACCGCGGTGGGTCAAAGCGATGGGTTTGGCGCTCGTTGGCACGTCGTGGCGGTAGGGGGCGTCTGCGAGTGAGCATCGGACTCATGGCCGGAGTATATCGAGAGTCTGCCATTATGTCAATCAGGCTATGCCAAATGGCAGAACCGTCTAACTCTTACAATAGCTCCTTGCCGCTTCACCACAATTCACCACATCCTTCACGTCCCGGCGGACATACTCAACACATCAGGTTCCTCTTAAGCCCGACTCGCGGCCAATTTGGTAACATCTGGTAACAACTCCGTCGCTATTTTATTCAGCGGTGCCGGAACTGCTCTGTTTCAACGTGTTGATACACACTGAACGTTGTTGGCATTGACGCGGGAAGAGCACACCGCGACGCTCCTTCCGAATGGCATGGTGCTGGTTGCTGGTGGCGGAAGTCCCACAGCGGAACTCTACGATCCTTCCACGGGCCTATTCAGCCCGACAAGCAGCATGAAAACTGAACGCACGGGACATTCGGCAACGCTGCTCCCAAACGGGACGGTACTCGTGGTCGGAGGAGATTCATTCGCTCCTCTCGCAAGGTGAATCGTCGGAGACTATACCGACAGCAGTGGGAAGCAGCACGGTTATACAGCCGCGCTCAGCCAGAACTGAAACACAGGGTGACACAGAATTCTACAAAGGAGCGAAAACTAACCTCGAGCCATTGTAGTGGGATGGCACTCGCTTGCACTCGAACAGCGCTTCCAACAGGCTCACTTTTCGAGATTTCATCGAGGCATTACTTGCCGGATTCCCGGTACAAAACCCAAGAAGCGAGCAAATCAGCATAACCGGGAGTGATATGAGGCCAGCGGAAGGGTTCGCCAGTTTTTGGACGCTCTACGAGAGTGTGTGGAGCGTTCGGAAACACGACGATCGTGTAATCGGGATTGTGCCCTTCTCTTAAAGCCGTCTGAATTGCGGCTACCGACGGCTCGACCGGGACGCGCTCGTCGTTACCCGCCTCAACAATCAGGACAGGTACATTGACGTGTTTCCAATAGTCTGCAGGGTTGTAGTTCGCTATCATCGGGAAGAATTTCCAGAAGTAAGAATCTGCTGGCGGCGGTTCAGTTTCTTTTGCCCAGGCCTGCCCACTCTGCAGTGCAGCTTTATGGTCCCTTATGAGAGCGTTTCGACCGCTTCCGGTCCGCTCGACCTGAACTGCGCGCTCGACGAATCGATCGGCATTTACAAGATCATCCCCCTTGAATCCTAACTCCCTGACGGATGACTCTTGGCTAAAGAACTCACTCTGCCATATCGGGACTCCATTCGCCGCATCGGCCAAGACGAATGCTACTGACTTCGACTTTGAAGCAATGAGCGGCGCGATAGATGCACCCTGACTATGACCGTGAATCCCGATCTTCTTCGGATCGATTCCAGCTTGAAGTTGGAGAAAATCCACTGCCGCGAGCGCATCACCGGCAAGCGCGTTGAAGTCGGCAGTTTTCCAGTCGCCTGTAGACTTGCCTGAACCGCGTTTGTCGTAGATGAGGGCCGCAATTCCCCACCGTCCGAAGTAGTCTGCCCAGAAGCGGTTCGCACCCCAACGAGTTTCAGGCCCCGATCCCTGGAGCATGACGATAGCGGGGTACAGTCCACCACCACGAGGGATGTAAAGCGAGCCGGAGAGAGTGACGTCGCCGTTTCTGAAGACCACATCGCTTCCCGAGTAGGGCAACTGCCTATCGCCAACGCGTATTAGGTGAAAGGTGCCGGAACCGTCTCCGTCCTTGAAAGTTCCGCTGAGTTCCCGCTCGTCGAACTTGCCTGAAAAGTTGGTATCTCCGCCAAGCATCAGATCAACCTGATTTTCATTTTGTTTGGCAGAATCGAACGGATACTCCATTGCCCGCTGTTGCAATGAGGTGAAGGAGACTTGCAGATCTGTATCGACGCAAACAAAGTCGAAAGCAACCGCAACGTCGGCACCCTGCCGGCTCATCGTGCCCTGCCAGTTCCCGATCAGGGTGGAATTCGGGCAGGTCCGAACCTGGGCCTGTGAAAGCGTGGCCATTGAAAGCACGAGGCCGGGGAGACGGAGAAAAAGATGGCGCAGGGTGCTTGTTACTCCCTTCGTAGAAATCATGCCATTAATATACGGCGGAACTGGAATTGGTGCTTCATCAATTCGCGCACTGGAAATGGAGTCTTCCAGTGAGTTCGACCTCCGCATGGAGTCCTATCTTTGGCAAGAAGTCAGCTTCTTGAGGACTGGAAGGAGGACGTCGCGCTGATGCAGTTCCTGCGAAGCTTTTGACAGGAATTATGTGGCGTAGGGCGACCGTTCGTGTGTCTCCTTAGCCAAGACCGCATCCCCAGCGCCACATAACCGCAGACGCCACAGAAATCTTATGTGGTCCGCCACATAAGATTTCTCAGACCCACTGAGAGTCTTCAGCCTGATCACACATCGGTTACCTATGTCTTGAGTTGCTCGGGAGTAAGTTTTACTTCACGATTCACACACGTTGGAATCCAGATCCGCAAAAACGTCAGCGATTAAAAATAGCAATTTCCAATTCCTCGCGTTTCAAAGTCATCGCTTTGCGCTTGACGAAATCTGGAAACATTCGCAACTTTGCGGATGCGATGTTCTTGCCTGTATGGCCGGAAACCCTCAGAATAGTGGTTCCAACTTGGGTGCTCATGAAGCGAATTGCGAAGCGCGCAGCGTCCGGCGCGCCTGTCCACCGATGAGGTAAGAGTTGACGCCGCCAAAACGTCTGGTTGCCTATTTCACAATGGAAATTGCGCTGGAGAACGCCATGCCGAGTTATTCGGGCGGCCTGGGAGTTCTTGCTGGAGATACCATCCGCGCGGCAGCGGATATGCGACTGCCGATGGTTGCGGTGAGCCTGCTGTATCGCAGGGGATACTTCACGCAAGTGCTTGCGGATGACGGTTCGCAGAGTGAAGAAGTGGTGGAGTGGAAAGTAGAAGATTTTTTACAAGAAGAACCGCAGCGGGTGACCGTGCCGCTGGAAAACCGCCGCGTGGAATTGCGCGCCTGGCGGTATGACGCGAAAGGCGTGCGCGGCTTTGAAGTACCGATTTATTTTCTGGATGCGGATTTGCCGAGCAACGCGGAACGCGATCGCAATCTGACTGGCAGTTTGTATGGCGGAGATCCGTACTACCGGTTGTGCCAGGAAGTATTGCTGGGAATCGGCGGCGTGCGCATGCTGCGCGCTTTGGGCCACACGGATCTGGCGCGATATCACATGAATGAAGGGCACGCCGCGCTGCTGACGTTGGAGTTGTTGGGTGAGGAAGCGGAAAAAGCCGGCCGCGATTCGATTCGCGGCGAAGACATCGAAAAGGTGCGCAGCAAGTGCGTGTTCACTACGCACACGCCGGTGCCCGCAGGGCACGACCGATTTCCGATGGAATTTCTGACGCGAGCGTTTCCTGAGCGGCACGATTTTCTGGATTTGAAAGATGCGTCAACGGCGGAATTATTGCGGCGCGTGCTGCAGGCGGAAACCAATTTTCCGGGCTTGCAGGAAGCCGCCAAGCGCGGCGCTTCGGTGAACATGACCCACCTGGCGCTGAACATGAGCAACTACGTGAACGGAGTAGCGAAACTGCACGGAGAAGTATCGCGGCGGATGTTTCCGCAAGTGCCGATAGAAGCAATCACGAACGGCGTGCACGCGGCGACATGGACTGCTCCGTCGTTTCAGGCAACTCTGGACCGTTACATTCCAACCTGGCGCGAGGACAATTACAGTCTGCGCGGAGCGCTGGGATTGCCGCAGGAAGAGGTGTGGTCATCGCACCTGCTGGCGAAGCACGAACTTTTTGACGAGGTGCACAAAAAGACCGGACTGCAGCTAGATGCGGATGTTTTTACGATTGGATTTGCGCGCCGCGCCACCGGATACAAGCGCGCCGATTTGATTTTGTCGGACCTGGACCGGTTGCGCGAAATCGCCAAAAACGCCGGGAAATTTCAAATCGTGTTTGCCGGGAAAGCGCACCCGAATGACGGCGGCGGAAAAGAACTTATTCGGAAAATTTTCCGCGCGAAAAAAGCGCTGAAAAAAGCGGTGCAGGTGGTTTTCCTGGATAACTACAACATGGAAGTAGGCGGAAAAATTACTGCCGGTGTGGACTTGTGGCTGAACACGCCGCAGTTTCCGCTGGAGGCGAGCGGAACCAGCGGAATGAAAGCGGCGTTGAACGGAGTGCCGAGCCTGAGCATTCTGGACGGCTGGTGGGTCGAAGGCCACATCGAAGGAGTGACCGGCTGGGCCATCGGAGAATTGCGGCACAGCGGCGATGAGACGCTGAACAATGCCGCGGACGCGGAATCGCTTTACGACAAATTGGAACATGTGATCTTGCCGATGTTTTACAACGAGCGGCACAAGTATTTGAGCGTGATGCAGCATGCGATTGCGATCAACGGATCGTTCTTCAACACCCAGCGCATGGTGCAGCAGTACATCACGGACGCGTATATTCGGTGAGCAGTGAGTAATGAGTAGCGATCGGATGGGCGGGGCTTCCTCGAGAAGTGCTAGCTGGCGTTGGGGGCGGGGGTACGTTTAGTGTTGTTGAGTTCGGATTCGACGTCGGCAATATCGCGTTTTGCGAAGTAGTCGAAGAGATGCCACGAGCCGTATTTATGTTTCACCAGGGGAAGAACGGCTTCGACCAGTGTTGGTCCTGATTTTCCATCCTTTTTTGCAGCGGAAACCCATTCACGCAAATCGAGCAGATAGCCGCGGAATGCCGTGACGTCGGAGGAGTTACCCGGATCGCCGTGCCCGGGAATGAATTGGATTGGAGAGACCGCGGCGAATTTGTTGAAGGTGGATAGAGTTTCGCTCCAGGGAAGTGTGGAAGCGTCAATGAGATTGGGAAGGGTGTGATTCCAGAAAAGGTCGCCGCAAAAGATAACCGCGGATTTTTCCTGCTGCACGATGACGATGGAATCGCCACCGGTATGGCCGGGAAAATACTGGACGTGAAGAGCGAGGGAGCCCAGGCGCAGCTCGGTTTCGGAATCATAGAGCATTGTCGGAGCGGCGAGATTTTCGACCTGGGACTTTTGTTCAGGAGTGATGTCCTTGCCGAAGAATTTCAGATTTTCCGTGTGAATCCAAGCAGGAACGTTGCGGTGAGCGACGATGACCGCGCCTTCCTTGGCGAAGACAGAATTTCCCGCGACGTGATCGAGGTGGTAGTGGGTGTTGATGACGAACTTAATGGGAAGCTTGGAGAGCATACGGATTTCGCCGAGCAGAGCCTGCGCGGCGGGCTCGTTTTCAAAGGTATCGATTACGGCGATACCGTCGTCGCCGACGACGAAGCCGGCGTTGGCGCCGGACTCACCCTTGGCGTTGTCAATGGCGGCGTAGATCCCGTGGCCGAGAGGTTTGAGGATGAAGGGTAGGGCAGCGTCGGGTTTGGGTGCCGGGGGCGTTTGCGCTTGTGCGAGTATGGCGGAACCGCCGCAAGTCAGAATGAGCGATAGGATAAGAGTGCGCATGAGCCAATATGGTAACGCGAGAGAGCCGGGATAGGATAGAAGCGGATTGGCGTAAAATTTCGCAATTCGTAAGTTGCGACAGGAGGGTACGCGGACCCACCTTTTCAAAAAGCAAACCTGAAAAGATAGGCCACCCCGAATGGCCGTGGCGCGTAAAGGCTGACTCACCCGCCCGTTTTCTCAGTGTAGCCAAAGGAAATCGGCTAGGAGAAAAGATACTATGGTTCCTTTGAGGGCGAGAATTATAGATTCGGACTATCCGTTGGGATATGTCCCTTGGGCATCTGGACTCATGATTCGGATTGTACTGGCGTTGCCGGTCGAGCCTGCTGGTCTATACACGATTCCGTTCCCGTTAGCCGCAGGCTCGGCAACATACCCGGATGGGATGCTAACTGCCGTTCCGTTCGCGCCGACGTGATTTCGCCGTTTGGATTTGGTTGAGGTACACCGTTCGCCATAGTGCGAGCGGCAACCGCTTCGGCGCCCGCGGCAGCAGCTGCTTCACCTGCTGCATCCTCTTCGGGTGTTACGGTACTGTCTCCCGCGCCTCCCATACTACCTGCCGCGCCTATGCCCTCAGTGACAAGAAATATGAAAGGGCCTCGAATCATGTTGTCGAGACGATATTGCGGATTTGTTCGGACGAACTCTCTCCACCGCCTGTCGTTCTCGGCCTCGATTTTTTCCCTGGCCGCCTTCTCGGCTTTTGTCTCGACCCAGCCGTGAGCCCAGCACCATAACGTACCGTAGTTCTCTCCGTCGACCGTACATGGTTCATGTCCCAACGGATCGGTAAATCTTAAGGGGTTATTCTGGACATAACTGTACAGGTTGAGCGATTGAGGATAAGGCAGACTTACATAAGGAACTGGGCTGGGACTCGCGCTCCAGTCGGGTGACATGAAGTGTCCCATGGAGGAGGAGTCGTAGCGGGCGCCGAAGTTATCGAGGCCGGATTCGGGGTCGCGTTGTTTTCCGGTGAAATGGAGCGGGCTAGCATGGTAGCAACCGCCGGTGGTGGTTTGGCCGTCGCCGAACGGGAGACTGGCGATGGATTCACAGACGGCTCCGTAGTTGAAGATAGTGCTGCCAGGCAAGGTGGCGACCGCCGGCGAAGATGTCGTCCGAGCAACTGTTGGTACCGTTGGGAGTGTAGACGGCAGTGTGGCCGGAGAGATCGTAGAGAT
>WNFP01004943.1_pt1 | contig 10712 bp, 2 predicted proteins | sample 5400201 | NCBI WGS metagenome assembly WNFP01 (sample SAMN13153355, study PRJNA577476) | soil metagenome | isolation source: 115 cm saprolite under Madrone tree | place: USA:California | collected 2016-06-14
CAGCTGTAAGAGTTAACACATTCTGTGACCCCGACCGGGTCGGGGTCAACCATTTAGAATTCACTTTTTTCTCCTTGTTGTGGTCCGCCACGGAGAAACCGGGGCGAACCCGCGCCAAGTCAGCTTGGCTTAAAACTGATTCCGCTCCCAGCGGGCATTACGAGTGTATTGCGAACTTCAAAGTATAGCCGACGGAGTTTCCTTGCCGCAATCAGAAAGCACAGCTTCCTGCCACTGGGATGCCGCTCGAATTCTTCCGCCCGCAACAAATTCTCTCTCTCCTGCCAGCCCCATCAGTTCGGCATGGGGAACAGCAAAACGCGGTTATTTGCCTGATCCACGATAACCGCTAGATTGGTGAACTGGTCGATGGCCACACCGAACGTGGAGGAACCGGGAAGGCCGAAGGTCTGGCGGGTCTTAAAGGGATTCGAAAGCGTGTCCACGATGGAGATGGTGTTGCTGGCAGAGTTCGAAGTGAGAATCGCGCCGGTCTGCGGATTCAGCGCCAGCGAAGTGGGATTAATGCCGACGTTGACCGAGCCGCCGCCACCGGAGTCCGGATTGAAAGCGGTGATGACGTTTGAACCGCTGGAATTGGCATAGAACAGCCCATTGTTCGCCGTCCCCGTGACCACCGACGGATCGAAAACGATACCCGTGGGCGTGGCCGTCACGGAGCCGGAGGCACTGGTGGTGCTCAAGATTGGAGTTTCCAGACCAATTTCCACGACGGCGAGCGCTCCTTGCGGAGCGGCGCCGCTGACCAATTGCAACGCGGTGACAACGGCGATGCCCTGATTATTGGTGCCGCGGTCGGGATCGATGGCCACCGCGATAGGCTGCTGGATGCCGCCGATACTTGTGGGAGTCAACGTGGTGGGCGGAGTGGTGCCTGACGGGGGGAAGAGCAGGCCGAGATTGATCATGGTTATGGTGTTCGAACCGGTGTTGGCAACGATGGCTGCGCCGGTCGCCTCGTTGACGGCAACTCCAGTGGGATTTGTCCCCGTCGATACGGCGGGAACTTTTTGCGCCGGAGGATTCGCAGTCAGATCGATAACCGAGGCGTTGCCACTGCCATTGTTCGCCACGACAGCCAGGCCGTAGCGCTGACTGATGGCGACGCCCTGGGGAGTGGTTCCAACAGAGATGGGGTTGCCGATGAATTGGCCAAACGTGGGATTGGGCTGGGGTTGTCCCGCGACAGTAATCGTGGGATTGAGGTCGATGACGGAGATGGTGTTGCAGCCGCTGCTGGAAACCACGGCGATGGGCGAGAAGGGTCCATTGGCAAGCTGGTCAGCGATAGCCACCGAAGCCGGCTGCGTGTTGGTGGGATTGCCGTTCGAGTCGGTGCAAATCTTGGACATGTCCACGGCCTGGACGACGTAGAAGTCCGTGGCGTTGGACTGCGCGGTCAAGCCGGTACTGCTGTCGGTGGTGAGGACGTCAAGGGCATATTTGTGCGGCGCCAACAATAACGAATGGGGGATGGTGACGGTGATTTGCCGCTGACTGTTCACGGTCACGTTAGAACCAGGAATCGCCACGCTATCAAGGCGCACTTGCGTCGAGCCGCTAGCGCCGCTGAAAAAGCCGGAGCCAAAGATTTGCACGCCGCACACGTCATTCGCTGGCGATGTCAGAGTCCCCTGCGGAAAAATGGTGTTGGGTATGCCGCTGACGATGGGATTGCCGGCCGTCGGCTGCGGGCATCCCGGAGGCGGCGTGCTGGGGACAATCAGTTCATTGATTTGCGCCGTCTTAATGGGAGTGGTCGTGAATACACTCCCCAAATCCACAATGTCGATGGCGCCGCTACCGGACTTGACGACGAAAGCCTGGTTCGTTACCGGATCGACAGCAAGGCCACCGAAAAGAGTGAGCGCGTTGGTCGTCCCGTTCTGCACTGTGAGCGTAGCTGTGCCGGTACCAGAAAGGGTGATCTGGGCTGGATCGATCGTGGGACTTACGGGGCAGGGCGAAGAGAGCGGAACGGGCGGGCAAGTATGATTGAATGCGAACGCATAGCGCTGCCGGCTGACGGGATCGGAGACGGACACCTGGTTGAACTTGGGGTTATAGGACACCAGCGCGTTGGTGTAAGGCTGCCAGGCGACGTCCGCGGTAAGCAGCTCGGGAGCGGAGGGGCATGGGGTTGTAAATGCGGTGCAATTCGCCAAGAAAAAGATGGAGGAAATTGACTGGTCGAGCGCGCTGAGAAAATCGATCTGCGACCCGCCAGAGGCCCCCGCGGCGTTGGGGTCGGCGATGGCGGCGGTGTTGGTGATGGGGCTAATCGCGACGCCCTGTGCCGTTCCCGAGATGGAAAAAATCTCGCCGGGACTGCCGTAGAAGACGAATGCCCCGGTCGTTGCCGGGGTGCCTGTGTCGCTGGCCGTGGAATTCACGACGTAGGTGAAAGTCGTGCTGCTGGTAACATTCACGCTGAAGACCCCATTAAGAAAAGCGCTGTTCGCCGCGGTGCCTGGCGTCACTCCGGTGATGAGCACACTGCCAGCGTTACCGGGTACCAAGCCCAAAGGACAAGGAATCGTCCCGCTGGAGGGCGTCACCCCTGGGGGGCATTTACTGGTGTCAACAGTCACGGTGACGAGACCGGCCGTGAGCGTCGAGGAAGTAATAAAATTACCCGTGGAAGCCTTGGTTACATCCACGCCATGGACCACGCCCGACCCGCCCGGAGTAACCAGGGCCGAATGCCCGTGTCTAGACATGGCGATCTGCGGATAGGTGCCGGTGTTCAAGGTAACCTGCGAAAAGAGGCACTGGCCGAACTGATTCGAAGACGAACTGATGGCCTGACCGAGAGTGCAACCATAAGGGTTTGACGCTTTTTTGCCAGTGGAGTCTGGAGTATTGGGATTCAAATTGACAATGAAGCCGAGGTTCGCCAAGAAAGATGCGGAAGTCGAGGAGTAGGCCACGAGTGCCAAATTCGAATCCGCATCGACGCCAATCGAGTAGGGCATGGGAGCCGGAGAAACAGAACCCTGGAGAGCGCCAGAAATATCAACGCTGAAAGGCGTAATGGGTGTCCCAGGGGCGGTGGGAATGGGCAGGACTGTGACGCTCTGGCCGGTAGGAGGAAGCAGAGTGCCGTTGGTGCCGCTGGGCTGCGTGCCGTAGTTCACAACGGCTACGGTGTGATTGGTGTGGTTCACCGAAAGACCGGTGGGAAAGTTGAGAGGAGCCTGAGTCGTGCTGGCCACGGTGCTTAACAGGGTGAGCGACGCAGCGGTCGAGGGCGTCGGAGGCACGATCGAAAAGAACCTTACGGTGTTCGAGCCGGGGTCAGCGACGGCGAGGACCCCGAGAGCAGGATCGATGTCGACGGCACTGGGGTTTGTGCCTGCGGGAATTCCTGAAGAACCGGTGACAACGACCGGCGGCGTTACGGAAAAATCCGGAAAAACGGCGATATTTGTGACCGCGTCATTGTGGACGAGAGGAACAGGCGTGGCCCGGTTTGAAACCGACAGCGGATAGAGACCGGGGAGACCGGAACTGAGCTGGTTGGTCGTAATAAAGGTGTTCAACTGACGGGCGGTGGACGTGGTGCCATTCTGTTGTATGGTAGTGCCCTGAAAAGAGATCTTGGTGAGATTCTGACCGCCTGGGCCAAAATAGCCACCGTCAATGATGACCGGGGTCTGCTGCGACTTGCTGCCCTGGACAACATCGTCTGGAACGGAAGCGATAGAAGTAGGCCGCACCGGGACGAACTGAAAAGTGTAGGGATTTGCAGTAAGAACAGGCTGAGTGGGCGGCAACGGCGTAACAGGTTCGCCCGGATCGCTGACACTCACATAGACAGATGCCGTTCCGGTCGTAGCTGGAATGACCAAATCCGAGGCCAGAAGACGAAGCCGCGCGCCCGTGGACTCGGGATTCGTGACCGTGGTGACGCCGTTGGTGGTGGTAGTGATGGGAATCGGAAAAAGCACCTTGACCTGTCCGCTGGTCGAATCAAAAGTTTTCGCCATAGCAATGAAGTTATTGGGGTTGTTGCTGTCCTGGAAGTTCAGCGTAATTTTTGAAGCCGAGGAAATGTTAGGTGCGTTGAGATAGATGTCCCAGAAAGCTGCGCCTTGAGGCGCAATGGTGGGGGTAATACCATTAAAGGTGATGGGCCCGCCGGCAATGATGGTGATGGTGCCAGTCGCCACGCGCGTATTGTCGGCCACAGACGTAGCCACGATGGTGAGGTTTGCCGGCGAATTCTTATTCGTCGAGTCGGCAGGGGTAATACTTGTCGGCACAGACGCGGGGGCGGTGTATTTGGCCACGGTGGAGTTGTTGGCAGTGGGTGTAATCGTGCCGCAGGTCGGGCTGCAAGTCGTGAGTTGGGGGAGCGGGATGGTAGTGGAAACTTGCTGTGTGAGCAACCAGGTCACGCCTTTGCTCTGAAGATCGTTCGTGAGCGTAACGTTGAATTGCTGTGGTTCGTTGGTGGGAACCGTGGCCGTAAGGGGGTTGAGGACCACGAACACACCGGAGTCGAGGGTAAGCGTCACGGTGCCGGTTTTGCTGGTGTTAGCCTGGGACTGGGCGGTGAAGATGAGCTTCAGGCCAGGAAACTTGGTCTGATCCGGAATGGTATTCGGCGCCGTGTAGGTCGCGGTCCCGGTGGCCTGTATATTTGTAAGCGTGCCAAACGTGCCGTCACTCGGGCACTGGACCGGCTTACTGGTCGTTGAGGTAGTCCCGGAAACGGTAGTAGTCGTGTATTGGCAAGGCTGATCCGCGGCCGGCCAGTTGACAAAGAGGTTGCTGGAGCCTGAGACGGTGGCAGTGAGCGTGGTGGACTGACCCAGGATGATGGTGTTGCCAGGCACCGACGAGATTAGCGAGACCGTGACGACATTGGCGGTGCTGCTGCTGCCGCAGCCGTTCAGCGACAGCAGGCAAATGGCGGCCAGCCACGGGCCAAGAAAACTGGACATCCTGCATACTTTCGTTCCCACGATTTCCCCCACACAATCGCGCGGCGCTGAACTTCCGCTCGCGTTGGCGTTACTATCCTGCACTTAAATCTTGCGCCCAACTTCGATAATAGCCCCGCATGACCGCAGCCCTCAGAACGTCCGGCTGACGGTGAAGCGGAAAGTCGTCTTCGGTTCGAAATAGTTCAACCGCCCGGGATTGTTCTGGATGAAATCAAGCTGCGGCTTGATCTGCAGCGGATAGATCGTCGGATCCAGGGAATTGAACGCTTTCTGCAGATTCGCTATTTCGTTGGGTTCTATAAACGGCGGCCTGGCCACCAACTGGTCGTGAAGCCGGTGCACGTTGTAAGCATAATAAATGCGGAACGGCGCCTGAATGATCGGGAGTTGTACTACAAACTCGATCCCGGTCGAAGCGCGGAAGCGGAAATTCGTTCCCGGCGCAATGGAAAGCTGCTGGGTCAGGCCCCCCAATTCTTGCGCGTGAGGAAATTGGCCCGGGCTCGTTAGATTCTGAAAGCCCGACGGGTTGAGCTGAAGCGCGCTGCGGCGGACAACGCCGTCAGTTCCGGCGTCCACAAAGAGCCCTGCCGTAACCGGCCCCACAATAGGGATGCGGTATTCGAGGTTCCCGAATCCTTGCAGGTCCCCTCCCGGCAGCGTGGCAACATACGTCAGCACCGGCACGCTGAACGATCGCACGGCGCCGCCGGAGGTGGGGTCGTGGTAGGAAATCGTTTGTGCGGTCGCCTCGGGAATAAAAGTCACCGGCGAAATGGAGCGAACATCGAAGCCGCGAATGTCGCTTTCTCCACCCATATAGAGGCGGCTGAACGGGGGAACCTCGTTGGGAACCGATTGTGGTTTGCACGGCGGGACAGTCACCAGGGTCGTCGGACAGGTGGAAGTCGTGCTCCCAAATGACGTGATATAAGCGGCTGAGATGTGCATACCTATGACGTTCCTGTGCTTGTTAATCGGATGGAAGTACTTCATGTCGAAAACGTTGGTGATACTCTTCACATTGCCGCCAATCCCCGAGAAAGCCAGCGAGTAGTAGTAGCTCTTCCCCCTGGTTGCGTTAATCGGGTTGTCGACCGTGTTATAGGTGATCGAGGGCGTGATGGTGCTTGAGATGATGCCGTTCAGCGCGCTGGGACCCGTGAGGCTGCGAAATTGAAGCGATTCGAACAGCAGCGTGGAAGCCTGGTTAAAGGCGGTAATGTTGGTGCGGGTCAGACCGTACTGAAGCCCGAAGCGAGCGAACGAAAAGCGTCGGGCCGGGTAGCTGGCAAAAAGCGTAAAGCCCGTGCTGTCCTGGTTGTAATTCTGAATGAATTGCGGGTTGATGCTGACGGACTGTCCGGTGAATAGCGCTTCCTGCCGGGCCTGGTCAAACTTGTAGCGGCTGGAAAAAATCGTGAAACCCGAGGAGATAGGCCGATCAAAGAGATAGGGCTCGGTGAATCCGAAAAGGAAGCTGCGTGAGAGATCGCCGAACTGCGCCGAAAACGTCAGAGTTTCGCCAAGACCCAGGAAGTTGTTGGTCTGATACGTAAGGCCGATGAAGCTGCCGGCCAGGCCGCTGACGCCGCCCTGCAAGCCGATCGACTGTTTGCCCTTTTCCTTCAGCTTGAGGTTGATGTCCACCGTGCCTTCTTTGTTGTTGCGCTTGATCTCCGCGGCCTTGTCCGCTTCGATCTTGTCGAAGTAGTCGAGCTGATTGAGGCGGAGAACGCTCATCTCCCAAAGACGCTTGTTGAAGAGCTGGCCTTCATCGATCAGCAGCTCGCGGCGAATTACTTTGTCGCGCGTGGTAGTGTTTCCGCTGAAGTCGATGCGCCTGACGAAATACTGCTTTTGCTCGTCGAACTTCATCGTCAAGTTGATGATTTTCTTTTCTTCGTCGATTTCCGTGTCCGGCTCGGGAGTGAAATCGATGAATCCGTATTCGCCGTAAATTTTCCCGTAGGTCTCCAGGGCCTTGCGAACTTTCTCAGTGGAAAAGATGTCGCCCTGTTTGAGCGGGAAGGCGCCTTTCAGCGCATCAACCTTGAGGGACAGGGCCTTGTCCGGATCGGCGCTGACGATCTTCAGCGTGCCCATGCGGTAGCGCTCGCCTTCTTCGATGGGGATGGTGATATTGACGGCCTTGCCGTGGCTGTGCCCGGCGACCAGCGGGACGCCCAGGCGGTAACCCTCCGTGTCGATGTTTTCGAGAATGGGCTCGCCAACGGAAACCTTGAAATAGCCGTTGTCGCGATATAAGCCGCGAACACCGACTTCCAGGTCCTCGCTCAACTTTTGGCGGTCGTAGGTCTTTGTGAGCACCGGAATGTACCAGAAGTAGAGAGGAATCGAGTAGGGCCGGTCGTGGCGCATGGCGCGGATCAATTTACGGTCGCTGAAAGCGTGGTTTCCGGTGAATTTGATTTTGCCGACCTTGACCTTCGGCCCTTCCTCGATCTTGAAAACGAGAATGACCGCGTTGCTGGAAGCAATGCGCTCGTACTGCGGAGTGACTTTCGCGAACTGGCGGCCGTGCTCGCCCAGCAATTCCTTCAAGACCACTTCCGCTTTCTTGATTTTCGTGGGATCGAACTGGCTTTCGACGCTGAGACCGACCTTGCGTTCCTTGAAGCGGTCGAGAATGTCCGATTCGGAAACGGAGTGGTTGCCGTCGTAGCGGATGCGGCGGATCTGCGGGCGTTCTTTCACCTCAAAGAGGATGATTTTGCCGTCCGCGCGATTGGGAGCATCTTCCACGCGGAGCTTTACGTCCTCGAAGAATTGCGTGTTCCACAACGCCTGAAAATCGCGGCGCAACGTCTCTTCATTGTAGACATCGCCTTCGCGGCTGAAAATGCGTGCTTTCAGCGTGTCGCTGCGCACACGGCGATTGCCGATGAAATCGATGCGCACGATCACAAATTGCTGCTGCTGCGCGGCGGCTTGCGGATCTGCCGCGGAATGGTCCTCTAAAACGTCTTTGCCGGTCGCGTAATCAAAGGAAGCGGAAAAGAGATAGGAGCGTGCCGATGAGGACGCGTCCGCGCGCGGATTTTCCAGCGTTGCTGCGGGCGACGCGATCGCAAAAAGGAACACAAGGGCGATCGTCAACGCCACGCGAGACGCAAAAAAACCACACGGCAAACAGACTTTTCTTTGAGCGGCCGATGAGGTCGTCAAGGCCGCGCCCCCAAACTCAAGTTGTTTTTCTCCCGCCGGACCCGGTGTGGGCCGGCCGTGCGTTAACCCCGAACCCGGTCGGGATCACCCGTGCGTTGTGTCAGATTCGTTAGTGGACGACCGGGGTTGCCTCACCGACAGGACGGAACGACAGGCCTTCCCCCGCGACGTAAATCTGAAGAGTCGCCGGCCTTTGAATTCCACCCTGGATCAGCGCCTCGGAGAGCGGGTCTTCGACATACTTCTGCAAAGCCCGGCGGAGCGGACGTGCCCCATAACTGCGGTCCGCGCACGTTTTCTCGAGTATCCACTGCCGTGCTTCCGGCGATACTACGATCTGCACCTGCCGGTGAATCAGCGTGTCGTTCAGCTGGCCCACCAGCAAATCGATGATGCGGAGCAGGTCTTCGTCGCCGAGCGGATTGAAAATAATCACTTCGTCCAGCCGATTCAAAAACTCCGGGTTGAACGCCCGCTTTACTTCATTCATCACCATATCTTCCATGCTCTTCTGCCCGGCTTCATCCGCGCCGGACTGGAAGCCCATCGCCGTGCGCTTTTGCAAATGACGCGCGCCGAGATTGGAGGTCATGATGATGATGGTGTTCCGGAAATCCACGGTATTGCCCAGCCCGTCGGTCAACTGGCCGTCTTCAAACACCTGCAACAATATATTAAAGACGTCCGGATGCGCCTTCTCGATTTCATCCAGCAGGATGACCGAGTAAGGTGTCCGGCGGACGCGTTCCGTCAACTGACCGCCTTCTTCGTAGCCCACGTACCCTGGAGGCGCGCCGATCAGCTTCGAGACGGAGTGCTTCTCCATGAACTCCGACATGTCGAAGCGCACCAGCGACTTCTCCGAACCAAACAAAAACTCCGCCAGCCGCCGGGCGACTTCCGTTTTGCCGACACCGGTCGGCCCCAGGAAGAAAAAGCAGCCCACCGGACGTAGAGGCGACTTGAGACCCGCGCGGCTGCGGCGAATGGCGCGAGCCAGCGCGGTGATGGCTTTGTCCTGGCTGATGACGCGCTTGTGCAGTTCCGGCTCGATGCGCAGAAGTTTTTGTTGTTCGTCTTCCTTGATGGAAGTGACGCCGATGCCGGTCCAGCGCGAGACGACTTCTTCAATATCTTCGCGGGTCACGATGCCCGTCGAGGCGTCATCCAGTTTGAAACGTTCGCGCAGCCCGCGCAGGTTTTCTTTTTCCTTGCGTTCTTCCTCGGAATAGAAACGCGCCTTTTCAAATTCGTGATTGGCGATGGCCGTTTCCATGCGGTGGGTGATGAATTTCACTCGCTTCTGCACTTCGCCGACTTCTTCGGGGACGGTGGCCTGGCGCAGCTTCACGCGCGCGCCGGCTTCGTCGATCAGGTCGATGGCTTTGTCCGGAAGAAAACGGTCGGGAATGTAGCGGTTCGAAAGATAAACGGAGTAGCGTAGCGCTTCGTCCGTGTAGCTGACGGCGTGGAATTTTTCGTAGCGCTCGCGAACGCCCTGGATCACTTGCACGGCTTGTTCTTCATCCGGCGCGGGAACTTTCACGGACTGGAAGCGGCGCTCCAGAGAGCGATCTTTCTCCACCGACTTGCGATATTCGCCCGGAGTTGTTGCGCCAATGCACTGAATCTCTCCGCGTGAGAGTGCAGGCTTCAAAATGTTGGCGGCGTCCAGCGAGCCTTCCGCGGAACCGGCGCCCACGAGCGTGTGCAGCTCGTCGATGAACACGATGGAGTTTTGGCTCTCCATCAATTCCTTCATGATGGTCTTCAGGCGCTCTTCGAATTGGCCGCGGTACTTCGTGCCCGCCACGATCAGAGAAAGATCGAGTGACAGGATGCGCTTGTCCGCGAGGAACGGCGGAACATCGCCGTCGGAGATGCGCTGCGCCAGGCCTTCGACGATGGCGGTCTTGCCCACGCCGGGCTCACCGATCAAAACCGGATTGTTCTTGGTGCGGCGGCACAGAATTTGAATGACGCGCTCGACTTCGTTTTCGCGCCCTACGAGTGGATCCAGCGAGCCTTCCGAAGCCGCTTGGGTGAGGTCGCGGCTGAATTCCGCGAGCAGAGAAGTTTCTTTTGGCCGCGCCGCCGCTGTTTTTTCGCCGGACGTGCGCGCCAGCTCTTCCCGTAGCGTGGAGAGACGCAGCCCGCGCTCCATCAGGATTTCCGCGCCGAAGCACTTTTCTTCACGCAGGATCCCCAGCAGTAAATGCTCGGTGCCGACGTGCTTGTGCCCCAGGCGCTCCGCTTCTTCCGCCGCCATGTTAAGTATGCGCTTGCACTCCGCGCTGAGCGGCACTTCGACGGATGTGGAGATGCGCTCGCGAATGGTGATGCGGGCTTCGATCTCTTTGCGTATCGATTCGATCGAGCCTTGCTGGCGCAGGAAACGGTTGGCCAGGGCTTTGTCCTCGCGCATCAAGCCGAGCAGCAGATGCTCCGTCTCGATGTACGGGCTGCCATACTGGCTGGCTTCGTACCTCGCAAAAAATATGACGCGTCGCGCTTTCTCTGTATAACGTTCGAACACGTTAGCTCGCTTCT
>WNFP01004944.1_pt1 | contig 10712 bp, 5 predicted proteins | sample 5400201 | NCBI WGS metagenome assembly WNFP01 (sample SAMN13153355, study PRJNA577476) | soil metagenome | isolation source: 115 cm saprolite under Madrone tree | place: USA:California | collected 2016-06-14
ACGCTGAACCGCCTGAGTCGCCGCGAGGCCCGCGCCATGGTGACGCGCGTAGCCGGGGCAGCTCCGCTGCCCGCCGACACCGTGGAGACGCTCGTCCAGCGCACCGACGGCGTGCCCCTCTTCATCGAGGAGCTGACGCGGCTCATCCTGGAGCGAGGTCCGGGAGCGGGGGACGGCAACCACCGCGCGCGCGGGGAGATTCCGGCCACCCTCGAGGACTCGCTCATGGCGCGGCTCGATCGCCTCGGGACCGCCAAGGAGGTGGCGCAGGTCGCCGCCGTGATCGGGCGGGAGTTCTCGTACGCGCTGCTGCAGGCCGTCCTCCCCCTCCGCGAGCCCGAGCTGCAGGCGGCGCTCGATGCCCTGGCGCAGGCGGAGCTGATCTACACGCGGGGTCTTCCGCCCGAGGCGACGTATCTCTTCAAGCACGCACTCGTCCAGGACGCCGCCTATGCCGCCCTGCTGCACAGCCGCCGCCGAGAGCTCCACCGCGCCACCGCGGCCGCGCTGAGGGATCGGTTCCCCGAGACGGCCGCAGCCCATCCCGAGCTCCTCGCCCATCACCACACCGAGGCGGGTGACGCCGAGCCTGCCGTGGCGGCATGGCACCAGGCCGCTCAGGTCGCGCTCGCCCGGTCGGCCTACCCCGAGGCCATCGGACACGTCGAGCGCGGCCTCGCGGTGCTCTCCACGCTGCCTCACTCCGCCGAACGCAGCGAGAAGGAGATCGCGTTACGCTCGATCCTCGGCGTGGGACTGGTCAGCACCAAGGGATACGGCGCACAGGACGTCGAGCAGAACTATTCGCGCGCCCAGCAGCTTTGCGAGGAGCTCGGTGCCAGCCCCCAGCTGATCCCAACGCTGTACGGATTGTGGACGTATCACCTCTTCCGAGACCATCGCGAAGCAACGTTCAAATTGGCGGAGCAGCTTCAGCGGTTGGCTCGATGTCCGGAACATGTCCACGTCGCCACGATGACTCGAGGCATAACCGCCTTCTGGGACGGCAACCTGCACGCCGCGAGAGAACTTCTAACGCGCGCCGTCGAGCTCTACGATCCACGCTATCATCCGTCTTTCGCTCGAGACTTCAGCGAGGACGCGCCGCTGCTGGCCCATCGCTACCTCTATTGGTGCCTGGTCGAACTCGGGTACTTCGATCAAGCGAGAGCTCAATGTGCCCTCGTCGAAGGACTAACGGAGGGGGTCTCCTCACCCTACGTCGTTGTAGTGAACCGTGAACACGAGCTTGCGATGCGCATCTCCCTTCGTGAGCCCGAAGCGGTCCGGGAGCTGGCCGAGAAGATCCTGACGCTTTCGGTCGAGCAGCACTTCTCGGTATTCTTCGCGGTCGCCCTGTGTGCGCGGGGCTGGACGATGATTCAGCAGGGTGACTCCGCGGAAGGCATCGCGCAGATGCGGCAAGGTCTGTCAGTCATGGACGCGGGCGGTGCGATCATCGGCCGGTCGTACTGGGTCAGCGCTCTCCTCGAAGGGTTCCTGGAACCCGAGAGAGCTTCCCAGGGCCTGGGCATCGTAGACCACGCTTTGGCGCAGTCTCGGCACGGCTTGACTCGCTATCGAGACGCAGAGCTCCAGCGACTCAAGGCGGAGCTGCTGCTATTGGTAGACCCGTCGAGTCAGAGCGCGGCGGAAGACTGCATGCGACACGCACTGCGGGTCGCCGGCCAGCAGGGAGCGAAGGCGCAGGAGCTCCGTGCAGCCATGAGCTTGAGCCGCTTGCTACACCAGCAAGGAAGGACCGGCGAGGCGCGTTCGCTCCTGTCACCAATCTATGACTGGTTCACCGAAGGTCTCGATACGACCGACTTGCGCGAAGCGAGAGCGCTGCTCGCACGGCTACGCTGATTCCCTCGGTTCGGACTCAAGGCCCGGCGCCGGATTTCGCGGCGACGCACATGCCGAAGCCAGGGAGCACCTCGCTCCAGTAGAATTGAGCGAACCCAGCTTCGATGAAGAGGTCTCGGAACTCCTCGGCGGTGTAAAAGCTCACCCAGCCCGGGTCGCTCCACCTGGCGATCGGTGACCCGAGGAGTTTGATCCAGGCGGGGCCGGGATCGACGACGAACGCTATCCCGGGTTCGGTCAACACGCGGCGCATTTGTGCCACCGCCCGGTGCGGATGCGGGTAATGATGAAACGCCCCGAAACAGAAGGTGGCGTCGAAACGACCCGTGAAGTGCTGGGGCATGTCGGCCACATCGGCCTGAAAGAAGGCGACGTTCCGAATGCCCCGGCGCCGAGCCGTGTCGCTTGCAGTCGCCACCATGCCCGCGGACAGATCCATCCCGATCACTTCGCCGTGGGGCACCAAGGCGGAGAGCTGGAGAGCTTCCGTGCCGGGGCCGCAACTCGTGTCCAGAATTCTCGCGTGCGATGGCAGCATCGGCTTCATCACGGCCACCGTCTCCTCGAAGAGTGGGCGCGTAAATGGCTGAATGTACATCGCATAGATCGTCGATATCATGTCGAAGTACGCAATGGAGTCATCGGCAGAAGCGCCTTTGTCCAGGTAAACGGGTTCGGGATGCCGGTGACAGTAGAATTGCCCTTGGCCTTCAATCCGATGGTGCGTTGGCCACGTGCCGGTCGCATTCGGGCGATACAGACCCATGGCCTTCAGCGCGCGGGCTGGATAGAGGACCGTCAACGCATACCACCACATTTGCCCCAGGAGGACGGTGGCCGGAATGGCAGTCTCGAGTCGGGAGGCAAGCGCAGTCACCGAGGGACGGTCGTTGGGCATTGGGGTCCCCTACCGATACTCGGGCCGAGCGGTGGCGTGGGTTGCCGTTATCGCTCCGACGTCTTCGCGGACGGCGCCTTCGCAAGCCAACACGAAGTCTGGACCGTAGACTCGTGCCGGCGTCTGGAACCCGCTCGCGAGGTGGTCGTTCAAGACGCGCTCGACGACGGTGAGCGCCGTCACGGCGGTGAAACCGTAGGCATCGGGCGTGGTCAGGCGGCAGCGAGCGGCGTGGCCTGAGTCGTCTTCGGCCTCGGCGACGATGACGCGCCGGTCCGCGCCGCGTTCCGGACCGGAGGGGCCATCCGGTAAGAGGCCTGTCTGCATCTCGAGCAACCTCCGCCAGGCCGCGCTCTCGAGTAGCGGGCCGAGGTAACGACTGAGTCGAAAAGCTGCCCGCTCGGAGGGGCTGACTTCGTGATAGACCTCGATGTTCGGGATCTGTGTCGTTTGAAACGCCGTGAACAGGTCTCCCCAACTCACGGCGGCGCTCACGCGGGGGCCCCTGCCATAATCGAACTCGCGTTCCCAGTGGCCGATCGGGACGGACACCATGGCTCCATGGCGACGAACCCTGACCGTGTCTCTCCAGAGCTCGATGATGGTCTTCACCGAGCCACGCGAAAGCAGCGTCGAGCGAGAGATCCCGATTGCAAGATGCTGCGCCCTCGGCAGCTTCCGAGCTACATGAGCCGCCAGACAATCCGACGGTACGACGATGAAACCGACTCCGGGCATGATCATCACGCCCCGGGATCGCGCCTCCGCGTCTCGCCGATGGAGATCCTCGAAAACAGGAATCTCGCCGGCGATGTCCAGGTAGTGGGTGCCGGTACGCAGGCATGCGTCGACCATGGGAGGGGCCGTGGCTGAAAAGGGCCCCGCGGTATTGAGCACAACGTGGATGTCGCCCAGCGCCTCGGCCAGCAGGTTTGCCTCCTCGAGATTCACGACCCGGTAGGCGACACCCAAGGACTCTGCCAGCAGCTTCAGCTTCGCCCCATTTCGCGCCGCCACGATCGGGCGGAGGCCTCGCTCCGTCGCCCTGCGTGCGATGAGCGTGCCGGTGTACCCGGTGGCTCCGTAGATCAGTAGCCGAGCCTGCATGGATGGCGGCCTGGTCTTCCTTCAGCCTGCTCACCCTGGCCCACGAACCAGGGACCACATGTACCGTAGCGCCCTGCTGCCGCGTCGAGGAGAAAACCAGGCCGCGTTGGGCTCCCAATCTTTGGGCTCCTCCGAGTACCAAGCCTTGTCTGCCGTGAGATTCCGCTCGTTCCTCACCGGATCCTCCGGCGGCGGTGAGGGAAGCAGATTCAACAAGCCGTGCACCGAATTGCAAGGGATACAGAAGTCGGGTTTCTCGGTATTGGTCATCCAACGTGGGGCGCTCCAGTTCTCCCACTCCTTGCTCAGAATACTCTCGACCACCATTTGCGGGTCGATCCCGCTCTTCACCGCCTCGGCGGCTTCGATCCGTGTCAACCGGTCGTGGCCAAACTTCGTAGCACCGTCCAACCATGCGCGTGTCCTGCCGCTCAGCCCCCGCTTCTCCTCGTCGGCCAAACGTGCCAGGCCCCGTCCGACTTTCGTCTCGCCCTCTTCCGCAAAGTACAAAGAGGTACTCCAGTCCCGCTCCCACACCTCCGTACCAGCACGTGAGCAGATGTTCTCACCGAGCCGCTCCCTGACACCCAGCTTCATCCAAAATGGTCTGATCGGTTGAATGATGTCTACCGCCACCTCACCGCTCGCATCCATCCACTTTGCCTTGAGCCCCAATGTCTGGGTGATCGGGAGGCTAGGGTATCTGTGGATCATCAGCTCGACCCCGTCTTCGATTTCCTCGATGGTATATATGCGGTCGATCACTCTCTGGCCGCGGACGATCGCCTGATAGCAAGCGCAGTCCGGCTCATCGGCGTCTCTGAATTGCTTCAGTGTGATCGTGTTGATGGGCCTGTGGTTGACCAAGAGTTCGAGCGCGAGCGCCTTGAGATTGACGAACTCCGTCTGCCGATGCCTGCGGACCTCGATCTCCCGCCTATGCTCCTGTAGCAACTCGCGTCCCCAGGTGTCCGCAAGGAGCCGCGATTTGACCGGGAGGTCATGAGGCGAGTCCCCTGCCTCCAGAATTTCCAACACCACCCGCCGTTCGGCGTGCTGTCCCTGGTGGAGGGCTGGCAACACCATGGTCTTCATGGTCAGCAGCCGCTTTGCCGTCACTGCTGCCGGTCCGGAGTCGGCCATCCAGGTATGAGCAGGGCTTACGAGCGACGCGCTGAGCGTGGGCAAGCCAGTGACCTCGCGGCCGGTGATCGCCGCAGTGTCGCTGTCCGCGAAGACATAAGCCGGCACGATCCCGACGCTCAGCAGGTTGCCCTTGCAGTCGCACCACCTCACGGGGATGGAGATTGCGACTTCGCGGCCCGCCCACCATCCGACCGGATCCGTGTCGGATGACATCTCCCCGTAGCTCGTCACCGTCATGTAGACATAGGAACCCCAGGGCTCGAAGCGGTAGAAGTCGTTCGCCAGGTACTCTTCACAGAAGCGCTTCAGGCGCTCCGGCCTCGCCATCAACGGCAGGACCCGAAGAGTCATGTTCGGAAAACTGAAGGGTCCGGTGATGTCTTGGACCGCCGCGCCGAGCGCCGTGTTGTACGGGTGCCCTTTTCGACTCTCCGCGCCATCGGCCTGTGCCGTTGGTCGGGCTCGCGTCGGGCCCACATACCAGCGGGAGCGCTTGGTCCGCCAACAGATTACCGTACCCTCCCCGTAACGCATGTCCACGTCCAGCCAAAACGGAACGACCGGCTTCAGCGTGGCGACGGTGCTCCCTTCGATGGTCGTCTGCCCGGCAATCTCGAGGCCGAGGGACTCGATGATCGGTTGAGAGGTGTAGCGGTGAATGCGGATCTGAAACCCGCCCGTCGCATCACCGCGCAGCAGATTGAGGTCTCCGAGCAGGCCAGCAGCATTGTACCTCTCGAGCTGCATGCCGGACTTCGCGATGGCCTGGTAGCAAACCCGGGCGGGATGCTCGGCGTCGCGAAACTGCTTCAGCGTGATCTCGGCGAACGGGGGAGGCAGCGAGGCCACGGTGAGGTACCTAGCGCTGCCTATGACCATGCGAGACAGTGATTCGAGGCTCGGGCTCGGCCCATACCCGAGGATCGGCAGCCGGGTGGCCGCCGCCATGAGCTCGCCGAACCACGCGGCTGATTCCAGAAGGGCGCGCGGCACGCTCAACAACGGATTGAAAGGATTCTCGAGGTTTGGCGGAAACTGCGAAAATGCGGGCGGAGACTCATGGAGGATTTCCAGGAGGACCCTGGCCTGCTGCTCCTGACCGGCGTACACCTTGGGGAACACCATCGTGCTCGCCCTCAGCGGCCGGTGCCGAGGCGCTCTCGGGTTCACCACCCAGGGATCGAGGTCGGGATCGAGCCAGACCTTGAACTTGGGCCAGCCATAGACCTCGCGGCCGGTCGAAAGCGACATCTCGTCGTCGACGTAGATGAACGGGCACACCGCCGCCCAGTCGGCGAACACGAGGCGTCCCTTGTCCACGCGGTAGCACTCGAGCGGCACGGCGAAGACGATTTCGTGCTGTGATACCCACCCGAGGTTCCGAAACTCGGCAGCCATCCTGCCGTAGTTGACCGCCATGAGGTACACATACGGGAACGCCGGGCGGAATCGAACGATGTCGGGTGCGACGTTGAGGTAGGACTCCGTGAACGTGCGCAGGCGAAACATGTTGGCTCTGATTGGAAACACGCGAACGGTGACCCCCTCGAACCGGACGGGGGGCTTGCCCTCCAAAATCACGTTGACGCCGCGCAGTGCCGTATTGAATTTGGGACTCGGCATGGTTCGATGTCTCGTTGGCCGGTTTAGTTCGAGTCGCCAACGACGTTGGCGGTGATCACGTGCGCTCGAAGACCCAGGTCACGAGGCCCTCGATGAATCGCTTGTCGCGTGAGTCCGGTAGAGACCCGTAGAGCAGGCCGTACTCGTGCAGCGCGGCGCCGGCGAGCCCGTGCGCAATCTGCCGCGCATAGTCGATACAACCATGGACGTCCATCAGCGCGCGCATCCAGCGGACCTGATCGCTCGTGCGTGCTTCTCGCGGGAGCCGCAGCACGTCGCAGAGCTGGACTCGCTCGTCGGGCGCGGATTCCCGGAGCAGGTGGATCAACATGAGCGTACGCTTGCCCTCGTAGAGGTCTCCGTCCAGCTCCTTGCCGTAGCGCTCAGGGTCACCCACCAGGTTGAGGAGATCGTCTTGGATCTGAAAGGTGGCGCCGAGAAAGAAGCCGAATCGGATGAACGGATCCAAGTCGATGCCGCCATGGGTTCCGATCAACACACCCGCCCGCGTCGGGTAGATCGTTGCCAGCCAGCACGTCTTCTTCAGCACCATCTTGAGGTAGTCGGCGTCGCCGATGTCGGTAGCATTGTCCCGGCACCATCCGAGCTCCATGGCTTGGCCTTCGGCAGATTCGAGCCCCATGCGTTCGGTCTCTTGCAGAATGCGGAGCGACAGGCGCGGGCCGATCGTCGTCACGTTCTCGATGAGTGGCCGCAGGCTCAGCAGCGTCAGGGTGTCGCCGGCGTTGATTGCGAGCGGAACACCGTGCAGGAGGTGCAGGGTGGGACGCCCGCGACGTTCGGTGCTCCCGTCCTCGATGTCGTCGTGTATGAGCAGCGCGTTGTGGAGGAGTTCGATCGCGACCGCGGTGCGAAGCGCGTCGCCCGGTCGGGCCCCGAAGGCCCGCGCGGTCGCAATGCAGAGGCTCGGACGCAGCATCTTGCCGGCGCGGCGAGGGTACTCGGCGAGCAGGTCGTAGAGATAGCGTCGCGGCTCGCTCGACGGCAGATAGTCTTTCAGCGCCGCGCGGGTGAGGTCACCGTACTCCCGCAACGTCGCGGACACGAATGGCGGTGTGACGGTGGTCGCTACCATCGCCCCGCGCCAGACTCGGGCTGCTCGGCCAGGCTCACGCTGAGGGTGCCGCGTGGCTGACCGGTGTCTCGGTCGATCACCGCCCCGGTGTAGATGCCGGGAGGCTGCGTGTCCGGCACGCGGATGCGCAGCACGAGACCGCCATCAGATACAGGCTCGAAGGCGACGTCGGTCAACGGCGGCTTCCCAGACCCGGAGGCGCGCAAATCCTGGGCAGAGAGGCGCGAGCCATCCACGGGTGGGCGCAGATCGAGCGTCGTCCGAGTGGGTCGGGAGGCGACGACCTCGATCGAGACCGCCGGTGGTCCACTGGCGGACCCTCCCATCGGGAATGGCTCGGACGTAGGCCGCCCCGGCCCAAGGGAGCCGCGCGGGAGACCCGTGTTGCCGACGAGCGAGCCCAGGAACTCGAACCACAGAGCTGAGAGATCTGCGTAGTAACGCAACATCCGCTCGGCGACCTCCCGGATGTCATTGCCGATCGCCCCGGGGTCGTACGATTGCTTGTTGACTTGCTCGGCGACGCGCTGGCCATGGCGGATCTGCTCCTCGACCACTCGATAGCCGAGTTCGACTCCCTGCGCGACCGCGTCGTTCCATGAGCCGCGTTGCGTCGCTCCTTCTGCCGACATAGGTGTCGCCGACGGCTCACGAAAATCCCAGGAACCGGGGCGTCGATAGAGAGTCGACCAGTTGCGAATGGGACCGGTTCGCAGGGGATCCTCCCTTCGAAGGCGCTGACGGCCGTTCATTCCCACCTGCCTCCTCGGGGTCGCTATGGATGGTCGTAACCGATGATCTCCTCCAGCGGCGGTGCGTGCGAGATGGCGTGAGCGGCAAGTCTGCCTGACATCACTGCGGCCTCCACGCAACCGCTGTTGTAACCACAGTCCGTCCAATCGCCGGTGATCGTGAGATTGTCGTAAGAGTTGTCGAGGGGTGAGATGCGGTACTTCGCGCTCCCCGGAAGCGCGAGCGTATAGCGATCGGAGGGGTTGACGTTTGCCGTCCAGAACTGCGTGTCGAAGCGGGATTCGTCCGCTTGCGCCCGTTCGGTTGGTGGCTGCTGCTCCCCAGCATCCACTAGAAGCTCCCACCGGAACCGGCCGGGCCACCGCACGGCTTTGGGCCACATCGCACCGATGTCCCGGTTCAGGAAGCGAATGGCATTGCCCCGCACCTCCTCGCACCGTCTGGCTGGGTACTCGGTGTCGGCCCGTTGGGGCGGCGACGGCGGATCGGGCAACACGGAACAGAAGTACGCGAGAGCGCCAGGCCTGACTGGCCAGCTCTCTTCGGGCAGAAGTTGGTGCATATCCGCCCACGTATCGAAAGGCCGAACGAATCCGGCGACGCTGCTCGAGGGATACGTCCACCCGAGCGTCCCCAGATCCTCACGCATCCATATCTGAAAAGCCTGGGTGGCGACCGTCTTGACGTGGTCGACCATTGCGCGCCAGCGCGCGTCGCGGGCGACGATCTCCCTACACACATGGGGGATGGCGCCGATGCCGAGACCGAGCACGACGAAGTCGAAATCCTCGGTGACACGCAGCGTCTTCGTGCCGACCCTTCTGCGATCCCAATGAGATTCGAAGTCCCCGCCTTCTCGTGCCAACCGATCGCCGTCCACCAGTTGTTCGTAGTTGGGTCTGGATGGCCAGCAGGGACGCCCGCGAACGTTCACGAAGGGTTGGTAGTCGCGCCCGCCACTCACCTCGGCCTGGACATCGAATTCGAGGGCCTCTACGTAGGGGCGCTCCGTCGGCCCGAGACCCGCTGGGTCGACCAGCTTGACGTTCTCCAGGCGATGGAAGAACTGGAAGCTGACGCCGCGTCGCTTGAGTACCTCGTAAAAGGGCGCAAACACGACGTCGCCCATCCCGGCTCTCATCTTCCAGAAGAGGTCGCCCCGATAAGTGAATAGGAGCCGGAGCGAGCCGCGGAGTGCTGCGCCGGCAGCCAGGCGCGGCCGCCGGAAGTCGCCGTCTTCGTAGGCGAAGGCGAGCGCTTGGAGCCCGCGCACGAAGGCTGAGTCGAGCGACCGCTCCGAGGCGCCGTTCAGCCGCAACCATTCTCGGCAGTCGTATTCGTCGATCGCGTCGAAGCCCCTTGGATCGTAGACCAAGCCGAAGCGAACTATCCCGCTGAGGGCCGCCAGCACGATGTCGATCACTTCCCAGAGGCGGCGGATGTCATCGCCCTTTTCGGTCAGGACATCGAGCTGCCGGCGCGTATTCGAGGCGATCGCTTCGAGCAGGCGTAGGATGACGTTCTCGGGGTAGAGCGACATCGCTCCCAGAGCAATTTCCAGAACGCCGACCGCCTCGATCAGGCCGGCCATGGTTGCGAGCGTTCCGTACTTCAAGAGCCGCGCGACGGTTTCGATGACCGTCTCGGACGACGGAATTCGAAAGCCCGTGCCGCCTTGCGGAGACGAGGTATCTTGGCCCTCCGCGCCACCTCTCCCTTCGCTCCGAGAACCCTGACGGTCCTGGCACGAGAGCAGAAGCGTCCGCAGCAGCGTCGCGGTGCGAACCAGGTAACCCGTCACGCTGAACGGATTGTGTTCCGTCAGGGGATCTCCCGGGAGGCCGTTTCCGGGCGGAAAGCACGCCATCCAGGTTCGCCACGGACCGCCTTGCGCCTGGTCTGCGACCCCAATGAAGGGACTCGGGTCAAACGCATCGCGCCAATCGGCGAATCGACTCTCGGTGCGGTCGCGGTTGAGCTCTGCATAGCACTCTCGCAGCAATCGAAACGCGTTCTCGTAGAACCCCATCCAGACGTGGAAGCCATGCTCCTCTATTCGATCGGCTGCCGCGCGTCCGGACGCGCCCTTGCCGCCCAGCCGCCAGCCGAGTTGGTAGAGAGTCACGTGATACTTGCCGCGGTGCTGGGGCCGCGTCAGTTCGAACGCCGCCGTCACCGCCGCACAACCCCCACCGATGATGGTAACCTCAATGGGTTTCA
>WNFP01004945.1_pt1 | contig 10710 bp, 9 predicted proteins | sample 5400201 | NCBI WGS metagenome assembly WNFP01 (sample SAMN13153355, study PRJNA577476) | soil metagenome | isolation source: 115 cm saprolite under Madrone tree | place: USA:California | collected 2016-06-14
AGATTTCCAACCGATATCGTTTCAGCGGAGCTGACAGGAGTACGTCACGCGGCCACAGACCGAATCCTGCGGAGGTTTGTAGGACCGAATTGACGACGCGCTCGTCTTAGTTGCGAGGTTAACGGGCATACATTTATGAAGATTGCTACCCGACCGGACACAACAGTTCGTGGAGCATTTGAAGCGCAATACGCCTTCCAGTTGTTTGAATACGCCTCGGGCGGGGACAAATCTGCTCTGGTCCACGCGTATGAACTCGGCCGCTTGGCTATCGCTGAGCGAAAGAACCTCATGGAAGTTGCCTCGATTCACCATCAAGCATTGAAATGCCTAATTGGTGACGAAAGAGATGAGAAACACCAGGAAGACGTGCTCCAGACAGGGGCTGATTTCCTGGCGGAATGCCTGTCTCCATACGAGATTTCGTATCGCGGATCTCAGGATGCAGCAAAGGTGATGCGCCACATCAACGAAAGGCTCGAAGAAGAGATCAAGCGAATCGCAAATGCCGTGCACGACGAAGCAGGACAGGTCCTGGTAGCCGTCCACCTTGCACTTGCCCAGGTGGCGCGTGAACTGCCCAAGTTCCAGCGAGAACGGATTAGCCAGATTGAAGAATTGCTGGTCGAAGTAGAAAAACAGTTGCAGCGCTATTCTCACGAACTTCGACCAACGATCCTGGATGACCTTGGTTGGATTCCGGCAATCCGCTTTCTCGCCGACCGAGTCTCGGAGCGCGCTTCGCTGGCAATCAATATCCAGGTGACCATTTCACGGCGACTACCAAGTGCCACGGAAACGACACTCTACCGAATTGTCCAGGAAGGGCTTAACAACGTCGCGAAGCACGCGGATGCAAAAAATGTCTGCATCCGCGCGTGGGAGGAAAAGCAGGTATTGGTTTGTTCGATCCGGGATGACGGAGTGGGTTTCAACACTTGCAACGCACAGGAGGCTGGAGGCCCCAAACGGTTGGGACTAGTTGCTATGCAAGCGCGAGCAAATGCAATTGGCGGGACGCTGCGCATTGAATCGTGTCCGGGACAAGGAACTGAACTTTCGTTACGGTTTCCGTTGGAGGGTAGTCATGTCAATTCGAGTTGTGCTCGCAGATGATCACGTCTTGGTGCGTCAAGCTCTTCGGTCATTGCTCGAGCGGGAACGGGTTCAGGTGCTCGCAGAGGCATCCGATGGACAGGAAGTAGTCCGCTTCGCAGAAGCCCTTCACCCGGATATCGTTGTCGTGGATATCGGAATGCCAATTTTAAACGGGATCGATGCAGCCCGCGAGTTGGCACGTTGTTGCCCTAAAACGCGGACGATCCTGCTCACTCAGCATGACGAGGCGGAATATATCCACGAAGCCCTTGAGGCGGGGGTACGAGGATACGTCTTAAAAAGCCAGGCGGCTAGCGACCTGGTCCATGTTATTCAACGGGTCGCACGCGGAGAATTCTATCTGAGCCCCGGTGTATCAAGGGCGGTGGTAGAGGCATACCGTACGAAACCAACCAGGCCCCCGGATCCCCTCAGTGGCCGTGAACGACAAGTCCTGCAACTCATCGCGGAGGGAAAATCGACCAAGGACGTTGCCTCCGTCTTGGGTATCAGCGTCAAAACAGCAGAATCGCATCGATCAAGGCTCATGCGAAAACTGGATATCCACGAGACGGCGACTCTTGTGCGCTACGCGGTCCGCCGAGGTCTGGTTGCGGCCTGAACGTCCTAATTATTTTCAAATGTTTCACTTTCGGGGGCCTATTACATTGGTATGGAGCGAGCGGAAACTCTTCGTTTTTCAGATTCCTCTACTGATAGCGACGAAGCCATTCGTAAGGAACTGTCTTTGTCTTCGACTAGCCAGTGCTGCTTCATCGCTCGCCACGAAGATGCTTTGTTTTTAGGCCCACCCGGCACCCGGCCGGAGGGTAAAAGAACTGAGTCCCGGCCGACCACCGTTGGCCGGTTTTGGGATGACCACTGAGGGCTATTTTCCGGCCGTCGCCAAAACCTCGTCGCCTCTTTAATCTCCGATTTGCATGGTCGCGCTCTCCGTCTGAGGCTTCGTCCGCATAACAAAATCATATAATCTGGAGCGCAGTCCAAAGTCAAGAGGCGAGGTGAGTCGAGAATTTGCCTTTAATGTTGCGAGACCCTATCACCCAATCCTGCTTTCACGAGCTGAGGTTGAGGGAGGCGCAGTGGACGAAGGCGAGGAAGTTCTCCGTGGAATCTTCCCATCGGGTGATCAGGCGACCGAAGCCATGCAGCGGGCGAAAAAGCCGCTCCCTTGTCCAGCGCCTGAGGTAGCGGCGGAGCTTATACCCGTCCTGAGTTCTTCGATCGTCGCCTGCGGTTCGGCGCGATCCGTTCGATGGCAGATACCGATCACTACGAGAGTTTGCTACCGTCATCCGTTCGCTCAGCGCCCAAAGGCGTTCTGCTGCTTCCGGATCGGTAACCCAAGGAAGCACTCCGCTCAACTCTTTATGGTCGGAGGACCATGCGCACCGTCTACGTGGCACTCTGTCTGGTATCAGTCGCCTCGTATGCCTTCGCGCCGACTCCCAGCAGCGGAACTTTGACCGCGCCCCCCCAAAGTGAAGCCGCTATTCTAGCTCCTCCTGCCCCCAGAAGTAGAGCCTTGATAGCCGCCTCGTCGCTGCCACTATCACAGGCCCTCCTCCCCCAAGTAGAGCCCGTGACAGCGGCCTCGTTGTTTTTAGAGAACAGGAAGCGCCGATTAACGCTCTGTTCACAACGAAACGTTTTCAGTAATTTGAGGCTGCTTAGTAGTCGTGCAATCGTAGCCGCGTGCAGAACCCAGGGGAGGGACTAGAACGGCTTTCGAAAATTAAAATAGTAAATCCAGAGTCGATCCTCCAATCCCTAGAATCCTGTAGATGCCACAGAGAAATCCGGTAGATCCACGATCATGAGCTATACCGGACTTCCTAGCGGGCTCCGCTCTCCGGCGCTGGATTATTGGTGATGCATATAGGACCTCACCCGATTCTTTTTTCCGGAACACGACGCTAAATCACCCAGGTACCCAACATCTTTGTGTTCCCAGGCTGTCCGCCAGATGATGCGGGTCACCTCATCAACATTAGCTCCAACGCGATGAGAGACACGCTGGCGCCCCTGCGGCGGCGGGAACTCCGGCTTGATACCAGCGGTTCTGACCGTGGTGGTTGCGCTGGTTTGGGCGCATTCCTGGTTCGTCGTGCCCTCGCATACGCTGCGCGTTGTAAATGCGGCTGATCTCTTTGGCATGGTTGTATTTTTGTTGGCTCCAGTGTGCTGCAGAAGCACACGGATAAAGACGTCACTGGTTCTACATCAAGGGATCGAGTCGGCGGCGCCTGCCGAGATTACTCGCTTCTCTCGGGCAAATCGATCTCTTGGTCCACGACAGTTTACACACGGTGTACAACACGTGCTTTGAGCTGGATCAGGCTGGGAGCGTTTTGAGACCAGGCGGCGCGGTCGTCGCGGACGACATCGATTTGAACTGGGCTTTCCATTCCTTCGCCCGGGCAGGTTCCACGCATCCGTTTTTCATCTGCCGCTCCAGCCCCCTCCAGTCGGACCCATCGCGCTTCGATGGATCGGGGCTGTTCGGTATCGTCTCAAAACGGAGCGGCGGACTGCCTCCGACCTTTCAGCGCGGTGAAACGGAACCGCGAGAGGCGGGGTTACAACGCGCGGCATAGCCTTCTCCCGCCAGCCGGCACGCGGCTGGCGGGATTCTTTCTATTAACGCAGCGGGAGGGTCAAAGCTAACCAAATGGGATTAAACCTGGCGGTCGCACTGAAGGGTGCCATGACTTCCATCAGGACAACGATCTGCCATCACAGGATCAGAGGCCACAACTTTCCTATCGCACCACAGCCTTCAACGCAGTTGGAGGACTAACAGCAACCGGAGGGCTAACAGCACCGAATTCATATACCCCGATATCATACTCTGTTCCTTGCGGACGACTTGCCCCATCAAAATCAAATGGGGGAGCATCTTGACTTGAAGCCCCGTTTCTTGCGGGGCTAGTCGATTGAAGATGATAGTCACCGTTACCATCCGCCCGATAATTGATGAATAGCGGATCGGAAGTTATTCCATTCGTCGGAAGAATCCCTGACCACTGCAAGTCAAGATTGGCGATGCTGTTGTTCCACGCTAGATTGTTGGTATAGGTCTGGTGCGGCCCGACGCCTTGCGCGCTGCCAATGCAGCATTCGAGGATGCCATAGTTGTTGTTCACAGTGATGTTGTCGCCGACGAAATTGTAGTCGCTGTCTGGCAATCCGCCACTGCCCAACACAATGCCACCATTGGAGGAGAAAATTGTGTTGTTCACGATCGTGGAGTGGCCTACCCCGACATGCCATTGTTGAACTCCCCAGCCGCCGCACCTGTAGAGCAAGTTGTTGCTTACGATGTTGTTTGTGACGTGCAGATAGATGCAATGCACGGTACTGGAGGTCGCCCCATTATTTAGGTTATACACTCTGTTTGCGTCAGCAGAGGTATAGTCGGACCCATCATCTAGGTTGATCCCGGCGCCCCCATTACCGCCACACCCAGAACACTGAATGTCGTGGATTCTGTTTTGACTAACTTTCCCGTTATTCCCGGTCCATTCAAATCCTATTCGAGTAGCAGGGTTACTAGCTGTAACGTCAAAGCCAATCACCTCGACGTAGTTTCCGCTTTGCACCCATACTGAATCTCCGGTGCCTACGATCCGCGCTCCGTACTTGGTGTCCGAAATGAACTTGATATGCTGTGACGCCGCACCGCTGATGGAACTCGTGATAGCGGACACGTTGTACGTTCCGGGAAGAACATGCACGGTGACCCCCGCGGTCGCCGAATTGGCTGCGTGCTGGATCGTCAGCCAAGGCTGGGCTTGACTGCCGGGGTTCGAATCGCTACCAGTTGGAGACACGTAGAAGGTCTGCGCGAGCGCGCCCGATGCGACAAGCAGTATCGCTATGTACGATATCCCCCTCATTGCTTCCGACCACAGAGTCGTAGCAACTTTCAGCCGTGTGCCGCGGCCACCAGACAATCCCATGAGCAAGCTCTCCTTCCAGATTATGTCGGTCTGAGCCGTGGAGAAACCAGTGTCGAAAGGGCATCCGGCACGTGTCGAAAGGACAGGGAGACGATGAGGTGGAGTGCACTTCCGAGTTATGCGCTTGGCACTCCTTGGCACATCGCCCGAGATTCTGCCAGAGGAGACTGGGCTGGGAAAATGGCTTGGCTGGGCTTTGCGCAGGACAGAAGAATTCTTGAGGCTTCGTCGCCCATGGCGCGGCCGATTCATCGAATGTTCGTCGCTGGTGTGCCGTGCCGAGATGGGGGTGACCGAAACGCGAGCCGCCCCCCTCCGCAAGGCTTAGCCCTGGGCATCGCTGTCAGCGGAACTGGTCTGACCCGTGGCTCTGTAAGGGCGAGCCCAACCAGCATCAATTTTGGCTGCATTACGCTGGGCAAGGGCGCAATGCAAACTCTGACTTCTGACGAACTCCGGCGGCACCAACGCCACCCTCGTCCGGGTCGGTTGCTCGGGAGGACCTTTCTGGATCAGCGGTATCACCGCACCCGCGACCCTTGCGCCCGGTACCAGCTTCACCTTTTACGCCCGCTTTCATCCGAAATCGGTGGGCGCCGTTTCGGGTAAAGTACCGTTGTGTCTAGGGCGACTATGATCTTTTCGTGCCCTTTTCCGGTACGGCCATTGGCTCCGGGCAGTTATCCGTTTCCCCGCCAACTGTGAATTTCGGAAACGTGGTGGGTTCCAGCAAGACTGCGATCGCAGCCTTGTCGGCTAGCGGCGCGAGCGTAACCACCGACTCGAGTAGCCTTGGCAGTTCAGAGTTCTCGGTCAGCGGGCTCTCCCTGCCGCTTACGCTCGGTGCCGGTCAGAATAAAGCGTTTACCGTTGCTTTCACTCCACAAAGCAGTGGGACCGCTAATGCCACCTGTCCTTTAAGACCAACGCCAGCGGATCCAATGCTGCGGTCAGTGACTCCCTCACCGGATCGGGACCTGCCGCTCCCCAGCACAGCGTGTGTCCTGGAACCCGAGCAACTCCCAGGTCATTGGCTACAACGTCTACCGGGGAGGGCAATCTGGCCGACTGTTACACACGGCTGAACTTGGTGGTGGATGCCAGCACTATTTATACCGACAACAGCGTCCAAGGTGGGCAGCTCTATTTCTACGTCGTGACGGCCGTGGAGGGGAGCGGCAAGGAAAGCATTTACTCGAACCGAGCACAGGCGGCTATTCCGACCCCGTGAATAGAATTCGGATAAGCCTCTCGCCGCTGCGGCCTAAGTGCGCGCGGGACTTCGCGAAACGGCAAAACACCATTCCCGATCGCTGATCTGAATCTGGACCGCTTCGTTCTCCCGTGCTTGATGAGTTGCACCGTATGAAAGGGTCCAGCAGACGACTGACCCCAGCTGCGTATGGGGTATTGCTTCCGTTTGACTCTCCTTATTCAACCAGAGCCCAAGCGGACAATCGGTCAAGACAGACCCGGCATCGTTATGCCTCGAAACGACTGCGCAATTCGTTGCGCCGAGCTGTCTTCGAGCTCATTCGCTCTAGGTTGGTCCAGTGCCCCTTGCGTTGTTGGTCACGACTCTCTGAATGGTGGCAATCAGGAGGTGTGGACTTGAGCAGGAACGCGTTCGCTCCACTGTCCGCCGCCCCGTGGTGTACGACTCATCATCGCTCCCCTGGGACTCGTACAAAGGTCAGCGACGCTACTGCTCTGCGGGGATTGACCTGGGGCGTGACCCATCGATAAGCGTTACCATGCCCTTCTGGCATCTGTCTGGGTATCCCCTTCCTCCGGCAAAATCAACACGTCGCGTGGTCCTGTCAGCACCTTGATCAACATTCCTGTTCATGGCGGAATCCGGGACCCTGATTCCAAATTCTCCCGGCCGTACAGAACGCGAGTGCGGCATTGGAAGGAGTAAAACCATGGATCTCAGCTCGCGTTGGGATCGTGCGGTTGTCTTTCTTATGCTCGGAGCCATGGTGGGTTGTCAATCGCTCCCGGGAGGCGGCGGGCCCAGCCAAACTGGCGGGGTTCGGGCCAGCAGCTCCAACCTGAATTTTGGTACCGTGGTCGTCGGCAGCTCGAAAACGCTCCTCGACACGATCACGAACGCGTCGAATGCCGGCCTCACCATCTTTAGCCCGACGGCTTCGAACGCGGACTTCCGGATTGCAGCGCCTGCCTTTCCCCTCGGCTTGGCTCCCGGCCAAAGTGCCAATCTGACGATCGTCTTCACGCCACACACATCGGAGCAGCTTTCCGGCAAAGTGACCATCGCGAGCGATAGTGTAGCCATCGCCGGCACCGCCTCCAATCCTTCGCTCAGCATCGTGTTATCAGGGACTGGTGTTGCGTCGGGGTCTCTCGCCGCCAATCCCACGAACGTGAGCTTTGGCAGTGTTCAGGTCGGCAGTAGCCAGACGCGCTCGGAGACTTTGACCAACTCGGAGGGCTCTAGTGTGAATATTTCTCAGGTTGTCTTGACCGGCACCGGATTCACCACCAGCGGTCTGTCCGTGCCGACAATTTTGAATGCAGGGCAGAGCCTGACGTTCAATGTAGTGTTCACGCCTTTGGCGAGCGGGAATGACAGCGGAAGCCTGTCCCTAACCGCGGATGGGACAGTGCCCTTGGTCAGCGTGTCGCTGGCCGGAACTGGGTCCAGCCCGGGCTGGTTGGCAGTCGCGCCCGGAACTTTCAACTTTGGAAATGTGACGGTTGGCGCCAGCCAGAATCAGACGGGAACGCTGACCGCCAGCGGAGCCAGCGTGACAGTTTCCTCGGCGACTTCCAGCAATGGTGAATTCGCACTCAGCGGATTGTCGCTCCCCGCAACCATTGCCGCGGGGCGGAGTGCAACGTTTACGCTGACATTTGCTCCCCAGGCGAGCGGTGCGACCTCCGGGAGCATCTCGTTCTCGAGCAACGCCGCCAGCGCTCCGTCTGCTGCCTCGGTGACAGGAACCGGTACGTCTGCAGCCCAGCATAGCGTAAGCCTGTCCTGGACGGCCAGCACATCAACCGTCTCGGGGTACAAAGTATACCGGGGGAGTCAATCCGGCGGACCCTACGTCGCTGTCAACTCGACGCCCGATGCGAACACGTCCTACACAGACAGTTCGGTGATGGCCAGCCAGAGCTACTATTACGTGGTGACGGCGGTCGACGCAAGCGGTGCCGAAAGCGGTTACTCGAACCAGGTACAAGCTGTCGTCCCGTCTCCGTAGGACGACGCCGCAGCACGTCACAATCACAAGTGTGGTCATCCTCGTTTTTGGTTGTGGTCCCGAAGTACGAAAGGCCGATCAGAGTCGATCTGACTGGCCTTGAATCACCTGCCGTCCTTGCTCTTCGGTTTCACCTCGCGAAGTCCAGGCTCAATCATTGGATGGCAGCGGAGGAGTTCGGCGGCTCAGAAGTGCGCTGAATCGTTCCGCCCCCGTTTTAAGCCCCGCCTAAAGGCAGAGGCTTCGCAGAGCTCGAGGACACCTTTGGATCCGGCTTTGAACCACAGGCTCTTCAGCCTGGTCGTGGGAGGTCAACTGGGCGATGACACTATAATAACGGACGACCGCTCGCCCAACCGGGCAGCGAAGCAACCAAGTTCACCGCCAGCAAAGCCGCCCGTCTGCGGCCTCTCCGGCGACGCATGTGCCGTATCAACCCAACATAAGAGTTGAGTACTCCTCTAGACTTGAGTAATGCTCCAAACGCCGGGTAATCATCGGCAATCAGCGGCTACTGGTCGCCACCAGGCACCCTATTGCTGCTCTGGCAGCAAAAGGAGTTGCAAAGCGATCCGCGCACAAGCGGGTGACTGGCGCATTTTCTTCGTGGAAAATGTTTCGGATGGACCAGATACAAACCCCAATCGGAGAGCACCGAAAGAACTTCCGCGGGAGGGGCCAGGATTTGTCGGCTAGAGTTTGATTTTCGGCACCATGGAACGAAGGGAACAGCCAACGAAGACGAATCGCCTGGCGAGCTGGTTCCGCGATCTAAGACTTGGTCCGTCAAGTGGTGGAACACCATCGCCGTTCTTTGAACTCATTGGGTCCCTTTTCGCTTTCATGGTTATTTGACCTATGCGAACCGGGTTTTTGCCCTACTCGCACCCGAGGTACTTTTCCCCGATACCTGCAAGTGTCACTCCCAATTGTTCCCATTCGCCGGCTGTTGTAGCTTCTCCGACAGCCTCAACCCGGCTCGCCGCACGCCGTTCGCTTGGTCCGATATGCCTCTGGCGCCATCGAGTCAGGCGCGCGCGAGGCCTTCTAGCCTTTTGACGGGCCACCAAGCTGACAGGACGCCTCCGGAGCAGGTGAGGGCCAAGGAACTGGACCTACGCACGGACTTGTTCTCGTTCGGAGCAACCTCGTCGGTCTCTACGCCTCGCGGGATCACCCGCTTCGACAGATTGCGGGCGTAGGCCTGCAAAGCCTCAAACGTTCCGGTCTCCACCACTTCCACGTAATTGTCGTAGACGGAAGTGGCCTCAGCGAAAATTTCGTCCTCACTCACGGCCGTCAGCAGTTGCGCTTCCTGGATGCGGCGGGCCCATTCCTGACGAAGTTGGGTGCGGTTTTGGCGAAGATGGGCGACCCATTCGCGTAAAAGCGCCGCCGTAAACTCAGTCGCTTGCTGACTCTGCGGAGCTTGGGAGTCGGGGCGCTCGTGGCAACGCTCTCCGGCTTGAGGGAGACCTTCGCCAGCCCGAAATCAAGAACCTTGGCGTGCCCGTGCTCGGTTACAAAAATGTTTGCAGGCTTGATGTCGCGGTGAACGACGGCCTTGGCGTGCGCCGCATTCAGAGCGTTGGCGATTTCGATGGCGAGCGATAGAATCAGTGCGGTTTCCAGCGGACGCCCCGCAATACGGTGCTTCAGCGTCAGCCCGTCCAGAAACTCCATGACGATGAACGAACGACCATCGTGCTTGCCGATTTCGTAGATCGTGCAGATGTTGGGATGGTTTAGGGGGACGCCGCACGTGCTTCTCGGCGAAAGACATTCGCACGACCATGAACATTTACGGCGACGTGGTCACCGATGAAATGGGGCAGGCACACTCTAAAGTAGTGGGTTTGGCCCTGAGTCGGTCAGCCTAACGGATTGCACGTGGATTGCAGGTTCGGGTAAACCATTGAAAGAATGGCTCCTCAGGTAGGACTCGAACCTACAACCCTCCGGTTAACAGCCGGATGCTCTGCCATTGAGCTACTGAGGAGTGTCGCGGACGGACTCGGGAATCCAGCCGTCCGGGTTACAGCATCCTCATAATACCAAAGCATCGCCGCCCCTGAAAGCAGTTCTTGACCAAGCAGACTCCGCTCTCGAGGCGCGGCCACTGCGCAACCTGCAAACTGGAAGAAAGCGCGGGAGCCCCCGAGAAAGAAGAAAATGAAGCGGGAAATTCATTCACTTGCTCTGTCGGTCTCAGGTGCTCTACTTTTTGGAGCATCACAGGGGGGCTATAGAGGGTTGTCTACGGGTGCACGACAGAGGAATGGTGTGAGGGTGTGGTTGCCTCTTTTTCATCTTTCCCTACGGCGATATATGCCGTAGGATTAATGCATGAAGATTAATCCTCCGATCCCTTCGTCAGTACGTGAGTTGGCCGCAGTTTT
>WNFP01007834.1_pt1 | contig 10708 bp, 10 predicted proteins | sample 5400201 | NCBI WGS metagenome assembly WNFP01 (sample SAMN13153355, study PRJNA577476) | soil metagenome | isolation source: 115 cm saprolite under Madrone tree | place: USA:California | collected 2016-06-14
GGCTCGCACCTGTCGGACGCCTGGACAAAGCCAGCGAAGGATTGTTGCTGCTGACCAATGATTCGGAATGGGCGGCGCGCATCACCGCGCCGGAGACGCATCTCGATAAAAGGTATCACGTGCAAATCAACGCGATCGCCGATGGGACGCTGCTACAACAATTGCGAAACGGGATTCGCGCAAGCGATGACGATTTTCTTTGCGTGAAAAATGTCCGCGTGCTTCGCAGCGGCGAACGAAATTCGTGGATCGAGATTGTTTTGGACGAAGGCAAGAATCGCCACATCCGGCGCATGCTCGATGCACTGAAAATAGAAGCGCTCCGGCTCGTGCGCGTCGCGATCGGGCCGCTGGCTCTCGGCGATCTGCCAAAGGGCGCAACCCGCGCGCTCTCGCGTGAAGAGAAGCAGGCTCTGGATCGCCCGATGCAAAGACAAAATCCCGAACCTGCTTCTCCCGTTCGTTGACGAAGATTATTTGCTTGTGTGTCCTTGGTTTCACAATCTTCCTCATGAGCAGCAGTGCAGCGCGCCGCCTGGACCCGAGGCGGATAGATGCAGTTCTTGTCAAACGGGGCGCAGCACAACTGGAGCAAGCTTTCGGTCACGGCGCATTCGCAAGCTCTTCCCGGAGAATATGGAGATAAGTCGTCCCGAACCCTTGATAAACCAGACCTTGAGTGTATTGACTGCCCGAAGCGCTCGTGTCTCTCGTAACGGTTAATCGGAAGATCATTCAAGCAAGCATGCGGATTTCTACGGCATCAGGCCAATCAGTGGCTATTGCTGCCAGCCACCCCCCAGTGCCCTGTAAAGTTGCACGAGACTCTGGTATTCGGTGCCGCGCGCCTCCGCCAGCGTGAGTTCAGCGGAAAACAGCGACCGTTGGCCATCCAGCACTTCGAGATACGTTGTCGTACCTCCCTTGTAGCGCATCTCGGACAGGCGAACGGATTCCTGTAAGTCCTTGACGGCGATTAGCGCGTCGGATACATCGCCGAACGCGCGTTGAATAGTTTGCCGGTACGAGATTAAGGCCTGTTGATGTTGCGACTCGGCTGCACGCAGATTTCCGCGAAGGGCTCCCCCCGTGAAAATGGGCTGGCTCACTTGGGCGCCGTAAGACCAGATTCCAATCTGCGAGCCCATGAGGCTCGAGAAGGCGCTGCTCCGTCCAAACGACCCACCGCCAGATCCAGTCAACGCGATTTGCGGAAAGAACTGCGCCTTGGCGACTCCGATTTCGGCGTTCGCTGCGACCATGACTTGTTCGGCCTCGCGAATATCAGGCCGTCGCTCGATCAACGAGGAAGGCATTCCTGGCGGCACTTCCGGAGGAAGTGGCTGTTCCACCAGGGGGCGGCCGCGTGGCACGGCTTGCGGGTAGTTGCCAAGGAGGATGCTGATGGCATTTTCTTCTTGCGCGATCCGCCGCTCCAAGTCAGGAATTTGGGCGTTCGCCGAATCGAGAACTTGCTGAGCCTGTAAAACGTCTAGCCTTGTGGCGACACCATGCTCGACGCGAAGATTGGTGAGCTTGACCGAGTCTTGCTGGGTCTTGACGGTCTCGCGCGTGATTTGAAGTTGAAGATCAAGCTGCAGGAGAGCGAAATAGGCGCTCGCCACGTCACTCACGAGCGTCAGTATGACCGTCTGGCGCGAATCTTCTGTCGCAAGGAGTTCAGCGCGCGACGCCTCGGTCGCGCGACGCAGCCGTCCGAAGAAGTCCAACTGGAACGCCGCGTCGGCAGTAAGGAGCAGAAAATTTGACTTGGTCTGGAAGTTATGTTCTTTTCCGCCGCTGAAATCGGCGTTCCCTTGCACTTGTGGGAACAGACGGGAACGCGCGATGGCAACCTGTGCGCGTGCGGCGTTGATGCGCTCCGTTGCGAGCTGCAAGTCATAGTTCTGCTTGAGCGCTGTGCGGATGAGCTCTTGTAATTGCGGGTCCTGGAAGACCTGCCACCAAGGCAGATCTGCATACGACGCTGCCTGAGCCTGGACCTGCGGGTTCTCGCTCAGATCACGGTAGGCAGTTGGAGGTTGCACGACGGGCCGGTGGTAGTTCGGTCCTACGCTGCATCCAACGACTAAGCTCGAGGACATCATGGCGGCCATGAATGCCGTTAGCTTCTTCATGGGTTTGCTCCGTTGCTTTTCCTTCGCGCCGATCTCGCGGTCCATCTCAGTTTCCCTCCGCTGGAGCGGGCGTTGCCGGCAACGCTCCCGAGGCGTGCTCCTTGCCGGCGCCTGACCATTTCTCCACCAAGTAAAAGATCGCAGGCACGAAGAAGATTCCGATCACGCTGGCGGCTAGCATCCCGCCGATTACGGCAGTGCCCATAATTTGGCGAGCCACCGAACCGCGTCATCAAAATTGGTCGCAGGCGAAGCCTGGCTCCTTCGAGCGCGGCATCCACCAAAGGCTTTCCGTTCTCGTATTGTTCCTTGGCGAACTCGACGATCAAAATAGCGTTTTTGGCCGCCAGGCCGATGAGCATGACCAGTCCGATTTGCGAGTAAATATCGTTCTCAATCTGGACCATATAAGGAGGCAGAAACACTCCGAGCAACGTGCGGCGCAGCCACAGGACTCCAAAGGCTCCAAAGATCGCCACCGGCGTGCTCAGCAGCACGCTGAACGGCAGCGACCAGCTTTCGTACAGGGCCGCCAGAATCAGGAAGACGAATAACAAGGAAAGTCCGAAGATCGCCGAAGCGGGCACGCCTTCTCGGGCCTTCTGCTCTTGATAGGACATTCCCGAATAGTCGAAGCCCATCTCTCGCGGCATCGTCCTTCTAAAAACGTCTTCGAGGGCCGCTGTAGCCTGGTCCGCGCTGTAGCCGGGCGCTGCGCTGCCGTTGATTTGCGCTGAACGATACTCGTTGAAACGCATCGTAAACTCCGGCCCCAGCCGCGGCTTCACGCTCGTCAGCGTGGACAGCGGGACGTCCTCCCCTTTGCTGTTGCGAACGTAGAACTGTCCGAGGCTTTCCACCCTGGCCCGATCTTCACCTTCTGCCTCGATGTAAACCTGCCACTGGCGTCCGAATCGGTTGAAATAGTTAATGAAATATCCGCCCATAAAAGCCTGTATGGTCTTATAGACGTCGCCGAGGGGCACGCCCTGCTTCAGCACTTTGTCTCGGTCCACTTCGACAAATTCCTGCGGCACGCTGGGTAAGAACGTTGTGAACAGGCCCGCGATTTCGGGGCGCTTGCGGGCCGCTTCCAGAAATGTCCCCAGGTTTTTGGCCAGAAACTGCACATCATTTCCAGCGCGGTCCTCAAGAACGAAAGTGAAACCGCCGGAGCTGCCGACGCCTGGAATAGCCGGCGGTGAAAAGCTGAAGGCGGTTCCGGCGGGAAGCTGGCTCAGTTCCCTGTTCAATCGCGCTTTGATAGCTTGAAATTGTTCACCTCGTGTCGTCCGCTCATCCCAAGGCTTGAAGGTGACAAAAAAGAACGCATTGTAACTGGTTCGCACAAAGCTCAACAGACTGAAGCCGATAACGCTGGTCGTATATTGGACGCCCGGCGTATTTGTAATGATATTTTCTACGGCCGCCGAGGCGGCTCTCGTGCGTTCCAAGGAAGCTCCGTTCGGGAGCTGGAGGTTGACGAACGCATAGCCCTGATCTTCATCAGGAAGGAAGCTCGATGGCACACGGTTGGCAAAAAAGCCCCCTGCCAAGGCAAAGCCCACCAGCAGCACAACTACCACGACGGTCTTTCGGATGAGTGCTGCGCTCCAACGCACATAGCCTTCGGTAGCACGTTCGAACAAGCGGTTGAACCAATCGAAAAACCGCCTCAGTAATCCCTGGCTCTGTGTCCGTGGCCGAAGCAGCAGCGCGGCAAGTGCCGGACTGAGCGTGAGCGCGTTGAAGGCAGAGAGCAGAACCGAAATCGCGACGGTGACAGCGAATTGCTGGTAGAGCCGACCGGTGATGCCGGGGATGAAAGCTGTTGGCACGAAGACGGCCGATAGAACCAGAGCGATGCCGACAACCGGGCCGGAAAGTTCTTCCATTGCCTTCAAGGCCGCGTTCTTGGGAGTCAAGCCGTCCTCGATGTGCCGTTCCACACCTTCCACGACGACGATGGCGTCGTCCACAACCAGGCCGATCGCCAGCACTAAACCAAAGAGAGAAAGAGTATTGATGGAGAAACCGAACACTGGGAAAAGAACGAACGTGCCGATAAGCGAGACGGGCACCGCAAGGAGTGGAATCAGCGTGGCGCGCCAGCCCTGCAGGAAAAGGTAAACCACAAGGATCACAAGCGCGAGCGCGATTAGGAGCGTCACGACGATTTCCTTAATGCCTTGCGTGACCGCACGAGTCTGGTCCAGGGCCACGACATAGTCCATGTCTTCAGGAAACCGTTGCTTCATCTCGGCCATTAGCTTCGTAACGCTCGCGGCAGCTTCGACGGCGTTGGAACCGGGCAACTGATACGTGGCGATAATCGCACTCGGCTTTCCGTTGAGGCGGCCTATAACGCTGTAGTCCTGCGAACCCAATTCGATCCTGGCCACGTCCCGAACCCGAACGGTTCCGCCATCTGGCGTTTCGCGCACTACGATCTGCCCAAATTCCTGCGGTGACGCGAGGCGGCCCTGCGCTAAAACCGAGTACGTAAATTCCTGACCCTTCGGTGCGGGTTCGCCGCCCGCCTTTCCCGCCGGGTTCACGGTGTTCTGTGTCTGAATGGCACTGACGATTTCGGGAACAGTGATGCCCAGCTTTGCCAATTGGTCGGGCTTCACCCACAGGCGCATCGCGTATTGCCCTGCGCCAAACACTTGAACGTTGCCGATTCCGGGCGCGCGCGTGATCGGATCGGTGATGTTGATGTACGCATAGTTCGCCAGAAAACTCGCATCGTATGTCCCATGCGGCGAGTACAGGGCCAGCAACATGAGCGGAGCGGTTACAGATTTTCGGACGGTAATTCCGTAGTTGTTGACATCGGCGGGGAGTTGCGAGGCAGCCTGCGTCTCGCGCGCCTGGGTAAGAATCAAATCCGTATTCGGGTCGGTTTTTACGTCAAAGTTCACGATCAGGGTCGTGTTCGAGTTGCCCGTGGCATTCAGCGAATACATGTAGTTCATGTTGTCCACGCCGCTCATCTGCTGTTCGATGGGCGTGGCAACCGCCTGCTCCAGCGTTTGGGCGTCCGCGCCGACGTAGGTGGCCAGGACTTGAATCTCCGGCGGAGCGATGTTGGGGAACTGCGCGATCGGCAGACTAAGGATCGTGATGGCTCCTACAATCACCAAGACGATGGAAATGACCATCGCGACGATTGGGCGGTTAATAAAAAATTTTGACATCGGATCACCTTCCCTGGCTTTCCCCGGCAAACGGCTTGGGGTTCACCTGCATGCCCGGACGCACCTTTTGCACGCCTTCGGCAACCACGCGGTCACCTCGTTTCAGTCCGTCTGTGACAATCCAATTGGTGCCGACACGGTCGCCGACTTGAACCGCGCGGATGCTTACTTTGTTCTCGCCGTCGATCGCCGCGACTTGATACCCGCCTTGAAGCTCCGAGACTGCGCGCTGAGGTACAAGCAGCGCGTCCTGCTGGATTCGGACGACCGCGCGAACTTTGCCGTACCCGCCGGGGCGCAGAATGTTTCCAGGATTGGGGAATAGTCCGGCGATTCGAATTGCCCCGGTGCCCTGATTAACTTGGCGGTCCGCAAAATAGATTGTCCCCTCATGGCCATAAGTGGAGCCGTCAGCCAAAATGAGTTCCAGACGCACACGCTTGTTCGCGGCCTCGCGCGTGGCGTCCGTCGGGAACCGCCTATTCCAATCGAGATATTCCCGCTCACTGACGGTGAAATAAACCTTGATGGGGTCGACTGTGGACACCGAGGTCACAGGCCCGCTGCTCGGATTGACTAAGGCGCCTACTTGAAGCTGAGCCTGTCCCGCAATGCCGTCAATGGGCGCAACGAGGCGGGTGAAATCGAGGTTAATCTTGGCCGTTTCCACGGCGGCCTCGGCGGTCTTGATCTGCGCTTCAGCCGTGGCCACGGTTGCTTTTGCCGCCATGTTGTTCTGGACAGCGTTGTCTAGATCCTGCTGGCTGGCGGCCTGCTCTTTCGCCAGGGGGGTGTAGCGGTTCACGTCAAGTTCGGTCCTACCTTGCACCGCGTGAGCATTGGCAAGCGCGGCCTTCGCCTGCGCCAACTGCCCTTCGGCTTGATCGAGCGCCGCTTGAAAGGGACGCGGGTCGATCTCAAAAAGCAGTTGCCCCTTCCTTACGAATGCGCCTTCCTGGTAGCCCTGCCTCTGCAGGTAGCCCGAGACCTGTGCCCTGACATCGGCATTGGTGAACCCGTCGAGTGTGCCAATCCACTCCCCAAATATTGGAACATCCTTCTGCTCAACCTGCACAACCTCAACGTCCGGCGAAGTGCCCGGTGGCGCCCCCGATACGTGCTTCGGGCGAGTCGCTCCAATAACAAGGCCGATGACCAAGCAAAACGCTCCACCTACCCAGAACTTATACTTCCAAAGTGCATTCATGGTCCCCTCCTACAGTGAGACCTTATTCTTATTCTCATCCTCGGAATCCAGATTTCTCGTTCCACCTTGCGCGGAATTGAATGTGTTGATGCTCTGCCTAACCAGGAGGGTACAACAATCCTTCCAAACTAATAAAGCGACCATCCGTGCCGCGCGTTTTCAAGCGGTCACAGGAGATAGCGCACTGTCACAGCATTGGTGTAGGCTGGGGATCTGAGCAGTCGCGCCCAGGATTACTCGGTGGTCCAAATAGGCCATTCCACAACCTCGCTGCGGAAGCTAAGTGATTGCCGCACCGCATCTTAGCTAAGGATAGTCATCGTTCGCAACGAGAATATCCGCCTGCCTGTCACCTGGTTGGGAGGCAAACGCACTACGGCCTACGAAATCCGGCGAACATGGGGACTAAAATCAACGGGTCAAGTACGCCAAGTGTTTCGGTCCAATTGCATCAAAATTCAGTCCAATTCAGTCAAAACGGACCGTTTTTCAGGTGAATTTTAGTAAGTCAGACGAGTAAGGACAATTGAACCATCGCGATTTATGGAGCGGGCGACGGGATTCGAACCGACCTTCACGCTCTCCAAGCTATTGAATATACTGGCTTCCCTTCCCTTGTCCGCGTCCAACTGCGTCCAACTTCAGGGAATTTGAAACGTCCGCCATCGCCCGCTCTGTGATTCCACCTTGCAGATGAATGTAGTTGAGTGTTGTGCGGGCGTCGGTATGACGGAGCTGTTGTTTTGCGACTTCTGGCGAATAGCCTGCGTCCACGATGAAGGACGCAACAGAGTGCCGGAAAGCATGAAGACCGCATCGCGGAATATCGAGCGCGTCGGCTAGAGGCCCGTATTGCGGCTACTCTCGCGAATACGGGAAAGCAAGTACAGTGGCTCTTCACTCTGGCGCACGCACAGTTTGCCCTCACCAATTCCCTGTTGCAGTACGTTCTGACCTGCGTGGTGGAACCTCCCGAAGAGGTGCTGCCGGCGGCTCGCGCACGCGCGAAGGCAAGATACGCAAAGATTCTTCGCCTAGCCGGAGAGGAGGTGGCGACGCGAAACCAAGCCACTCTGGAACAGGTGTTGACACACAGCAAATAACAATGAGTAACGACCGCTCCGCTTGAGCCCGTGGCTGACCGCCTGGATCATCGGACCTGAGCTGACGGCGGAGCAGCGCGTCTGTTGTGGCCAAGAGGTTTTGACATTTGGTAGAGGCAAAACACCATGAACAGAACGAGGAGGAGGAAAGCGACCCGGAAGACGCGATTCCCGATGTAATTTGCGCCAAATAGAAAACCCAGCAAGAATCTCATGGTAGCCACCGCGCTAGCCCAAGGCCCAACTCAACACGGTTATGTGGGGTCTTTCGATCTGATTTTGAATTTCAGAAGTCGCTCAAGGCTGCCTGCTGCTTGCAACTGCGCCCAAGCCCATTCGAGCAGCACTTCTCCGACGTTCCCGAGTTTGCGGCGTTCCTTATCAGCGAACTCTTCCATTTCGCGGCGTAAGTCCTGACGGACGCGGAGACTGATTTGTGCCTTCCACTCACCCATGTTTCAATCTCCGGTCGCGGGTGAGCTTGTTCAATCGCTTCGCGCTTTGTCCGAGCAATCTAGTCGTACTGCCAGCCTCCTTCAACTGCACGAAACTCCATTCCAAGAGAATTGCGCACTGATTGCCGAGCGAACGTTTCTCCTGTTCTGCAAACGCAATCATTTTTGCCCGCAAGTCTCCCCGCATTCGGAGCGTCACCTCAATCTTCCATTCGCCCATCAGACGTTCGGCCTTTGGTAGTAATGTTTGAGAATTACGTCGTCGCCCGTGGACATATCCGAAAAATCCACGGTGTCCAAATTGACGCACGGACTGTAGGTGACGGAGAAGCACTTCCCATCGGTGAACCTCACGGTGAAAAAGAGGATGCCTTCCTCAATCCAGTGCGAAATCCAGTCCACTTTCTTGCCGTGAACCTCGCGGTATCGTTTCCTCAGTTTTTCGTGCTTCTTCCTAATTCGACTGTCGAGCCGTTTGTGTTCCGCTGCGCTGATCGGCTTTATCGGAACGCCGTCCACCATCACGGCTTTGGGCTTCTTCCTAGGCATGCGCGTCCCCCGGCACTGTGCTCTCCACACCCGGAGCGGATGGCGTCGGACCATTTAGTTTGCGGCTGGAGTGGACCCTTTCGGTTTTGTTAGGCGTTTTCTTCGGGCGCTTGCTCCGGGGGAGAAACTGCACCAACGGCGGTTTCCCTTCCAGTTTGCGCTCGCGTTCGACGCCGCGCATCAATTTACAGATTTCGTGGTTGGTTAGGGGTTCGTCGGAGAGCCAAACGTTGTATTCTTCCTCGAAGCGGGACTCATCGTCTTCTTCTAGCTTGCGCATTTCGAGCATGAATTGCAGGTTGATGATCGAACGACGGCGTTCGAGACCAGCCATGGACTTGTGGTAGGCCTCCATGAAGAGTTTGGGAGATTTCTTCAGACGCTGAACTCCCCGAACGGCTTCGTCAATGCCGTGGTTTACCAGATACAGTGCTTCATACAGATGTGCTTTCTCCATGACCAAATGTCCTTTCGGCGGCAAAGTGACCGCAGGTTCGGAGGTTAATTAGGCGCGTCGAGGCACACTTCCTCGATGCAGTCGAGAACCGACGTGCGTGGACAACCGGATTTAGTTGACAGGAGTTACGGTGGAGGATGCGCGACGCGCAGAGGGATGGAGCGTGCGACGGAAACCAAACAGAGATGGGCGGGTTGCACCCAAAAGGGGAACCCGTTACCTTTTGTGACAGCCATTGTTGCCTCTAACTCAGGCGACTTTGGTTAGGGGCGCATTCGTGTTCATTGCACGCGTGCGTCCCGCTCTCTCACTTAATCATCCACGCCGCCACAAGTCGCGAAGCATATGCACATAGCGCCGTGTGCATAGAATTATCACAAAGCGACCTATGCTTGTCAAGCCTCAAAACTGGCGGGTGAAACTCATTCGTCATAAGATAAAACTATGAGACGCGACCTGGTTTCCAAAGTCATGAGTGAGATGGGCAGAAAGGGCGGGAAGGCAGCAAAAGGCAAGGGCGTAAAGGCGCGCATGGCAGCTCTCACGCCCCAGGAGAGGGTAGAGCTTGCCAGGAAAGCAGCACGCGCACGATGGGCAAAGGACAAGAAGAAAGGCAAGCGCTCCGCCAAAACATAGGCGAAAGAAGGGTATGTAATCATCACATGGCTAAGGACGTGATCCATATCTCCGAGGCGGAAGCGGCGAGCGACTTTGCTGCGCTGATGGCACGCGTGCGGGCGGGCGCGAAGGTCATCATCGAGAATGGCGCGCGGCCCGTGGCGGTCCTTCATGCCGCCGAGCCGGTGCGCCGCACCATCTCCGAGTGCATCGAGTTAGCCAAAGCGCACGAAGAAGAAACCGGCAAGGCCCCGCTCCTTGATTCAGAGTTCGCGGAAGACGTGGAAGAAATCCTCTGCCACCGTAAGCCGTGGAACCCGCCAGCGTGGGAATAATCTTCGACTCAAGCATCATTATCGCTGCTGAACATAGAGGCCATACGGTTCGGAAAATCCTAGAACAAGTGAAGGCGGTTCAGGGCGAGATGCTTGGCGCGATGGCGGAAGGGTCCGAAGGACTGCCCGATTGCCGAGCGAGAGTTTGTCGCGGGAAACCTGCTATGACGAGCGGCCCCGTCGCGTGCGATGACGTTCCAAGAGCTGTTGCTCCAGGGCCTCAGTGATAAAGAAGCCGCTCGCCTTCAGTCGTTGGAGAACCTGTTGGAAATCACTCACGAATCCCATCCTGTCGGCACGTTCCAGGACGCCCAGCGTTCCCGAGAGCGGGAGATTCCGGCTCAGGGCAATAGTCCGTCCAACTTGTTCATCGATCAAAAGCACATCTGCGTGTAGTGCTTCCGCTAGCAGAATCGCTTCCCGTTCGCCCCGGTGCAACGTGACTGGAAAGGTGGTTTTCTGAGTTTCCTGCGCCGTCCGAACCTCGAACCAAGCAGGAAGTGCCAACACGCGGCGGCGCACAGTTTCCGGCGTTTTCGCATCCGTTAATTCCTCGCGCACTGCAACGGGGACAAAGACCTTCTCAAAAAGTTGTCCGAGGAGATGTTCTTGTTCGATGGCGATCAAATACCGAAGTGGCGTAGTG
>WNFP01029043.1_pt1 | contig 10707 bp, 13 predicted proteins | sample 5400201 | NCBI WGS metagenome assembly WNFP01 (sample SAMN13153355, study PRJNA577476) | soil metagenome | isolation source: 115 cm saprolite under Madrone tree | place: USA:California | collected 2016-06-14
AGATCATTCCTGGCTTGCATTTCGACAATTTGAAAGACCGCAGCCTGCGTGAGATTTGGGAAAAATCAGAAGCATTCGAGAAATTTCGCGGTGAAGTTTGGATGCCCGAGCCCTGCAAGAGTTGCGACCGCCGCGCTCGAGATTTCGGCGGCTGCCGCTGCCAGGCGTTTCTTCTGACGGGTGATGCAGCGGCGACTGACCCAGTTTGTTCCCTTGCGCCACGGCGATCCGAAGTGGACGCGGTTCTTGCTGTCGCAAATGGGCCTGCAGCGGAATCTTTTGTAAAACCAAACTGGCTCTATCGTCCCAATCCTGCATGAGGTTCCCTTGCCGCCTGTGTGTCCCCCAGCCGCATTGCAACGCGAAACACAAAAAACAGGCTGCCAAGGAAGCAGATCGTTCCAAATGCCGTGAGCGCGTGCGGTGCGCCGATGCGTTTGGCCACACCGCCGGCGATCAATGCACCGAGCGGCTGGACACCCATGACCATCGTCGCGTACACCGCCATGATGCGGCCGCGCAGCTCATCGGGCACGCGGCCCTGCACCATCGTATTGGTGGCCGCCATTTGCGATGTGGCTGAAAAACCGACGGCCAGCAGCGCCACCGCCGACAGCCAATAGACGCGCGACTGTGAAAACAATACGATTCCCAAGGAGCAGGTTGTGGAGGTCGCGGCGATCCATTCGACAAGGCCTTTGTAATCCGTCCGCCCGGCAAAGTGTAGAGCACCGGCAATCGCTCCAACTCCCGCGAAGCTCATCAGCAACCCCAGCCTGCTTGGCCCACCGTGGAGGATGTCGCGGGCGAATATTGGCATGAACACGGAATACTGCATGCCGAGCAGGCTCATCAAACTCAAGAGGAGCAGCGCGGAGCGAATCGGCCGGTCGCTCATCGCGAAGCGGAATCCTTGAACGAAGTTTTGCAGCGGTGAACCCTTACTCGCCCGGGGCTCGAACTTATCGAGCCGCATCATCAGCAGCGCAATGATCACAGCGAGAAAACTGATGCCGTTCAAGAAAAAACACCAGCCCTCGCCGATCCAAGCGATCGCGAAGCCGGCAAGGGCGGGACCCACGATCCTCGCCCCATTAAAGATGGACGAATTCAGCGCGATGGCATTCGGCAGGTCTTCTTTCCCCACCATTTGAACCAGAAACGCCTGGCGTATCGGCACGTCGAACGCATTCACGATGCCGGCAAAAAAAGCGATCAGAACGATTTCCCAGACACGCACTGCGCCGATCAGCGTCAGCGCCGCCAGCACGAACGACAGGATCATAGCTGTCGTTTGTGTCCAGACCACTCCCCGGTGACGGTTGTAGCGGTCACCCACATACCCGCCGAGAGAAGCCAGGAAGAGGATAGGAATTTGGCTGGCAAATCCGAAAATGCCGAGCAGAGCCGGCGAGTTGGTCATCCTGTAGACGAGCCAGAGCTGCGCGGTCGACTGCATCCACGTGCCGATGAGGGAGACAAGCTGGCCCGCGAAGAAGAGCTGAAAGTTGCGGTGCTTAAGCGCGCGGAAGCGAATGGACACGAGCAGGATGTTCCCACACTTCATGGGCGCGGACAATCGGCAACGGCCGCAAAGCCGCGATAGGATTAGCCTGCAAGCTGCTCACTTGACGGTTTGGCTCGGAGATTCAAATCGATAAGTGAAAATTATTGTGATTGGTCCGCATTTTTCATGAGTGCGGGATGAATCTGTTCGGGGAGTTCAGCTTGACGCGCCAAATTGAATGCGGACCTTTCGCGCCATTGTCTTGAAACGCCTCAAGCGTGCGTGGCGGCGACAGCGCCAATCACCTGGCGATAGTACTCCTCGTACAGCGGAATGACATCATTGGCGCAATATTTTTTCCGGGCGTTGATGCGCGCGGTTTGCCCCATCGCGCGGCCGCGGTCCTGCCGGGACAAGATCTCGAGTGCATATCCCGCGGCCGCCTTGACGTCCCGCGGCTCGTGGAGGTATCCGTCCACTCCGTGCTCGATCACTTCCGGCACGCCGCCCACGTTTGAGGCCACGACTGGAACCTCGCAGGCCATGGCTTCGAGCGCTGCCAGGCCAAAAGATTCCATGTCCGAAGGGAGCAGGAACAAGTCTGCTTGCGAGAGGAGTTGGTAGACGCGGTCCTGCTTTCCGAGGAAATGGACGTCGCGGACCAATTTCTTCTTGCGGACAATGTATTCCGCGGCGCCGCGGTCGGGTCCGTCGCCGATCAGGACGAGCTTCGCGGGCATTTTCTCGCGAACGAGCGCAAAGATCTCAATCACATCCGTGAGCCGCTTGACGGGACGGAAATTCGACAGGTGCATCAGGATCGGTTCGCCCCCAGGGGCCCACTCGGCGCGCAAGCCGGGATCATCCTTCCGCAAATAGAGATCGCAATTCACGAAATTGGGGATCACTTCGATCGGGTGCTTGATGTCGAAATCTTCGAGCGTGCGTTGTTTCAAATAATGGGAAATCGCCGTCACGCCGTCGGATTGCTCGATTGAAAATTTCGTGATCGGCAAAAAGCTTCGGTCGTTCCCGACCAAAGTGATATCCGTCCCGTGAAGAGTGGTAATGAACGGCAGCCGCCGGGGCGCCGCCATGGAACGGGCCAGGAATGCACTGACCGAATGCGGGATAGCATAGTGTACGTGGAGCAAATCAAGGCTCTCTGTTTCGGCCACTTCCATCATCTTTACGGCAAGAGAAAGCGCGTAGGGCGCGTGGTCGAACAGAGGATAGCTGGAAATTTCCACTTCGTGGAATTGGATTCGGTCATTGGTGTCGGTCAGGCGGATTGGTGGCGCGTAGCTGATGAAATGGACCTCATGGCCGCGCGCAGCCAGCTCCATTCCCAGCTCGGTCGCGACGACGCCCGAACCGCCATACGTCGGGTAGCAAGTGATCCCAATCTTCATATCGTTCCGAGCGTTCCGCTCGTTTTGCTCCCACTAAGCGCTGGATGGGAAGCCTTGGATTTTTTATGAGGCTAAGAGTCTAGCAAATCGAGCCCCGCACGGAACTGCGATTGTGTTGCGCGGGCCACGGCGGGATGCTAGATTCCCGACCGCCAGACGTACCCTCATTAGACGCGGATGAGCTACACGAGGTGACACTTTTTTCGGGCCATTCATGCAGCGTGTGTCGCGGCACAGCGAAAGGCGGCAGAAGGTGAAACCACGGGGAAAATTGAGCAAAGCGGCACTGGCGCGGGCTTCCGAACGTCTGCGCCATAGCAACCCCATCAATCACTTTGGATTTGTGCTGGAAAAGGCCGAGCGCGGCCGGGCGGTGTTCCGCATGCCGGTGCTCGAGCTGCACAAGCAGATCCATCACGTCGTTCACGGCGGGGTCTTGGCAATGCTGGCCGATACGGCTGGAGGATTCGCGGCCTTCCTGGCCGCGCCTGTGGGGGCCCGCGTCGTCACCATCGAAATGAAAATCAATTTTCTCGAGGCCGTCGAGCATGGAGAAATCAGGGCGGACGCGCGCGTGTTACGCCAGGGAAGGAGCACCAGCGTCGTGGATTGCGAAGTGATCGATGGAGACCGGCGCCTGGTCAGCAAGGCCCTGATGACCTTTGCGGTTATCCCGCCCAAGCAGACCGGGCAGGTCCGCAGGAGTGGCGGAAAATCCGGCCCGCGATAGCCAGGAGGCGTGGAATCAAGGATGAGTCGCCGAGAGCGACTACACCCCGGCGGGTCAGTTAAGGAAAGCTCAAGTAAAACTAGAACTACTATTGTCCGTTCGAACCGCCCAGTGAAGCCTCTTCTCCAGCTTTATAAACGTAAAGGATGAATTGCTTATAAATAAGAAGGTTGGGGCTGCCCACGCGAGTCAGTTTGATGCAGTCGCGGTCATACCACTCAACCGTTCCGTGCAAGGTTTCCCCGCCGTTGAGAACGACCACCACCGGCGTGCGGGCCTGCATCTGTTTGATCCAATAGAAATTTTCCGCATGCGTCTGCTCGGGAGGAGCGGGCTTCTTATGGGGCTGTGGCCCCGCAAGATGGGTGCGGTTCGTGTGGATTGGTTCCTTGACTTCTGTGAGCGTAGGGCGAAATAGCTTGCGATTCACGGCAGAGCTCCTTCTTAAGTTGGACGTGCAAGGATGACGAGAACCGACTCACCAGCTATGATGCGCAACTGAGGTAAGTGGTTACGATATTATTGCAAGACGGAACTTCCTGGATCCGGCGCGGGCCGGGCCAGCGAAATGGCCACAGCATCCATGCCCAGAGACCGGTTGATGTTTCGCCGCAGCCGGGCGTGAAGCGCATCGAATCCTTCGACAGCTTTGCTGATCCACTTGATGTCCACCTTCTTGCCCAGTGTTTCGAGTTCCTTGCGCAAGTTCGGATTTCGCAACACCTTTGGCGAGGGAGAACAAGACAAATCAAGCAGGTCCGTCAGGAGACTATAGAACACTTCCAGGACATTTTCAAACGCGACTTCCTGGTTCTTGGCGAGCGCGGAAGTGCTGGCAAACAGATTGCAGTTCGAGCGAACGTTCGAGGACCGTCAGGCAATCGCGACGGAGCTTTACAGCGGCCTCGAGATCGAATTCCATGGCCATGCCGGGACTACCTTCGGAAAGCTGCGCGGCGAGCCTGCGGTCCGCAAGGTTCATTTCCGTGCGAGTGGTGAGAATTTCCTCGACTTCCGAAGCCGCAAGCGGAGTAAAGGAAAACTGCAGGCAACGAGAGCGAATCGTGGGCAGAAGCTGAAACGGATTGGGCGCGATGAGGATCAAAGTGGCGGACTCGGGCGGCTCCTCGAGAACCTTCAGGAAGATACTTGCGAGGTCCCAGCGCATGGTTTCCGCGCCATCGAGAATAAAAACCCTCCGGCGACCCTGCGGTTTGAAGTAAGCGGCGCGCTGAACGGCGCGGAGCTGCCCCATGCGCAGCATGGGGTGCGCCACGGGTTCCTTCGCGCGGACGGGATCGGGGACAACGGCCCAGACGTCGGGATGAGTTTCGAGCAGAAGCGGGACGCGCTCGACCGTGGCGGCGTCGGGGCGCTCACCGCGCTGGGCCAGCCCTTGCTCGATCAGGGGGCGCGTGTCCGCGAGCAAGCCGATGCGGCGGCAGGGTGCGCATTCGCCGCAGAAATCGTCGCGAAGCCGCTCGCAGTTAGCGGCCTGCGCGAACATTCGCGCGAGCGTAAATTTTCCAACGCCGCGCGGACCGCTGAACAGCATGGCGTGAGGGACGCGCTCGCCCGCAAGCATGCCGCGGAGGGCTGCCACCGTCCGCGGATTGCCGATGAATTCAGAAAAACTCACGAATCTCTCCTGCGGCTCACTGCTTCACCGGCGCCTGCGCAAGAACGCGTGATTCCACGGCATTCAACACTGCCCGATGAATTTCCTCGGGCGAATACAGTATGCCGGAAGCCAGGTTGGTACAGTCGATGCGCACCCAGTTGGGTTCGGTTGCCAAGCGGTCATAAATTCCGGCGGTTTGTTCGAGATGGGTTACGTCGGCTTCCTGAATATCATGTCGATGCGAAGTGTAGGTGCGCGGGGCTTTCAAGCCGATCAGGCGAAACGCCTCTGGCGCGGGGATGCGCAGATACACAACCAAGTCCTCGACCGGCAGGCCATAGATGCCGTACTCGACATGCTTCAGCCACGCGAGAAATTCGTCGCGTTCATCGGGCGGGACGCGTTCCGTCTGATGCGCCAGATTTGAGCCAATATACCGGTCGGTGAGAACAATTTTTCCCACGGCCAAAGCCGATTCGATCTCGCCTTTTGCCTCAAACCGGTCACCGGCGTAAAGGATGGCAGAGAGGTGAGGGTCCACGGCTTCGAGCGGGCCGAAATCACCGTTGAGATAGCGCCCGGCGAGTTTGCCGAAGGAAGAATCATAGCGCGGGAAAGCGATGCGCATGATGGATGGTCCGCGCGCCTCAAGCGCATGCGCGAGCAGATCCAGTTGTGTGCGTTTGCCCGAGCCGTCGATTCCTTCGAGCGCGATCAATTTTCCGCGTGGCGTCATGAGTTGGTTGTCAGTTTAACGTGCGCGTGGCGCTGCCGCAAGGAAGTCCCGCGCGTCCTCAGGGTTTCTCCGGTGCGCGTGCTAGAATTCGCGCGATGAATCGTGAAATAAATACGATGGCCGCCAGCCTGACTGCGGTGCGTGAACGCGTGGAGCGTGCGGCCTCACGCGCGGGGCGGCGGGCCGAAGATATTACGCTTATCGGTGTCTCGAAGACGCACTCAGCCGCGCGGATTCGCGATTTGTATGGGGCAGGTGTGCGTCACTTTGGTGAAAATCGCGTTCAGGAGTGGGAGTCAAAGCAGGCATCTCTGGCGGACCTCGACGCGATGTGGCATCTGATCGGGCATCTGCAGACCAATAAGGTGGCGCGTGCGGCGCGGCTATTTCATGCGATCGACTCGGTGGACAGCCTCGCTTTGGCGGAGCGGCTTGAAAGAGCAAAGAAGGAGTTCAACACAGAGGGCACTGAGAGCACAGAGAAGAGCGAAGGCTCGGAGGGTGTGGCGCAAGGTGGGCGAATTCGCGTATTGCTTGAAGTGAGACTCGATCCAGTGGCCGCGAAATCGGGTGTGAGCGACGAGGAATTGCCGCGACTTGTGGAGGCTGTTCTGCGGATGCCACATCTGGAATTGCGCGGGTTGATGGGTGTGCCACCGTACTTCGCGGATGCGGAGCTGGTGCGGCCATATTTCCGCCGGCTGCGTGCATTGCGCGATGCGCTGCGGGCGCAACTCGGCGGAGAAATTTTGCCGGTCCTTTCAGCGGGGATGTCGCATGATTTCGAGGTCGCCATCGAAGAGGGCGCAACCGAGATCCGCGTAGGGACGGCCCTGTTCGGCGAACGAAAGAAGGGCTAGCCTGAACTTACCACGACGGATGTAGCATGAACTCTGCTTTGGTCGTTTTTTTCTCGCCGGCGATCTTGCAGCAAAGTGGAGGCGAGAGAAACCGCCGGCGAGACGCCGGCGCCACCAAACCTGCGCTCCGCAGCAAAGTGTGGAACCATCGATCCACGTACTCCGATCGTGATTTGAAATGCGGGTTAACACCTTATGCAGATCGTCGAAAAAGACGGCGCGGTGAGTTTTGCGGTGCGAGTGCAGCCGCGGGCCAGCCGTGACGAAATCTCAGGAGAATGGCAGGGTGGACTAAAAATTCGTCTGACCGCTCCGCCGGTGGATGACCGTGCAAATGAAGCGCTACGCCGCTTTTTGGCGGCAAGTTTGAAAGTGCAGCTGTCGGCTGTTAGAATCGCCGCGGGAGAGCGAATTGCATTCACAATATCGGCCTGAAGGCCGACGCTATAGAGGCGATTCACGCATGGGTAGTTACGCATACTCTGAAAGTGGTTGCCCACTGGAGTTCGATTCTCGAAGCAAGCCATATGCCAGATATTAACGCCATCCAGAAGGCCTTGAACGAGCAGAAACTCGACGGATGGCTGTTCTACGACATCCTCCATCGAGACGCGATCGCCTACCATGTGCTCGGGCTCGAGCATGCCATGGCGAAGCGCCGCTGGTTCTACATGATTCCCGCGAAAGGCGCGCCGCGAAAACTGGTGCACCGGATCGAAGCAGCGGCGCTCGACTCGCTGCCCGGCGAAAAGATGATCTATGCGGCAGCCGAAGAGCTGGAAAAGAATCTGAAAAAACTTGTCGGGCGCGCGAAGAAAGTGGCGATGCAATATTCGCCGAAGAATCAGATCCCGTCCATATCGCTTGTGGACGCGGGGACAGTCGAGCTGATCCGCGCCCAAGGCTGCAAGGTCTTAAGCTCGGCGGACCTGGTACAGCAGTTCGAGGCCACGTGGACGCCAGAGCAGCTTGCTTCGCATCGAATGGCCGGCCGAGAGATCGATCGCATCACGCAGTCGGCGTTTGCCGAGGCGGCGCGCCGCGTACGCGCGGGGCAGGAGTTCACGGAATACGACCTGCAGCAATGGATCATGGGACAATTTCGCGCCGGCGGAGTGACGGCCGATTCGCTGCCCATCGTCGCGGTCGGGCCGCATGCGGGTGATCCGCATTACGAACCGAAAGAACGAGGTTCCGCGCCAGTGCGCGAAGGCGATCTACTTTTGCTCGACATTTGGGGAAAAACTCTGGGCCCCGAACAGCGTCTACTACGATATTACTTGGACGGGATATCTGGGCGCCAAGGTGCCGGAAAAGTATGCCAAAATTTTCCGGATCGTGCGGGATGCACGCGATGCGGCTGTCGATTTTGTGCGGAACGGTGTAAAGGCCGGGCGCGCGATCGAGGGCTGGCAGGTGGATCGCGCGGCGCGCGGTGTGATTCGCAAAGCGGGCTTCGCGAAATATTTCGTCCACCGCACGGGCCACAACATCGGCCAGGAAGTCCACGGCACGGGCGCGAATATGGACGGCCTGGAAACACGCGACGTGCGGCGCGTCATCCCCCGCACGTGCTTTTCAATCGAGCCGGGAATTTACCTTCCCGAGTTCGGCGTGCGCAGTGAGGTGAACGTCTACGTGGAAGTGGGAAATGCCGAGGTGACGGGCGCGGTGCAGACAGAAATGCTGGCGCTATTGGAGTGAGGACAATCGAAGTGAGCGAAGCAATCAAGACCGAGCGGGGCACAGGTAGTCTGGCTCTCGGGATCTCCGCCGCGCTGGCAGGTTGGGCCATCCCCGGCCTTGGACACCTGCTGCTGCGGCAATGGGGAAAAGCGGTGGTGTACTTCCTATGTGTCGGAGGATTGGCGTGCGCTGGTCTGGCCATGCGGGGCGGAGTCTTCGGCGGGAATCCCTCAGACCTGTTTGATCGCCTCGGATTTATTGCGGACCTGGGTACGGGAGGGTTTTATTTCCTGGCGCACATGATCCAGAGCGCGGGGCCGGATGTTGCGCACGCGTCGGGCGACTACGGGACACGAATGTTCGCCACGGCCGGGATGCTCAATTTACTGACCGTGCTTGAGGCGTACGAAATCGGCCGCGGGCGGAGGGCCTAGATGAATGTACTTTTTTCCGGCCTGACACATTTTGAGGCTTTGACTTTCTTCGCGTTCGTGGTGTCCGTAACCTTTGCCTTTCTGTCCAAGCGCGGGACGGTGGAACGCGCGAAATATTTCGCATGGGCATTCCTGATGTTCCTCTTGGTGGCGATTGGAATCGGCTGGCTGATGTTTCCGTTTTCGCGATAGCCGTTTCTCGCCGCAACCTCCTGCGCCACAGCGTTTGACAGTTTTTTCCGCGCGATGCTAGAGTGAATTACACCAAGCCGAGGTAGCTCAGTTGGTAGAGCAGTCGATTCGTAATCGACAGGTCCCCGGTTCAAGTCCGGGCCTCGGCTCCAGCTTTTTCTAACCACCTTTCATTCTTCGACTTCACGAAAAAGATTGCGTCAAGTCGCCGCGTTTGTTTTTGCCGGTGGGGGGCACCTGTCAGTTCCTCCTTCTACGCACTCCCTTTCTGAACTTCGCATCTGCCAGCTTGTGCGGCGGTTATCGGGTGGTGTCGGTCTTGGGGCTTAGTAGGGTTCACTGCAGGTTCGAATTGGGATTACAATGGTAAGTAGTATTGCGGGTCGTTAAGCAAATGAGGAATTCAATCGTAGGTCTGCTCTTTGTCTCGCTGTTCATGTTGGTCTTGATTCCGCTGCCAGGCGCGCGTGCTTCGGCGGCGACTATCCCTCACGGCACGGTTGATCTTGTCGCGGAGAATCAATGGATCGCCCCGGGAAGCCAGACTTATTTCGGTTTGAATTTTCATCTTGAGAAAGGCTGGCACATTTACTGGGTCAATCCAGGCGATTCGGGCCAGCCGCCACGCGTCCAATGGCATTTGCCGGCAGGGCTCAGCGAAGGAGAGATCGAGTGGCCCGCACCCCGGCGTCTGGGAACGTCGACTATCGTGGATTTCGGTTATGATGACGCCGTGATGTTGCTGGTGCCCGTGCGCGCCTCATCCACGCTGCCGACGAATCAGGTGGCGCAGATTGCCGCGGACCTTAGGGTGCTCGTTTGCAGAGAAATATGTGTCCCGGGCAAGGCGAACATTTCACTGACCCTTCCGATCAAATCGATGCCGCCAGAGGTGGACGCTCGGAGCAGCGAGTTGATTACTGCGGCACGCAAGTTTCTGCCGAGGCAGGCGCCGCGTGATTGGGAATTCAAGGTGATTGACCAGAATGATTCATTCGTCCTCACCGCCAAGCTTGGCCGGCAGACCACACGAGCTGTGTTTTTCCCTCTCGAAGAGGCTCAGGTTGATAACTCGGCGCCCCAGAGCGTTGTGCCCGTGGCCGGCGGTTTCCAACTCACGCTGCGGAAGTCGGATCAGCTTCTCAAGCCAATTAAACGGTTGAAAGGCGTGCTGGAACTTTCTGCGAATCAGACGTACTTGATTGACGTGGCTGTTGGCGATACCCAGGTGGCTAAATAGCAGGAATTCTTGACGATTGCTGATCAGGGAGAATTGCGAAAATGAAACGTTTCATCACTATTTCGATGCTTTTCGTTCTGGTAGCGCTTGCAACTCCGCATTTTATTTTGGCAGCGAAGGTCGGTCAGCCCGCGCCGGACTTCACTGGGGCGGCGAGCAACAACCAAACCTATCACCTCGCGGATTTTCGCGGAAAGTTTGTGGTTCTTGAGTGGCACAACAATGGTTGCCCATACACTCAGAAGCACTATATGAGCGGCAATATGCAGAAACTGCAGAAACAATGGAC